>Ga0070698_100008702_pt1 | contig 10933 bp, 5 predicted proteins | sample KBSK1502metaG_FD_65477 | JGI IMG/M metagenome (GOLD analysis project Ga0070698, IMG submission 65477) | Corn, switchgrass and miscanthus rhizosphere microbial communities from Kellogg Biological Station, Michigan, USA - KBS K1-50-2 metaG | ecosystem: Host-associated > Plants > Roots >...
CGCTATCGCCGGGCGACCCTGGACACGCTGCGCATCGCGTTCGCCTCCTCGGCTGTGCTCGAACTCGTGGCGACCCTGTCGGTGGCACTGGTCGCGGTCACGGTCGGGGTCCGGCTGGCGGCGGGTCACCTGGACCTGCGGACAGCTCTCGTCGTACTGCTGCTCGCGCCGGAGGCCTACTGGCCGCTGCGCAAGGTCGGTGCGGAGTTCCATGCCGCGGCCGAGGGCGGCGCCACGTTCGAGGAGATCAGCGCCATCGAGACGGTCCCCGACTCCGGCGCCGAGGCACCGGGCGCGGGCCCAATCCGGATCTCGGGGCTGTCCGTCGTGTACGGCGAGCGACGGCTGCCCGCCCTCGAGCTCATGGACGCGACGATTCCCGACCGGGGGCTGACGGTCGTGACGGGGCCGTCGGGCTGCGGCAAGTCGACCCTGCTGTCGGCGGTGATGGGCCTGGTCGAGCCGCGGGCGGGACGGATCACCGTCGGGGGTCTCGACGTCCCCGGCCCGCAGTGGCAGGCGCAGATCAGCTGGCTCCCGCAGCGGCCCATGTTCTTGGCCGGCTCAATCGCCGACAACGTGCGCCTCGGGGCACCGGCTGCGTCCGACCATGAGGTGTGGTCGGCCCTGGCAGAGGTTGGTCTGACCCACCGGGTCGCCGCCCTGCCGGACGGCATCTACAGCCCGGTCGGCGAGGACGCCCGGCTGCTCTCCGCCGGTGAGCGGGCCCGGCTGGCCCTGGCCAGGGTGGTCGCGGCCGATCGGCCGTGGGTCCTCCTCGACGAACCGACCGCGCACCTCGATGCGCTCACCGAGCGCATCATCACCCACACCCTGGCCCGGTTGGCGCGCGATCGTGCCGTCGTGGTCGTCTCGCACCGCCCGGCCATCCTGTCTCTGGCGGACCACGTCGTGAGCCTGGCGGCGCGCGAGGCGGCACCCGAACCGCTTGCCCAGCTCCCGATGGCCGGCCCGACCCGGCCGAGCGTCCGGCCCGACCTGGCCGACGCCGTGCCGGACGTGCCGGTCCGGTCCGGATTCGTGATCGCCACCCTGCTCGCGGCCGCGGCGTCGCTCTCCGGTGCTGCCCTGACCGCAACCGCCGGCTGGCTCATCGTCAAGGCCTCCGAGCACCCGCCCGTGCTGACCATGCTGGTCGCGATCGTGGGGGTCCGGACCTTCGGTCTGGCCCGTCCCGCGCTGCGCTACGTCGAGCGGCTGCGTTCGCACGACCAGGCGCTGCGGCTGCTGGCGGAGCGCAGGGTGCAGGTGTACGACGCGGTCGTGCCGCTCACACCCGGCGCCCTGGGTCGCCGCCGTGGCGACGTACTGGCGTCGATCGTCGACGACGTCGAGTCGGTGCTCGACCGGCAGCTTCGGGTCCGGATTCCGGTCAGGTCCGGGCTGCTGGTCATGCTGGTCGCCTCGGCCGTGGCCGCCTGGCTGCTGCCCGCTGCCGGTGTGGTCGTCGCCCTGACCTGTGTGGTGGGCGTCGGACTCGCCTGGACCGTGGCATCGCAGGGCGGTCGCCATGCCGGACGCGCAGCGGTGCACGCCCGCGCCGCACTTGCTGCCGGCGCGGTCGAGCTCGTCCAGCTGGCCCCTGAGCTGGTCATGTGGCAGGCCCAGGAGCCGGCCGTCGCGGGCGTGCTCCGGCGTGGACGCGAGGTCGCGCGAGCCCGGGTCGCGGCCGCCACCGCGCTGGGAGTCGCGCGCGCGCTGGTGCTGGGCACCGTGGCCGCGGGCATGCTGGCGATGACGGCGGTCACCGCACCGGCCGCCGCTGAGGGCCGACTGTCGGGACCGATGCTCGCGCTGCTGGTGCTGACCCCGCTCGCCCTGCTCGACGTCCTGGCGCCGTTCGCCGATGCCGGTGCCGTCAGCGTCGCGGCCCGGGCCGCCGAGCAGCGGCTCCGGGAGCTGGAGGCTCGCCCGCCGGCAGTCCGACCGACGGCAGACCCTCGGCCGCTGCCTCCGGGAAGCGACCTGCGCGTCCGGGACCTCCGGCTCGGCTGGCCAGGGACCGACGTGATCGCCGGGCTCGACCTGACTCTGCCGGCCGGGACCCGGCTGGGCGTGGTGGGTCCGTCTGGCTCGGGCAAGAGCACGCTGGGCGCGGCCTTGTTGCGGTTCGTCGACCCGGTGGGCGGCCGGATCGAGCTCGATGCCATGCCCTTCGACTGCCTGGATCCTGACGACGTACGACGGACGGTGGGCCTCGTCGACGACGACCCCCATGTCTTCGCCTCGACCCTGGCGGCCAACCTGCGCCTGGCCCGACCCTCCGCGAGCGACGCAGACCTGGTCGAGGCGCTGGCATCGGCACACCTCGACCCCTGGTTTGCCGGGCTGCCCGATGGGCTCGACACCTGGCTCGGGGACGGGCACGCGCAGGTGTCGGGCGGTGAGCGCGCCCGCCTGGCCCTGGCCCGGTCGGTGCTCGCGGACCCGCGGGTGCTGGTGCTCGACGAACCCACGGCGCACCTCGACGCAGCCACTGCCGAGGAAGTCACCCATGACCTCCTCGAGGGCGCTCGCGGCCGCACGGTCGTGTGGATCACCCATGAGGAGGTGGGGCTGGACCGGATGGACAAGGTGTTGAGGCTCGACCTCGAAGGTGGCCCGGGACGCTCGGCGGATCGGTGAGAGGATGCCTGCCTAGGGCAGGCACAGTGCCGCCGGGACGGGATGGGACAGCCGATGATGGAGGGTCGCACCGGACGGGTGACGGGCAAGATCGGGCCCGGCCTCGTCGGCGAGGTGGTCATCGGGATCCGCGGCGGAAGCGAGGCGTTCAACGCCTACTCCGACGTGAACGAGGAAATCGCTGTGGGGACGCTCGTCGTCGTGTTGGAATACCACGAACCGCGGACCGTGTACGTCGCACTGGCCCGCTGACTGCCCGCTCTCGGGCCTGATCTCAGGGGATCCCTCGTGCTCATGATCGTCATCGGCGCTGTTGCCGTCGGCCTGCTCGTCCTGATCGGCCTGTTCCGGGCAGTGTGGCGGGTCGCCGAGCCCAATGAGGCGCTCGTCATCTCCGGGCTCGGTGCCCACGGCGAGGCCAGCTCGGACGAGAGCCGCGGATTCAAGATCGTCGTGGGTCGCGGCGTGGCTGTGATCCCGGGCTTCCAGACGGTTCGTCGCCTCCCGCTCGGCACGAAGTCGACCGGGCTGATCGTGAACGCTGTGTCCAACCAGTCGATCCCGTTGACGGTCAAGGGAATCGTGGCCTTCAAGGTCGGCGACGACCAGGGCTCGATCCGCAACGCCGCCCGGCGCTTCCTGGAACAGAACGTCGAGACCATGTTGTCGACGATCCACGAGCTCTTCGCGGGTCACCTGCGCGCGATCGTCGGTGGGATGAGCGTCGAGGACATGCTGCACAACCGCGAGCAGCTCACGGCCACAATCCGAAGCTCGCTGGCCGACGATCTGGGCAAGCTCGGGCTGGTGGTCGACTCGCTCCAGATCCAGGAGATCGACGACGAGTCGGGCTACATCATCAACCTGGGTCGGCCGCAGGCGGCGGCAATCGCCTCGAAGGCCCGGATCGCCGCCGCCCAGCGCGAGCAGGAGGCGACCGAGGCAGAACAGGCCGCCGAAGCAGCCAAGGCCGCCGCCATCCGTCAGTCCCAGATCGCCCAGGCTGGCTTCCAGGCAGAGGTCGACAAGGCCCGGGCAGAGTCCAACCAGTCCGGGCCGCTGGCCGAGGCACGGGCCCGCCAGGAGGTCGTGCGGGCATCGACGGAGACTGCTGAGCTCGAGGCCCAGCGTCAGGAGAAGGTGCTCGAGTCGGAGGTACGCAAGCCGGCGGACGCCGAGGCCTACCGTCAGGTCACCCTGGCCAACGCCGAGAGAGAGTCCAAGATCGCCGCCGCCGAGGCGATCGCGCGCGAGCAGGAACTGCGGGGGATCTCGCAGGGCAAGGCAACCGAGGCCACCGGTAACGCCGAAGCCGCCGTACTCAAGACTCGGGCGCTCGCCGAGGCCGAAGGCCTCAAGGCCCGTGGTCTCGCCGAGGCCGAGGCGGCCAAGGCGAAGGGCCTCGCCGAAGGTGACGCCATCCGGGCCAAGGCGCTGGCCGACGCCGACGGCATCAAGGCGCGATCAGCGGCGCTGGCGGAGAACCAGGACGCCGTGATCGCGCAGACGATCGCCGAGAACTACCCGGCGATCGTCCAGGCAGGGGCCTCAGCCCTCGGCAACATCGACCATCTGGTCGTCCTCAACGGGGGGGACGGCATGGCCGACATGCTGGGCCACGCCCTCACCATGGGCGGCGCCGGGCTGGGGATCGCCCAACAGCTCATCTCCAGCATCAAGGGCGACAAGCCAGAAGCCAGCGCGGTGCCGGGGGTTGTGGCCGAGACGGCGTCGCCCGCCTAGCCGAGTGCGGCGCGACCGGCCTCAAGACGCGCGACCGGGACCCGGAAGGGCGAGCAGGACACGTAGTCGAGCCCGGTCCTGTGGAAGAAGTGGATCGACTCCGGGTCTCCACCATGCTCACCACAGACGCCGACCTTCAGTTCGGGTCGGGTGCTGCGACCTTCCCGGGTCGCGATGTCCACCAGTCGCCCGACCCCGTCGACATCGAGGCTCTCGAACGGCGAGACGGTGAAGACACCCTTGTCGAGGTAGGCGGCGAAGAAGGCCGCCTCGACGTCGTCCCGGGAGAATCCCCAGGTGGTCTGGGTGAGGTCGTTGGTGCCGAAGGAGAAGAACTCGGCCACCTCGGCCACCCGGAACGCGGTCAGCGCGGCGCGGGGCAGCTCGACCATCGTGCCGATCGGGATGTGGAGGTCCACGCCTTCGCTGGCCTCGACCTCGGCCAGGATCGCGTCGGCCTCGTCGCGGATCAGGTGCAGCTCCATCACCGAGCCGACGAGCGGCACCATGATCTCGGGCCGGGGGTCACCCCCCGCCTTGACCCGCTCGGCCGCGGCTTGGGCGACCGCGCGGACCTGCAGCGCGAACAGTCCCGGAACAGTGAGCCCGAGCCGGACCCCGCGCAACCCGAGCATCGGATTGGACTCGTGCAGGCGCTCCACAGCCGCGAGCAGCCGTACGTCGTTCTGGTCCTCCGCTCCGCGCTCCCTGTCCACCGCCACCTTGACCATCAGCTCCGCCCGATCGGGGAGGAACTCATGGAGCGGCGGGTCGAGCAGGCGGATGGTGGTGGGCAGGCCGTCCATCGCGGTCAGCAGGTCCACGAAGTCCCGGGTCTGCGGCGTGACCAGCTCCGCCAGGGCTGCTTCGCGTTCCTGCGCGCTGTCGGCGAGGACGACCCGTTCGATGAGGGGTCGCCGCTCGCCCAGGAACATGTGCTCGGTGCGGCACAACCCGATGCCCTCCGCGCCCATCCGGCGGGCCCGCTCGGCGTCTGGCGCATTGTCCGCGTTGGCGTGCACCCGTAGACGGCGTACGTCGTCCGCATGCGAGAGCAGGCGGTCGACGGCGCGGACCACGTCAGCGGTCCCCTCATCGACGGCGCCCACGGCGGCGTCGAGACCCTGCTCGAGGTAGAGCACGACAGGCGAGGGCACGACCGGCAGCTCCCCGAGGAAGACCTCACCCGTCGCGCCGTCGATGGACAGCAGGTCGCCTTCCCGGACCGTGACTCCGCCCGCGGTGGCGACCCGTCCGGCCGCGTCCACGTCGAGCGACTCGGCACCGCACACCGCGGTCTTGCCCATGCCGCGAGCCACGACAGCCGCGTGCGAGGTCTTGCCGCCACGGCTGGTCAGGATGCCGGTCGCGGCGATCATCCCCCCGAGGTCGTCGGGGTTCGTCTCCTTGCGCACCAGGATCACCCGCTCGCCGCGGGCCTGGCACTCGACAGCTGTGGCGGAGTCGAAGACCACCTTGCCCACGGCAGCGCCCGGCGAGGCGGCCATCCCCCTGGTCAGCAGGGTGCGCTCGGCCGCGGCATCGAACTGCGGGAACATCAACTGTGCCAGCTGGGCGCCGGCGACGCGCTGGAGCGCTTCGTCCAGGGTGATCAGCTGCTCGTCGATGAGCTGCGTGGCGATCCGGAACGCCGCCGCCGCTGTGCGCTTGCCGACGCGCGTCTGCAGCATCCACAGCTTGCCCCGTTCGACCGTGAACTCGATGTCGCACAGGTCGCGGTAGTGGGTCTCCAGGCGCCGCATGATCGTGCGCAGCTCGGCGTGGGAGTCCGGGTCGATCGTGCGGAAGTCGTCGAGTGACAGCGTGTTGCGAATGCCCGAGACCACGTCCTCGCCCTGGGCGTTGGCGAGGTAGTCGCCGTACACGCCGGGCTTCCCCGTCGCGGGGTCACGGGTGAAGCAGACGCCCGTGCCGGACGTGGGACCGAGGTTGCCGAAAACCATGGTGCACACGTTGACCGCCGTACCGAGGTCGTGCGGGATGCGTTCACGGCGGCGGTAGAGCCTCGCGCGGTCGGTGTTCCACGAGTCGAAGACCGAGCGGGTGGCCAGGTCCAGCTGGCGCCGAGGGTCCTGGGGGAAGTCGTGGCCGGTGTGGTCCAGAGTGATCTGCTTGAACTCGTCGGTGAGCTCCTGCAGGTCCTTGGCCTCGAGGTCCACGTCGCTCGCGACGCCCTTGCGCTCCTTGGCGGCGTCCAGGGCAGTCCCGAACAGGTCGCCCTCGACTCCCAGCACGGTCTTGCCGAACATCTGGATCAAGCGACGGTAGGAGTCCCACGCGAACCGCTCGTCGCCGGAGACCTCGGCGAGTCCCCGGACCGAGCGGTCGTTGAGGCCCACGTTCAGGACCGTCTCCATCATGCCGGGCATGGAGAACTTCGCCCCCGATCGAACGCTCACCAGCAGCGGATCCGTGGAGTCACCCAGACGGCGCCCGACCTCGTCCTCCAGCTGACGCAGGGCCATGGTGACCTGGACCCTCAGCTGGTCGGGCTCCCGACCCTCCTCGAGGTAGTGACGGCACGCCTCGGTGGTGATCGTGAAACCCGGCGGCACCGGGAGTCCCAGCCTGGTCATCTCGGCGAGGTTCGCGCCCTTGCCGCCCAAGAGGTCCTTCTGGTCCTTGTCACCTTCGCTGAAGTGGTAGACGAGCTTCGTCGTTGCCGCGGCCATGTGGGTTCCCTCTCCCTCAGCGAATACCCCCCGACAGCATCGCTAGCACAAGCTTGCGGACCTCGCCAGCCCCGGCGAGGGTCAGCGCTTCCCGGGCCAGGCCGGCGCAGATCTCGACATCGAGCTCGCGGACCGCCGCCTTGACCCTTGGGACGGCGGGCGGTGCGACGCTCAGCTCCCGGATCCCCAGACCCACGAGCACGGGGATGGCCAGCTCGTCGGAGGCTGCCTCGCCACAGACCGCGACGTCGATCCGGCCGCGGGCAGCTCGGCAGACGTGATCGATCAGCTGGAGCACGCCCGGGTCGAGCGGGTCGGACAGATCAGCGACCGCGCCGTTCCCGCGTTCGGCGGCGAGGGTGTACTGCGTCAGATCGTTCGTGCCGATGCTGACGAAGTCGACGTACGGCAGGAACGCCTCGATCTTGAGCGCCGCCGACGGGACCTCGATCATCGTCCCCACATGGAGGCCGTCGGGCAGCCCACCTGGCCCGGCCGCCTCGAGCAGCACCTGGCGGGCCTCGATCATCTCGCCGGGAGTCGACACCATCGGGATCATCACGCTGGTCGGATGGGTCCGGGCAGTGTGGCAGATCGCCGCCATCTGGTCCCGCAGCAGGTCACGGTGGTCGAGGCTGAGCCGAATCCCCCGCTGACCGAGGAACGGGTTGGCCTCGCGGGCCATCGGCAGGTAGGGAAGCGGCTTGTCTCCCCCGACGTCGAGGGTGCGCAGCGTGACCCGGCGACCGTTCATGGCCTCGGCGATCGCGGCGTACTCGTCCTGCTGCTCCTCCACGCTCGGTGCGGCGCTCCGGTCGAGGAACAGGAACTCGGTCCGCACCAGGCCCGCGCCGTCCGCCCCGGCGGCAAGCGCGACGCGAGCGTCTGCGACCGAGCCGAGGTTGGCGGCCACGGCGACCGCGATGCCGTCGCGCGAGACCGCGGGTGTCTCCGCGAGATCGAGCTGCCGGGCGCGCTTCTCCTCAGCGTCCGCTGCCCGACGGTGGTAATCCGCCAGCAGCTCGGCAGAGGGATCAACGTGCAGCTCGCCGGTGCCGCCGTCGAGCACGACGGTGCTTCCCTCGGGAATGCCGAGCACCGCGGCGCCGGCTGCCACCACGACCGGGATGTCACGCGCGCGGGCGAGAATGGCCGCGTGCGAGGTCGGGCTTCCCTCCGCGAGCACCACGCCGACCACCAGGCCCAGATCCAGGCCGGCTGCTTCGGCGGGGGTCAGGTCGGTGGCCACGAGGACACCCTTCGACGTCATCCTGACCGCTGGCTCTCCTGTGAGGGCTCGGAGCACCTGGTCCGCGACCGCGCGGACGTCGGCGGCCCGCTCCTTCAGGTAGGGGTCGGGCAGGCTCGCCCACTCGCGCTCGACGTCGGCGAGGCAACCGGCCCAGGCGGCGACCGCCCCGACACCGGCGCTGGTGCGCGCCTTCACGTCGGCGAGCATCTCGGCGTCGGTGAGCAAGGAGAGGTGCGCGTCGAAGATGGTCGCCTGCTCGGCACCCACGTCGCGGGCCGTGACGACCCGGACCCGCTCGACCTCCCGGCGAACGGCGGCGACGGCCTCCACGACCCTGCGCCATTCCGCGACCGGCTCCCCCACCGGGGCCTGGTCGATGTCGACCGGCACCGCGGTCAGCCGGCGAGCCGGGCCGATCGCGATGCCCGGCGAAGCCGGAAGCGGGCCACCCGCGGACGCGTTGCGGGCCTGGGCAGGGAGTACGACGACGTCGTCCGTCGACTCGTCGAATCGGCGAGCGGCGAGCGCGACCAGATGCTCGACCGCCTCCTGGGCCTGGGGACCGGTCGCGCGAACCTCGACCGTGTGACCGCTCAGGGCTGCCAGCGTCGCGACGCGGCTCAGACTGCCGGCGGGGACCGAAGGACCGTCGGTGGTCAGGTTCCGAAGCCGAACCGAGGCGTCCAGCGCCCGGACCTCACTGACGAGTCGGGCAGCGGGCCGGGCGTGCAGTCCGTGCGGGTTCTCCACCGAGAACACGCCGACGACCTCCCCGAGGGTCTCGTCGCGCTCGTCGGGGGCGATGCCCTCCCCGGGCGTCGACAGGTGCCCGGACTTGCCCATCAGTGCGTCGCGCGCCTCGGCAGCGACCTCTGCCCGGCTGGCCCCGCCCGCCGCAGCCACCGCTGCGACCACGAGGCCTTCCACGAGCGGGGCCGGTGAGAGGGTCACCCGGGCCCGGAGCGACGGATCCTGCAGGAGGTCGAGCGCGAGCTCGGCGCTGAGGACGGCGCTGCCGAGATCCATGAGTACGACGACGCCCGCCGGGCTGTCCGCGCGCTCGATGGCCTCCATGATGGCGACCGCATCGGTCCCGAAGGTCGACTCGTCGAGCCCCGCGGCCACCTCGATCCGCAGCGGACGGCCATGCAGCATCTCGGCTGCCAGGGCCACCGCCGAGCGGGCCAGGATCCGGCTGTGCGAGACGACGACCAGGCCGACGCCCGGTGCCGTGCCGGCGGGCGGCGAGTCTCCCGAAAGGCTCTCTGTCATGTTCACTGCGCTCCGCTTCGGTCGGTTCGGTCGGGGTTGATCAGAAGGGGGATTCGGTCGCTGCTTCGAGGAGAAGCGCCACCGTCGTTGCGCCCGGGTCCTGATGACCCACGCTGCGCTCCCCGAGATAGCTGGCCCGGCCCTTGCGGGCCAGCATGGGGATCGTGGCGTCCCGGCCCGCAGCCGCCGCGTCGCACGCGAGCTTCAGGCTGCCGGCGAGATCCGCTCCCTCACCGAGGGCCTCGTCCAGGGCATCGACGGCGGGCGCCAGTGCGTCGTACATCGTCTTGTCGCCGGGGCCGGCCTTGCCGCGTTCGACGACTCCGCCGAGCCCGGCCCGCAGGGCTGCGGCGACCTGGTGTGCCGTGGCGCTCTGGGCGTCGCCCAGGGAGCTGCCGATCCGCAGGAACAGGGTGCCGAACAACGGCCCGCTCGCTCCGCCGACCGTGGACACCAGGGTCATGCCCACCTTGCTGAAGAGCGCGCCGGCCGTGGCCGGCGAGCTGGCGTCGATCGCGGCCACGGCGGCCTTCATGCCCCGGTCCATGTTCGACCCGTGGTCGGCGTCGCCGATCGCGGCGTCGAGCTCGGTCAGGAAGTCGCGGTTGTCGGCCACGAGCTGGGCGAACCTGCGCACCCACTCCTCGAAGGCCACCGTGGTCACGTTCTCGGTCATGTGTCAGATGCCCCATCTCAATGCCGGAGTGTTCACTGGAGCGTCCCAGAGCGAGAGCAGCTCGTCATCGACCTTGAGCAGCGTCACCGAGGCGCCGGCCATGTCGAGGGAGGTGATGTAGGGACCCACGAGCGACCGGGCGATCGGTACGCCGTGACCGCCGAGGATCCGCTGCACCTCGTTGTACAGGACGTAGAGCTCGATCAGCGGGGTGCCGCCGAGTCCGTTGACGAACGCGATGACCGGGTCACCCTGCCCGAAAGGCAGGTCGGCGAGGATCGGCTCCACCAGGAGCTCGGCGATCTCGCGGGCCGTCGCCAGGGGCAGCCGTTGGCGCCCTGGCTCGCCGTGGATGCCGACGCCGAGCTCCATCTCGCCCTCGCCGAGGTCGAAGGTGGGCTTGCCCGCGGCCGGAACGGTGCACGAGGTGAGGGCAACGCCCATGCTGCGGCCGTTCGCATTGACCTTGCGCGCGACCTCGGCAACCTGGTCGAGGTCACGACCCTGCTCGGCTGCGGCGCCCGCGATCTTCTCCAGGAGCACCGTCACCCCGACACCGCGTCGGCCCGCCGTCCAGGTGCTGTCCTGGACCGCTACGTCGTCGTCGGTGACCACCGACACGACCCGGGCTCCGGTCTCCGCCGCAGCGAG
>Ga0070698_100008703_pt1 | contig 10933 bp, 6 predicted proteins | sample KBSK1502metaG_FD_65477 | JGI IMG/M metagenome (GOLD analysis project Ga0070698, IMG submission 65477) | Corn, switchgrass and miscanthus rhizosphere microbial communities from Kellogg Biological Station, Michigan, USA - KBS K1-50-2 metaG | ecosystem: Host-associated > Plants > Roots >...
CATGTCATGGAGCGTGCGGCGCGCCACCTCCAGCGACTCCGGCACCGCGGCCAGCCGTCCGGCCAGCGAGCGCAGCCGCTCGGCCAGCGGGGCGAATTCGCGCGCCAGCAGCGTGTAGACGGCGCCGGCCGGGTTGGCGACCAGCGGGTTCCACTCGTGCTCACGCAGCACGTCCAGCTCGTAGCGCCGCGCGCGCAGCGCCGCGCCAAGGATCTCCGCGTCGACCCGGTTGTCGGGCAGCAGCGTCACCAGGTCGAGCGCCTCCAGCTCGCGCAGGCGCGCGTCGAGCATGCGGCGCTCCTCGTCGAGCGCCTCGGGCCGCCCGTCGGGCAGGCGGTCGTCGAAGCGGTGGTCGCCCAGCTCGGTGGCCATGTCGGGGTGCAGGGCCAGGGCCTCGTCGAGGGCCGCCCCGGCCAGGCGCTGGAACCGCTCGTCGTGGGAGCCCGACGGTTCCCGGGTCGTCGCTCGATCAGGTGGTGTCACGGCGCATCCGACCTCAATAGGATCGTGGCAGGCCGAGCGAGTGCTCGGCCACATAGTTGAGGATCATCTCACGGCTGACCGGGGCGGTCCGCAGGACCCTGGTCATACCCCACAGGTCGGCCAGGCCGTACTCGGTGGCGAAGCCGTTGCCGCCGTGCGCCTGGAGGGCGCCGTCCAAGGCGTGCAGGGCAGCCTCGGCAGCCGCGTACTTGGCCATGTTGGCGATCTCGCCGGCCTCGGGGCGGCCGTGGTCGTGCGCCCAGGCTGCCTTCTGCGTGGCCAGCCGCGCCAGCTCGACCTCGATCTTGGCGCTGGCCAGGGGGTGGGCGACGCCCTGGTGGCTGCCAATCGGCGCGCCCCAGACCTGCCGCTGGCCAGCGTAGGCCGCCGCCTTGCCGAGCGCGTAGCGGCCGATGCCGTTGGCGCCGGCGGCGCCGATGATGCGCTCCGGGTTGAGGCCGTGGAACACCTGGCGCAGGCCCTCGCCCTCGGTGCCGAGCAGCCGCTCCGCCGGGACCCTGACGCCGTCGAAGAACAGCAGGAACTGCTTCTCGGGCGCGGCGATCTCCAGCGGGATCATGGTCCGCTCCAGGCCGGGCGCGTCGGTGTCGACGATGAACAGCGACAGGCTCCCGCGCCCGCTGGCCGGGTCCGTGCCGGTCCTGGTCACCACCAGGATGGCCTCGGCCTCGTCCACGCCGGAGATGAAGTGCTTGGTGCCCCGGATGGTCCAGGCGTCGCCGTCGCGGCTGGCGGTGGTCGACAGCCGGTGCGAGTTCGAGCCAGCCTCGGGCTCGGTGATCGCGAAGACCATTTTGCGCTCGCCGGTCGCCAGTCCGGGCAGCCAGCGGTCGCGCTGCTCCGGGGTGCCGAAGCGGGCCAGGATGGTCCCGCAGATTGCCGGCGAGACCATCAGCAGCATCAGCGGGCAGCCGTGTGCGGCCAGCTCCTCGGCGACGATCGCCAGCTCGGTGATGCCCATGCCCCCGCCGCCGTAGCGCTCCGGGATGCTCACGCCGAGGAACCCGGCGGCGCCGACATCGCGCCACAGCTCCACGCTGTGGCCGCCGCTCTTGACCTTGGCGCTGAAGTAGTCGTGGCCGTACTTGGCGGCGATCCTGCCGACCGCCTCCCGGAGCATCGCCTGCTCCGGCGTGTCCGCGAAATCCATCCCAGCCCCTCTCGCTCAGGGCGCTCAGCGGCCCTTCCACTCCGGCTGCCGCTTCTCGACGAACGCGCGCGGTCCCTCCTGGGCGTCCTCGCTGGCGTAGACCGGCTCGAACAGGCGCCAGCCCTCCGCCAGCGCCTCGCGCAGCTCCTTGCCGATCGAGCGGTAGACCATCGCCTTGGCCGCGCTGACCGACAGCGGCGCGTTGGCCGCGACCGTGGCCGCCAGCGCCGCCGCCTCCCGCCGCAGCTCCCCGGCGGGGACGACGGCGTTGACCAGCCCGACCTCCAGCGCCCGCCGGGCGCCGATCGGCCGGGCGGTCAGCAGCAGCTCCATGGCGACCCGCGGCGGGACCAGCCAGGGAAGCGGCGCCGCCCACGGCGCGCCACGGCCCCAGCGCGCCTCGGCGATCGCGAAGGTGGCGTGCTCGGCGGCCACGCACAGGTCGCACATCTGCGCCAGCAGGAAGCCGCCACCGTAGGCGGCGCCGTTGACCGCGGCGATCACCGGCTTGGCGATCTCGATGTTGGCGCCGAGCTGGGGCACCATGTCCGCGGGCGGGACCCGCAGGCCCAGAGCCGCCATCTCGCTGAGGTCCGCCCCGGCGCAGAAGGCCGCCTCGCCGGCGCCGGTGAGCACCAGGACCCTGGCCCGCGGGTCGGCGTCGAAGCGGCGGAACCCGTCCCACAGGCCGGCGCCGACCGCGCGGTCGATGGCGTTGCGGCGCTCGGGCCGGTCGATCACCAGCCAGGCCACGCCGTCCTCGACGCTGTAGCGGACCGGGCCGCCCTCAGCCATCCCCGACCGTCCCATCGGTCCGTTCCGCGAGCACCGCCAGGACCGTTCCCGCCTGGACCTCCTGACCTTCGGCGACCAGGACGTCGCCGACGGTCCCGGCATGCGGGGCGGTGACGCGGTGCTCGGTCTTCATCGCCTCCAGCACCACCAGGAGCGCGCCGGCCTCCACGCAGTCGCCCGGTTGCACAGCGACCCGCCGGACCACGCCAGGCAGCGGTGCGACCAGCGAGCCGGCCGCCGGGCCAGCGGGGGCCGGCTCCGGCAGCGGCAGCAGCTCGCGGAGGGCGCTCGGCCCCAATGGGCCGTCGACGTAGTGCAGGTCGCCCACGCGGTGCAGCTCGAAGCGGCGCAGCACCCCGTCGGCCTCCAGCTCGACCAGCTCGGGACCGCACGACCACAGACGCATCGAGCGAGACGCGCCGTCCACCTCCACCTCCAGGCCCTCGCGTGCCAGCCGGTAGCCGACCGAGACCCCCTCGAACTCGGTCCGCTGGAGCTGGGAGGGATTGTTGCGCCAGCCGGACGGCAGGGTCGCGCCGGCGCGCCGCCCGGCCTGGCCGGCCAGGGCCGCCGCGACCGCGTTCAGCCAGACCGGCTCGGCCGCCGCGGTCTCGGCCAGCCCGCCCGCCAGCTCGTCGGCGAAGCGCTCCAGGAACCCGGTGTCGACCTCGCCGGCGAGGAATATGGGATCGCGCAGCACAGACACCAGCAGCTCCCGGTTGGTCGGCGGACCGTGCAGCCTGGCCCGCTCCAGCGCAGCCGCCAGCAACCGCGCCGCCTCGACCCGGGTGGGCGCGTGCGCGATCACCTTGGCCAGCAGCGGGTCGTAGTGGGCTTCGATCCTGGAGCCGTCAGCCACGCCGGCGTCGACCCGCAGACCCGGCCGCGCGTCGATCCGGAAGCGGTGCAGGGTCCCGGCGGACGGCAGGAAACCGCGGCCGGGATCCTCGGCGTACAGGCGGGCCTCGATGGCGTGGCCCTCCAGCGTGGGCGGGCCCAGCGGCAGCGGTGAGCCTTCGGCCAGTCGGATCTGGAGCGCGACCAGGTCCCACCCGGTGACGCACTCGGTGACCGGATGCTCGACCTGGAGCCGGGGGTTCATCTCCAGGAACCGCGGCTCGCCGCCGGCGAGCAGGAACTCGACGGTCGCCAGCCCAGTGCAGCCGACGGCGCGGCCGGCAGCGACCGCCAGCTCGCCGAGACGGCGCCGCAGGGCATCGTCCACCACCGGCGACGGCGCCTCCTCGATCACCTTCTGGTGGCGGCGCTGGATCGAGCACTCCCGCTCGAACAGGGGCATGAGGTGGCCGTGGGCGTCGCCGGCGAGCTGCACCTCGACGTGGCGGGCGCGCTCCAGGTAGCGCTCCAGGAAGACCTCGCCGTCGCCGAACGCGGCCTCGGCCGCACGGCGGCCGGCGGCCATCGCCTCCTCCAGCTCCGCCGGGTCGGCGACCACCCGCATCCCGACCCCGCCACCACCGAAGACCGCCTTCACCATCACCGGGAAGCCGGCCTCCGCGCCGGGCAGGACCGGGACGCCCGCCGCCGCGACCAGGCGCTTGGCCTCCAGCTTGTTGCCCATCGCCCGCAGCGCCTCCGGGCTCGGCCCGATGAAGAGCAGGCCGTGCTTGCGGCAGCGCTCGGCGAAGTCCGCGCTCTCGGCCAGGAACCCATAGCCGGGGTGGACCGCGTCGGCGCCAGTCCGCTCGGCGGCCGCCACGATCGCCTCGGCGCGCAGGTAGGACTCGGCCGGGGTCGAGCCTCCAAGCGCCACCGCCTCGTCGGCCTCGGCCACGAAGGGGGCGTCGCGGTCGGGGTCGGAGAACACCGCCACCGTGGCGATCCCCAGGTCCCGGCAGGTCCGCAGCACCCTGCGCGCGACCTCGCCGCGGTTGGCGACCAGGAGCCTGGTGACGGTGGCGGTGGCGGTCACATCCGGAACACCCCGTAGCCGTCCGTGCCCTTCACCTCCCCCGAATGGCAGGCCGACAGCGCGATGCCGAGGACCGTGCGGGTATCCCGCGGGTCGATGATCCCGTCGTCGTACAGCAGGCCGGTGTTGAACAGCGGCCGGGACTCCGCCTCGATCTGGCCCTGCACCGCCTCGCGCATGGCCCGGTCGGCGGCCCCGTCGAAGGGGCGGCCGGCCGCCTCCGCCGAGGCACGGGCCAGGATCGACATCACCCCGGCGAGCTGTTCCGGTCCCATCACCGCGGTCCGGCTCGCCGGCCAGGTGAACTCGAAACGCGGGTCGTAGGCCCGGCCGGCCATGCCGTAGCCGCCGGCGCCGTAGGAGGCGCCGAAGAGCACGGTGAGGTGCGGCACGGTCGAATTGGCGACCGCGTTGATCATCTTGGCCCCGTCCTTGATGATCCCGCGCTGCTCGTAGTGCTTGCCGACCATGTAGCCGGTGGTGTTCTGCAGGAAGACCAGCGGCAGGTCGGCCTTGTTGGCGAGCTGGATGAAGTGGGCGGCCTTGTTGGACTCCTCGCTGAACAGCACACCCTGCGCGTTGGCGAGCACCCCCACCGGGAAGCCATGGATCGAGGCCCAACCGGTGACCAGGTTGGCGCCGTACAGCGGCTTCCACTCGTCGAAGCGCGAGCCGTCCACGATCCGGGCGAGGATCTCGCGCACGTCGACCGGGGCCTTGAGGTCGACCGGCGCCAGTCCGAGCAGCTCCTCCGGGTCGTACGCCGGCTCGCCGGGCGGCGCCGAGGGTCCCGGCCCGAGCTTGCGCCAGCGCAGGTCCGCGACCGCCCGGCGGCCGAGCCGGATGCAGTCGCGCTCGCCGGTCGCGAGCTGGTCCGCCAGGCCGGAGGTGCGGGCGTGCATCTCCGCGCCGCCCAGCTCCTCGTCGTCGGCGTCCTCGCCGGTGGCCATCTTGACCAGCGGCGGGCCGCCGAGGAACACCTTGGCCCGCTCGGCCACCATGATGGTGTGGTCCGACATGCCGGGCACGTAGGCGCCTCCCGCGGTCGAATTGCCGAACACCAGCGCGACCGTGGGGATGCCCGCGCGCGACAGCCGCGTCAGGTTCCGGAAGACCGCCCCGCCGGGGATGAAGATCTGCGACTGGGTCGGGAGGTCGGCGCCGCCCGACTCGATGAGCTGGACCAGCGGCAGGCGGTTGCGCTCGGCGATCTCCATCGCCCGCAGGCTCTTGCGCAGGCTGTAGGGGTTGGTGGCGCCGCCGCGCACGGTGGGGTCGTTGGCGACGATCACACATTCGACACCGCAGACCACGCCGACGCCGGTGACCACGCTGGCGCCGACGTGGAAGTCGGTGCCCCAGGCGGCGAGCGGCGACAGCTCCAGGAACGGGGCGTCGCGGTCGAGCAGCAACTCGATCCGCTCCCCGGCAAGCAGCTTGCCCCGCGCCCGGTGGCGGGCGACGTAGCGCTCACCGCCGCCCGCCCGGCTCTGCGCGAGCTGCTCGGAGATCTCCTCGAGCAGCCGCAGGTTTGCGCTCCGGTTGGCGCGGTACGCCGCAGAGGCCGTGTCGAGCCGGCTTGCCAGCACGCTCATAGTTACCGTTAGGTAACCACGCCGCCCGTGCGGGCGTCGAGTGAGAGGAAGTTGCGCAGCATAGCGAACCGCCGCTCAGCGGGCTTTCTCGAGCAGACCCCAGAGCCTGATCCTGAGCGCGTCCAGCGGCACAGTGGTGTTGTTCTCGAGTGACTCCGGGGTGGTCAGCACGTACACCTCGACCGGGCGGCGACTCACCGACCGCAGTGAGACGCCGGTATCTCGCGGCGCGACGATGACCCTGGTCAGCGTCTCGGCGGCGCCGCCCTCCTGGAGAGGAAGCGGGGGGTCGATCACCACCGCGGCGTAGTCATCGCGCTCCCCGCTGCTCACCCAGTGCCGGAGGCGGACGCGGTGCGCCTGCGCATCGGGAGCCTCCGCTGGCCGTAAGAGCCAGTCGGCGGTGGGTCGAAAGTTGGGATTGGGGATGAACTCGCCCATGATGCGGCCGTCGTCATCGACCTTCCACGCACCGCGAACAGCGGTTGGCGGGACCGCGTCGTCCGGGCCATAGCCGCCGACGATCTCGTAGACCCAGCCGCCCGGCCGTTTCCTGGCTTCCGCCACCAGCGCCGGTGGCAGGTCACGACGCCCGTCCGCCATGCGTTTACTTCCGCGGCGCTTCATCGGGAAGGCCATCGATCCATCGCTCGAACGACGCACGCTGCTCATCGACCGTCGCCACCAGGGACAGGTCGGGGGCTGGCGCGAAGATGTCGACCGCGGGCAGTCGGCTCCCACCCGGCGGACTCGACAGCACGTACGCGCGGCGCCCCTGAGAGGTCTGCTGCAGCATCGCCGACGGATAGACGTCACGTCGTCCGCCATTGCAGCCGAGCAGGAAGCCGTGCGCCTCCAGTCCGCGCCGAGCCGCGATCAGCGCGTCGAACAGGTCCGGGCCCTCGCCCTGTGCGGTGTAGCCGTCCGGGAGGCGCACCTGGACCTCGCACCGATCGCCGACCCGGAATCGGACCTGGGAGGTCACGACCGTGCCGGCGCGCAACGCCGGCACGGTCATTTCCTCCCAGCTCACGGTGAGTACCCGGGGTTCGGGGCCCATTGGCCACCGGGAAGCCAGCAGCCCTCGATACACGAACCTGATATCGGACGGGGAACCGCCACTTCGTTCTCCCACGGGTACGGTGAGTTGGCTCCGAAGCGGGCGTTGACGTCGATGCCACTGCCACGCAGCTTGTAGATGTTGCCGGTGCCACCAAGGTAATCCTGGTTGAAGTCCTGTGCCGACCTCAGGCTCTTCGACGTAGCCACGTAGCCCGAGTCGCTCGGGTTCCTGGTCACATGCTCCCAAAGGTCCATGTTGTTGCCCTTGGGACTGAAACCCCTGTCGAAGACCTCACCCGGTGCTCGCGTGTCGGCTCGGAACAGGGTCTGACCCGCGCCCCCCGCATCCTCCGCGGCGCTTCTCCCCAAGGTGGTGGTGGCGACGTCGCCGATCTCCTGGGCGCCGCGGGCGCTTCGGACCAGCTCGGCGGCTTGGCCGACCTCCTCGATGCCGCGGGCGGCGAGGGCGGTGTCCCCCAGGCCGCCGGTGGCGACGGTGAGCAGGGCGACGGAGCCGACCTCGCCGGTGATATGCCCGGCGGTGCACACGTTGTGCAGGGCGCCGGCCTCGTCGAACGCGCAGCCCGACAGGTGCGGATCGTACATGCCGAGGGTGACGGTCTTGGTCAGGCCGTTGACCAGCCCGGCGCCGGTGCTGCCGACGAAGTTCACGGTGCCCTTGCCGATCGTCCTGCCGGCGTCCTCCAGGCCGCCGAGCACGCTGTCCCACCAGTGGTGGCTGGGCGGTGGCGGCGGAGCCGGGGCTGGGCTGGCCGGCACGTAGTCGGTGGTCTGGTCGGCCAGCCGGAACGCCGCGGGGCTGCCCGGGGTGGGGCTGGCGGTCGTGGCAGTGGACGCGCCGCCACCGCCGCCGCCGTCGACGAGCATGTGCCCGTCGGATTCGGCGTAGCCGACCGGGTTGGCGGCGGCCATGGCGTAGCGGTTCTGGTTGAGCGGGTCGGTGGCCAGGCCCAGGTCGTCCAGCGCTCCGCGGAACAGGTCGGGCTGCAGGAACCGGCCGCTGCCCAGGTCGAACCGCCGCGCCCCGGTGTCCAGCGTCTGGGAGCCGGTGTCGTAGCGCTTGGACGAGTACCGGAACGGGTTGAGCGGGTTGTCGTTGCGGGTGGTGCCGTTGACCGCCGTGCCCGACTGCAGCACGTCGCCCTTGCTCAGCGACTTGGCCTGGTCGGCCTGGTCGTCCTCCTGCCCGTAGGGGGTGTAGGAGTAGACCGCGGAGGCCGACCCGCTGGTGTTGCCGTCCTTGTTCAAGGTGCCGACGCTGCCGTGCACGTCCTGGCCGTAGTCGTACATGGTCGGGCTGGCCGGCTGGGTGGTGGCGGCGCAGCTGGCGCTGCGGTCGCCCATGCTGACCCGGTGGCCGTAGGCGTCGTACAGGTAGCTCTTGTCCGCGGTCAGGGAAGTCGAGACCCCGGAGCAGTTGGCGGTGGTGGACTGGTGGTCGTTGACCGACTGCTTGCTCAGCGCCAGGTAGGCGAAGGTGGTGGTACGGGCGGTCACCGACCCGGTGTTGTGGGTCTCCTTCTCGGTCGCGATCCGGTCCAGGGCGTCGTAGACGTAGCCGGCGCTGTCGGTCTTGGTGCCACTCGAGTTGTAGCGCCGGGTGGTGATGAGATGGTCCAGGTAGTCGTAGGTGTTGACCTGCCGCAGGTTGCCGTCGGCGGCGGCGCCGTCGGAATGGCTGCACTCATCCCGGCTGGTCACTGCCGTCGTGGTCACGCACAGCAGCCGGCCGAGATCGTCGTACCAGTACTTGGTGGTGCCCGACGGGTCGATCTGCGTCGACTGCTGGCTGCCGTTGTAACAGCGGGTGATCGTCGCGCCGCCGCTCTTGGCCTCAGTGGTGACGTTGCCGGCCCGGATCGTCGGATCCGCGGTGGTGCACCCGGACGGGTTCCCGTCCAGCGTGTAGGTGGTCTGGGTCCCGTGCCCGTCGTTGCTGGAGATCAGCTTGTCCCGGGCGTCGTAGACGTAGCTGGCGGTACACGTCGGGGTTGACCCGGTGCACTGCGTCGACCCGGACCCGTTCAGCGAGAACTTGTCGCTGGTGCGGAACCCGTCGTCGTACACCCCTGCCGGGTCGTCGTAGCCGACCGAATGGGTCTGCAGCACGTGCCCGGCCCCGTCGAGCACGTTCAGCGTGCTGATCCTGCCGTTGTCGGTGTAGGTCCAGTTGGTGGTCTGCTTGGTGGGGTAGCTGCTGGCGGTGGTGGTCTCCGCGCCGCTGCAAGTGCCGGCCATCCGGGCCATCACCTGGCGGGACTCCCAGCCGGTGGGCAGGTAGCTGGTGGTGACGTGCTGGTCGTTGGCGCAGGTGGTGCCGGTGCCGAAGTCGTACTGGTCGGTCAGCCAGTCCGTGCCGTCGTAGACCAGGCTGACCCGGTCCGGGGCGGCGGTGGTGCCGCCTTCCTTGCCGTTGTCCTGCCGGGTCGCGATCTGCCCATCGGCGGTATAGGTGTAGGTGGAGTAGGTGTCGAAGGACTGGCTGCCCAGCTTACTGGTGGATTTGCTGATCTCCCCGTAGCCGTCGTAGGCCGCGGTGACGGTCACGGTGGACTGGGTGGGGTCGATCACGCCGATGTTGTCGACAGCCTGGGTGAGGTGGCTGTCAGGGTCGTAGGTGAAGCGTTCGCTGTGGCCCTCGGGGTCGCTGCGGGAGCGGATGTTGCCGCTGGGGAAGTAGGCCCAGATCTCGGTCTTCGACGGCTGCGTCGTCCCGGTGTCCGGGCTGCGTTCGGCCTGCCATCCCTCCGGGGTGTAGTCGAAGCGGACCGGCGGGTTGGGCCCGGTCTTCTGGGTGCGGACCCAGCCCGGGTCCCAGTAGCTGACCGTGGTCAGCGCCGGGGCGTTGAGGGTGCTGGACGGCTTGGTCGGGTCGGTGGCCGACGGCGCGGTGCTGACCGGCAGCGAGGTGGTGGCCAGCCGCCCGTCGGCGTCATAGGTGCGGTAGGCGAACGCGGCCGGGGTCGCGGTCCCGTTGCTGGCCGTGCCGGTGGGCAGGGTGACGACCGCGAGCTGGTCGGCCGCATCGTAAGTGTAGCGGGTGACGAAGTCGTTGAAGGCGGTCTTGTCGCTGCTGGCGTCGTAGGCGCGCGCGCCAATCACACGGGTCCGGTTGCCGTCCGCGTCGTACTGGTACAGCGTGGTCAGCGACCGGGTGGCGCTGAACGGCGCGTCCACGCGAGCGAGCTGGCCGCGCTGGTCGTAGCCGTAGCGGGTGGTCTTGCCGGCCTCGTCCACCTGGTCCTTGACCGTGCCGTCCTGGTAGTAGTGGGTGGCCACCGTCCGCGCGGCCGCGCCGGCCGAGGCCAGCGGTTCGACGGTGGTGGTGAGGCGGTGGGCCAGGTCGTAGCCGTACAAGGTGGCGTGCGCGGCGGCGTTGGCCGTGGTCGCCGCCGGACAGGTGGCCGGCGCGGCGGTGAGGCCGGCGAGCGGCTGGTAGACCGCCGCGATGTTGCCGACGGTGTCGTAGCAGGTATACGAAGTGCGGCTGCCGGTGACCGCGCCGGTCGTCGGGTCGATGGCGTTGACCTTCCGGGACACGGCCCGGTTCACCGTGTCGTAGGTGTTGACCAGGGTGGGGTTGGGGTTGGCGCCGCCGGCCTTCATCGAGGTGGGTGCGGTGATCGCTGTGAGGTTGCCGGCCGCGTCGTAGTCGTTCCTGGTGCGGGCGCCGGCTGGGTCGGCGCTGGTGTCCGGGCTGGTGCTGAGCGTGCGACGGTCCATCGCGTCATAGCTGTAGGTGGTCTGCGCTCCGCTGCCCGGGTCGTCGCGGCCGTAGACCGGGTTGCGCTCGGCGGTGATGTTGTCGTTCGGGTCGAAGGTGACCGTGGTCCACACCAGCAGCCCGCGAGCCGCGGTGGTGCTCTTGGGCTG
>Ga0070698_100008704_pt1 | contig 10932 bp, 12 predicted proteins | sample KBSK1502metaG_FD_65477 | JGI IMG/M metagenome (GOLD analysis project Ga0070698, IMG submission 65477) | Corn, switchgrass and miscanthus rhizosphere microbial communities from Kellogg Biological Station, Michigan, USA - KBS K1-50-2 metaG | ecosystem: Host-associated > Plants > Roots >...
GCGACTTCAAAAACTAATTGCCGCCGCAGGCATCGCATCTCGCCGACACGCAGAAGAATTGATTACTGCCGGCAAGGTTTCGCTGAACGGCAAAGTAATTACTGAGCTGGGAACGAAGGCTGATCCCGAAAAAGATCACATCAAGGTCAACGGCAAGCTCATAAACCCGCAACTAAAAGCCCGAGAAAAGATTTACGTACTGTTGAACAAGCCTCGAGGCTATCTCTCCAGCGTCTCCGATCAGGAAGGGCGTCCTTTGGTTGTAGAGTTGTTGCCGCCCTCACTCGGCAAGCTACATCCCGTGGGTCGGCTGGATTTCAACACTGAAGGTTTGTTGCTTTTGACAAATGACGGAGAGCTGACGAACTTCGTAACTGCCGCTCGAAACCGCGTCGAAAAGGTTTATGAGGCGAAGGTGAAGGGTGTTCCTGCGGAAGCAGGCATCGCAAGGTTGCGGCGTGGCGTAACTCTCGAAGATGGCACTCGCACCGCTCCGGCCAAAATTAAGCTAGTACACGAGACCGGAACTAACGCCTGGTTTGAGGTGTTGCTACATCAGGGACGAAATCAACAGATACGACGAATGTTTGAGCTGATTGGCCATTCAGTTATCAAACTGCGTCGAGTGCGCATTGGGTTTCTGACTGATGAGAATCTCAAGCCGGGATACTGGAGGTTGTTAACACCAGCGGAAGTGAACCGGCTGATGAAAAAGGGCGATAAAATGAAAGGCCGCAAAGGTCATGGAGTCAGTACCACAACGCGGTAGCGTGTGGCTCGGTGGTGGTCTAAGCGTCGAGATCGTAGTCGAGCCACACGCTACCGCGTTGTGGTACTGACTCCATGACCCTGCGCCTCGCTTTTTTTCACTGGCGAGGTGGCTGCTGAATCGACACCCCTTCCTAGAACATGGAAAATCGGTGGGATACCGTTTTGTATTCGCGACTATTTGTCGGTTTTATTAAACTATCAATATGGAATTTGAATTAACCGAAGAGCAGCAACAAATCAAGATGAGTGTGCGCGAGTTTGCCGAGTCGGAGATCGCGCCTCATGTTATGGAGTGGGATGAATCGCAGCACTTTCCCATCGAACTAAAACCAAAGATGGCGGAACTCGGTCTACTCGGTGTGCTTTTCCCTGAAGAGTATGGCGGTGCCGGGATGGGTTACGTGGAATACGCGACCATCATTGAAGAACTCTCGCGCGTAGACGGCTCGGTGGGGATCTCAGTGGCTGCGCACAACTCGCTTTGTGCCAACCATATTTTCAAGTATGGCTCGGAGATACAGAAGAAGAAGTTTTTAACTCCGCTCGCTTCAGGTGAACGATTGGGGGCGTGGGGATTAACCGAACCTAGTGCAGGTTCTGACGCCTCAGGAACTAAAACAACCGCTGTCCGTGCTGAAGGCGGTTGGATTGTAAATGGCTCTAAAAACTTCATCACACACGCCATCCACGCTGACACGTGTGTTGCGATGGCCGTAACAGACCGCGCTCAACATAGCAAAGGAATCTCAGCATTTATCTTTGAAAAAGGGACGCAAGGTTTTTCACCTTCCAAGAAGGAGAACAAACTAGGTCTCCGTGCTTCGGAAACAGCCAGCGTCGTCTTCGAAGACTGCTTCGTTCCAGATGAGAACCTGCTAGGAGAGGAAGGCCAGGGCTTTATCAATTCGATGGAGATTTTGGATGGCGGGCGAATCTCGATCGCTGCATTGGCTGTTGGTATTGCTCAAGGCGCGTTTGAGTCTGCCGTTCGTTATGCCCAGGAACGGCAGCAGTTTGGTAAACCTATCGCTGAGTTTCAGGCAATCCAATTCAAGTTAGCGACGATGGCGACGCAAATAGATGCCGCAAGGTTGATGATGTATCGAGCTTCCTGGATGAAAGATCAAGGCAAGAAGACAACAAAAGAATCGTCGATGGCGAAACTTTTTGCTTCGGAGATCAGCGTCGAGGTTTGTGAGGAAGCGATTCAAATACACGGTGGCTACGGCTATACGAAAGACTATCCCGCTGAGAAATACTGGCGCGACTCCAAACTCTGTACTATTGGTGAAGGTACTTCTGAGATTCAACGAATAATTATCGCCCGGGAGGTTTTGCGTCAGGCGTGAGAGCCCGTCCGATGAACTTCAGTTTGTCGTTGTCTCAATTAGTGACTAGCCACAGATAAACACGAATGAAACGGATCAGAAGTTGTTAACAAAATGACGTCTGCACCGAATAGCTTGAGCGAACGCGTCCAACGTGGAGACGCCGCCGCTGTCGCACGGGCCATTTCAAAGATCGAAGACGGATCTGCTGATGCAGCGGTGCTGATGAAGCAGATCTACGAGTTATCGCGAGGTGGTTTAGTAGTTGGCATTACTGGCGCGCCGGGTGCGGGCAAGTCCTCGTTGGTTGACAAGCTGGCCCTCTGGTACCGGGCACGCGGCGAGCGGGTAGGAATTATCGCGGTTGATCCTTCCAGCCCTTTTTCGGGGGGAGCCATTCTTGGTGATCGCATCAGAATGCAGACCTTGGGACTTGATGAAGGTGTGTTCATTCGATCGATGGCCACACGTGGAAATCTAGGTGGACTGGCGCGCGCGACCGTTGATGCTATAGCGATACTGGACGCCGCCGGGTTTGCAAGAATCATCGTTGAGACGGTCGGTGTCGGCCAGGACGAAGTGGAGATTGTCAAAGCAGCCGAGGTTTCAGTAGTTGTTTTGGTGCCCGGGATGGGAGACGACATTCAAGCGATCAAGGCTGGGATAATGGAGATCGGAGATATCTTCGTAATCAACAAGGCTGATCGTGAAGGTGTCTATTCCACGGAGAAGGAGCTTGAAGCGCTCTTGTCGCTGTCGTCACGGGCTGATGGTTGGGATCCGCCAATTATCAAGACAGTTGCTATCGAAAACCGTGGCGTCTCGGACCTTGCGGAGGCAATAGAACGATTTCGCAAAGTGCAGCGCAGCCTTGAGGTAACAAGCGAACGCCGTCGGGCGATTGCCCGCTGGCGGATTGTCGAATTATTGCGAGAGCGGCTTTTAGCGTCAGTGCTAGAGTCGGATACTACAATTGCGGCTCTTGAACGGCTGGTGGGTGAAGTTGCAACGCGAAGGCGAGATCCTTATTCTGCAGTGGAGGAGATAATGAACTTATCCGTGGTTAGTAGTCAGTAATCAGCGGCAGGTAGAACGATTAGGTCATATACGTCTGCAGGTCAGATAGGTCCTATTCTGAGGAACAACTGACAATTGACCAAGAACATGAAGATTGACCACATCGGCATCGCAACACGGCATCTGGACGAGGGGCTGAAGATTTGGCGCGATGCTCTAGGGCTGACTGTAGACGCGTCCGAGGAAGTGGCCGAGCAAGGTGTCCGGATAGCGATGCTGCCAATAGGTGATACGCATGTGGAACTGCTAGAAGCGATGAGCCCCGAATCGGCAGTAGGCAGGTTTATCACCAAACGGGGTCCGGGGATTCACCATATCGCCATTGAGGTTGATGATATCAATGCTTCGCTGGCTGACTTGAAAAGCAAAGGGGCGCGACTGATTGACGAAACGCCGCGTGTCGGGGCTGGGGGATGTTTGATTGCCTTTGTGCATCCCTCGTCGACCAACGGCGTGCTGCTGGAACTGGTTCAGCATAGATAGCTAATTCGGAAAGGACAGTATTTTGAATTCAACAAAGAAAGCTTTCATTGCGGCTGCGGTCGCAATCCTTTTTGCAGCAGGTTTGATTTTCTGGCAGGTCAAACATGGCGGAGGCCCAGTCGTATTGACCGCGGAGGACATGTCTCTCATAGCTGAAGATCAGCCGCCTCAAACACGCGCGCGGCTCGCATCTGATGAAGCAGCCCGCAAAGACTTTGCTCAGGACATTCGCCGATTGCTTGCGGTTGCCGAAGAGGCCAAGGCGCATGGCGTGGACAAAAAACCTGACATCAAGCGACAAGTCGAGTTCCAACGCGCAAGTGTTCTAGCGCAGTTTTATTTTGAGGAACTTGGTGACAAGGGACCCGAGATTCCGGATAAGGACATCGAGGAGTTTTTTAAGGAACCACTTAATCAAAAGAAGTTTGATGACATCATTGCCGATGCGAAAAGCAAAGATCCTCAATTAGCAAAGCAGGAGATTCCGAAAGAACAGCTCGACAACTTTAAGCAGCGCTTGGGTCGCATCTACATCGCCGAACGTAAGGCCAAAGAACAGGGCCTTGATAAGAAACCATCCGTGAGAGTTCAAACGATCCTGCAGGAGGCGCGCGTGCTAGCGCAGGAATATGCGCGAGACACCAAGCTGCAGGACAAGATGAAGGCAACTGATGCCGAGATCGACGCTTACTTGGCGAGTCATCCAGAATTGGATACGGACAAGAAGAAGCGTGAGCAAGCAGAAGAGATTTTAAAACGACTGCGCGGCGGCGAGGACTTCGCCAAATTAGCCAAGGAGTTTTCGACCGACGGCAGCAAGGAAAAGGGTGGTGATCTGGGCTGGTTTGGCCACGGGCAGATGGTGCCGGAATTTGAAAAGGCTGCTTATGCCTTAAAGCCAGGCGAGATTAGCGACGTTGTTAAGAGCCAGTTTGGCTTTCACATCATCAAATTAGAAGAACGAAAGACTGAAACGAAAGATGGTAAATCGGAAGAGAAAGTTCACGCGCGCCACATCTTGATCGGCGAAGCAAATGCTTTTGGTCCACCACAGTCACCTCGTGATAAGGCCAGAGCACAGGTGGAACAAGAGAAAGCGAAACAGGTACTTGATGATTTCGTAAAAAGACACTCGGATGTGAAAGTCCCTGATACGTACGCGGTCAAGATGCCTGAACCAGAACAGAATCCACAGGGGTTTCCGCCAGGGGTTGGACCCGCTCCTGCGCCGGAGCCGGCTGAGGAAGAGCCAGCGCCAAAGTCAAAGCCAGGTCAATCGACCAAGCCGCAATCGAAGAAACACTAATTGACATTGGGATAAGAGCCGATGCAATTAGGCGACTATCGCGTGGAGATCATTCCAGACACCGAATTCCACCTCGATGGAGGAGCGATGTTTGGAGTGGTCCCGCGGAATCTATGGTCGCAGGTGTGTCCGCCGGACGATGAGAATCGCATTCGCATGAATATGAATTGTGTTTTCATCGATACGGGCAAGGAAAAGGTGTTGATTGAAACCGGTATTGGGCAGAAGTGGTCTGCAAAACAGGCGTCGTTATACGGCATCACCCGCGAGAGAACGTTAGCCGAGACACTCGACGCGAGAACCGGGGCTAAGTCAGAAGACATCACGATCGTTGTTAACACACACCTTCATTTCGATCATGCAGGTGGTAACACCGAAGTCAGTAGGTCCGGCCAGGTTGTACCCATTTTTTCAAACGCTCGTTACTTTGTTTCCAGCGCCGAGCTGGAACATGCTGAGAATCCGAGCGAGCGAGATCGAGCGAGCTACTTGCCGGATAACTGGCGGCCCGTTCGAGAATCGGGACAACTCGAGGAGAAAGAACCAAACTACGAAGTTGTTCCCGGCTTAACGATGGAGAATTTTCCGGGTCACAATCGCTCTATGCAGTGCTGGCGTTTGGTACGTGGCGGAAAGACCTTATTCGGGTTCGCTGATTTAGTTCCGATGAGAGCACACGTTCGTTTGCCGTGGATCATGGGATATGACCTTTATCCGGTAGAGACTCTCGAATCGAAGAAGAGATTATTACCCCAGGCAGTTCGTGAAAACTGGGTTTGCCATCTTTACCATGATCCGGATGCGGCGTTGTTTAGGCTGATTGAAGAAGAACACAAAATCACGCCGATAGTTTACGAGGAATAGCGGTTTCGAAGGATGCAAATGAGCACAGTGAAAATTGGCATCATAGGCGGTAGCGGCCTTTATCAGATGCCGGAGTTGACTGACGTTGAAGAAGTCAATGTCGATACGCCGTTTGGAAGTCCTTCTGATGCTTTCATTGTTGGCACGCTGGAAGGCGAGCGCGTGGCCTTTTTGCCGCGTCACGGGCGTGGACACCGGTTTACTCCTACAGAGTTACCGTTTAGAGCGAACATCTATGCGCTGAAGTCATTGGGTGTTGAGCGGATCTTATCGGCGTCCGCAGTTGGTTCATTGCAGGAAAAGTATGCACCACTGGACATGGTGATACCTGATCAGTTTTTTGATCGCACCAGAGGTCGAGTTAAGGAATCGTCGTTCTTTGGTGAGGGAATTGTCGCGCACGTTTCGTTTGCCCATCCGGTGTGTACTGATTTAGGTGATGTACTAGAGGGCGCTTGCTCTGCGGCAGATGTCAAAGTCCATCGTGGCGGAACCTATCTTTGTATGGAAGGACCGGCGTTTTCCTCGGTGGCTGAGTCGAATGTCTACCGTTCCTGGGGAATGGATATTATTGGGATGACAAATATCCAGGAAGCGAAGTTAGCCCGTGAAGCTGAGATGTGCTACGCGACACTCGCGCTTGTAACCGACTACGATTGCTGGCATCCGGGCCACGACGCAGTTAGCGTTGAGACAGTTGTTGAGTATTTGAATAAGAACGTTCGGAACGCGCAAACTATCATGAAAGAGTCAATCAAGCGTTTAAGAACCGTGAGCCGGGAGTGCAAGTGTGGCTCGGCGTTGAAAAATGCCATCTTTACTCCTCGCGAAATCTGGCCAGAGGCGACAACTAAGAAGCTTGACGCCATCATCAAAAAGTACCAGTAAGAACCGAATTCGAGAGGTAAGTGATGATAAATAGATTTCTGTTGTTGCCGCTTTTCTTTTGCGCTGTACTGATTAGCGCGCCTGCGGTTTATTCCCAGGGCGGAGTGAAAACCGGACCGGATCCGTCGACAATTCGAGATCCGGATCTGGAAAAGGATTCGCTGCATAACCTGGAGGTGGCGCGTAACTATTTCAAGCTAAAGAAAGCGTATGTTGCTGCCTTAAAACGATTGGAAGAGATCATTGCCGGGAATCCAAACTTCGCGAGAATTGAAGAAGTATATTTGATGGCCGGGCAGAGCAGTTTGTGGCTAGCGGACGGAAAAGGGAAACAAAAACGCGATCAATACTTCACGCTCGAGGGTGGCACAAAGCACGTACTAACACCCGAGCAGTTTCGCGAAATGGGACGCGATTACCTGAGCCGATTAGTGAATGATTATCCTGACGGGCCATTCACCAAGCAAGCAGTCGAAGAATTACGTCCGCTCGGTGGTCCTGCTCCAAAAGAAAGCAAACCCTAACACTTCAAACAAAGCGCAAAGAACGAAGTACGAAGCTCTTTAAAACCTAAACCAAAGACCCAAACAACCATGTCACTTTTAGTAGTCGGTTCAGTGGCGTTCGATGCTGTCGAAACGCCTTTCGGTAAGTGCGACCAAATGCTCGGAGGCTCTGCGTCGCACTTTTCAATCTCCGCAAGTTTCTTTACTGACGTCAGTATCGTTGGCGTTGTCGGTGGTGACTTTACTGAGGCAGATGGGGAAGTATTTAGGAAACACAACATTGGAACCCACGATCTCGAGAAGATTCCAGATGGCAAAACGTTTCGCTGGGCGGGTCGTTATGAATACGATCTAAACGTCGCTCATACTCTCGATACACAACTGAATGTATTCGCCGACTTCAAGCCGAAGTTATCAGAACAATCCAAGTCATCGCGATTACTTTTCCTCGGTAATATTCAGCCGGATCTGCAGCGCGAGGTTCGAGAGCAGATGCCAAATGCGGAACTCGTCGCCCTGGATACGATGAATCTGTGGATTGAAAACACCCGTGATTCTCTCCTGCGAACAATCAAAGGCGTTGACGTTGTAATCATCAACGACGCGGAAGCGCGACAACTTACTTTAATCCCGAATTTGATCAAGGCTGCTCGTGAGATATTGCAATGGGGTCCGAAGGCGCTAATAGTCAAACGCGGTGAGTACGGTGCTGCATTATTCACTCCGGAGAATTACTTTGCGATTCCGGCCTACCCGCTCGAGTCGGTGTTTGATCCGACAGGCGCGGGTGATACCTTTGCGGGTGGTTTCATGGGTTATCTTGCAAGCCAGGAACAATTAGACGAAGCGGCGATGCGTCGGGCAATGATTTTTGGATCTGTAATGGCATCATTCAACGTTGAGGAATTCGGCACCGAGCGAGTGAGGCGCCTGACGCACGACGAGATTAATGAGCGTTTCCGAGCGTTCAAAAGAATGACGCACTTTGAAGAGAAGCCGTTCGAGAGGGCGGTTCAGGCTGTATAAGCAGGGCTTGTACTTTGATTGTGTTGCTCTTAGTTTTTGAAAGCGGTGCCAAGGCTTGGCAACGAAACACCAGTAACAAAGTTCCAAGCACAAAGTACAAAAACCAAAACCGTAACGAACTCCGGAGCCGACTATGTTCTGTCCATTATGCGAAGCCGAATACGAGGCTGGTATTACCCGTTGTCCTGACGACGAAACGCAGTTAGTCGACCACCTTACCGCCGAAAATCTTGTACATGATCCGAGCGAAGCCAGACTCCTGCAGATGTACAAGTTAGGTTCACCGGCCGAAGCAGAAATGGTGAACGACATTCTTCGCAACAACGGTATTCGGTCAGTAGTGAAATCTGGGGGCGCGGATGCACTTTCGCCCCTGCTATCTGCGACGTCAGAGGGTGCGGTCATTTTGGTGGATGAGAGAGATTTCGATCGAGCCCAGGAGATCTATAGCGCTTTCTTTGGCGCCGACACCACACCGCTGACCGGTGGAATACCAGGGGACGATGAAGAGTGATGTCCGATAAACTTTAAGTTTGTCGACTGGTTGACAACACACATCCTGGGATCATGTTAGCGCTATCGTTGTTGTAGGTAGTGACAACGACAAACTGAAGTTTATCGGACATGAAAGAGGGTTTTATGACTGCGGAAGCCATTGTAATTTTCATGACAACACCGACTCGCGAAGAAGCTGCTCGGCTCGCTGATATGCTGGTCGGCGCTCGACTCGCTGCCTGCGTGCAAATCCTACCTGAAATCGAATCTGTGTATCGCTGGGAAGGTAAGGTTGAGCGGCAACCGGAAATTCTCTTGTTGGCAAAATCGACTCGAGACAAGTTCGACGAACTGGACCGCCAAGTGAGGGCCATACACAGTTATGAGACTCCGGAGATAGTTGCGGTGCCGGCGGCAGCAGTTTCTGAGGGTTATTTGAAATGGCTCACTGAAAGTCTGCAGCCATTAGTTTATCGACGAGCGACAAGCTGAAGCATATCGGACAACTAGCCTGTAAATCGGATTTCATCTGATATTAACTTGTCCGGCACAAGCGATGTTTGGCTGCGCAGTACTATCTTCACCACCTCTTCCGGCGAGTCGGTGACGTGAAATAAACGCAAGTCGTGTTCGGCAATCTTTCCATCCGGCAAGACAACCTCACGCATCCAATTCAATAGACCGGTCCAATAACTTGTGCCAAACAGCACGACGGGAAAGTCGCGAATCTTTTTCGTTTGGATCAACGTCAACGCCTCAAACAATTCGTCAAAGGTCCCGAAGCCTCCCGGAAAGATCACGAAGCCGAGGCTGTACTTTACGAACATCATCTTACGCACAAAGAAGTATTTGAAAGTCAGGCTTCGCGTCTGATATGCATTGGGCCTTTGCTCGAAAGGTAATTCAATATTGCAGCCGATCGACAGCCCACCCGCTTCAAAAGCACCGCGATTGGCCGCTTCCATCACTCCTGGGCCACCTCCGGTGATTACAGCGAACCCTTCTTTTGCCAATAGCGCCGCAGTTTCCTGAGCTGCTTTGTAGTCAGCATGGTCAGGTTTGGAACGCGCTGAACCAAAGATTGATATTCCGCGATTCAGGGAGGCGAGTTCGTCGAAGCCTTCCACGAATTCCCCCATGATGCGAAACACTCGCCATGTGTCAGTGTGTGTGAACTCATCGGGACGGGGACTCTCGAGTAGTTGTTCGTCCTGAGTTGCTCGTGATGAACGTTTTGTCTTGTCGTCGTTAGTCACTAGATTCCCATGATGTTGTAACCGCAGTCTACGTAGATCACCTCGCCGGTTATCGCGGACGACATCGAGCTACACAAGAAGGCGGCGGTATTACCTACTTCCCGGGGTTCGACATTGCGTCTCAGAGGGGCGCGGGCTGCGTGGTGTTTCAGCATGGTCGTAAAGTCTGATACACCGCGTGCAGACAACGTCTGAATCGGTCCGGCGCTGATGGCGTTTACACGAATGTTGCGAGGACCGAGATCATTTGCTAGGTAACGTGTGCTTGATTCCAGGGCAGCCTTGGCGACGCCCATAACGTTGTAACCGGCAACGACCTTTTCGGCTCCGTAGTACGACATGCAAACGATACTACCGCCCTCCGTCATCAATGGCGCAGCGGCGCGAGCAAGCTGGGGAAGGGAATAAGCGCTGATCTCGAGGGCAGTCAAGAACGCATCGCGCGCGGTATCGAGGTATTCGCCATCGAGTGCTTCACGTGGGGCGTACGCGATGCTGTGAATTAAGAAGTCGAGTCGTCCAAACTCCTCGCCGACCCGTTTGAATGTTTGATCGACCTCGGTTTGGTTTGTAACGTCACACGAAAGGAGAAGCGAACCAGGCATCGCGCCGCTGGTCAAACTCTCGACGTTTTCTTTGAGCCGCTCCCCCTGGTAGGTAAACGCGAGACGGGCACCTGCTTCATGAAGAGCCTGCGCGGTCGCCCAGGCGATCGACCGCTTGTTGGCGACGCCGAAGATGATTCCGTTTTTGTTCTCTAGCATTTGTGACCCTTATTATGGAAATTACGCTGAACCGTGAAATCAAAGTTTTCTCACCAAGCTTCAAAGAAGACTAGACGTTGCGCGACTTCAAGGGAGGCCACGTCGTTGACTTGCATTACGCCGCAGCGCTCTCTGGCGCGGTCATCAACGCTTTGTACTCGCCGCTTT
>Ga0070698_100008707_pt1 | contig 10931 bp, 13 predicted proteins | sample KBSK1502metaG_FD_65477 | JGI IMG/M metagenome (GOLD analysis project Ga0070698, IMG submission 65477) | Corn, switchgrass and miscanthus rhizosphere microbial communities from Kellogg Biological Station, Michigan, USA - KBS K1-50-2 metaG | ecosystem: Host-associated > Plants > Roots >...
GATTTCATCTCCGCTGCGACTTCCTTTAACGAATACCCGTGCAGGAAACGGAGCTCCAGGACCCGCCGGTAGTTGTCGGACAGCTGCGCCAGGATGCTCTGCACCGTCTCCACCCCTTCGTCCGACGGCGGCGCGGTCGGGACCGCCAGCGCCAGGTCCTCGTGGAGCTCCGCCTCGGACAGGCCCAGCCGTGTGCTCCAGAAGGCGCCGAGCACCGAGCGGGCGGTGGCGAACAGGTAGCCCCGGATCGCGCTGGCCGGCGCGCCCTGGCGGAGGCGCGGAATCGCCTTCAGCGCCACCTGCTGGGTGAGGTCCTCGGCATCCGCCCGGTTGCCAACCCGGGCGTAGATGAACGCGTACACGAGCTCGAGCTCGTTGATCGCGATGTCGGTCGTGCTCGACGCGGCCGGAAGTTCGACCACGCGGCCTTCCTCGCCCGCCTTCTCCCCGGCCGTCATTGCTTGCCTAGAAGAACAGGTTTCCGCAGAGGAGATATTGCGAGCTGGTGCCCTGCATGTCGGGCCCGGCGTGAACGACCACGTACCATCGCTCGCCCGTCGGAGGGAACTTGACGTTGAGCGTCGTCCGAGTGTCGGCCTGGCCCTGGCCGTCCGCGATCACCTGGTTCAGCGCGAACCTGATGCCGCCGCGTTGCGAGCAGCTGCCGACGTGGATGTGCGAGACGTGGGAGGAGTCGGGCAGCAGGCCGCTGATCTTCAGCTCGATCGTGGTGCTCGCCGTGCTCGCGAAGACTGTGATCGTCCCGGCCGCCCTCACCCCCTGCTCGGGCAGGATGTTGAAGGTCACGCCGGCCGGCAGCGGTGAATGCGTCGCGCTCGGTGCCGGCGAGGGCGATGGGTTGGTCGCCGCCTGGCCGCCGCACGCGCCCAGTCCGAGAGCAACCGCGACGATCGCGACGTGGGCTCTGGCGAACGTCATTGCGGCGCGGCACCGTGTTTCGGCATTACCGCAGCAGGTTACTGGACCACCCCGCGAAATCTGGGGATTTCGCGGGGACCCCGGTAGAGCGAATGGTCAATTCCCCTCCCCATTCATGGGGAGGTCGGCCGGGCCGCAAGGCCCGGCCGGGAGGGGACGTGCCTCAGGCTCGATGAGCTGCAGGAGAAACCGGGCGGCGCCGCGTGCGCCACACCAGGTATCCGAGCCCAACGACGACGATCAGCGGACCGACCGCCCCGAGGGCGGTGACGACGTAGTTGATGGTGGCGACGAAGTTGTGAGCGGCGTCGTTCAGCGCGGTCGCGAAGCCCCAGTTGTCCGACGGCGTGCTGGCCGCGGGCGCTCCGGCCTCGGTCAGCGTCACCGAGACGGAGCTGTACGAGGTGTTGTCGTCGAGGTACTTGATCTGCCCCTTTAGCTGCTCGATCTGGGCTGTGATCTGGCCGATCTGGTTCTGCACCGCGATGATGTCGTTGATGTTCTTGGCCTGGGCCAGGAGCGCGAGCATCGCCTGGTGCTGCGCCTCGGCGTTGTCCAGCCGGGCGCGGAGGTCGACGTACTGGGCGCTCACGTCAGTGCCGGTGATGTGCTCGCCCTGCACCTTGCCGACCCTGGAGAGGGCGTCGATGGTCGCGTCGAAGTTGGCGGCGGGGACCATGAAGTTGATGATCCCGGTGCGGATCTGCGCGGGCTGGTCAGGCGAAGTCGGATTGGCCTGCGCGTCGGTGCCGGCGATGTAGCCGCCCTGGCCTTCGACGAGCGTGCGGACCTCGCTCAGCTTGGTGTCGAAGGTCCCGGAGCCGACGCTGATGCTCAGCTGCGCCTGGCGGATGACGGGCGGTCCCTGCAGAGCTGGGACCGTGTCGGCCGGCAGCGTCCCGCCGCCTGTGGCGGTCTGATCCGGCGCGCCGGTGCTCTTGGACGGCTGAGCGGCGCCAGAGCCTGAGCCGTTGCTCAGGGCCGTGCCCCGTGATTGGTTGGAGCTGGCCGGGGAGGCGCTTTCACCCGCTCCGCCGCAGGCGGCCAACACCGCGAGGGTCCCAAGGACGAAAAAGGTGACGACGAGCTTCCTCATGTGAGTTGGCCTCCTGGGCGAAAAGATTTGACTGACCAAACGCCCGGAGGATCGGGACGTAACATGGCGGCCGAGTGTCACGACCTCCTGGGCCGATGCAGATTCGCGCGGATGGACGGCCGGAGCCAAGGAAAGGGTGGCGCGACGAGGAGCGCACCCGTTGGTGCGTGACGAGGAAGCGCCGGGCCCCTTGACGCAGGCTTCGGCGCCGAAGGCGCCCGGCCGTCCAGACCGCGAAGCTGCGCGGACCATGGGGGTCGGGACACTCTAGGTGTTGCAGGCGAGAGGGTTGGCAATCGACGTCGCCGCGCGCCGTGTCCTGTCGGACGCGAGCTTCACCGTGGCCGAAGGCGACAAGGTCGGCCTGGTCGGGCGCAACGGCGCCGGCAAGACGAGCCTTTTGCGGGTCCTCGCGGGCGAGGACGATGCCGCGGCAGGCGTCGTTCTGCGCCGGGGAACGCTCGGCTACGTGCCGCAGAACCCGCGTCCCCGGTCCGAGGCCGCCGCCACCGCGCTGTCCCACATCCTCTCCGGCAAAGGCCTCGACCGCGCGGCCGCACACCTTGCCGACCTTCACCTCCGGCTGGAGACCGACCACTCGCCGGCGATGATCGAGCGCTACTCCGACGCCGAGGAGCGGTACCGCCACGCCGGCGGCTACTCGTCCGAGTCGGAGGCCCGCCGGATCGTCACGGGGCTTGGGCTGCGCCTCGACAGGGTCGACCTGCCGCTGGGCGTTCTGTCGGGAGGCGAGCGGCGGCGCGTGGAGCTGGCGCGCATCCTCTTCGCCGAGGCCGACCTGCTGCTCCTCGACGAGCCGACCAACCACCTCGACACCGACGCCAAGACATGGTTGATGGGCTTTCTACGCGACTACGGGGGCGCGGTCATCGTCGTCAGCCACGACCTTGCCCTGCTCGACACGTCCATAACCCGCGTTCTGCACCTCGACTCCGGCCGGCTGATCGAGTATCGCGGTACGTATTCGCAGTACCAGGCGGCCCGCGCGATGGAGGAGAAACGCCTGACCTCGCTGGCCGCGCGCCAGGACGCCGAGATCAAGCGGCTCTCGCTCCTCGCCGAAGTCATGCGGCGCCAGACCGCGAAGCGCGCCAGGCAGGCGAAATCCATCTTCACCCGCGTGGAAAGGATGCAGGCGGCGCGCGTGGTCGCCCCGCGGCGAGAGCGCAAGGTGAAGATCAGCTTCCCCGAGCCGCCACACAGCGGGCGCATCGTCCTGCACGCCTCGGGCCTGGCCAAGGGTTACGGCGGACCGCTCGTGTTCAGCAGCGTGTCGTTCGAGGTCGAGCGCCAGGACCGCCTGCTCGTCATGGGCCTGAACGGCGCCGGAAAGACCTCCCTTCTGCGCATCCTCGCGGGCGAGAGCGAGCCGAACTCCGGGTCGTTCCGGCTCGGCCACGGCGTGTCCCTCGGCTACTACGCGCAGGAGCACGAAGGGATTCGAGCAGGCGTCTCGGTGCTGGCGCACATGCGCCAGCAGGCGCCGGAGGTGGAAGAGCGTGTGCTGCGCGCGCTGCTCGGCATGTTCGGGCTGACCGGCGACATCGCGCGCCAGGACGCAGGAACGCTGTCTGGCGGCGAGAAGACCAAGCTCGCGCTCGCGCAGCTGGTCGCCGGCAGGCACAACCTGCTCCTGCTCGACGAGCCGACCAACAACCTCGACCCTCCGTCGCGCGGCGGCGTAGCGCGCGCCCTCGCGGCGTGGCCGGGGACCATGGTGATCGTCAGCCACGACCCCGAGTTCGTCCAGGCGCTGCAGCCGGGGCGCGTCATGTTCATGCCCGAGGGCCGGGTCGACTACTGGGAGGAAGACCTGCTCGACGTCGTCTCCATGGCATGAGGTTGGAGAATTGAGGCGATGAGCGCCGAGGTCCGCGAGGTCGTGATGCCAGAGCTGCAGGGCGCGGAGGAGATCACGGTGGGCGCATGGAGCAAGGAGCGCGGTGACCGCGTCGCCGAGGGCGAGACGTTGATGGAGGTGCACACCGACAAGGTCAACGCCGAGATCCCCTCCCCCGTCTCAGGCGTCGTCCAGGAGCTGCTGCTCGAAGTCGGCGATCCCGTGAAGCCGGGGCAGGCGATCGCGCGCATCGCGGCAGAGTAGGTCTCCCTCGTTGAAGGTCGCGGTCATCGGTGGAGGCGTGGCCGGCGCCGCGGCCGCATGGCGGCTGACCCGGCGCGGCGCCGACGTCGTGTGCTTCGACCGCCACTCGCCTCCGCACGCCTTCGGGTCGTCGCACGGCGAGTCGCGCATCATCCGCACCGCGTACTTCGAAGGCTCGTGGTACGTGCCGTTGCTGCAGGAAGTGTTTCCGATGTGGCGCGAGCTCGAAGCCGCGACCGGCAAGCAGATCCTGACCATGACCGGCGCGCTGATGATCGGCGGCGAGAGCTCGGAGGTCGTGGTCGGCGCGATCACCTCCGCGCGCGAGCACGAACTCGACGCCGAGCCGCTGGACACCGAGGAGTTTCGCCGGCGCTACCCCGGGCACGTCGTGCGTGACCGCGACGTCGCTGTCCTCGACCGCCAGGCGGGCGTGCTGCATCCCGAGCGCGCCGTGGCGGCGATGCTGTCGCTGGTTCCGGACGTGAGGACGGAGCGGAAGGTCGACTCGATCGCGCAGGTGCGCAAGGACTTCGACGCCGTCGTGGTCGCTGCGGGCCCATGGACGCCCGAGCTCGTCGACTGGATCCCGCTCACGGTGGAGCGCCAGGTCCACGGCTGGTTTTCGATCGGCCGCGAGGCTGTGGCGGGCAACTGGTTCGCGCCGGAACGCTTTCCCGCGTTCGTCCGCGAGTCGCCCGACTCCAAGTTCATGTACGGCGTCCCCTCGCTCGACGGCAAGACGATCAAGGTCGGCCGGCATCACCAGGGCGAGACGACCGACCCCGATCGCATCCGGCGCCGCGTCGACGAGGTCGACATCGACCCGCTTCGACTGCTCACCGCCAAGCACCTGCGCGGTGTCAGCGGACACGTCGAGCGGACGCTGACCTGCATGTACACGAACACTCCGGACGACCATTTCGTCATCGACTTCAGCCCCGACGACCGAGGCGTCGTCGTGATCAGCGCGTGCTCAGGTCACGGGTTCAAGTTCGGACCGGTCATCGGCGACATCGCCGCCGACCTCGTTCTCGACGGCGGCACGCGGCGCGACATCTCGCACTTTTCAGCCGGTCGCTTCGCGACGCCCCCGCACGTACCAGATCACCACCGCGATGGCCACCAGTAGCGCGATCACGATCGCGCCTTTCTCCACCGGCCCGCTGATCCTGTCGTAGTTCTTGCCGAGCGTGTATCCGGCGATCGCGAGCGCTGCGCACCACGGCAGCGCGCCGATGAAGGTCAGTGCAGAGAACCGTCCCAGGTCGATGCGGGCCAGGCCGGCCGGGAACGAGATGTAGGTGCGGATCACGGGAAGCACGCGGCCGATGAGGACCGCGAACAGGCCCCAGCGCCGGAACCAGCCGTCGGCGAGCTCGAGGTGGTGGCGCCGAATGCCGATGTAGCGGCCAGGGCCGAGCAGCAGCGGTTCACCGAACCGCGCGGCGACGACATACGCGATCAGCGAACCGACCAGGTTGGCCGCGGCGCCGGCGACGATCACGGCGACCAGTCCGCCCGGGATGTGCCCGGTGGCCGCCAGCAGCCCACCCGTCGGCATCACGACCTCGCTTGGAAATGGGACTCCGCAGCTCTCGAAGACCATGAGGACGAAGACGGCCAGCAGTCCATAGCTCCCGATGAAATTGCTGACGGCCGCGGTCAAACGGTCTGGACCTGGGCTGCTTTCACCGCGCGAAAAGGCAGGGTGCGGACCTGCTGGTCGTCGATCATGATCTCGAAGTTGTAAAAGCCCGGCCGGTTGATGGGCACCGTCGTGAGGTTGATGACGATGCTCGCGGAGAGGTCCCAGCCGTGCGGGTACTCGGGCGGAACCTGGCGCGCGGGCAGGTTGAGGACGATGGGTTGGGGAAGCAGCGCCTGGCCGTCTTCGTCGCTGCAGTGGACCTCGACCTTGTGAGGACGCTCGGTCTCGAGCCTTGTCGTCTGCAGCCTCAGGACGATCACGCCGCCGAAAGGCGTCGGGTACTGGTCACGTATCAGTGTGTCGAAGCCCGCGCCGAGGATGTAGACCAGGCCGTTGGGTGGCGCCTCGGCGGCGTTGGCGAGGAGGGCCCAGTCGAGTCGCATGTCTGGGCCATTATCGACGGACGGCCACTTACGGATTTTCCGGCAAAACCGTGCGTGGCCGGCACTCAGGACCCGAATTTTCCGGCAAAACCGTCGACTCCATCACAGCAAGCACCCGCTCATGGCACTTCCTTCATGCGCGTTTGACACGTGCCCATATAGATCGACGTTGCCGAGGACTTCATTTCGCAAGGCTTCTGGGTGACCTCCTACGGCCGGCCACATCGAGAAGTCGTACATCGCCCCGTGTCGATCAAGGCGTATCGCATCGAGTTTCAGCCACTCTCGGTACACGCTTATGGCTTGATCCGGGGTAACAACAGCTGGCAACTGGAGCCGCTTGAGGATGGCGGCGTAGGTCGGAGTATCAGCAACGATCGCGGGATAGGTCTGCACAGGACTGAACGGCGGATTGCCTTCGCCCCAGCCTGTGCACACCAGGGGCGGTCCGACCTCGTCGATCACGCTGTACTTCACATCCGCCACCGACCGGGGCACGAATGGAACCGCACCGAACGCGTAGACGCTGAACCCACCCAGAAGGGCCACGGCCAGGCCGACTCCGATCGCTGAGCGTCGTCCTCGCATCAGCCGCATGCTCTCACCTGCATCTTGTGAGGTGCGCGCCGAAAAGAGTGCGGCATCAGCAGATTTAGTGGGCCCGGGTGGCCTCGATCCACCGACCAGCCGATTATGAGTCGGCCGCTCTGACCAACTGAGCTACGGGCCCTCGCGGCCTGAGTCTATCGAGGCCGGGAATACCAGCCAGGCGCCGCGTATACCTGTACAAGGCAATGGTTGCGGCGGGACTCCTTGTTTTGCGGCTGGTCATCGGCCTGACCCTCGCCGCCCACGGCGCGCAGAAGCTCTTCGGCTGGTGGGGCGGCCCCGGCATGCAGAACTGGACCGCTGGCATGACCCGCATGCGCATCCGCCCGGCGGCGCCCTGGGCGTGGATGTCGGCCCTGGCCGAGTTTCTGGGCGGCCTTGGCCTGGCCGCCGGCCTGCTCATCCCGCTCCCCAACTTCGCGATTCTTGGATCGATGCTGGTCGCCATCGCCCTAGTCCACTGGCCTAAGGGCTTCTTCACCACGAAGGGCGGATACGAATTCAACCTCTCGATCATCGCGGCGATCGCGGCCGTCGCCCTGGCCGGACCCGGCGCTTATTCGCTGGACGCCATCCTCGGCATCCACCTCCCCGAGCCGATCACACTGGTCGGCGGCACCATCCTCACCGTGCTCGGTGTCGGGGTAGCGCTTGGCACGCGCGCGCCTCAACCCGCTCCCGAGAACAAGACCCAGGCCGCCTAGGCCGGACCGATCACCTCGACTTCGTTCCCGTCTGAGAATCGCATCGATGATGCGTCGACGAGCCGTATCACTCCCCGAGCTTGAGTCTTTGTTGAATCGCCATGTCGAAATCGGCCGACACGTCCCTTTGCCCGGGTAGGCGGCTGTAGAGGAAGAAGTACGTCCGCGCGCCGTTGAAGAACAGGTAGTAGATCTGGGTCGTGCCCTTGGGGGTTCCGATCATCCCATCCTTGACGACGGTCGCTGTGTAGCGAATGCCGTGGACACCGCCGGCGGTTACGACGTCCTTGGACCCGATGACCGGTGCGAGACCTACGTAGTTGCCGCCAGCCGGCGGCACCGACTGGCGTTGATCGCCGGCGAGGGACATGGCGAAGAGCCAGGCGTCGTAGTACTCGCCACGCCCGCACCCGACCGGAGGATCCACGACCGCGACGAGGTAACTCACCTGGTCCTCACAGCTCGTCGCGCGCCAGGGTGCAGGCACTGAGACGGTGAACTGGCCCGATCGATTCGTGAACGTCACCCACCCGTTCGCCGATGGGACTGGCGAGTCGCTGATGGGCCGAGAGGGGACGGTCTGCCGGGTCGAGGAAGCCGAGGTCGAGGCTTCGGTCGGCGACGGCGTCGGCGCCAGCGGCGTCTGGCCGGCGCCAGATGCAGTCGTAGACGAACTCGGCGTGGCAGACGTCAGAGCCCCGGTGGATACGGGTGAGCCACAAGCGGCGACGGCAAGGACCAGGCCCACAATCACGGTTCGCTTCATCCGTTGCGACGTTAACTCTGGAGTGTCGTTAACGGGTACGGCCAGCCACAAGGCCAGGCCTCCGCACGCGCGATTTGATCAATTCGCGAGCCATCGAGCGTCGAAACGCACGCGATTTGATCAAGTCGGCGACCTACCGACTATCTACGCCGGGCCGATCACCTCGACCTCGTTCCCGTCGGGGTCGTCGACGTAGAACGTCCGCACGTCCTTCAGCACCGGGTGCACGCCGTGCCGGACCTCGATCCCCGCCTCGATGAACTGGGTTTCGAGCTCCTCGTACGCACGGCGATCGACCCGGAACGCCAGGTGATGCAGCGACCGTTGCTCCTTCTCCCGGTGAGTCGGAAAGTACGAATCTGGGTGCGGGTGAGGGATCAGGACGATCATCTCCGGGATCCCGCCCGGCTTTGCCACCATCAGGAACTTGTTCTTCAGCTCCGGCGGCGAGATGACCTCGAGCCCGAACCGGTCGCGGTAGAACTCGAGCGACGACTCCATGTCGGCCACCCAGAGCACGATCTCCGCCAGTCCTTCGACGCGACTCACGCCGCCACCGCCGACATCATGGCGGCCAGGTTGCCATCGCGCACGCGGGGCGGCACCGAGCAGCCCGGCGCGAGCAGCAAACCCCGCCCGCCGGTGTCCTTGACCGCGGCCCGCGCCTCCGCCTCGATCTTCGAGCCCGGACCGTAGACCAGCGTCGCCCGCTGGCTCAGCCCTCCCATGACCGCGCGTCCGGCGATGTCCCTGCCCTCGCGGAGTGTCGGGTTCCCCTGGTTGTGGATCGACCAGCTAACGGCCTGGGCGGGCAGGTCGCGCGCGAGCGCAAAGTTCAGATGAGAGCCGCACAGGTGCAAGACGTTGAACCAAGCCTCGCGCGGCGTCGCGCCGAGCACGGCCAGGTCGTGCGGCAGCGCGAGGTCGCGATACACCGCCTCCTTCATCACCTTGTCTCCCGCGTAGCCCGAGACCGCGAAGAAGATGCCCGCGGCTCCCGCTTCGACCGAGCGCCGGCTGAAATCGACAAGAGCCTCGGCGATCTTGTCCAGCGCCGGGCCGACGATCTCGGGATGCTTACGCAGCTCGCGCACCACGCGCGACTGCGACTTGCCGACCAGGTAGCCGCCGACGGTGAGAGGGCTGAACACGGTCTGGATGACCGGCACGTCCGGGCCCAGCTCGCGCGCGACGATGCGGATCGATTCGACCTGGTCATCCAGCGCACGTCGGTTGGTCAGCTGCACCGATTTCCACGAGTCGAGGTCGGGCACCGCCGCCCGGATCAGAGTCGGCGCCCGCAGGCCGTGGCCTGATGGGTGATACGTGGAGCCGAACGCCTCGGCGAACGTGCTCGCCCGCGGCTGGAACTTGACGAAGTCCCAACCGAACCGCCTCGCCCGCTCGATCGTGACCGTGGCAAGCTCGCCGGGCGACCACTCCTCGCGATACGTGTGGCCCCACGCGCCCACCGGCGGGCGGTCGGCCACGCCCATCGCGAGCGCGGCTTCGACTCGCTTTCGGCCGTTCATCAAGGTTCAATTTAAGCTGGACTCCTCGATGGACATCGCAAGTGAGGCCGCCAGGCTGCGCGCCACCGCGGAGGCGAAACCGATGCGGCTTCCCATCAACCGCAAGGTCGACGAGTCGCACCACGCCGTCACGCCCGACGGCCTGTCGGTCTGGTACACGATCCAGGTCTCGCCGCACAGCCGCATCCAGGAGGCGATCTTCGAGCGCGCCGATCGCATGCCCTCGGACGAGGAGTGCCGGCGCTGGCTCCAGCAGCTCATCGTCGGAGCCAGGGCGAGCGAAACGCCGACCTTCCCGGGTTCGACGACCCGGCGGTTCGAGGTCTTTGAGAATGCTTCCTAGCTCCGTCGCCGAAGAGCTCCGCCGCGTCGTCGGCCGCGAGGCCGTGATCGACTCCGCCAACGACCTGCGCATCTTCGAGCGCGACGGGTCGATCGAGGGCGCGGTGCCCGACGCCGTCGTCCTCGCCTCCACGACCGAGCAGGTCGCGGCCGTGATCAAGATCGCGGCGAAAAACAAGATCCCGGTCGTGCCGCGTGGCGCGGGCACCGGCCTGTCCGGCGGCGCGGTCACCATCCGCGGCGGCATCGCGCTCCAGGTCACGCGCATGCGGCGCATCCTCGAGATCGACCCGGTGGCGCAGACCGCGCTGGTCGAGCCGGGCGTCGTCAACCAGGAGCTGTCGCTTGTCGCGGCGCAGCACGGCCTGTTCTACGCGCCCGACCCTTCGAGCCAGAAGGCCTGCACCATCGGCGGCAACGCGGCCGAGAACTCGGGCGGCCCGCACTGCCTTTACTACGGCGTCACCACCAATCACGTGCTCGGAATGGAGGTCGTGCTCGCGGACGGCTCCGTCCACTGGGTCAGCGGTGATGTGCCCGACCGCATCGGCCTCGACCTCTGTGGCGTGCTCGTCGGCTCCGAGGGCACGCTGTGCGCGATCACGAAGATCAAGGTCAAGCTCCTCCGCATCCCTCCGAGCGTGGCCACGATGCTGGCGGCGTTTCCGAGCATCGAAACCGCCAGCCAGGCGGTGTCCGCGGTCATCGGGCACGGCATCGTGCC
>Ga0070698_100008708_pt1 | contig 10930 bp, 11 predicted proteins | sample KBSK1502metaG_FD_65477 | JGI IMG/M metagenome (GOLD analysis project Ga0070698, IMG submission 65477) | Corn, switchgrass and miscanthus rhizosphere microbial communities from Kellogg Biological Station, Michigan, USA - KBS K1-50-2 metaG | ecosystem: Host-associated > Plants > Roots >...
ACGCCTGACCTCTCCATGGTGGCCTTTGAAGACGTGCTGCAAGAAGTGGGGCTGATGCTCTCAGACCTCAGGCAGCAGGCCGATGTGGTGCAGGTCAAGAACGCCGACGACATTGAGGCGGCCAAACAGCAGGGTGTGGTGGGCTTCCTGCCCACGCTGGAGCACTTGGCCATCGGCAAGGAACTCAACCGCTTGGACATCCTCTACCATATGGGCATCCGGCTGGCCGGCCTGACCTACACCCGCAAGAATGACATTGGCGATGGCCAGTACGAGCGCCATGACGGCGGTCTCAGTGACTTTGGGATCGCGGTTGTTCGGCGCATGAATGACCTAGTACCAGACCACAGCTAAAGTAGTGGATAGCATTGCTCGTGTTTTACACATATTGCCGAGACGGCAAGTTAAGCCATCCATCAAATTAGGTGTGGCGGAGCACTAGGCATGGTCATCGACCTCTCCCACGCCTCCTTTCAGACGGCCATGGATGCCATCCAGTTTTCCGACGCCCCGGTCGTCTTCAGCCACAACGCCGCCCACACCTTGCGGCCGGTGCCGCGCTGCCGCAACGACGAGGAACTGTTGGCCTGCGCGCAGAAGGGTGGCCTCATTGCCATTACTGCCGTGCCCAACTCCCTCAGCGATGCCCCCGCGCAGGACATCAACTGCGTCCTGGATCACTATGACTATATGGTCAAGCTCGTCGGCATCGATCATGTCGGGATCGGCACCGATACCAGTGTGGGCAATCACGTCGAGTTTCACCGGGTCGTCCTGGGGCGGAAGCCGGAACAGCTGCCGGCGCCCTACCTCAATGGCTTGGAGTCACCCGCGGATGGCAAGAACATCGTCCGTGGTCTGATCCAACGGGGGTACTCCGATACAGACATCCAGAAAATCGCGGGCGGCAATGCCCTCGCATTCTTCCGCAGGGTCATGTGCTAGGCGGCCCACAAGGGGATGCGCCCCCCAGGGGTTACCGCGGCTCCCCTGCGAAGCTTGTTCTAACGAAAGGAGCGCGTCCGTCATGGCTGCACGCAGCCGCGCTGCGATCCTCCTGGTGCTCTGCGCGGTGCTCTGGAGTACAGGAGGCCTCTTGATCAAATGGATTGCCTGGCCGGCGTTGGCCGTAGCTGGCATGCGCAGTGCCATCGCTGCCATAGTTCTGCTGTGCGTCCTCCGGGAGTGGCGTCCTTGCTGGTCGTGGTGGCTTGGGAGTGGCGCGCTGGCGGGCGCCGCTTCGATGCTGGGCTTTGTCGTGGCCACCAAGCTGACCACCGCCGCGAACGCCATCTTCCTGGTGTATACCGCCCCGCTCTATGTCGCCCTGCTGAGCCCCTGGGTGCTCCACGAGCCGATCCGCAGGGGGGATTGGTTGACGCTCCTGCTCGCCGTGCTCGGGCTGGGCTGTTTCTGTGTTGAGCAACTCACCCTGGCGGGGTGGGTCGGGAATCTCTGCGCCCTCGGGAGTGGGCTGGCCACGGCCTGGCTCGTGGTGTGCTTACGGAAGCACGCCGCGACATCCCCGCTGTCCACGCTGCTGCTGGCCAATGTCCTGGTGGCCGTCGTGGGGGTCCCATGGATGGTTGCGGCCATGCCTGATGCCGTAAGTTGGGGGCTCCTCCTCATCGCGGGGGTGGGGCAACTCGGCCTCCCGCTGGTGCTGTACGGGAAGGCGATCCCACACGTGCGGGCCCTGGAGGCCGTCCTGATTCCCGTCCTGGAACCGGTGTTAAATCCCGTCTGGGTCCTGGTGTTCGTCGGTGAGGCCCCCAGTGGCTGGGCCCTCCTCGGTGGTGTCATGGTCCTGGGTGCAGTGACGGCACGCGGACTGGCGATGGTGTGGCCCACGCCACGGGAGCGCGAGGGCCTGCCACGGAGCGTGGCAGGGTGAGTATGGACACCACCATCACAGCCAGATCGGCCTTTTGAGTGGCGTTTGCTCATCTTGGTCGTGACAGCACCTGCACAAAGCCGATGGGGGCTGGTTCCATCTGATGCCACTCATAACCTTCGCACACGTAAGGCCACCTCGTCATGCCGCACAGAGCGCACGCCTCACGGCCTCTGCTGCCCCAGCCCTCGCGCAGGGTTGGGCACATACCCCTGCGTAGTGTACGCTTTCCGGTTGGACACCTCTGATGGAGATCTGAGGCCTGGGTCGCACGGTGCGTGAGGATACTCCTACACGATGGGGGCGTCCATGCCGGGCCTCCGAGGGCACATCTGGGAGAGGAGACAGGCATGCCACGCCAGCATATCCAGCCTAACGCACTGGCGAAGCGCGTCGTGAATGGCCACGTGTTGTATTCCCATGTGGTGGCCGTGGAAGGACGACGGCTCATCTTTATCTCCGGCCAACTGGCGCGTGACCAGCAGGGCAATGTCGTGGGGAAGGGCGATATGCGCGTCCAACTCCGCCAAGTGGGCGAAAACCTCAAGGCCGCACTCGCCGCGGCTGGAGCGACCCTCAACGATCTGGTGAAGACGACCACGTATGTGACAGACATTGAGGAGTTCTGCAAGCATGTGGACGTCCGTATGGAGTACTTTGGGGCCCTTCCCACCAGTACCACGGTCGAAGTGCGGCGCCTTGCCCACCCAGATTTGCTGGTCGAAGTGGAGGCGATTGCGATCGTTGAATAACGCGCGACGCTCAATGGAGAGGAGGTTGGAGGAGATCGACGTTGGTGTCTCTGCACACGAGGAGGCATCGAAGCGCTCGCCGCTCTTCGTGCGATGGGCTCGGCAACGCCGAGGAGAAGGCTCAGCATCTGCGCCAGTGTTGATGCGCTGCACATGGTGATACCTTGTGCGTCAAGGGTGCGCACAGCGCGCCCCGAATGCTCGCGGTGCGCCGCCATCGGAGCCGGTCACAGTGCCATCGCCATCTCGGCAGTCACGCGCCCAGGCATGGTGCTCGACAGTCGCTCGCCAATTGTGCGCGCTCCCATCCGCAGGTAGAAGCCGTCGGCGTGCGGGTCGCTGCCCCAGACCATCGAGCGGTAGCCGAGCCCTCTGGCCGTGGTGCATGCGTGCTCAAAGAGTGCCTGCCCGACGCCTCGGCCAATGGCTGTCGGCTCGACGAAGAGGAAGTCCAGTTCGCAGGCATCGGCGCGACTCGTCGGCGTGAGGAGGTAGAAGCCGGGCAGGGAGGACTCGGCGACGGCGACGAATGTCGGAGCCGCCTCGAGTGTCCGCGGGTCGACGGTGAGCTCCGGGCGCCACCGTTCGAGCCAGTCGCGAGGGTAGCCCCAATGCGCTTTGGAACGGAACGCGAGGTCGCTGAGAAGCCCTGCTTCATCAGCCCGCGCCTGCCGAATAGAAATCGTTGTGCTGGGCATCATTGCTCCGGATCATTAGGTGTTGTGCGGCATACAGTAGTCTCGTTTCCTCAAAGGCGGCTTCTGCCGCCACAGGGCGTCTCGTAAAGTATGACGCTCAATTTAGGTTGTGGTTCACATGGTCACCCTCAAGTCACATGGTCGATGTCATGGGTGACCAAAGATGAGGACAAGGCTTCACAAGAGGATCGCGGCGGCGGGACTTAACCACTAAAGTCAGTGGAATGTGGAAAATCCAAGGGTTCGTGGAAGAACAAAAACAGCAGTGGTTCATCTCTTCTTGCACCAATGTATAGTTTGTGACGTTAAGTTGACAATGCCTCCCTATGCGCTCCTTGGCGATCGAGGTCCCTGATGATAGAATCTGGGTACACCCGCAGCGTTTCGCGCGATGTCCTTGCCCACGCCGGTGTCCCTCACCACGCAGTCCACGCCTGTCACGCGCGCCGCGTCGCATGGTTTCTTCGGAGAAGGAGCCGACTATGGCGCTGGGAACCATCCTTCCCCACGGCTATGTTCACGAGGACGAGCGGCCCTGCTCTCACGTGCCTCCTGCACGTCCTGTCTGGCTGCACCGCCTCTGGCGACATCTGCGCCAGCACATGCCTGTGGCTTCCAGCACCGTCTCGGCCCCTCAGGAGGAGAGGCGCAGTGCGTGCACCCGCTATCTGTGCGACATCTACGGGTAAACCGCCGCCCAAGCGTTGCCGAGGAGGGACGCGGCGATGGCCTCAGGCGCTGCGGAGGACGCGGCCATGTTTTATGGAGGGACGGTTATGAGCAACGATTTTACCATCTGTGTCGGCACGATCGGGTCGGGGATCTGGCGAAGCCCTGATGGCGGGGAGACCTGGAGCCGGATCAGGCCCAGTCGCTACTCGGAGAACGATGTCAGAGCCCTGGCGGTGCACCCCCGGGACCCTCACATCGTGTACGCCGGCACCGACTCTGGAGTGTATCGGAGTGAGGACTGCGGGGCGCGCTGGGAACGACTGGATTCGCCGATGAACGCCATGCACACTTGGGCCCTAGCCATTGATCCGGCCGAGCCGGAGACCCTCTTTGCCGGGACCCAACCGTCGGCGGTGTTCCGCTCCCAGGACGGCGGCCAGCGGTGGGCAAAGCTGGCCCTGGAACTGGCCGAAGAGTGCCCGGCAGTGGTCATCCCCCGGGTGACAGCGCTCGTGGTGGACCCAGAGGACCACCGGACCATCTGGGCGGGCATCGAGGTGGATGGGGTGCGTCGGAGCTTGGATGGCGGGGAGACCTGGACGACCATCGCTGGTGGGCTGGGCGACCCGGACATCCATGGCATCGCCATCAGTGGGGGCCAGCCCAAGGTAGTGCTCGCCACGACCCCGCGTGAGGTCTTCGCCAGCACCGACGCGGGCGAGAGCTGGCAGCGCTTGGAGGTGATGAAGCAGTTCCCCCATGCCTATACCCGTGCCATTGCGGTCAAGGCCGATAACCCGCACGTCATCTTTGTGGGCCACGGCCAGACTGCCTCGCCCACGAGAGGGTCGGTGCAACGCTCGACGGACGGCGGCAAAACATGGGAAACTCTGCCCCTGCCTGCCGAGCCCAACAGCTATATCAGTTGTCTCGCGACCCACCCTGCAGATCCCGACCTGGTGCTGGCCAGTAGCCTGTATGGCCAGCTGTTTTGGAGTCATAATGGTGGAGACTCGTGGCAGAAGGTCCGGCAAGAGTTCAGCGAGGTGCGGGCGCTGGCGTGGATGCCGTCCTAAGCGGACCAGGAGAAGGGAGTGCGATACAGGCAATGCTACGGCAGGTAGTATTCCAAATGTGGAGAGATGTCACTCGCGAAAGTCCACAATCCGCTGTTTGAACGGCAGTAAGACCTCTAAGTGAAGCCGTCGTCTCCATTTTTAGAACACTACCCATCACCGTAACCTGCACGGCAGCACCTGGGTGCAACCACACAGAGAAGAGGAAACGTGTCATGGCAGCCTACAAACTCATCTCGGCGGATTCCCATATCGTTGAGCCACCGGATATGTATACGAGCCGCATCGAGCCGAAGTTCAGGGACCGGGCGCCCCGCATGGAGCAACGGGCAACACCGACGGGAAGAGCGTACGATGCCTGGTTTATCGACGGGTTGCAGGTGGGGACCCTCGGCGCGGTGATCCAGGCCGGGCAGCGCTTTGAAGATCCCTCGCACATCGATTTCCTCGGCGTCTGGGACGACGTCCGCAAGGCCGCCTACGACCCCCACGCCATGATCAAAGAGAACGAAATCGATGGGGTGTGGGGGGCGTGCCTGCAACCCAGCCAAGGGCTCTTCTGGTACCGGATACCGGATAGCGAGCTGCTCTCGGCCATCTGCCGGGTCTACAACGATTGGATCACCGACTTCTGCCAACCCTATCCCGAGCGGCTGAAGGGCATCGCGATGCTGAATGTGGACGATGTGGACGATGCCTGCCAGGAGCTGGAACGCTGTGCACACTTGGGACTTGTTGGGGCTTTCATCCCGGTGTATCCCATGGCGGACAGGCCGTATCGCCACCCCATCTATGAGCGACTCTGGTGGACGGCTCAGGACCTGGACATCCCCTTGCTCCTGCATATCGGGACGAACCGGGGGGGCATCCCTGGATGTGAATTCACCATGAACCTCAATGATCTCACTGGGGCAGGCCGCTCCACAACCGATTACTGGGTGCGCTACTCGCTGGGTGCCATGCTGTTCGCCGGGGTCTTCGACCGCTACCCGCGCTTGAAGGTGGGCTCGGTCGAGCATGAGATGGCCTGGATCCCGCACTGGTTGAAGCAGATGGACTTCACGTACCGCGAGCGGCCGGTGTTCACCAAGGGATGGAAATCCAGGGAGGGGCTGCTCCCCAGCGATTACTGGCACCGCAACATGTTCGTGGAGTTCATGGAGGACGATATCGGTATCCAACTCCGCGACGTCATTGGCGTGGACAATATGCTGTGGGGGAACGATTTCCCGCATGCCGAATCCACCTGGCCGAAGTCGGGAGAATTTCTCGACCGCCTCTTCGCCGCCACCCCCGAGGAGGACCGACGGAAGATCACCTCGCACAACGCTGCGCAGATATTCAGGTTCAAGATGAATTAGGAGGATTGCGAGACCATCCATCGAGCCTAGTCCCGTCAAGGGCATAAGGTGTCAGGATGCGCTTCCCTCCCTCCGGGAGAGAGGATGACTGACGCGCGGGGGTTAATCGTGTGATGGCTGAGTTTGTCCCTGTGACCAAGGTCGGCGACCTATCCCCAGGCCGGATGAAGTGGGTCGCGGTGAATCGAGAACGGGTCCTGTTGGTCAATGTAGATGGCATGTTCTATGCCCTCAGTGATGCGTGTGGCCACCAAAGGGTCCCCCTGTCAAAGGGCAGGCTGGAGGGATACGTCGTCGAGTGCCCCTTGCACTTCGCTCGGTTCGACGTGCGGACCGGCGCGCTCTTGAGTGGACCGGCCGCCGCAGATGTGCCGAGACATGAGGTGCATGTGGAAGGGGATACCGTGTATGTGAAGCGAGTCGAGGGTGCACGATAAGATGACTTTCAATTAAACCTACTGTATGTCACGGCGTAACTTCCGTGGTGGCAGACACTTGCGGGTACGGTGATGGTAGAATCGGGCCAACTCGTTGCGCAGTAATTGACGGTGGAAGGTGTTGCAAAGCTGTTGATCTGCTATCCTGTATGGGTGTCTGAGCGGAACAGAACCACCCATGTGATAGCGAGCAACGATGATGACGCAAGTGCTGCACTGCCCCTCTTGCCCAGGGACCGATATTGTCAAGCATGGTCTGTCGCCTGAAGGCAAGCAACGCTATCGGTGCCGGGCGTGCCTCGAGGGGCGTGGACGGACCTTTCTGCTGGCGTATAGCTACGCCGGTCAATTGCCTGAGGTCAAGCAGCAGATTGTCGATAGGGCCATGAACGCCAGTGGCATTCGCGATACGGCGCGCGTGTTGCACGTCAGCCCCATCACGGTCATCAAGAGGCATTATCACGTTTAATTTTAAGTCCATTTTAGACTAAAAGAAAGAGGGATTATGCACACCTGATCTCCAACAGCTCTTCCCCCATCCTGCACCGACCAATCAGCAGCGAACCTGTTGCATGCCGTGCAGCAGCTTGCACTGACGTGCTCTCTCCCCTACCCTCTCATCTCAGCGCTGCGAGGCCTCTGCACCTGCACGCCAGCTTGCCCGCACACGACGACGAAAGGAAATGCACATGCTGTGGACGCGCTTTGTGATCTTGTTGGTGTTGTGGCTCGTGGGAGTGGTCTCCTCCTATACCCCGGGGGCTTCATCCATCTCTTGCTGGTTATCGCGGTCGTGGTCCTCATGATGCGTCTGATGCAAGGCCGGCCACCGGTGTAGGGGGAGGCACACGCGTGCGTGACGGCGAAGGGTGGCATGTCGCGCACGGAGCGCGCGGAGGCGGCTCCTACGATGGAGGACTGTCTTGTGGGAGGTGCATGACAGGACGGATAGGGGTGAGGCGCGGGGTTTTGCACCATGCGTGCCGCCCCTCTGCTTGGGGGGCACACGTGTGAGACGATCGAGCAGCTCACGGGCGGCGCGCTGGCCCATCGGCTGCCACAGCCGGCTCAGGGGCATCGCGGCTCGTAGCTCCAACGATTGCGCGTGCTGGCGGCGAGCCACCTCAAGGGCCTGCGGCAAGAGGATTTCCACCTCTGGCGCGTCGGGCACGAGTGGTTCCGCTTTTACGTGCGTAGTGTCCTGGCATCTCTCTTGCGTCGCTTCAGTCCGAAGCTTCAGACACCTCTCTAGGCCGGCGTCTGGTCGTCGCGCGCCGTGGCCGATCACATGCTCGCCCCGATTGTCCCCTCATCCATTGGGAAGGAGGGGGCAAGGCGTGAGGAGGATAGGACAGATGGGGAGAGACAGCATGCAGCGATTGACGCAGAGGATGATGGAGAGGGTGAGAGACCTCTAGGGCCTCAGTCCCGACGAGATCACGCTTGTCGCCGTGGGCCTCGCCGTCGTCGCCTGTCTGCTGCTGACATGGGGCATAGCTTTCTGGATGCGTCGCCTGCTGCGGGCGTGGGTGCACCAGACCAGGACCGGTGTGGACGATCAGATACTCCCCTATGTGGAATACGCGTTGCTGCCTCTCCTGGCCTTAGGCGTTGTCTACGTCCTCTTCGCTCTGGTTCCGCTGCCCCGCGCCTTCGTGCCGCTCGGGAAGCGTCTGCTCCTGGCAGGGGTGACCGTCCTGGCGGTGGTGTCCGCCACCCGCGTGCTCCTGCGCGTCCTGGAGTGGCTCGGGACGCGCTATGGGTTGCCTAAGAGCATGGCGCAGGGTGGACATGGCCCGATCCGGGCCCTTGTTTTTGTGGCGCTGCTCTCCCTGCTCTCCAACTACTTTCTCGATCTATCGGAAGCGACGAAAACCACGCTACGGCCTCTCCTGCGGTCCGCGCTCATTGTCTGCTTCGCGTGGCTGCTTGTCCGTGGGCTGACCCTCGTGGCCCAGGTGCTCGGGCACACCTACCGAGCCCGGGTCCACGACCTGAATCCAGCGCGGCTGCGCTCTGTGGAAACGCTCCTCAGCATCGCCCAGTATGTGACGAGCTTTATTGTCGTCCTGATTGCCACGGGTGCGGCGCTGAGTCAATTCACCTTTTTTCAGACCCTGGCCGGCTCGCTCTTAGCCTCAGCGGGGATCGCCGGGTTGGTGCTGGGTTTGGCAGCCCAACGGTCTTTAGGCAACGTGTTCGCCGGCATCCAGTTGGCCCTCACCCAACCGGTGCGCCTCCGCGATCAGGTGGTCTTCGAGGGCGAATGGGGCACCGTGGAAGAAATTTCGTTGAGTCACGTCATCATCCGGACCTGGGACTTACGCCGGCTGGTCGTGCCGATTACCTACCTGCTCGACCGGCCGATCCAAAACTGGACCCGTGCCTCGTCCGAGTTGATCGGCACCGTGTATATCTACACCGACTATCGGGTGGACGTTGCAGCCGTGCGCCAGGCATATGAGCGGATTGTGCAGAGCACACCGCTGTGGAACCGCGCCGTCCCACCCGTGCTGCAGGTCACCGATTGCAAGCAGGACACAGTCGAACTGCGGGTGTTGTGCAGCGCGGCCGACGCCTCCCGCGCCTGGGATCTGCGCTGTTTCGTCCGCGAGCAACTGCTCGCATATCTCCAGAGCCTGGACAACGGCGCATTCCTGCCGCGCACCCGGGTGGAGTTGCACGGCAGCGCCCCGAGCAGTGCTGCGGAGCAGTGCGTCGTGCCTCAGACCCAGCAAGGTGCGTCTCCCAACGTAGGGAGAGGCAGCTAGTGGTCTAACAAATTGATATTGACAGGTGCTGCCAGTTGCGAGGATAACTGCTCCGTTCCATACTTTGTGAGAAAGGGGCAGACCATGAGCAGGGAAGCAAAGTACGTTATTCGGTTCACGGAGGAGGAGCGGTCGATGTTGCAGGATCTCCTGGGCAAGCCGCGTGTGGCGGCGACCAAGGTATTGCGTGCCAGGATGGTCCTGAAGGCGGACGTGGATGGTCCTGGCTGGTCGGACCCGAAAATCGGGGAGGCCTTTGACGTCGGGTTGTCTACGCTCCATCGGCTGCGCCAGCGGCTGGTCGAAGAAGGGTTGGAGGCGGCGTTGTCGCGTCGGCCGAGTACGCAACAACGCGTGCCAAAACTGGACGGTGCGAAGGAAGCCCGCCTCATCGCCATCGCGTGCAGCAGCCCACCGGAGGGGCGTGCGCGCTGGACCTTGAAGCTGCTCGCCGACCAGCTGGTCGAGCTGGACATCGTGGACGACATCAGTGCTGAGACGGTACGACAGACACTAAAAAAAACAACGAGCCGGTAAAAGGCTAAAAAAGCACTTTGGCATGCTCGCAAATCTTTGATTTAACTGACACTCTCATACGTCAAAATCCCGAATTCTAGCTTTTTAGCGGGCCATTGAAAAATTATCCCTTCTACAACGCGGCACTGGTGTTGTTCGGAACGACCTGGTTGGAGAAGTGATGGCATGGATGGATCGGGCGCTGGGCCCGACCCATGCTTACAGGCAGAGGATATAAGGAGGTCCGCATGAAGACACGTCGGCTTGTGTTGTGGAGCCTGGTCGTTATGCTCGTACTGTGGACGGGCCTGGGGTGGGCGCAGCAGCCCAGATATGGCGGCACACTGCGCCTTGCTCTGCCCGGGGATCCAGCCTTTTACGACGCCCATCAGGGCCCGGCCATGGGCGCGCAGGCGTTCTGGACCGGGAACAACGTGTACAACTCGCTCCTGACGATCACCCCACCCCCGGAGTTAAAAATCGTGCCCGAGTTGGCGAAGTCATGGGAGGTGCTGGACGAAGGCAAAACGTACATCTTTCACCTGGAAGAGGGCGTCAAGTTCCACGATGGCACGGACTTCGATGCTGAGGCGGCGAAATGGAATATCGACCGTATCCTCGATCCAGAAGTCAAATCGTGGATACGGCCGTATTACGAGGAGATTGAGCAGGTCGAGGCCGTCGATAAATACACGCTGCGTATCCGCATGAAGGAACCCTCTGGGGCGCTCCCCATCGCCCTGGGCGGGTACT
>Ga0070698_100008713_pt1 | contig 10928 bp, 6 predicted proteins | sample KBSK1502metaG_FD_65477 | JGI IMG/M metagenome (GOLD analysis project Ga0070698, IMG submission 65477) | Corn, switchgrass and miscanthus rhizosphere microbial communities from Kellogg Biological Station, Michigan, USA - KBS K1-50-2 metaG | ecosystem: Host-associated > Plants > Roots >...
GACAGCGCCTTCTCCGGCTCGGGATGGACCTCGATGAGCAGGCCGTGCGCGCCCGCGGCGCGCGCCGCCCAGGCCATCGGCGCGACGTAGCGGCGCAGCCCGGTGCCGTGGCTGGGGTCGACGATCACCGGCAGGTGCGACCGTTCGCGGATCACGACCACCGCGGACAGGTCGAGCGTGTTCCGGGTGGCGCTCTCGAACGTCCGGATGCCGCGCTCGCAGAGGATCACCTGCTGGTTGCCCTGAGCGACCACGTACTCCGCGGCCGCGAGCCATTCCTCGATCGTGCTGGACAGCCCGCGCTTGAGCAGCACCGGCCGGTCCACCTTGCCGAGCTCGCGCAGCAGGTCGAAGTTCTGCATGTTGCGCGCGCCGACCTGGAGGATGTCGGCGGCCGCCGCCATCCGCGGCAGCTGGTCCACCGCCATAACCTCGGTGACCACCGGGAGGCCGCTCTCGCGTCCCGCCGTGACCAGCAGGTCCAGCCCGTCCCAGCCCAGCCCCTGGAACGCGTACGGCGAGGTCCGCGGCTTGAACACGCCGCCGCGCAGCACGTGCGCGCCCTGATCGCGGACGAACTTCGCCGTCGCGCTGATCTGCTCGCCGCTCTCGACCGAGCAGGGGCCGGCCATCACCACGAAGCCGTCGCCGCCGACCAGGACGTCGCCGACCCGGATGACCGTGTCCGCCTGCCGCGCGGCCCGGTCGACCAGCTTGTAATGCCGGGACCGGCCGCCGGCGGGCCGGGGGGCGGCGGCCACAGCCTCCAGCATCTCGGCGGGATCCTGCGGGGAGGACTCGGGCTGCGCGGGCGCGGGCGCGGCCGCGGGCTGGCCCGGGACGTCACCGGGCCTGGCCGGCGCCCGCAGCGCCTTGGCCGGGTAGCTGCCGAGGATCTTGACGAACAGCGCCGCCGCCCGCAGCTCGTCGAGCGCGGTCGCCGTCCTGGGGTCGGCGGCGTTGCCCTCGAAGTCGACGAAGAACATGTACTCCCAGGGCCGGCCGGGGCGCGGCCGGGACTCGAGCTTGGTCATCGAATGGCCGCTGCCCGACAGCACCTCCAGGCACCGCAGCAGGTCACCCTCCTCGTGCCCGGTGACCAGGATCAGGCTCGTCTTGCAGGGAATCCGCAGGTCGACGGCCGCCGGGGTGCGGGAGAGCACCACGAAGCGGGTGAAGTTGTCCGGGGAGTCCGAGATGTCATGGCGCAGCACGACAAGCCCGTAGGCCGCGGCGGCCTCCGGGGAGGCGATCGCGGCTACGGTGGGATCGTCCGCCGCCGCCACGGCCTGCATCGCGCCCGCGGTGTCGAAATAGGTGGTCGGGACCGCGTTCGGCAGGGACTGCAGGAACTGCGCGCACTGCTCCAGGCCCTGCGGATGCGACAGGATCCGGGTCAGCGCCGAGAGCGGGACGTCGTCGGCGGCGGCGAGGCAGTGGTCGACCTTCCAGGTCTCCTCGCCGACGATGAACATCTCACGGGACCGCAGCAGCGCGTAGACCTCGTTGATGCTTCCGGCGGTGGTGTTCTCGATCGGCAGCACCGCCAGGTCGGCATCGCCGGCCAGCAGCGCGTCGGCCGCCTCGCGGAACGTGCGGTAGCCGGTGAGGTCACCCTCGAGCCCCCGGCCGGCCAGGTACTTCCGCGCTGCGGCATCGCTGTAGGCGTGCGCGGCCCCCTGGAACGCCACCCGGGCCGGCCCGCCGTCGTCGCCGTTCAGGTGCCGGGCCTGCTGTGCCACCGAGTCGCTGATCAGCTCGCGGAAGATCGTGCGCACCAGGCTGGCCGACACGCCGAGGGCCGTAGCCTCGGCCACGACCGCGTCCAGCACCCGCCGCTCCCGGTCGGGGTCCTGGATGGCTGCCGCGGAGTCCTCCTTGACCTTCGCGATGGCCGCGATCAGCTCGCGGCGTTCGGCGATCAGGCGCACGATCCCGCTGTCGACCTCGTCCAGGCCCTGACGCAGGTCGGAGACCTCTGGCTGATGCTCGTTCACCCACGCAACGGTAGCGTCTTTGAATGCGTGGATCAGAGACGCCTGGCACGGCCGGCGTCCCGCGCCGGGCTCGCGGGCCGCGGCGGCCCGGGCGGCGCCCGGGCCGGGAGCTTGCGCTGCTGGTGGCCGGCATCATCGTGCTGGCCGTCAACCTCCGGGCGTCGATCGCCGGCCTGCCTCCGGTCTTCCCCGAGCTGGCATCGGCGCTGCACCTGTCCTCGGCCTCGATCGCCACGCTCGCCGCGGTTCCGGTTCTCTGCTTCGCGGTGTTCTCCGGGTGGGCCGCTCCGCTGAGCAGGCGCTTCGGCGAGGAGCGGGTCCTGCTGGCCGCGCTGGCACTGCTGGCCGGCGGCCTGCTGCTGCGCGGTGCCGCGCCGGGGTCCCTGCTGTATCCCGGCACCGTGCTGGCGGGCGCCGCCATCGCGCTGATGAACGTGCTGCTGCCCAGCCTGATCAAGCGCCGCCGCCCGGAGCAGGCGGGCCTGCTGATCGGCGGCTACCTGCTGACGCTCGCCAGCGGCGCGGTCATCGGGTCGCTGATCGCCGTGCCCGTTTTCCGGGCCTCCGGCGGCCCCGGCGGGTCCGCCTGGGCGGTCCGGCTCACGCTCGGCCTGTGGGCGCTCCCCGCCGCGGCCGCGGCGCTGGCCTGGCTGCCGCAGGTCCGTTACCGCACGCTGCCAGAACGCCCGTGGCCGGGGGCGGGCCGGCGGCGAGGCGCCTGCCCGGCCGTGCACCGGCAGGCGCTCGGCTGGCAGGTGGCCGCGTTCATGGGACTGCAGAGCCTGTACTACTACGCCACGCTGTCCTGGCTGCCCACCCTGTTCCGCTCCCGGGGCGTGAGCGCCGGGGGAGCGGGCGATCTGCTCGCCCTCATGAACCTCGGCAACGCGGTCACCGCCATGCTCATCCCGGTGCTCGCGCACCGGGCCCGCGACCAGCGCCTGCTGATCGCCGCGACGGCCCTGGCCAGCGCCGGCGGCCTGAGCGGGACGCTGTTCGCGCCGGTCGGCGGCGCGGCGGCGTGGACCCTGCTGCTCGGCCTCGGGCAGGGCGCGGCGCTGGCCCTGGCGATCTTCTTCACCATGGCCCGGGCCCCCGATCCGGTGACAGCCGCCTCGCTGTCCGGGTTCGCACAGGGCGCCGGATACCTGATCGCCGCGGCCGGGCCGCTCGCGGTAGGGTTCTTGCACTCGGCCACGGGCGGCTGGACGGCCCCGGTGCTTGCCCTGCTCGCGGTCGCCGCGCTCGAGTTCTGGGCCGGGTGGCTCGCCGCGCGCGCCCGGACGCTGCTCCCCGCCTCGCCCGGCGCAGCCAGTCCCGCAGGCCCGGCCAGCCCCAGAAATCCCGACAGCCCCGGAAAGCCCGACAGCCCCGACGGTCCCGACAGCCACGGAGGCATTCAGCCAAATCTCTGAACCCGGTGAACCTGGCCTGTCTCGCAAACGTGTGATATTCAGTCGGAGTGGGGGAGGAGGGCTGATGCAGGCTCTTAGTGTGCCTCAGCCATGGGCTTGGGCGATTGCCCGCGGGCACAAGACGCACCTTAACCACGCCGCGAACACCGGCTACCGGGGACCGCTGGCGATCTACGCGTCGTGCCGCGCCGAGACCAGGTACGTGCGGAACCAGGCCATCGTGGAGGCCAGCGGAAACTCGGCTGACCCGGTAGCGGCCATCGGCGCCATTGTCGCCGTGGTCAGCCTGGAGGGCGTCTGCACGGCGGGCGTCTCGGGCCGGCCGTGCAACTGCGGCAAGTGGGCTTTCACGGGCTCCTACCACTGGCTGGTCGCGGACCCGCGGCCGCTGCGGCTGCCGGTCCTGGCCCTGGGCCAGCCCGGCCTCTGGGAACTCGCCCCGGCGGTCGCGGCCGCCGTGGCCAGGATGGCCGGGATGCCCGAGCTGGCCGGGGCCGGGGCAGGCCGGCCGCTCCCGGCCCCCGCCGCGCGCGCCGCGGTCGGCGCCCCGTAGCGGATACGACGCGCCTGACGGCCGTGTCGGGTGGCCCGCGCGGGCCCCACTAGACTCTGTGCATTCCGGGACGGAACCGCTGCCTGCCCGCACCGCAGGACGGGTCGGCCGGCTTGTCCGGCGGCCCGGCGACCACGGAGGAGCCTGACCAGTGACGCTGCTGGAGACGATCTCGAGCCCGCGGGACGTGAGGAGGCTCAGCCCGGACCAGCTGCCGCGGCTGGCCAGCGAGATTCGCGACATGCTGATCGAGACCGTATCCAGAACCAGCGGTCACCTGGGACCGAACCTGGGCGTGGTCGAGCTGACGATCGCACTGCACCGGGTGTTCGACTCGCCGGTCGACCCGATCGTGTTCGACGTGGGGCACCAGGCTTACGTGCACAAGCTGCTCACCGGCCGGGTGGCCGAGTTCGGGACGCTGCGGCAGGCCGGCGGGGTGTCCGGTTACCCGAGCCGGGCCGAGTCCGAGCACGACATGGTCGAGAACTCGCACGCGTCCACCAGCCTGTGCTACGCCGACGGGCTGGCCAAGGCCTACCGGCTGCGCGGCGAGACCGACCGCACCGTGGTGGCGGTCATCGGCGACGGCGCGCTGACCGGCGGCATGGCCTGGGAGGCCCTCAACAACATCGCGGTGGCCAGGGACAGCCGCATCGTGATCGTGGTCAACGACAACGGCCGTTCCTACCAGCCGACGATCGGCGGCCTCGCCGACCACCTGGCGAGCGTGCGGGTGTCCCAGCGCTACGAGCAGGTCCTCGACTACATCAAGACCACGCTGTCGCACACGCCGGTGTTCGGGATGCCGATCTACGACACGCTGCACGGGATCAAGAAGGGCATCAAGGACGTGCTGCAGCCGCAGGTCCTCTTCGAGGACCTCGGCCTGAAGTACCTCGGGCCCATCAACGGCCACGACGAGCAGATGATCGAGCACGCGCTGCGCCGGGCCGCGGACTTCGGCGGCCCGGTGCTGGTGCACGTGATCACCCGGAAGGGGTTCGGCTACCCGCTCGCCGAGCAGAACGAGGAAGACTGCCTGCACCAGGTGCCCGCGGGCGCGCCCGTTCACGTCGCCGCCCTCCCGTCCGCCACGGCGCGGCGGACCTGGTCCGAGGTGTTCGGCGACGAGCTCGCCGCGATCGGCGCCCGCCGCCCGGACGTGGTCGCGATCACCGCGGCGATGCTCCACCCGACCGGCCTCGGCGCGTTCGCGCGGGCCTTCCCCGACCGGGTGTTCGACGTCGGCATCGCCGAGCAGCACGCGATGACCAGCGCGGCGGGCATGGCCATGGGCGGCCTGCACCCGGTGGTCGCGATCTACGCGACGTTCCTGAACCGGGCCTTCGACCAGCTGCTGATGGACGTGGCGCTGCACGGGCTGCCGGTGACGATCGCGCTGGACCGGGCGGGAGTGACCGGCCCGGACGGCGCGAGTCACCACGGCATGTGGGACGGCTCGATCCTCCAGGTGGTGCCCGGGCTGAAGATCGCCTGGCCGCGGGACGCGACCCGCATCGGCGAGCTGCTGAACGAGGCGGTGGCGGTGAGCGACGGCCCGACCGTGCTGCGCTACCCCAAGGGCACGGTCGGCGCGGAGATCGAGGCCGTCGGCAAGCTGGGCGGCATGGACGTGCTGGCCAGGCCCGCCAGCGGCGCGGCGCGCGACGTGCTCCTGGTGGGCGCCGGGCCGATGGCGGTCACCTGCGCGCAGGCCGCGGAACGGCTCGCCGACCACGGCATCGGGGTCACGGTCATCGACCCGCGCTGGGTCAAGCCCCTGGACGAGGCGCTGGCAGGCGCGGCCCGCGAGCACCGGCTCGTGGTGACCGCCGAGGACAACGGCCGGGCCGGCGGATTCGGCGACGCGGTGTGCCGCCTGCTGCGCGACCATGACGTGGACACCCCGGTGCGCACGTTCGGGCTGCCCCAGGAGTTCCTCGACCACGGCGATCGCGGCCAGATCCTCGACGATCTCGGCCTGGCTCCGCAGCACCTGGCGCGGGCCATCACCGAGGCCGTCGCGCGCCGAACCCCCGAACTCGCCCACGACCAGCCGGCGTGATAGACGACAATCGTTAATCATGAGAACTCTCCACGTCGCGGTCGTGGGCTCCGGCCCGGCCGGCCTGTACACCGCGGAGGCGCTGATCAAGCAGGCCGCCGTGCTCGAGCCCGCGCAGCCGATCAGGGTCGACGTGCTGGACCGGCTGCCCACGCCGTACGGCCTGGTCCGGTACGGCGTGGCGCCCGACCACCCGTCGATCAAGTCGATCGCGGAGTACCTGCGCGGCGTGCTCGAGCACGAGGGCGTCAGCTTCGTCGGCGGCGTGCATCTCGGCGACGACGTGACCCGCGAGGACCTGCTGGCCCACTACGACGCCGTGGTCTACGCGACCGGCGCGATGCGCGACCGGCGCCTGGGCATCCCCGGCGAGGACCTGCCGGGCAGCGTCGCGGCCACCGACTTCGTCAACTGGTACTGCGGCCACCCCGACGTGGACCCGGGCGCGTTCACCCTGGACGCCGAGTCGGTCGCGGTCATCGGCGTCGGCAACGTGGCCGTGGACGTGGCCAGGATCCTGGCCCGCAACCCGGACGAGCTGCGGCACACCGACGTCTCGCAGCCGGTGCTCGACGCGCTGATGGCCAGCAAGGTCCGCGAGGTGCACATGATCGGCCGCCGCGGGCCGGCCCAGGCCAAGTTCACCACGAAGGAGCTGCGCGAGCTCGGCGAGCTCGACGGCGTGGACGTGGTCGTCGGCGACGGCGAGGCCGACCTGGACGCCTTCGACCCGACCGGCGAGAGCGCCCGGCTGGCCACCAGCGACCGGCACGTGCGCGGCAACTACGCGGTGATCAAGGACTGGGCCGCGCGCCCGGCCACGGGGAGCGCCCGGCGGCTGACCATCCGGTTCTGGCTGAGGCCGGCCGAGATTCACGGGCCGGAGCGAGTCACCGGCCTCACGCTGGAGCGCACCAGGATGGACGACGCCGGCCGGGTCACCGGGACGGGCTCATTCGAGACCCTCCCGGTGCAGATGGTGCTGCGCAGCGTGGGCTACCAGAGCGTGCCGCTGCCCGGTGTCCCGTTTGACGAGCGCTCGTTCGTCGTCCCGAACGCCGACGGCCGGGTGCTCGGGCCCGACGGGGCCCCGCTGCCGGGCGAGTACGTGTCCGGCTGGCTCAAGCGCGGGCCCACAGGGGTCATCGGGACCAACAAGTCCGACGCCGCGCAGACCGTTCGGTCGCTGCTCGCCGACCTGGCCGGCGGCCCCGGCCCCGGCGACGTCCAGCTGCCCCGGCCCGGCCTGCTGCGCCTTCCCGATCCCGAGGACTGGGCGGCCGCGACGGACGCGGCCGGGACCGCGTCGTTCTTCGGGATGCTGGCGGCCCGCGGGATCCGGCCGGTCAGCTACGCCGACTGGCTGAAGATCGAGACCGCGGAGAAGGAGCTGGCCGCGTCCCTCGGCCGCGGTGCCCGGGTCAAGCTGGCCAGCCGCGACGAGCTGCACCGGGCCTGCGGACTTATCGATTCTCCGTAACGCCGCCGGTTGCGGACGGCTGCCGTCCGCAACGTTGACGGGGGGTCGTCCCCCTAAAGGTAAGCAGAGTCAGCCCACGTCGACCCAGCCGAGCGTGCGCTCGACGGCCTTCTGCCAGCCCGCATAGCCGGCCGCCCGCTGCTCGCCGGTCCACGTCGGCTCCCAGCGCCTGGCCTCGTGCCAGTTCGCCGCGAGCTCGCCGGTCGACCGCCAGAACCCGACGCCGAGTCCGGCGGCGTAGGCGGCGCCGAGCGCGGTGGTCTCCGCCACGACGGGCCGCGACACGGGGACGCCGAGGATGTCCGACTGCAGCTGCATGGCCAGCTCGTTCGCCGTGACACCGCCGTCGACCCGGAGCACGTCCAGGGTGACCCCGGAATCGGCCTGCATGGCGACCACGACGTCCTTGGTCTGATAGCAGATCGACTCCAGCGTCGCCCGGGCCAGGTGAGCCTTGGTGTTGTAGCGGGACAGGCCGACGATCACCCCCCGGGCGTCGGACCGCCAGTACGGCGCGAACAGGCCGGAGAAGGCCGGGACGAAGTAGACGCCGCCGTTGTCCGCCACCTGGCGGGCGAGCGACTCGCTCTCCGCGGCGCCGGAGATGATCCCGAGCTGGTCGCGCAGCCACTGCACAGCCGAGCCGGTCACCGCGATCGAGCCCTCGAGCGCGTAGACCGGGGCGTCGTCGCCGAGCTGGTAGCACACCGTGGTGAGCAGCCCGCGGGAGGACCGCACGAGCTCGGTGCCGGTGTTGAGCAGCAGGAAGTTTCCCGTGCCGTACGTGTTCTTGGCCTCGCCGACGCTGAAGCAGACCTGCCCGACGGTCGCCGCCTGCTGGTCGCCCAGATCGCCGGACAGCGCGACCTCCGCGCCGAACGGCCCCGCCGCCCGGGTCCGCCCGTAGAGCGCCGGGCAGGCGGACGGCCGGATCTCCGGCAGCATTGCCCGCGGCACCCCGAACAGCGCCAGCAGCTCGTCGTCCCAGCTGAGCGTCTCGAGGTCCATGAGCATGGTGCGGCTGGCGTTGGTGGGATCGGTGACGTGCACGCCGCCGTCCGGGCCGCCGGTCAGGTTCCACAGCAGCCAGGAGTCAATGGTCCCGAAGATCGCCTCACCGGCCTCGGCGGCCTCGCGGACCCCGTCGACGTTCTCCAGGATCCACTGGATCTTCCCGGCGGAGAAATAGGTCGCCGGGGGCAGCCCGGCCTTGCCCCGGATGATCTCGCCCGCGCCGCCGCGCTCGAGCGCGCTGGCGATGCGGTCGGTGCGGGTGTCCTGCCAGACGATCGCGTTGTAGCAGGGCCGGCCGGTGGACCGGTCCCAGACCACGGTCGTCTCCCGCTGGTTGGTGATCCCGACCGCGGCCAGGTCGGCCGCGCGAAGCCGCGCCCGGCGCAGCGCGGTCTCGACGACGGCGCGAGTGGCGGCCCAGATCTCCGCGGGGTCGTGCTCGACCCAGCCCGGTCCCGGCAGGATCTGCTCGTGGTCAAGCTGATGCCGGCCCACCTCATTGCCATCGTGATCGAAGATCATGAAGCGGGTACTGGTCGTCCCCTGGTCGATGGCCCCCACGAAGTCCGCCACCGTGGTCCTCCCCGGCCTCGCCGAAATCGATGAAACGCCATGTAAAAGATGCGTGCGTATTGTCTTGACACCTGCTGGGCCTAAAGCGTACGACTAGCCGACTATATGGGAGCCCATTCAGCCGAATAGATCGCGCGCAAGGAAAGGCCCAAAACTATGATCACTGGCATCCCGGTACGGCTCGGCCAGATGGCCGTGGCCGCGGCGACCGTGGCCGCGCTGGTATCCGCCGGATCGGCCTCGGCGCAGACCGCGAGCGCCGCGCATACGCTGGGGCCTGCCCACGCGGCGGTCACCACCCAGCCCGGCGGGGCGCTGGCGAGCCCGGGCGGACGCCCGCGCGAGCACGTGCCGAGCCCGCAGGTGATCGGGCCTGTCACCGGCGGCCTCCACCGCCACCCGTTCACCTCCTCCCCGGTGCCGCTCGGCCTGGCCGGGTACACCGAGCAGGAGTTCTTCATAAAGGGAACTGCGACGGGCTTCCGGCAGGTCGGCACCTGGGGCAGCGACGGCCGCTGGACGGCGCGCCCGGCCGAGACCGCGCCGTACGAGACTCGGATCCTGGTCCGGCGGCCCGCCGACCCGGCGCGCTTCAACGGCACGGTCGTGGTCGAGTGGCTGAACGTCAGTTTCGCCGTAGACGTAGATCCTGACTTCCTCTACGCGAGCCAGGAGCTGGTCCGCGCGGGTTACGCGTGGGTGGGCGTGTCGGCTCAGCAACTGGGGGTGCAGGGGGCATTCGGGCTGACGCACTGGGACCCGTTCCGCTATCACGCGCTGCACCATCCGGGAGACACGTTCTCCTACAGCATCTTCTCCCAGGTCGCGCAGGCGCTGCTGCACCCGCACGGGGCCCGCCCGCTCGGCCCGCTGCACGCCCGGGCGCTGATCGCCGACGGCGAGTCGCAGTCGGCCGCGCGGATGGTCACCTATGCCAACGCGATCCAGCCGCTCGACCGGCTGTTCGACGGGTTCCTGATCCACAGTCGGGGCGCTGACGCTGCCCCGATCTCCCAGGCGCCACAGGTGACGCCGCGGATGCCAGCGGTGGCACGGACCCGGACCGACATCGGAACTCCCGTTCTCACCGTCGAGAGCCAGACCGACATCCTGGCCGGCGGGCTTGGCTACCTTCCCGCGACCCAGCCGGACAGCCGCTGGTTCCGGCTCTGGGAGGTGCCGGGGACCTCGCACGTCGACGAGACCGAGCTGGGCCTGTCGGCCGCCGAGGTGCTCCGCGACATCCCGTTCTTCCCGCAGGGGACCTGCCGGTTCCTACCCAACGAGGGCCAGGAGCGCTACGTGATGGACGCGGCGCTGGCCCAGCTCAGCCGGTGGGCCCGCACCGGCACCCCGGCCCCGCGTGCCGCGCGGATCGATGTCCGTAACGGCGCGTACGTGACGGACAGATTCGGTAACGCGCTCGGCGGGGTGCGCACCCCGGCGGTGGACGCGCCGACCGCGACGCTCACCGGGACCGGCGACACCGGGACCAGCCCGCTCTGCTTCCTGCTCGGGACCACCACGCCGCTGAGCACGGCCCAGCTGACCGCGCTCTACCCGCTGCACAGCGACTACGTGGCCGCGGTGGCGCGGTCGGCGGCCAGCGCCGTCCGGCAGGGCTTCCTGCTGCCCGCCGACGCCCTGCAGATCGACGCGGCCGCCGCAGGCTCCGTGACCGGCCTCCCCGCCCCGACCGGCTGAGCGGGGAGGCTCCGCCCGGCTGCGGTAACTCGCGGTTGGGGGCGGGGGATACTGGTGTTCCGCGGGGGGCCGCGGCGGGACGGGTTGATGTGACGCGGGCGGGGATCGATGATGAGTGCCAGCG
>Ga0070698_100008715_pt1 | contig 10927 bp, 12 predicted proteins | sample KBSK1502metaG_FD_65477 | JGI IMG/M metagenome (GOLD analysis project Ga0070698, IMG submission 65477) | Corn, switchgrass and miscanthus rhizosphere microbial communities from Kellogg Biological Station, Michigan, USA - KBS K1-50-2 metaG | ecosystem: Host-associated > Plants > Roots >...
GCGATGCCGCGCGGGTCCGTGTAGCCGAGGGTGCGGATCTCGCCTGCGGCAGTTCGGGCCTGCGCGATGCCGCGCGGGTCCGTGTAGCCGAGGGTGCGGATCTCGCCTGCGCCTGGCCGTAAGGCCAGCGCGGGCCGGTCGAACTCGCCGTCCTTCGCCCCCGCCAAGAACGCGTCCCACTCGGCGGGGGAGAAGACCAGCGCCGGGCCGTCCGGCTCCCGGGAATGCCGCACCGCGACCCGGCCGCCGGGCAGGTGCGCGAGCTCGACGCAGTTCCCGCCGGTGGGGCCGCTGTGACTGCTCTTCACCCAGGCCGCGTCGCGCAGGCCGGATGCCGGCGCGCCGTCATGCGTACTGCTCATGCGGGGCTCCCGTCTCTGCCAGGACTTCCCGGATCAGGTCCTCGGCACCGTGCGGGTCGAGGCTCAGCAGGTTCATCCGCTCCATGGCCAGCAGGTAGCGGTCGACGTCGGGGCGCTTGTCCAGGTACAGGGCGCTGGTCAGCTGCTCCACGTATACGATGTCGGGCATCTCGCGGTCGGCGAACCGCAGGATGCTGAAGCCGCTCGGGGCGGCGTGCCCGGCCGCGCCGCGCGGGATGATCTGGAGGGTGAGGTTGCGCCGCGCGGTCATCTCGAGCAGGGAACCCAGCTGCTCGCGCATGACCTCGGGGCCGGCGACCGGGCGGCGCAGCGCCTCCTCGTCCAGGATCACCCACAGCCGCAGCTCGCCCGCCGCGAACCGGCGCTGGCGCTCCTTGCGCAGGATGACGTGCCGGTCGGCCTCGTCGTGCGACAGGTCGCCCAGCGCGAGCACGGCGGTCGCGTAGTCCTCCGTCTGCAGCAGGCCGGGGATGAACTGCGGCTCGTAGATGCGGATCGACTCGGCCGCCTCCTCGAGCCCGATGTAGGGCTGGAACCACACGGGCAAGATGTCGTTGAAGCGATACCACCAGCCCGGCCTGTTCGCCTGGCTGGCCAGCGTGAGCAGCTGGTCCCGCTCGGCGGGGTCGGTGACGCCGTAGAGGGACAGCAGGTCGGCGACGTCGATCTCCCTGACCGCGTTCCGGCCGAGCTCGATCCGGCTGATCTTCGACTCGGAGCCGCGGATCGCCAGCGCGGCGTCGTGTGCGCTGATGCCACGCCCCTCGCGGAGCCGGCGCAACTGGATGCCGAGCAGAATGCGGAGGACCGTCGGCCCTCCGGACAGTCCCGTGTGGGTCATAGCGCAATTCCCCTCACATCACTAACGGGACTCCCCCTTGGCGGCCGGGCGCGCCCCCGCTTCCGCGTCTAGGCCTGGGCTGCCTGGCCGTTCAGGTGACTCTCGTGACCGCCTCGTCAGCCGGGCTACCGTTTCCCGTCACGCAATTGCGAAGCAATTGCGTAGACGCTGTTGCGTATAACCTGACCGCGTTCTCATACTATCGCATGTGAGATTTCACGCCACTCCCCAGATTCTTCCTTAAACGCCGGGACACTAACTGCCCTGGCGCTTGAGCCAGCCCCTCATTAGTGGCTTAAGTGACCGGTCAGTTGTGACCTATCGACCGTGCGCGGTCGCTGTTATCGCAGGTCGTCCGCGGGATCGCGAGGCTCGGGATAGCCGTCCCGCCGTTTAGGCAATTGCGTGGAGACCGCGAGCGCCTGCTTGTTTTCCCGGCGGTGGTTACTGCCGGTAAAGGCTGGTGGCGATGCCGCAGCTCAGCTATATCGCGGCGGTTATGAAACGGGGAACACGGCACGCGCTCGAATGCCAGATCATCGCGCGCGGGGGATCCGGTACAGATGCGCAGCTTTACCCCTGGAAAACGCAGGCCGCGTCATTAAAAGGGCCGAGTTCAGGGGACGGTCACCGCGGCGCTCGCCGACCCGCCCGGGTCCCGTGCCGCCCGGCCGGGCGTGGCCCGGCCGGCCCCGACGAGGGTCGCCCGGGTTCCGCGCGCGACTCCCCGGCCGCGCCCTGGGCGCTCACCGCGACCGGCGGCCAGCCGAGCCGTCGTCCGCCGTGTCGTCACTCTGCGTCAGATCTGGTATCCCGCGCGCCGGGACGCTCACGCCGCGACGCGGCGTGCCGCCCCGTGGTGGTCGCGGGCCGACCGGCCGCGGCGTCAGGCCCCCGCGGACGCGGCGTCCGGTGGCACGGACGGGGCGCCGGGCCGCCCGGCCCCCGCCCGTTCCGGTGAACCGGACAGAAGTGGGCTCCCTGCGGCCGGCCGGTCACTGTGTGCAAGTGCGCCACACAAATCTATTTGATGCAATCTCAGATACGATTTCACATCACGCATGTTTTCTGTAATATGTCGATCACGGTCCGAGTCCGCCCTGGATCCCTCCTCTCGCAGGCTAGGTCCGCCCAGGCAGGCACGCTTCTGCACCCCCAGGAGAGGAGTGAGCTGCCATGGCTGTTGGTCCGACGGTGCGACGGCGCCGGCTCGGCAGCGAGCTCCGGCGCCTGCGCGAAGCGCGCGCGATCAAGCTGGAGGAGGTCGCCGACCAGCTGGGCGTGGCGGCGTCAACCCTGTCCCGGATCGAGACAGGCAAGGCCCCGACCAAGACCGCGTACCTGACAGTTCTGTTCGAGCTGTACGGGGTCACCGACGCCGGGCACCGTCAGGTCCTGCTGGACATGGCGCGCGAGGGCCACCGCAAGGGCTGGTGGGCCGTCTACGACGACGTGCTGCCCACCGGGTTCGGCATCTACGTCGGGCTGGAGGCAGAGGCGGCCGGCCTGCGCATCTACGAGACGCAGGTGGTCAACGGCCTGCTGCAGACCGCCGCCTACACGCAGGCCGTGCTGCGCGAGGTGCACAAGAAGGACACCCCCGAGCAGCTGCAGCGGCTGGCCGAGCTGCGGCACAAGCGCCAGGAGGTGCTGGACCGGGAGGATCCGCCGGATCTCTGGCTGATCCTCGATGAGAGCGTGCTCCGCCGGTCGATCGGCGGTGCCGAGATCATGCGGGGCCAGCTCGAGCACCTGGTGGAGGCCAGTCAGTGGCCCAACGTCACGCTGCAGGTGCTGCCGTTCTCGTCGGGTGCTCACCCGGCTCTGATGGGCCCGTTCGCCATCCTCGAGTTTCCCGAGCGGGATGACGACGACGTGGTCTACTTCGACTCTTGGGGAGGGCCGATCTACATGGAAAAAGACAAAGATGTCCGAGACTGCGCGGAGGCCTTCGACCGGCTGCGTGCCGCCGCGCTGTCGCCAAGCGATTCAGCCGACATGGCCAGCAAGCTGGCCGCCGAGCTCATGTAGATCACTGAGATAAGGGAAGGAGAAGCCGATGACACCCGACCCGACCGGCCTTCGCTGGTTCAAGAGCAGCGCGAGCAGCACCAACGGATGTGTCGAGGTGGCACACCTCCCGGACGGGGGCGTCGCGCTCCGCGACGCCAAGGACCGCGGCAAGGATCCGCACGTCTACACCCGCCACGAGTGGTTGTGCTTCCTGACCGGCGTCAAGAACGGCGAGTTCGACCCGCCGGGGGCTTAGCCAGCAAGCCGGCACCCGCGACCAGCCAGGCGCCACTGCATGCGGTCTGTGGCGTCTGGCGGTCGCGGGCGCCACACATCTGAAGCAGATGGCGCGAGAGCTGCCACGATCCTTAGGGTGGGGACGGTGGGGACCGGCGACGACTGGCGGGTGACGTTCCGGCCCGACATCCCGAGCCCGGCCCGCATCTACGACTACCTGCTCGGCGGGAAGGACAACTACCCGGCCGACCGGGAGGCGGCCGAGGAGATCCTCGCCGCCGCCCCGGACGCGCGCCTGTTCGCGCTGGAGAACCGGGCGTTCCTGCGCCGCGCGGTGAAGTTCCTGGCCGCCGAGGCCGGCATCCGCCAGTTCATCGACATCGGCAGCGGCCTGCCCACCCAGGGCAACGTGCACGAGATCGCGCAGATCTACGCGCCGGAGGCCCGGGTCGTCTACGTGGACAACGACCCGGTCGTGCTCGCGCACAACCGGTCCATGCTGCACGGCGTAACGAATACCGCGATCATCGAGCAGGACCTGCGCCGACCCGCCAGCATCCTGGCCGACAGCCAGCTGGCCAAGCTGATCAACTTCCAGGAGCCGGCCGGGCTGCTGCTGGTGGCCGTCGTTCACTTCATCGCCGACTCCGACGACCCGGCGGGGCTGATCGCACGGCTGCTGGACGGGCTCGCCCCGGGAAGCTACCTGGTGCTGTCGCACGCCACCGCGGACAGCAGGCCGGAGTCGGCGAAGGCGGAAAGGGTCTTCGACCGGGCGACCGCGAGGGCGTATGCCCGCAGCCGCGACCAGGTGCTGGCGATGGTCGCCGGCCTGGAGCTTATCGACCCCGGCCTGGTGTGGGCGCCGCAGTGGCGTCCCGACCCGGCCGCCGGCACGACCGCGGACCCGGGCCGGTCGCACGTGTACGCGGTGGTCGCCCGCAAGCCGGCCTGAGCAGGGACGCCGAGCACCGGCCGGGTCACTGCCATTCGTTGCGCACGGCGCCTCCCGATGCCCGCCTGGTGCTGCACCGCTAGCGTAGGCGTACGCGGGGATATCGACCATCTGTCTTGACACCTAAGTCAGGTTTCTGTGACCATGCGGCATTAGTTCCTTACCTGGTGTTACGCGATAATCGAGAGCTCATCCGCCGCGCGCGTGGGGAGTGCCCATGGCCGCCGTTCGCCTTCCTGGCGCGATGACCGCCCCCCTGCGGCGGGTGGCGGACAGCGTGGCCCGGCGGCAGGTCTGGTCGCTGCCCGAGCCGCTGCGCACCCTGGTCATCGGCGTGGTCGCGCTGGCGGCCGCGGTGATGGCCGCCGCCGCGGCCCGGACGACGTGGCGGCCGGCCGACCTGGCCGTCTTCGCGGCGCTGCTGGCCTGCGGCGTGATCACGATCGAGTCATCCCGCGCGGTGGCCGAGGCGCACGGCACGGTGAGCAGGGACCTGCAGACCGTCTGGTACCTAGCGATGGCGGTCACGCTGCCCCCGGCCTACGTCCTGGTCGCGCCGGTCCCGCTCTGCGCGTACCGGATGTGGCGCGTGCGCAGCGGGTTCGCCTACCGGCGGGTGTACAGCAACGCGACGATCAGCCTCGGCTACGGCGCCGCCTCGGCCGTGTTCCACGCCGTGCCCCGGCCGGTGGCCGGCCTCGCGCCCGGGTCCGGCACGCACGTCCTGACCTGGACCGGGGTGGTGGCAGGCTGCGGCCTGCTCGCCTGGCTGATCAACAACGCGCTGCTGCTCGCCGCGATCAAGCTGTCCGACCGCGGCGTCCGCGTCCGGGACCTGTACGGCAACCGGGACACGTCCACCTCCGACGTGATCGAGTTCACGCTCGCGGTCTCGCTGTCCCTGGTCGTCGCCATCAACCCGGTGCTCATGGCGCTGTCGCTGCCGTCGATCGCACTGTACCGGCGGTACCTCATGCACGCCCAACTGGTCGCGCAGGCCAGGATCGACGCCAAGACCGGGCTGCTGAACGCGGGAACCTGGCAGCATGAGGCGGAGGTGGAGTTCGCCAGGGCGCAGCGCACGGGCACCGCGCTGGCGGTGGCGATGGTCGACGTCGATCATTTCGCCACCGTCAACGACGCCGTCGGTCACCAGGCCGGCGACCGCGTGCTGCGGGGTATCGCCGGCTCGCTCGCGAGCGACCTGCGCAGCTACGACCTGACCGGCCGGTACGGCGGCGACGAGTTCGCGATCCTGTTCCCGCACACCGGGGCCGGTGAGGCCCGCAGGATCAGCGAGCGGCTCCGCGACAAGATCGCCGGCGACCCAGTGGTGATCGAGGACGGCAGCCACGCCGGGTACATCTTCCGGCTCACCGTGTCGATCGGGGTCGCGGCGACGGACACCCCCGCCGGGCAGTTCAGCGACCTGGTCGCCACCGCCGAGGCGGCGCTGCGACAGGCCAAGGCCGCGGGCCGGAACCGGGTGGGCGTGCTCACCGCCGCGGCCGCATCCGGCCAGTGAGAAGATCGGCCAGGGATTCCGGACACGCTCGAGGAGACCTGCCATGAAAGCCGCCCTGTACGACCGCACCGGCCCGGCCGCCGACGTGCTGCGGGTCGAGGACATCCAGCGCCCGGAACCCGGTCCGGGGGAGGTGCGCGTGCGGGTTCACCTCTCCGGGGTCAACCCGACCGACTGGAAGTCCCGGGCCGGCGCGACGCCGCGCCCGATCGACGGCTTCCAGATCCCGCAGCACGACGGCGCGGGCGTCATCGACGCCGTGGGCGAGGGCGTGGACCCCGGGCGGGTGGGCGAGCGGGTCTGGCTGCGGATGGCGGCCGCGGGGCGGCGCTGGGGGACGGCGGCCGAGTGGACCGTGGTGCCCTCCGACCTCGCGGTCCGGCTGCCCGACGGGGCCTCCCTGGAACTGGGGGCCAGCCTCGGCGTGCCCGCCATGACCGCGCACCGCTGCCTGTTCGCCGACGGGCCGGTGGAGGGCACGGCGGTGCTCGTCGCCGGGGGAGCGGGCGCGGTGGGCCACTTCGCGATCGAGCTCGCCAAGTGGGCCGGCGCCAGGGTGGCCACCACGGTCAGCAACCCGGAGAAGGCCGAGCTGGCCGCCCGGGCCGGCGCCGACCTCGTGGTGAACTACACCGAGCCCGGAGCGGCGGACCAGATCCGGGCCTTCGCCCCGAGGTTCGACCGGATCATCGAGGTGGCGCCCGGCGCGAACCTCCGGCTGGATCTCGGCGTCTCCGGGCCGGAAACGGTGATCGTCTGCTACGCCGCCGACGGCCCGGACCCGGTGCTCCCGGTCCGCGCCTGCATGACCGCGAACGTGACGCTCCGGTTCGTGCTGCTGTACGGCGTGCTCGAGCCGGCCCTGCGCCAGGCGGCCGACGACATCACGCTCGCCATCGAGGCAGGCGCGCTCACCGAGCTGCCCGCGCACCGGTTCCCGCTCGCGGGGATCGCCGCCGCGCACGACGCAGTGAAGGCCGGCGCCGTCGGCAAGGTGCTCATCGACCTGCAGGGGTGACGCCGCTCACCCCCGGCCGGGATCAGTGGGCGGCTTCGTACTTCGCCACGACGGCGGCGGGAATCCGGCCCCGCTCGCTCACCGACAATCCCTGCTCGGCCGCCCAGGAGCGGATCGCGCTGGAATCCTTCCGGGAAGTCCGGCCGCGCGCCGACCGGGTGGCAGCCTGACGGCCCACCCGGCGCCCGGAGTCCATGAACGGCTGCAGGCCCTTCTTGAACTTGTCCAGGTTCTTCTTGCCGAGGTCAATCTCATACGCCTGCCCGGCGAAACTGAAGCTGACGGTCTGGGCGCCTTCGGAGCCATCGATGTCGTCGGTCACGGTGACAACTGTAGTTTTTGCCATGTCTGGATAGTAAGGTCACGCGGCAATTTGTCAAAGTGACTCGCTGTAGGTCCGCGGTACCGTTCCGGCGCACCCCGTCGGCAATAAAGCCGGTTTTGCGGCCATCTCCGCCATCCGGTGCGCGTGCCAGCATTGCGCCGACGGCACCCGGGTCCGCCCGGGCGGGCCGGCCCGCGGCGGCCGGGCTTAGGACTTTCCCCTGTTCCTGGCCGCGAGGATGATCTGGCTCACCAGGTAGCTGCTTATCCCGAGCTTTTGCGCTATCTCCGCGGGACGAAGTCCCTGCTGGTTATACAGCAGCGCAAGTTTCTCCTGGGACGCCGTCCAGCGGCGGGCCGCGGCGGGGGCCGCCGCAGGCCGGGCGGCCTTTCGCGCGGCCGGCCGGGCAGGACGCGCGGCTGGCTCGCCGGCCCCCGCGGCCTCCGGCTCGCGCGTCCGCGGCAGCGGCCCGAAGGAACCCCGCCGCTGATCCTGGTACCTGCCGCTGGCTAGCTCCTCGCGGGTGCGCTCATCGAGGATCACCAGCTCGTCCGCCGCCTTGTTCATTCCGACGGCCACCATGGTCAGGCCCTTGGCGTTCTTCTCCTGGCACTCGCGGGCCATGCAGTAGTTGTATTTCTGGGCCCTCTCCGGATGCAACTCAGCTCCGCACGTGATGCACTGCGGCATAAGACCTGTACTCCCTGCTGCCAAACGTCGCAGGGTAAAACGCCCGCGGCGGCTGCGCTGTTCCCGCCGGCCTCGCGCCCGGCGCCCGCGTCTGGCAGGGTGCGAGTATGGCGACTGGTTCAGCACACCGCGAAGTGACCGTCGAGCGCATCGCGAGCGGACGTTTCACCGCCGCCAATTCCCGCGGCGGCCAGATCACCTTCGGCACCGGAGACGGGACCGACTTCACCCCCACCGAGCTCCTGCTCGCCGCGCTGGGCGGGTGCACCGCGATCGACGTCGACAGCGTGACGTCGCGCCGGGCCGAGCCGGAGGCGTTCGAGGTGGCCGTCGGCGCGGAGAAGGTGCGCGACTCCGACGGCAACCATCTCACCGGCATCGAGGTGACGTACCGGATCGTCTTCCCCGCGGGCGAGGGCGGCGACGCGGCCCGGGCCGTGCTGCCGGACGTCGTGCGGAAGTCCCACGACCGGCTCTGCACGGTCGGCCGCACGATCGAGCTCGGCACTCCCATCGGCACCAGGATCGAGTGAGCGCCGCGCGGCGATGAGTTCCGCGCGGCCGGGCCGTCGTACCGGCGGCGGCCTCACCGGTGGCGGTCTTGCCGCTGGCGGCGTTTCCCGTTGGCCGCGGGCGCCGCCCGGCGGGTACCTTTTGCCAGGCGGGCGCGGGGCCGACAGTCCGCAAGGAGGAAGGAGGATGGCGTGTCGAAGAACAGCTCGGGGCCGGCGATCCTGGTCGAAGGCCTGGTCAAGTCGTTCGGTGAGGTGCGCGCGCTGCGCGGCATCGACCTGTCGGTGCCGTCCGGGACGGTGCTCGGTCTGCTCGGCCCGAACGGCGCCGGCAAGACGACCGTCGTGCGCATCCTCACCACCCTGCTCCTTCCCGATGCGGGCCGCGCCCTGGTGGAGGGGCATGACGTCGTGCGGCAAGCCGCGGCGGTCCGCCGCTCCATCGGGCTGGCCGGCCAGTCGGCGGCCATCCAGGAGGAGCTCACCGGCCGGGAGAACCTCGAGATCATCGGGCGGCTCTACCATCTCAGCTGGCCGCGTGCCCGCAGCCGCGCCTCCGAGCTGCTCGAGCAGTTCGGCCTGCTCGACGCAGCCGACCGGCCGGCCAAGAATTTCTCCGGCGGCATGCAGCGCCGTCTCGACCTGGCCGCCAGCATCGTCGGCGAGCCCAAGGTGCTGTTCCTCGACGAGCCGACGACCGGGCTGGACCCGCGGGCGCGGCTGGGCATGTGGGACACGATCAGGTCGCTCGTCGCGCGCGGCACCACGCTGCTGCTCACCACCCAGTACCTGGACGAGGCCGACGAGCTGGCCGACGAGATCGTGGTCATCGACCACGGCCTGGTCATCGCGGCCGGCACGTCCGAGGAGCTGAAGAGCCGGGTCGGCGGTGACGTGGTCGAGTTCACCGTGCCGGACCGGTCCCGGATCGAGGACGCGGTCAAGGCGGTCGCGCAGATCGACGAAGGCGAGCCGCACGTGGATCCGGAGACCGGCGTGGCCAGCGTCCGGGTCGGCAGCCGCGGCTCGGACGCGCTCATCGACGCGGTGCGCCGCCTTGACGCGGCCGGCGTCGAAACGCGCGGTCTCGCGCTGCGCCGGCCCTCCCTGGACGACGTGTTCCTGGCCCTGACCGGGCACGCCGCCGAGGAGGAAGAACAACCGGACGGGCACCGCCGGCGCGGTCGCCGGCGAGGCGGCGCCAAGGACACCGCGGGGGCACGGTCATGACCGCGGTCGCGGCGCGGGTCACCATGCCGGACGATGAGCCGAGCCTGCTCACCCAGGCGCGCTGGGCGGTCTCGGACACGCTGGTCATCACCCGGCGCAACCTGCTCGTCTGGCTGCGGGTACCCGCCTACATCATGTTCACCGTCATCCAGCCGGTGATGTTCGTGCTGCTGTTCCGGTACGTGTTCGGCGGCGCGATCCCGGTGCGGGTCACCGGCGGCTACGTCAACTTCCTGATGCCGGGCATCATCGCGCAGAGCGCGGCGTTCGCGACGTTCAGCACGGCTATCGCGCTGGCGCAGGAGCTGAAGAAGGGCGTGATCGACCGGCTCAAGTCGATGCCGATGGCCCGCTCGGCGGTGCTGGCAGGCCGGCTGACCGCCGACACCCTCCGGATGACGGTGACGATCCTGATCCTCGTCGCGGTCGGTTACGCGGTCGGGTTCCGGTTCCTCAACGGCGTCGGGCCGGCTATCGGGATGGTCGTGCTCGCGATCGTGTTCGGGCTGGCGATCTGCTGCATCGCCGCCTACACCGGGCTGGCCATCGGGGACGAGGAGTCGGTGCAGGCGTTCGGGTTCATCTGGCTGTTCCCGGTCACGTTCGTCAGCTCGGCGTTCGTGCCGATCGCTTCCATGCCGGGCTGGCTGCAGGCCTTCGCCAACAACCAGCCCGTCACGTACGTCATCGACGCGATGCGCGCGCTGGCGCTGGGCCCGCACAACGGGGGCGGCGACGTCTGGCCTCCGCTGTGGAAGAGCATCATCTGGCTGGCCGCGATCTTCATCGTGTTCCTGCCCCTCGCCGTCAGGGCCTACCGCCGCGCGGCCTGAGTGATCGAGGTCGAGCCGAGCCGGTTCGAGGACATGGTCAGCGTGGCGCTGGACGGCCTGCCCGAGGAGCTGGGCCGGCTGATGCGCAACGTTGCGGTGACGGTCGAGCACGGCCCTGGGCCGCCGGGGCTGCTGGGGCTCTACGAGGGGGTGCCGCTCACCAGCCGCACCACCGGTTACTCCGCGGTCCTGCCGGACCGGATCACGATCTACCGCCTGGCGATCTGCACGATCTGCTCTACCGAGCAGGAGGTCGCCGCAGAGGTGCGCCGCACGGTGATCCACGAGGTCGGCCACCACTTCGGCATCAGCGACGAGCGGCTACACGAGCTCGGCTGGTGACGCGGCGGCGGAATCAGCGCCGT
>Ga0070698_100008716_pt1 | contig 10926 bp, 12 predicted proteins | sample KBSK1502metaG_FD_65477 | JGI IMG/M metagenome (GOLD analysis project Ga0070698, IMG submission 65477) | Corn, switchgrass and miscanthus rhizosphere microbial communities from Kellogg Biological Station, Michigan, USA - KBS K1-50-2 metaG | ecosystem: Host-associated > Plants > Roots >...
AGGGGCCAGTCAAGATCGGCCACCGGCCTGTCCATCTCTTTACCCTGTCCAACGAGGTCCAGGTCTTCCCGCCCAAGGCCCGGGTATACTGAGGACGAAGCAACAAAATGCTCTGTAACACATCGCGTTGGCATTCCTGGATGGCCCGCCAGCGCCATGCCCGGAACCTATGAACACCAGCCATTCCCAAGGTGCTGCGGGCTTGTGTTCCGAGCTTACGGGCTCTCGGGCTGCGCCTGCGCCCCGGAATGACGAGCATTTGGTGGGATTCCCGCAGAGGATCTTTCGCGGGGGCGACGGTAGTGTCCGCGAACATCGCCCTATGACGCGGCGCGGAGGCTAGCCCGCAATGGCCGAATTCACCCTTCCCGCGAACTCCAAGATCGGCACCGGCAAAGCTTTTCCCGGGCCGCCCGGCGCCACGCGACTGCGCGAGTTCAAGATCTACCGATGGAACCCCGACGACGGGAAGAACCCGGCCATCGATACGTTCGAAATCGATCTCAATGATTGCGGCCCAATGGTCCTGGACGTGTTGATCAAGATCAAGAACGAGATCGATACGACACTGACCTTTCGCCGCTCGTGCCGGGAAGGCATTTGTGGCTCCTGCGCAATGAATATCGACGGGGTCAATACGCTCGCTTGTCTCAACGCGATCGAGGACATCGAGGGCGCGGTGCGCATCTATCCATTGCCGCACATGCCAGTCGTTAAGGATCTGGTCCCGGATCTGACCCATGTTATCGCGCAATACCAGTCGATCCAGCCCTGGCTGCAGACCGCCAGCCCGCCGCCGCCCGACCGCGAACGGCCGCAATCGATCGAAGAGCGCGAGAAGCTGGATGGACTGTGGGAGTGCATTCTGTGCTTCTGCTGCACGACCTCCTGCCCGAGCTATTGGTGGAACAGCGAGCGCTATTTGGGACCCGCGGTGCTATTGCAGGCCTATCGCTGGATCGCCGACAGCCGCGACGAGAGAACCGGCGAGCGCCTAGACCAACTCGAGGATCCGTTCCGCCTCTATCGCTGCCACACAATCATGAACTGCACCCGGACTTGTCCGAAGAACCTGAACCCGGCCAAGGCAATTGCCGAGATCAAAAAGCTGCTGGTGCTGCGCCGGTAACTGAACCAAGCCCACCAACTGTCTCATTTATCGGACTAGTCACGAGTCTATCAACGGTACGCCCGTCAGTTCGACATCCCGGGTATTCCCCGCGTAACCAAAGTGAGACGATGCACCATCGCGGTGGCGGCAATCAGCGTATCGATCGCGGGGTAGGCCGCGGCCAGCTGACAGCTCACCGCAAATCCGTGCGACTGACATGTCCACAGGCGGCACTTGGCCACGCGGAACTCACCGAAGCCCCGGAGGCTGGATGGCGCAAGTTGCTTTCGAGTATCGCCTGCCTGAAAACTCTCGAAAACTTCGGGCTAGCAGCCGTCCGTGCCGTGTACGAAACCACCTTTTCGCCGGCCTGCCAGAGGAGTGACCCCTGCCGCGCAAGATCATCATCGATACTGATCCGGGATTGGACGACGCCGTTGCGATCCTGCTGGCTTTGGCGGCGGCTGATGAGTTGGAGGTGCTCGGGATTGTTGCGGTCGCCGGCAATCTGTCGCTCGCTCAGACCGAGCGAAATGCGCGACGGGTTTGCGAGCTGGGGGGACGCCGAGACATCCCAGTTTATGCCGGTTGCGTGCGCCCGCTTATGCGCCCGCTTGCGACCGCGGAGGCGGTTCATGCGGAAACCAGCCGCGACCGTCTTTCGCTTCCCGAGCCGATGATGCCGCTACAGACACAGCATGGCGTGGATTTCCTGATCGAGACATTGTGTTCTGCAGAAACAGGCACGGTCACCTTATGCGCGTTGGGGCCGTTGACCAACATTGCCATGGCCTTCGTCAAGGCGCCGGAGGTGGCCGGCAAGATCCGCGAATTGGTGGTCATGGGCGGGGCGTGCTTCGAGCTCGGCAATGTGACGCCGGCGGCCGAATTCAACATCCATGTCGACCCGCACGCCGCAGCGATCGTCATCGACAGCGGCGTCCCGATCACGATGATCCCGCTCGACGTTACGCACCAGCTGCTCAGCACCCCGCCGCGCCTGGCGATGCTGCGCACTCTCGGCAACCGGTGCGGGCCCGCGGTCGCAGCGTTGTTGACCGCGTTCGAAAGAAACCGTCGTGGCAAGATCGGCTCACGTGCCAGGGCGCTGCACGACCCGGCTGTGATTGCCTATCTGCTGCGCCCGGCGCTGTACCAAGGTCGTGAGGTCAATGTCGAGATCGAGACGCAGAGCCCGCTGACAATCGGGATGACGGTTGTCGATTGGTGGGGCGTCAGCAGGAGAAAGGTCAATGTCCAGTTCATGAACACGGTCGACGCCGTTGGCTTTTACGATCTCTTAACGGAAAAGCTCGCGCGCCTACCTTAGCCGCCGTTCTTGCTTTAAGGTAACCGGGCCAACTTAGAAAAGGGAGTGAGGTCGATGATCTTTGAGATGCGGACCTACCGATTGCAGCCCGGGTCGGTGCCGGAAGTCGAGAAGCGGTTTGGCGAAGCGCTGACCGAGCGGGTCAAGGTGTCGCCGCTCGGCGCCTTCTTTCACACCGAAGTCGGGCCGTTGAACCACATCATCCACATTTGGCCGTATGACGATCTTCAGCACCGGACTCGGGTGCGCTCGCAGTCCATCCCGAACTGGCCGCCAAAGATCCAGGAATTCGAAGTCGAGATGGAGAGCAAGATTGTCAACGCGGCGCCGTTCTGCCCGCCCTTTACACCGCGGCAGCACGGGAATCTCTATGAGATCCGCACCTATACGATGCTGCCCGGCGTCGCGCAGCAAGTCGTCGAGCGCTGGGCCGAGAGAATAGAGGGACGGGTCAAGTTGTCGCCGCTGGCGGCGGCTGGCCATACCGAGCTTGGCCCCTTGAACCAATGGATCCATATCTGGGCCTACAAGGACGCGAACGAGCGGGCCCATATCCGCGAAGAGTCCCGTAAGGACGGCAGCTGGCCTCCCGCTACGCGCGGAATGTTCGTCAAACAAGAAAACATGCTGGTCGTGCCGGCGTTATTTTCACCCCTACGCTAGCGGCGCTACCCTCCGGGGCCCCCGCGGAGCCGCGGCGGCTCCGGCGGCGGGCCGGGGCGGAACAATCCGAAGAAATTATCGAAGAAACCGCCGCCGGAGCGCGGCGGCGCCTCGGCCACGACGTTCGGTGCCGGAAGCGCGCTCGGCAGGGGTCGGACTGGCATGGCCTTGGTAGCCGCCAGCATGAAACGGCGCCAGGTTTTTGCCGGCAGCGAGCCGCCGGTCACCTTGTTCATTGACGAATTGTCGTCATTGCCGAGCCAAACCCCGGCGACCAAATCGGCGGTGTAGCCGACAAACCACGCGTCGCGGTAATCCTGTGTCGTGCCCGTCTTGCCGGCAGTCGGACGTGGGAGGGCGGCGCTTCGACCGGTGCCGTGGTCGATGACGGCGCTCAACATTTCGTTCATCGCACCGGCAAATTCGGGGTTTACGACTTGTCCCAGCCCTGAACCTCCACGGTGGAACACGATCTTACCGGTATTTTCCCGCACTTCGGCGATGCCGTGCGGCCACACTCCGGTGCCGCCATTGGCGAAGGGTGCGTAGGCTGAGACAAGCTCCAATAGATTGACCTCGGCGGTGCCGAGAGCGAGGCTCATTTCCGTTGAGAGCTCCGACGAAATCCCGAGCCGGTGCGCCACTGACACGACATTGCGGATGCCTGTGCGCTGAGCGACCTGAACGGCGATTGTGTTGATCGACTGCGCCAACCCCTCCGACAAGGTCATCTCGCCTTGGTAGTGTTCGGTATAATCACGCGGTTCCCAACCGCCGACCCGAATCGGAGCGTCGGCGAATTGGTCGGACGGCCGCAATCCCGCCTCAAGCGCCGCGAGGTAGACGAACGGCTTGAACGCCGATCCGGGTTGGCGCTGCGCCTGCGTCGCGCGGTTGAACTGGCTTTCGCCGTAATCGCGACCGCCGACCATGGCGCGCACCGCTCCGTCTGGCGACATCGCCACCAGTGCGCCTTGCCTCATCATCCTTCTGCCGCCTTCGCGAGCGATGACCTCGGCGACCGCCGCCTCGGCTTCGGCCTGCATCCGCGGATCGAGGGTCGTAACCACGGTCAGGTCACGGTTGCTGGCGTCGGCAAACTCCGGGAGCTGCTGCGCCACCCAATCCGCAAAATAGCGGGTTCCCGGGTGAAGAGCGGCGACTGCAGCGAACGCGGCACCGCCTTTGATCACGGCGGTGGCCTCTTTGTCGACGACAAAGCCGGCTTCGACCATTTTGGCGAGGACTTGAGCCGTCCGGGCGGCAGCCTTGTCGCGGTCGCGGGTCGGATTGAACCGCGTCGGCGCCTTGAGCAGCCCCGCGATGGCGGCGCTTTCATACAAGGTGGTCTGCCTCGCCGATTTGGCGAAGTAGCGGTGCGCCGCCGCGTCGACGCCATAAGTTCCGGCGCCGAGATAGACCCGATTGAGGTAGATCTCGAGGATTTGATCCTTAGTGAAGCGGTGCTCGAGCCAGAGCGCGAGCAAGGTCTCCTGTATCTTGCGGGAGAGGCTCCGCTCGGGCGTCAAAAACAGGTTCTTGGCGAGCTGCTGCGTGATCGTGCTGCCGCCTTGGACGACGCGGCCGGCGGAGATATTGGCGAACAATGCTCTAGTAAGCCCAATCGGATCGACTCCGAAATGACTGTAGAACCGGCGGTCCTCGGTCGCGATGACGGCCTTTGGCAGGTATGGCGACATCTCTTTCAAGGTCAGGGGCTGGCCGAAGAGTTCGCCAAAAGTGGTCAGCAAGCTGCCGTCTGCCGCCAATATCGTGACGCTCGGGCGCCTCTCGGCCCGCGTCAGCTCGCCGGTTTCGGGAAGCGTGAGAGCGTAATAGCCGAGAACGACGCTGCCACCGATCAAGCCCCACAGCACCAGCAAGACCGCGATCTTGGCGGCGCGAGCCAAAACTCCTCTGGCGGGAGCCCGCCGCCGCGGCATCCGCTGCTTCGGTGGCGGCCGGATGCGATCGGCCGGATCGAGCTGCAGCCTCGGCTCAGCCATCGGCCAGCGCCATTATGTTCGCTCTTCGTGGCACCCCCGCCCCCGTGTCGTCCGCACCCGCCCCATTGCCGGCAGCGACATCGCGCTCAATTATCAGGCAAACTGTGGCAGCGGTTCGACAGCGAATTTGGAGGCATTCCCGTTGTGCCGCAGGAACCAGAGGTCGAAATCAGCCGTTGTCGCAGGAGCACCGCGAGGCGCGGCCTATTCGGAGAAACACAGATGGCGCAAGGTAATGATGATGCCTCGGGGATGATTGGCGATGACGAAGCGCGCGGAAAGGCCGGTGCGCGCCGAGAACGTTCCACGAGCGTCGTCGCCGAATTCGTGGATGCCGCCCGAACGGCCGCCGAATCGCTGCTCGAAGATCAGAAGCGGCAGATCGCTGACAGAGTCGGGGGCATAGCCCAGGCGCTGCACAGCGCCGCCCACTCGCTCGATCATTCGCAAAACAGGCTGATCGCCCGTTATGTCGAAGAGGCCGCCGACCAGGTCGAAGACATCTCCCGGACAGTGCGCGAGCGGCGCTGGAGCGAGCTCGTCACCGACACCGAAGATTTCGCGCGGCGCCAACCGGCGCTCTTCGTGCTAGGGGCGGTGGCGGCCGGGTTTCTCGTCGAGCGCTTCCTATGGGCCACGGCAGGTGAGCCGCGCCAAGCGAGTGAGACGACTCGAGAGTTCTCGCAAGGCGAAACGGCCAGTACAGTTAGGGCAGCCGTATCGAGCGCAAGCGGCGCCGGGGCAGGGGAGGCGATCGGCGACGCGGCTGCGTTACCCGGAGCGACGGAGGTCCCGTAATGCTCTCCGACGAGAGCCGCCTCGAGCCCGATGCAGCGGCTGTCGAACCCAATCCCGATCGTTCGGTTGCCACACTGCTTTCCGATTTAGCAACCGAAGCCGGCATGTTGGTGCGCCAGGAGGTCGCGCTCTTCAGGGCCGAGATCAATGAAAAGCTAGCCCGTTTGGGCCAAGGCGTTGGTGCGCTCGCCGCCGGGGGACTGATCGCCTTTAGCGGTTGGCTCGCCGTCCTCGCAGCGGCGGTTCTCGGCCTCAGCCAAATCGTCGCGCCGTGGCTTGCCGCGCTGATCGTCGGGCTGGTCGTTCTCGTACTCGGCGCAGGACTAGTCCTTTTCGGGAAGAATCGGCTCGATCTCGTCCCGCGCCGCAGCTTGGGCTCGCTGCGCGAGGAGAAGGCGTGGATCCGAGACCAGCTTCCATGACATCCAAAGAGGGATCGAGATGATGCCACAATCATCGAAGGCCAGCAGCCTCGGCGAGTTCTTACAGATAAATCGGATCCCGATTGCTCTGATTGGTGTCGGCACCGCGTGGCTGCTCGCCAGCAGCACCGGGTTGGCGGAGCGTGTTGCGGAGAACGAGCACGTCCGAACTGCACGCCGCCGCATTGGCGAGATGGCCGGCCAAATCGGCGCTGGCGGTGCCTCAGAGCCGCAGCGCATAGGGCAGATCCTAGGGCCGAACGGTGAGCCGGCGCTCGGTGCCGGCGATACAAGCGGCAGCAATGGCTGGGTTCACCAGGCGGCAGGAGTGGCGCGCGGCGCCATCAGCTCGGTTCACGACGCTGGCAATGCCGTGCTCGACCGCGCCACCACCGGCATAACGAGCTATGCGAGCGATGCGGGCGATCTGGCCAAGCGCGCCGGCGGTCAGCTGGCCGACAAGCTCGAGCGCGACCCTTGGCTGATCGGCGTCGCCGGGTTTGTTGCGGGTGCGCTGCTGGCAGCCATGCTGCCACCCACACGAGCAGAGCAGCACTTGCTCGGGAAAGCGCAGGACGAGCTGCGGAGCAAGGCCTCCAAGCTCGGTCACGAGGCCGCCGAACGCCTCCGTGATCTGGCCGAATCCACGACGAGGACCTAGCCACCACCCTAAACCCGCAGGTTCCAGATCACTTTTCGCTAGTCTCGTCAGCTGGGGCGACAAGCAAGGAACAGATGATGGCTGCCGTGATCGGCGTTGGACGCGCTGCAATTTTGGGCTTGGGTCTGATCGCGTGGACCGCAGGCGCCGCTCCGGCACAAGTGCCTCCCGAAGCTGCCGAGATCAGCGCTTGCTTATGCCTTCAGCAGGCGGTTGGGGTCCTGTCGGCGGACATGAGCACGAAGAATCGGGCACTGGATGCAATCACCCGTAGCCTCGCTGATCTGGATTCCCAACTTGCCCGCGAGAAGCCGCGGGTCAATGTCGGCAATCCTGAATCGGTCGCTCGCTACAAAGCACTCCTCGAGCAACGCGACGCCGCCTACCGCCAATCCATAGGCTCGGTCCATACGGATGCAACCCAGGCCACCGCCCGCTACAACGCCCGCGTCAACGAATACAATGCGCGCTGCGCGAACCGCCCCTTCAACTCGGCGCTGGTGGCGGCAGCGCAGGTGAATCTCGTATGCCCGCAGCTGCAGTGAGGATGGGGCTGGACTGCTTCCAGCCACCCAGCCTTGCGACTGGATCTCCCCTGTCCCGCAATGCGGGAAAGATGCCGAGCGGACCGAGGCGGGTTGAGGACTAGCGGCCTGAACCCCCAGGGTAAAGAGTTTCGGCTGGCACCTGGGGCTCGGCGATTGTGGCCCAATCACCGCCTCGCCAGGCCCGGAAAAAGCAGTTGCGGCGGCCGGTGTGACAAGCGACACCCCGCTGGTCGACAAGCAGCAGCACTGTGTCGCCGTCGCAATCGAGGCGCAGTTCGCGCAGCCACTGCACCTGTCCCGAGGTTTCACCCTTTCGCCACAGCTTCCGGCGCGACCGTGACCAGTAACAAGCACGCCCCTCGACGAGGCTCGCACGGACGGCGTCGCGGCTCATCCACGCCATCATCAGGACCTCGCCGGTGTCGTGCTGTTGCGCGATCGCCGGCACGAGACCGTCGGCGCCGAACTTGATCTCGGCTAGAGTGCGCTCGATCGGATCCTCCACCGCTGTCGTCCTTCTTTCGATTGCTGCTGTCGCCTCCCCGGATTAGGGTAGCCGTGCAACCAAAACAATACCGGTTACGGCCGGTCGGGTGACTTTGCGCTCAGACGATTTGATCCTCGAGACCCGCGGCTTGACAAAGGAATTCCGCGGCTTCACGGCCGTGCACGCAGTCGATTTGCAGATCCGCCGCGGCACCATCCACGCGCTGATCGGTCCAAACGGCGCCGGCAAGACGACGGTATTCAATCTCTTGACCAAGTTTCTCGAGCCGACCGCCGGAGAAATCATCTATGCAGGCGATGACATCACCGCCGAGCGGCCATCCGACATCGCGCGCCGCGGGATGGTGCGCTCGTTTCAGATCTCCGCGGTGTTCCCCCATCTGACAGTGCGCGACAACGTCCGTATTGCGCTGCAGCGCAAACTCGGCAGCTCGTTTCACTTCTGGCGCTCGCAGCGCGTCCTCGACAGCCTCAACCCACGCGCCGATGCATTGCTCGACGCCGTCGGCTTGACGGGGTTTGGCGAGGCGCTGGCGAGCGAACTGCCCTACGGGCGCAAGCGAGCGCTCGAAATTGCCACGACGCTCGCGCTCGATCCGGTGATGCTGCTGCTCGACGAGCCGATGGCCGGGCTCGGCCAAGAGGATATCGGGCGGATTTCGGCGCTGATCCGCCAGGTAGCGGTAGAACGAACGGTACTGATGGTCGAGCACAATCTCTCTGTGGTGGCCGACCTCTCCGATGTGATCACGGTGCTGACCCGCGGCCGCATTCTCGCCGAAGGTGATTATGCCGCTGTCTCCAAGAACCCCGGGGTGGTGGAAGCCTATCTAGGGACCGGCCATGCCTGATCAGTTGTTGGGGGTCGAGGATTTGCACGCCTGGTACGGCGAGTCGCACATCCTCCACGGAGTGAGTTTTGCGGTCGGCGAAGGTGAGGTGGTCACCTTGCTCGGCCGTAATGGCGCCGGCAAGACGACGACATTGCGGGCGATCATGGGGATCGCAACGCAGAGGCAAGGCTCCGTCGTCTTGCGCGGCAAAGAGCTCATCGGCCTCACCTCAAATCGGATCGCCCGGCTGGGAATCGCCTATTGCCCGGAAGAGCGGGGCATCTTCTCCAGTCTCGATGTTGAAGAAAATCTGCTCCTTCCGCCGGCAGTATTGCCGGGCGGCATGAGTGTCGAGGAAATCTATGCGATCTTCCCCAACCTCAGGGAGCGCCGACGCAGCCAGGGCACCAAGCTGTCGGGCGGCGAGCAGCAGATGCTGGCGATCGGCCGGATGCTGCGCACCGGTGCCACCTTGTTGTTGCTCGACGAGCCAACCGAAGGCCTGGCACCGGTGGTCGTGCAGCAGATCGGCGGAGTGATCCGCCGGCTGAAAGAGAACGGCTTCACGATCCTCCTGGTCGAGCAGAATTTCCACTTCGCCGCGACCCTGGCCGACCGTCATTATGTCGTCGAGCACGGCCGCGTTATCGACATGATCCGCAACGAGGATCTTGCCCGGAACATGGACAAGCTGCACGACTATCTCGGCGTGTGAGTACTTGGAAACGGAGACGTACCTAAAGGAAATCCGATGAGACTTGCCATCATATACGGTGTCGTCGCCGTCCTGGCGCTAACGACGACGGCCTCTGCTGAGATTTCAGGCGATGTCGTCAAGATCGGCGTCCTCAACGACATGTCGGGTCTCTACGCCGATCTCGGCGGGCAGGGGTCGGTCGAGGCGGCGCGGATGGCAATTGCCGATTTTGGCGGCATGGTCAATGACAAGAAAATCGAGCTGATCAGCGCCGACCATCAGAACAAGCCCGATATAGGGTCGGCGGTCGCCACTCAGTGGTTCGGCAATGACGGTGTCGATGCTATTGTCGACGTGCCGACCTCGAGTGTGGCGCTCGCCGTTCAGGAGGTCGCGCGCAACAAGAATAAGGTGTTCCTGATTTCCGGCGCCGCCGCTTCCGACCTGACCGGCAAGGCCTGCTCGCCGACCTCGGTGCATTGGACCTACGACACTGTCGCATTGGCAAACGGCACCGGCGCCGCCGTCGTTAAGACTGGCGGCGACACCTGGTTCTTCATTACCGCGGACTACGCCTTCGGCCACGCCCTCGAGCGCGACACCGCAAAGGTCGTCGAGGATAGCGGCGGCAAGGTTCTTGGGAAGGTCCGGGCGCCGCTCAATACCGCCGATTTCTCCTCCTTCCTGCTACAGGCGCAAAACTCGAAGGCAAAGATCATCGGCCTCGCCAATGCCGGCGGCGACACGATCAACTCGATCAAGCAAGCGGGCGAATTTGGTATTGTCGAGGGCGGGCAGAAACTCGCGGGGCTCCTCGTCTTCATCTCCGACATCCACAGTCTCGGCCTGCAGGCCGCGCACGGTCTGCAATTGACCTCGGCGTTCTATTGGGATCAGAACGACGAAACGCGCTCCTGGTCCAAGCGTTTCTTTGACAAGACCAAGCGCGAGCCGACGATGGTTCAGGCCGGGGTCTATGGCGCGATCATGCACTACCTCGGCGCGGTCAAGGTGACCAACAGCGACGACGGCTTGACCGTCGTCAAGCAAATGAAGGCCACCCCGGTCAACGACTTCATGACCAAGAACGGCAAGATCCGCGAAGACGGCACCCTCGTCCGCGACATGTATTTGTTCGAGGTCAAGAAGCCGTCGGAATCGAAGGGTGCGTGGGATTACTACAAGCTGATCTCGGTCATTCCCGGCGAAGAGGCCTTCAAGCTCCCCGGACCCAATCAGTGCCCGCTAGTCAAGGGATGATCGCGCCGAGGTGCGGTCCTTAATCCTAACCGTCCAAGTGCGATGAGATCATGCTCCCAGGCGCTGAGGAGTTTAGTTGAACATGAAAGA
>Ga0070698_100008717_pt1 | contig 10924 bp, 8 predicted proteins | sample KBSK1502metaG_FD_65477 | JGI IMG/M metagenome (GOLD analysis project Ga0070698, IMG submission 65477) | Corn, switchgrass and miscanthus rhizosphere microbial communities from Kellogg Biological Station, Michigan, USA - KBS K1-50-2 metaG | ecosystem: Host-associated > Plants > Roots >...
GCCCTCGACCCGGAGGCCGCGCTGGCGCCGGACGCGCCGATCCTCCATCCCGACGCCGCGGAGTACACGTACTTCGGCGGGACGCGACCCGCGCGTCCGCACCCGAACATGCAGGGCCATCTCGTGCACGAGCACGGCGACGTCGCTGTCGGTTTCGAGAACGCGGCCGCGGTGTTCGAGCACGAGTTCAGCATCCCGCGCGTCCATCAGGCGTACATCGAGCCGCGCGCGAGCCTGGTCTGGATCGAGGACGAGACGGTCCACGTCATCACGACGAACAAGGCGCCGTTCGCGCTGCGCGATCAGATGGCCGTGACGATCGGCGTCCCCGCGGCGCGCATCGTCGTCGATACGCCTCACGTCGGCGGCGATTTCGGCGGAAAAGGTCTGTCGCTCGACGAGTTCGCGCTGTACTTCCTCGCCCGTGCGACGGGCAAGCCGGTGCGTTCGGTCCTCCGGTACGCGGACGAGCTGCAGATCTCGAACACACGCCACGCCGCGCGCATCCGGCTCCGCACCGGCATCGATCGCGACGGCCACATCACCGCGCATCAGGCGCGCGTCGTCTTTGACGGCGGTGCGTACGCGGCGGGAAAGCCGGTCGCCGGCCTGCTCCCCGGTGGTCCGACGCTGACGCTCGCCGGCTACCACGTGCCCGCCGCCCACGTCGAGGCGGTCGCCGTGTACACGAACACCCTGCCCGCGGGCCACTCACGCGCGCCGAGCCAGCCGCAGCACACCTTCGCGGCCGAGTCGCACCTCGATCTCATAGCGCGCGCGATGCAGATCGATCCGTTCGACCTTCGCGAGCGCAACGCGATCCGCGCCGGCCAGACCGACGTCGAGGGCGCGGTGTGGCACGACTCACAAGCGCCGCGCGTCCTCGCGACCCTTCGGGCCGCGTCCAGGTCGGGAGGCATGGTCGCGCGCGATCATGGCCGCGGGCTGGCATTCTCGGCGCGGCACGTCGGCCGCGGCAAGACGTCGCTCACCTTGACGCTCGCGACCGACGGTTCGGTCGACGTGCTGACCGGCGTAGCGGACCAGGGCGGCGGCGCGCACACCATGATCCAGCGCGTCGTCGCGCGCGAGCTCGGCATCGCCGCCTCGCGCGTGCGCGTGCGACAGGGCGACACCGGTCACGCGAACGTCGATCCCGGCGTCGGGGGGAGCCGCGTCACGCCAGTCGCGGGGAACGCGGCGCTCGACGGCGCGCGAAAGCTGAAGGCGCGTCTGGCCGAGATCGGCAAGTCGCTGGACGAGGCCGCGCGCAGCGCGGCGCCGCTCCTGGTCACCGGCGAGGGCGAGCAGAACGAGCATGTGTACGGCGTGTATGCGTACTCGATCGAAGTGTCGGTCGATCGCGAGACGGGGTCCTTCCGCGTCGTCGATGCGGTCCTCGTCGCGGACGTCGGTACGGTGATCAATCCTGTCGCCGTGCGCGGCCAACTCGAGGGCGGTTTCGTGTTCGGTCTGGGACAGGCGGTCATGGAGGAGCTGCGCCTCGAGGACGGCCGCGTGACCACGACGAACCTCGGCGATTACAAGATCCCCACCATCGCGGACGCTCCTCCGCTGCGCATCGTGCTCATCACCGACGCTCTCGGCCCCGGTCCGTTCGGCGCGAAATCAGCGGGCGAGCTCGCCAACCCAGCGGTCGGTGCCGCGATCGCGAACGCGATCGACGCCGCCGTTGGCGCGCGCGTCATGTCGCTGCCCATCACCGCGGAGAAGGTCCGTTCGCTCCTCCGAACGAACAAGCGTCGCTCGGCGGAGCCCGGCTAATATCTCCGGACCAGCGGAGGCGTCATGTCGCAATTCAACGACAAGGTCGCGCCTAAAGACTTCGTGAAGATGCCGCCCGAGTACAAGGATCTCCTCATCCGCTTGCTCACGATCCAGGCCGACTGCGAGATCGGCGGGCCGCACATCTACGTCGACCACTGGACCCTGCGCGCCCCGACGGTCGACGACCAGTGGCGCGTCGCGCGCATCGCGTCGGAGGAGATCGACCACTGCCGCAAGATGCTGCGGCTCCTCAACCTCATCGATGTCGACCGCTCCGACATCCTCGAGCGGCCGCGCAGCAAGCGCGAGGTCGACGCCTTCAAAGAGGACATGCCCACCTGGGCCGACTTCGCGGCGTTCGGTTTCCTCATCGACAAGGTGGGCGAGTACCAGCTCGAGGAGATGGTGGGCTCGACGTTCGCGGCGATCGACGACACGCTCCCGATCATCCTGCGTGAGGAGAAGGGCCACGTCGCGTACGGCGAGCAGCAGCTGCAGAAGCTGATCGACGGCGGCGCGGCTGGAAAAGCGCAGGCGCAGGCCGCGATCTCGAAGTGGTACACGATCGGGCTCGACATGTTCGGCCAGTCGGGTTCCGCGCGCACCGAGCGGTATCTCGAATGGGGACTGAAGCGCCGCACCAACGAGGAAGCGCGCCGCCAGTACACCCGCGAGATGGAGCCGAAGATCGCCGCGCTCGGTCTCGTCGTCCCAGATCGTCTGCAGGGCAGGAAGTACCTCTAGCGGAGGCCGACGTCGAGGGCGTGCATCGCACCGTTCAAGTGAACGTCGCCGGCAAGTCGGGGACGCGAGCGGCGACCATCGACTACGGCCCGAGCGGGGACCAGTGCCATCTCCAGTTGAGTCTTGACGATGGCAGGACGTTCACGGCAGTTGCGATGGACTATTTCGCCTGCCTGATCTCGGTGAGGCGCGAGCTGGAAGCCGAAGGACTCGTCGTGTGTTGTCAGGGCGCTCGGAAGAATGTGTGGCCGTCAGGGATGGGCCGCGACATGGGCGCCGGCCTCGTCGCGTACGTGCTGACGATCGGCAGAGCACCGCGGCGCGACGAACAGGTCCAGGTTCTTGCACCCGCGGATGCCGAGCTGATCGGCACGGTGACCGAGCAAGAGCAGCACTTCGAAGCCTGGCGGCGGTCTCGCCATTCTCCCGATGACCGAGCGCGTCGTGGCTGAGCGGTTGAACCTCTCGGCGGTCCTGCTCGACGAGCACATCACCGCGGGCGGTGCGGATCGTCCGGCGATCCGCTACGAGGGCGCGACGCTCAGTTACCGCGACGTCTCGCGGCTGGTCGCACGCGCGGGCAGTGCGCTGCGCGTGCTCGGCGTCGAGATCGAAGACCGCGTCGCGCTCCTGCTGCCCGATTCGCCCGAGTTCGTCGCGATGTTCCTCGGCGCGGTCCGCATCGGTGCCGTGCCGGTGACGCTCTCCACCTACCTCACGAGCGAGGACTACGCGGAGCTGCTCGCCGACTGCCGTGCGCGCGTGCTCGTCGCGCACGCGAGCGTCATGCCGCGCGTCGCGTCGATCCGCCGCGGCCTGCCGCATCTCCGTCGGGTCGTTATCGCCGGCGGCGACCCTGGCGACGATGTCGGGTTCGACGATCTCACGCGCGCCCAGCCGCACGAGCTCGCGCCCGAGGCGACGACCGCGGATGACATGGCCTTCTGGCAGTACTCCAGTGGCACGACGGGCCGGCCGAAGGCCGTCGTGCATCTGCACGGGCCCGCCGTCGCGCCGGCCGATCTGCACGGCGCTCTCGTGGTCGGCATGCGCGCTGATGACCGCGTCCTCAGCGTGGCGAAGCTGTTCTTCTCGTACGGTCTCGGCGCGTCGCTGCTCATCCCGTTCCGGCACGGCGCTTCGTCCATCCTGTTGCCGGGCCGCCCCGAGCCGCGCCTGGTGTTCGAGACCATCGCGCGCGAGCGGCCGACGCTGCTGTATGCGGTGCCGACCGCGTACGCCGCCCTCCTCGCGAATGCCGAGAGCCACGACGTGTCGTCGCTGCGCCGCTGCATTTCCGCGGGAGAGTCGCTGCCCGCGCCGCTGTTCGAGCGCTGGCGCGCGCGGTTCGGCCTCGAGATCCTCGACGGCATCGGCTCGACCGAGATCGGCTACATCGCGATCTCGAACTTCGCCGGTCGCGCGCGACCGGGCACGTCGGGTCAGGTCATTCCGGGCTACGACGCGCGCGTGCAGCGGGCCGATGGCGAGCCTGCCGCGGTCGACGAGGTCGGCGACCTGCTCGTGCGTGGTCCCTCGACCGCCGCGTTCTACTGGCGACAACGCGCCGCGACGAAGCACACCTTCCGCGGCGAGTGGGTCTTCACCGGGGATCGGTACTCGGTCGACGCCGACGGCTACTACACCAACCACGGTCGCTCCGACGACCTGCTTCGCGTGAGCGGCCATTGGGTCTCACCGCTCGAGGTCGAGTCGGTGCTGCTGCGACACGCGGCCGTGCGCGAGTGCGCCGTCGTCGCGCGGGCCGACGGCGATGGCCTCATCAAGCCCTGCGCGTACGTCGTCTGCGCGGACGGCACCGCGGCCGCGCCCGCGCTCGCCGACGAGCTCAAGGCGTTCGTGAAGGACGCGCTCGCGCCGTACAAATACCCGCGCTGGATCGAATTCATGCCCGAGCTGCCCAAGACCTCCACCGGCAAGATCCAGCGCTACAAGCTCCGCCAGACCACCGCGCGCTGAGGCCGCTTCGGCCGCCCGGTCGCCTGGTACGCCGCCTGCACGAACGCCCGGAAGTCAGCGCTGGAGGTGTTCGCGTTGGAGCAAAGCAGCTCGACCGGGATCATGGCCGTCATGGTGGTCGCGCTCGTCGCGATCGTCGTCGTGTTCCTGCTCGTCAGCGGCGTCTTCGCGCCACAGAACGGCGGGATCAACATCCACCTGTAGCGGAGTCGCGCGGGCGGGCCCAGCGGCTCCGCCCGCGCATCTTCTAGCTCAGGGGCACTCGCCGGCGTAGCGGGTGTCGCCGAATTCCGCGAAGGTAATGGCTTGCTTCGTCAGCTGGTACGTCACCGCGATGTTCATCTCCACGTCGAAGCCGGACTTCGATAGGCAGCCCGTGCCGTAGCCGGGCTTGATCCGTTCAATGAGCTTCACGACCAGTGGCCGGTCGAGCCCGGCGAACTGCTCCGCGGTCTTCGCGTTCTTGAGCACCGTGTCGGCCAGTGTGTCCGCGGTGCTCGCGTTGATGAACTTCAGCGCCTTCTGGTGCGCGGTGACCATGCGCTTAACGAGATCGGGCTTCGACGCGATGACGTCCTCGCGCGTCATCAGCGCGAACCCGAGCGCGTGATCGGATCCGACCCACTCCTGATGCGCCTTCGGGTCCCAGATCGACACGAGGGCGAAGCCGGCTGCGGTCTCGAGCACGCGGCTCGTGATCGGCTCCCACGAGCTGATCGCGTCGACCTTGCCGCTCTGCAGCGCGGTGTAGATGACGCTTGGATCGCCGCCAAGGGTGACGATGTTGACGTCCTTGTCCGGCGTGAGGCCGGCCTTCTTCAAGTACACGTTCGCCATCGCCCAGGAGCCGGAGCCCGGCCCGGTGACGCCGATGTTCATGCCTTTGAGGTCGGCGACGGTCTTGACTTTGTCCTTCAGTTGCGTGCGCACCAGCAGGCTGAAGATCTCGCGGTCGTAGGTGGAGACGACGGCCTTCCAGGGTGAGCCCGCGAGCCGCGCGATCGGGTCGTGCACGAACGCGAACAGGCCGAAGTCGTACTCCTTGGCGATCACAGCGGCGCGCAGCGTCCCGCTCGATCCGAGGACGATGTCCGTGACCTCGATGTTCTCCTCGCCGAAGTAGTCCTTCGCGTATCCGACGAGCGTCGCGAGGTTGAGCTCCGTCGAGAGGACGCTCGTCAGCTTCACCTGGTCCTTCGGCGGCCGGGGCGTCGCGGACGCGGCGGGGCTGGGCGCCGTCGTTCCCGTGGGCACGACGGCGGGTGCTTGGCCGCATGCGCCAAGGAGCAATGTGGCCGCCAGGGAGAACCCGAGTGGTGCGCGGATGCCTGCGAACATGACTGACCTCCTCCTACCTATGCCACCAGTGCCGATGTCGGACGCCAGCGAAGCAGACGATTCTCGACGCGTTTCGCGATCTCGACGAGCGTGACGGCGATCGCCATGAGCAGCAGCAGGATGGCGTACGTGCGGTTCGTGTCCAGCAGGCCCGTGGAGATCGCCATGCGATAGCCGAGGCCCGCGGTCGAGCCGACGAACTCACCAACGACGGCGCCGGAGAGCGCAAAGCTCACGCTCGTTCGCAGCGCCGCGAAGATCCAGCTGAAGACGGATGGCAGGATCACGTAGCGCGCTAGGTCGGAGCGCGTCCCGCCCATGACGCGCACGGCCTTCACAAGCTCCGGATCCACCGAGCGGATGCCGAGGTACGTGTTGAAGAAGATCACGAAGAAGACCGTCAAGAATGCGAGGAAGATCTTCGACGTGATGCCGAGGCCGAACGCGATGACGAGCACAGGAGCGAGGGCGATGCGCGGCAGCGAGTTGAACGCGATGAGGACCGGTTCGACCGTGTCGGCGGTGCCGCGTGCGTATCCAAGCAGCAGCCCGAATGCGACCCCGCCGACGATGCCGAGGGCGAGGCCGATCGAGGTCGCTTGAAGCGTCGCCGCCAGGTCTTTCGCGAGCAGCCCGGACGCTGCGTACGCGCCGATCTCCGCGACGGCGCTCGATGGCCGCGCGACGATGATCGGCTCGAGGACCGGTGGAAGGCCGAAGCCCCCGGTCGCGCCTTCCCAGAGTAGGAGCAGCGCGGCCACGAAGCCCAGCCGCTGGAGCGTCAGGCGCGCGCGACTCATGCGCTCATGCCGGACCCGCACGGAATTCATCGCGCAGCTCGGCCCAGACAGCGGCCTCCAGCCGTGTGAACTCGGGGCTCGCCCGGAGCTCGAACGGATCGCGTGTGCCCGTGAGCTTCACGTCGCGGATCGCTTTGATGCGCCCCGGCCGGCGCGACATCACGACGACACGCTGGCCGAGGACGATCGCCTCGGCGAGGTCGTGCGTGACGAAGACCACCGTGACCCTGCGGCGTTCCCACATCCGCAGGAGCTCGGCTTGGAGCAGCATCCGGTTCTGCGCGTCGAGCGCGCCGAACGGCTCGTCCATCAGGATCACGTCGGGTTCGTATGCCAGCGTGCGGATGAGCTGCGCGCGCTGGCGCATCCCGCCCGAGACCTGGTGCGGGTAATAGTGCTCGAAGCCTTCGAGCCCGACGAGCGACACGAGCTCGCGCGCGCGCTCTCGCTCGGCCCGGGGAACCCTGCGGATCACCAGACCGAGCTCCACGTTGTCGAGGATCGTCCGCCACGGCAGCAGCGTGTCTCGCTGGAACACGTACCCGAGCCGGATGCCGCGCGTGCCCGGGGGGCTACCGTCGATCGCGATCCGCCCCTCGACAACGCATTCGGTCGGATCCAGTTGACCGGCGATCGCGTTCAGCAGGGTCGACTTCCCGCACCCCGAGGGGCCGACGATCGTCACGAAGTCACCGCTCGGGATGTCGAGCGTCACGTCCCGCACGACCTCGACGCCCTTGCGGAAGCGGATGCCAACGCCGTTGATACTGATGCGCACGTCTACCGGAAGGATGACGCTAGCGGCGCCTCATTTCTTGTCGAGCCCCCGATCCGCGGCGCTCTGAACGAACGACGCGTCGAGGATCGTCTTCACGTCGAGATCCTTCACCTTCGCATTGGTCTTGGACAGCGTCGCCTGCGCGTCGACGAACAGCTCCGGCCTCGGGAACGGCAGCGCCGGCGTGACCTCGCTCAGGTAGAAGTCGTAGGCCTCGTCGTACCCGCGGTCCGCGGTCGCGCCGAAGTACTTCTTCATGACCTCGATCGCGCCCGCGCGGTCCTTTTTCATGCGCGCCACCGAGGACACGATGGAGTCGACATAGCGCTGCATCACCGCCTTGTTCGCGGTGACCCACGCCTTCTGCGCGACGATCGTCGTGTTCGCCGCCGCGAGCTTCTGGCCGGCGAGGTCGTAGAGGCTGTGGTAGCCGGCGTCCTTCAGCTTCGTGAGGTTCGGCGGGTCGTCGACGGCGGCCTGGATCGAGCCGGCCAGCAGCGCCGCGGTGCGCTGTTCGTGCGAGCCGAGCGAAACGAGGGTCACGTCCTTCTCGGGGTCGAGGTTGAGCGCCGCGAGCACCTTCCGGGTCGCGATGTCGGCCGAGCCGCCGGCGCTGGAGATGCCGATCTTCTTTCCCTTGAGGTCGGCCGGCGTCTTGATGTCGGCCGCGGCCATGAAGAGGTACGGATAGACCGGCGCGAGCACGGCCGTGATGACCAGGTCCGCGCCTCCGACCTGCGCGCTCATGACCTCCGAGCCGCCGAGCTGCGCGATCTTCACGTCGCCTGAGATGAGCGCGGCCATCGTGCGGGAGCCGCCGTCGATCGCGACGAGCTCGATGTCGAGCGCGTTCTCGGCGAAGATGCCCTTGTCCTTCGCGTACCACTGCGAAAGGTTGTCATTCGTGAGGTTGCTGTAGGCGACCTTCAGCGAGACGGTCGACGGCTTCGCCGATGCCGAAGGGGCGGCGGCCGCGGGCGCGCTCGATGCCGGCGCCGGTGCGGCGCTACCTCCGCACGACAGGATGACGAGGCTGGCCGCGACGATCGCCACGAAGACACGCTTCACCACGTCACACCTCCACGCTCATCTGAATCGCTTGGGTTGTCGACGACGAACGATCGTGTCCACGAGGGCCGGCATGCGCTGCTCTTTCACGTGCTGCATCGCCCGCTGGATGGCCGCGCCGGCCTCCGCCGGATCGACGATGGGACCCTCCGCATACCAGCCGAAGCTGCGCGCGAGGCCGGCGAAGTCGGGCGCCGGGTCATCGATCTCCTGTCCGACTCGAGCGTTCTCCTCGGGCGTGCCGCGGTGCCGCGCGACGCGGATCTGGTGCTCCCAGTCGTTGTAATAGGCGCGGTTGTTGTACATCACCACCAGCAGCGGGATCCGGCTATTCGCCGCCGTCCACAGCGCACCCGGGTCGTACAGCAGGTCGCCGTCAGGCTGCACGTCGACCACGAGCGTGTCGCTCCCGCGGTAGGCCAGGCCGACACCGAGGGAGACACCGATCTGCGTGCCCGTGCCGAAGCTGCGGCCAGGATGCCGCTTCGGCGAGTCGACGTCCCAGAGCCGCAGCGCCCAGTCTTCGAGCGTGTTCGCCGTGAGGACCCAGTCCTCGTCCTTGATCACGGACCAGATCTCGCTCGCGAGCCGGCCGGCGGTCAGCGGGGATGCGTCCCAGTCCTCGCGGGCTTCGCGCGCCCAGCGCTCGCGCACCGCCTGGTGCATCGCTGCGAGCTGCTTCCGGCGCGCACCGCGGTCGCGCGAGCCCAACCGCTCACGCACGAGCGCGCGGAGCGGCGGGAGCGCGAGGCGCGTATCCGCGACGATCGAGAGCGTGACCGGCTGGAAGTCGCCGAGATCCTCGGCCCACTTGCTCTGGCGCAGCTCGGAGAGGCCGATGTCGACGATCGGCGTGCCCGGCGCGAGACGCGAGCGCTTCGCGCGCTCGCGACTGTCGCGGTCCAGCTCGTTCAGCGCGCGGTGCAGGTCTCCCACGTCCAGCGCGAGGACCAGGTCGGCGTCCTTCAGTACGTCGCCGCCGGTCAGGTTCAACGGATGGCGATTGGCGATGTTCACGCGGCCGCCCAGGTCGATGACCGCGGCGGCGAGCTCTTCGGCGAGACCGGACAGCTGCGCGAACGACTGCGGATGGCGTCCGGTGAACTCGGTGACGATCACCGGCCGCTGGGCGCGCGCGATGAGGTCGGCCGCGGCGACGAGCGCGGCCGGATCGGCCTGCACCGGTGACGGCCGCGCGGCCGCCACGACCTCGTCGATCGCCACCGGAGCCGCGAGCTCGTCCTCCTGCAGGCCCGCGTCGTAGCAGAGGTACACCGGACCGGCGGGCTCGGTCGTCGCGATGCGGTAGGCGCGCGCGAACGAGGCGGGGAAGTCCGCCACGGTGAACGGCTGGTCGTCCCACTTCGTGAAGTTGCGGACGGCCTCGCCCTGCACCTGCGCGGTGTGGATCCAGTCGATCGCCGGGCGACGCCGCCTCCGGTCCATCGGACCGGTCGCTCCGAGCACCATGACCGGCACGCGATCGAGGTGCGCGTAATAGATCCCCATCGTGCCGTGGAGCAGGCCGACGACGTCGTGCACGATCGCGCCCATCGGCCGGCCGGTGACCTTCGCGTATCCGTGCGCGACGTTGACCGCGACCTTCTCGTGCGTGCACAGGATGATCTCGGGCTTGCCCTGGCCGTAGTTGACGAGCGAGTCGTGCAGGCCGCGGTACGTCGCGCCGGGGTTCAGCGCGACGTATTCGATGCCGAAGGCCTGGAGGAGATCGACGATGACGTCGGAACCGAAGCGGGGCGAGCGCGTCACCGCGCCCGCCCGGCCGGGCTGCCGATGGTTATTTGCCGACGCCCCGCTTCTCGGCGTCCGCGACGTACTTGTCCTCGATCACCTTCGTCACATCAAGGTCCTTCACCTTCGCATTGGTGGCGACGAGTGCGTCGCGCGTTGCGTTGAACGACGCGACGACCGGATGCGGATATGACGGGAAGATCGTGGTCACGTAGAAGTCGTAGGTCTGTGACAAGGCCGCGGCGTCGTCGGGCTTCGCGGTGTCGAGCTTCAGCAGCTTCGCGAGCATCGGGATGGTCTTCGCCTTGTCCTTCTTCGCGATCGCGATCGCTTCGATCTCGGCGTCGATGTACGACTGGACGGCCGCGGGGTTCTTGTCCGCCCACGACTTCAGGACGATGGTGCAGTTATCGGTCGCGGGGATCTTCTCGGCGCCCAGGTCGTAGATGACCTTGAAGCCGCCGGCGAGCAGCTTCACCGTGTCCGGCGGGTGGCCGGGGCCGGCGTACGCGGCTCCGCCCAGCATCGCCGTGGTCAGGTTCGCGACCGAGCCGAAGGACTGGATCGTCACGTCCTTCGCGGGGTCCAGGCCGAGCCGCTTGAGCGACTCCGTCGCCGCGACGTACGCGGAACCGCCGACGCTCGCCACACCGACGGTCTTCCCCTTGAGGTCCGC
>Ga0070698_100008719_pt1 | contig 10923 bp, 10 predicted proteins | sample KBSK1502metaG_FD_65477 | JGI IMG/M metagenome (GOLD analysis project Ga0070698, IMG submission 65477) | Corn, switchgrass and miscanthus rhizosphere microbial communities from Kellogg Biological Station, Michigan, USA - KBS K1-50-2 metaG | ecosystem: Host-associated > Plants > Roots >...
CATCAGCCAGATTGAAGCTGTGAACTTCAAGACTCGCGGCGCCGACCGCCAACGCTCCCAGCGGGTTCTGCAGTACATGGCCGGAGCCATAGAACTCGCCCACCTGCTCGCCGGTGGCGCTGTGGAGGATGCCGTAGGTGGCGACTCGGTCACCCTGCACTGGCAACTCACCCCGACGTCGATCTTGGGAGAGCAGATGCCATTGCCGTCCCTGGAGCTTGAAAATCGTGGGGCCGCTCAACGCCGGACGACTGGTCCGCCCGATCTTCTCAGCAGCGACGCCGACGCCAAGGGCGCCGGCCACGAAAAGGAGCCCTCGGCGAAGTAAGGTGCGGCGGCTTGCTTTAGGAATTACCCCCATCAACGTCGGTTATTTGATGCCAAGACTGAATCGGCTTTCAGCATCGGGGACATTATCGGGTTCGCGGCGAGCCGGGTCAACGAGATGTCCCCAATAACTTGGGGTTGTGGAAAACCGCTATAGCCGGGCTGCCCGACCCTCGTGTCTTTTGCCACCCCGCAGCCCCTCCATCGCGCCGCCTAGCCACCCGCGCCGCCACAATAGTCGCGGTGGCAGTCACGGTCACTACGCTCGGCTATGCCATCCTGGGACTGTTGGCCAGAGAGCCGCTTTCGGGCTACGATGTCGCCCGCCGTCTGCGCCGACCAATCGGCTACTACTGGACCGCCCGCCATAGCCAGATCTATCCCGAGCTTCGCCGTCTCACGGCTGACCGGCTGGTACGCAGTAGCGAGGCAGAGGGGGTGCGTCGCCGCCGCGAGTACTCGATTACCAGGGCTGGCCGCGCCGAGCTACAGGCGTGGGTTGGCCGAGCGCCGAGCGAACACCAACCCCGCGATGAGGTCTGCCTCAAGGCTTACTCACTGTGGGTCGTTGAGGCCGAATCTGCGATCACCCTCCTCGGGCAGCTCAAGCAGGCGCACCAGGCACGCCTCGTGGAGTACGAGGCAATGCTTTCAAGCTTGAAGCACAACCGGCAAACCGAGCTCTTGCGCGAAGGAACCCGTTCGCCAGCCTTCGGCAATTACGCGACACTGCGCCGAGGTATCGGATACGAGCGCGAGTACCTGGGGTGGCTCCGCTGGCTTATCCGGCAGCTGAAGGATCCGCGTGCGCTGACGAGAAATTGACGATTTCCACGCCCGGCTGGCCGAGGACCGTTTCCTCTGTCCGGCGTGAACAACGACAAATGCGCGTGTCAGCGGGAGTTGTGTGCCCGCGAAATAACACGCGATTCCGTTCGCCATCGCGGAGACTCCAGCCTAATGCCTGGACAGGAAGCCGAGGAACACGGACAGGGCAGGCCCGCCCTCCTCGTCAATCAAAATATCCACGCCGTGCGATCTGCCAGGATAGACGCGGAGATCTTTGTCGACTGCTGGGATCGCCGCAAATACTTGCCGCGCCGTCGCTCCAGGAAACCAATGGTCGTCCTCTGATGCGAAGATGAGCGTCGGAACCTGGAGGCTGCGCACTTCGTCAGGGGTCGACTCTCCGGAGAGGCTGACGGCAGCCGCTGGAGGTGGCTTGATCCGTGAGGCCGCAGCCAGGGTTTCTCGTCCACCCAGCGACTGCCCAATCAGGATGACGCGTTCGGCCCCCTGCTGAAGCAGGCCAGCGTCCGCATCGGCAATGCTTTGCTGGCGGTCTGCCTGATAGAAGTAGAGCAGGACACGGTAGCGTCCTGTCGACAGGAGCGAGGGCAGCAGATCGTGCCACACGCAAGGATCGTTTGCGCTGCCGTTCGTAAGTACGAGACCGACCGGGCCAGAGCCCAGGACCTGGCCATTGAGATTGTGGAATCGCACGGCCTCCGGGTGGTCACTTGGTGTCAGACAGTAGGCCTCCGGTGGTTGTGCCGGCGCTGAAGGCTCAGTCCCTGCCACTGGTGCATGGGTGCCGCAGCCAGAGCAAAGTGCCACAAGAAGTGCCAGTGTGGCGGCGGATCTGGCTGGTAAGGGGCGAGTCCGGTTCATCACACACCCTGAACTCATTTCCCCTCCTTCGAGGACCGCTGGGCTCCATGAAAGTCGATATGCCAATCTTGACATATCACAGGACGCCAGGCTGCCGGAGGAAACGCGCGGACTATCGGGTGACCTTTTGGGGGACGACCAACAATCGGTATATCGGCCAACAGCCTTCGACCGGACGCTGTCGTCGAGGCGCATGTTCGTCCTTCAGCGGGCCGACCACCAGCATTTCGTCGACGACGTCGAGGGCGAGCACGAGGCGGTGCGAGCGATGTCCTTTCCGGGTGAGGCCTCGTGGATCCCGGCAGCGATGCGACCAATCGGGGAACTGGCGTCCGGAGAGCAGGCTCACCTGTTCGTGCGCGGCCTAACGCTCGCTCACCGGACGCGACGTTACGGCAGCGGCGCGCCGCCAACCATTTCCTGGCAGGTGACGTCGAGGCCGCACTTGCTGCGCGCGGTGTTGAGGTGATCGCGCACCGGGCGCAGGGGGCCTAGCCGGCCAGCTCCTCCCGGCGGGGTGGCTCGGACCCGGCGCGGGTGCACGTGATCGACGCCACCAGGCAGGCGAACTCGAGCGCGGAACGCAGTTCGTCGGTGGTCAGCGCCAGGTTGCGCAGGAGGGCGCCGTGATCGTGGAGCCAGGCCAGCAGCGCAGCGCCGAAGGCGTCGCCCGCACCGATCGTGTCGACCACCTCGACCACCGGAGCGGGTACCTGTACCTCGTTGTCCGTCGTGATGCCAAAGGCGCCGTCGGCTCCGAGCGTCACGACGACCAGCCGCGGCCCGCGAGCGAGCAGAGCGCGAGCCGCCGTCCGTAGATCGAGCCCCGGACACAGCCAGGTCACATCGGCGTCGCTCGCCTTTACGATCGCGCTCTGCGCGATGATCAGGTCGAGCCGTCCGCGATAGCCGGCGGCGCCTTTCAGCTGCGTTGCTCGGATGTTCGGATCGACCATCACCAACCGTTCCGTGTGCTCACGGTCGATGAGCCCGGCGATCGTGGTGGCGATCGGCTCGAGAATTAGGCCAAGCGTGCCGACATGTAGCGCGTTGACGACGGGGCTGAACGAGGCCGGCAGCATTTGCGCCGTCAGGTTCGGGGCGGCGGTCCCATCGACCACGAAGCGGTAGGCGGCGTGACCATCAGGGTCGACTTCCGCGATCGCCAGGGTGGTGGGCTCAGGACCGAAGCTCGTCATCCCCAGGTCGGCGCCGTCGGCCATCAGTAGCTCACGCAGCTGCTGCCCGAACGCATCGGTTGACAGACGGCCAAGGAATTGGGTTGGGACCCCCAGCCGCGCGAGCGCACGAGCGGTATTGAACGGTCCACCGCCCGGCCTTCCCCGCCGTCGACCCTCGCCCTCGGGTACGAGGTCGACCAGGGCCTCACCGCAGACGACGATCACAGCTGGATCTCGCCTGATCCTCGCGGAATCAACCGCGTGGGGATAACGAGGTGTTCGGAGGGCGAGCGCTCTCCATCGAGCCGGCGGAAAAGCAATTCGGCTGCCGACTTTCCCATTGCGGCGGGGTCCTGGGCGATCACGGTGATGCCCGGGTCGAGCAGATCGGCGAGCAAGAAATCATCGAACCCGACCAACGCCACCCGGTGGTGCAGCTCCAGTCGTCGCAGCGCCCGGTAAGCACCGATGGTGAGCATGTTCTGGGCGGCGAAGATAGCGGTCGGCGCGGGCTCCTTCGACAAGAGCGAAGTCGTAACGGCCTCGGCCGAATCAATGCCACGGAGATGGAGTCCAACCAGCCGCGGATCGATGGCGATACCGTGGGCGTTGAGCTCCTCCTGGTAGCCCTGATACCGGAGCGCCGAGGTCATGATGCTCGGAAGATCGCCTACGTAGCCGATCCGCCGGTGACCCTTGGCGAGCAGGTGCTGGATGCCGCGGCGGGCGCCGCCTACGTTGTCGGCGAGCACGGTGTCAGCATCGAGGAAGGCAGGCGGACGGTCGACGAACACCAGGGGGGTGCCGGCGTTGCGCTCGTTCAAGAGATAGCTGTGATCATGGCTGGCGGGCATAACAACGAGCCCGTCGACCCGACGGGAGATCAAGGCGGCGACCAGCTCGCGCTCGCGGGTCTCGTCCTCCTCGAGGCTGCCGGCCAGGACCAGCACGCCACGCTTGACGGCCACGTCCTCGATCGCGCGGTGCAATGTCGACGAGAAGGGATTGGCGATGTCCTCAAGGATGACCCCAATGGTGGCGCTCTTGCCATCGGTGCGCCGAAGACTGCTCGCCCACAGGTTGTGCCGGTAGTCGAGACGCTCGATCGCGGCGCTGACCCGTCCGGCCAGCTCCGCTGAGACGCCTGGTTCGGCGTTGATCACCCGCGAAACGGTCTTGAGGCTGACGCCGGCAAGGGCCGCGACCTCGCGCATGGTCGCCCGGGCCCGCGGCCGGCGCGCGCCGCTCGACGTTGTCAACGTTAGTACTCCATTCCCCTCTTCTTACCCAGTAAGCCCGTCGGCGAATTCGTCTTGCGCTTCCCCAAAGGATATGCTATTTTGACAACGTTATCATCCTAGTAGGGGACGACGGGCAAAAAGACGAGGGAGGTTGAAGCATGGGGACCCTTAGACGGGCGTCGGTGTTATCAGTCGGCATTGCGACGGCGCTGGTCGTGGCCGGTTGCGGCAGTAGCACGGCGAACCAGGCCGCGGCGTCGCCAAAACCGGTGATTATCGGGTTGATCACGAAGACGGACGCGAATCCGTTCTTCGTCAAGATGCGCCAGGGCGCCGAGCGGGAGGCGGCGGCGAAGGGCGCGGTGCTGATGACCGGCGCCGGCAAGGACACCTCCGATGCCGCCGGCGAGGTGACCGCGCTGGAGAACATGGTCAGCGCCGGAGCCAAGGCTATCCTGATCACCCCGGACTCGGCGGGTGTGACCGCCGCGGTCAAGAAGGCGCGCTCCGAGGGTGTGCTCGTGATCGCCCTCGACAGTCCAACCGACCCGGTGGATGCTGCCGACGCGCTGTTCGCCACCGACAACATGGTGGCCGGCAAGCTGATCGGCCAGTACGCCAAGGCCGCCGAGGCGGGCAAGACGGGGATAAAGATCGCGATGTTCGATGAGGCGCCGGGGAGCACGGTCGGCAAGCTCCGCCACAACGGGTTCCTCGCGGGCTACGGCATCAGCGATGGGGACCCACAGATCGTCTGCGTCGCCAACGGCGGCGGCAACCAGCCTGACAGCCAGACGGCGATGGAGAACTGCCTGACCAAGGATTCCGGGATCAATGTCGTCTACACGATCAACGAGCCTTCGGCGTTCGGGGTTTACACCGCGCTGAAGAATCGCGGCAAGCAGAACGGCGTTCTGATCGTGTCGGTGGACGGCGGCTGTACCGGCGTCGGGGGGGTCAAGGATGGCCGGATCGCGGCCACCTCGCAGCAGTACCCGCTGAAGATGGCCAGCCTCGGCGTTGACGCGGGCGTCGACTTCGCCAAGAATGGCAAGCGTGTATCCGGCTACACCGACACCGGCGTGACGCTCATCAGCGACAAGCCCGTCAGCGGGGTCGACTCCAAGGACACGACCTTCGGCCTCGACAACTGCTGGGGCTAATCGACGTCGACCGAACCGGCCGGCTCGCTCCGTAAGAGCGGGCCGGCTCAGTTCTTAGCCCGGCTCCGGCAGACCGGCCTCGGCGGTGATCCGGGGGCCGCCGTTGCCCGCGCGCGAGTGATCTCCGCCCTCGGTCCGCTGCTTGCGCTCCTGCTGGCCTCGCTCTTCTTCACCATCCGGACCGACCGCTTCCTCACAACCGAAAACTGGTCACTGATCACCCAGCAGGTGGCGGTGGTGGGAATCCTGGCCATCGGCCAGACCCTGATCATCCTCACCGCCGGCATCGACCTGTCGGTCGGCTCGGTGATGGCCCTCGGCACGATCGTGATGACGCGGCTGGCCGTGACGTATGGCCTGAATCCGTTCCTCGGCATTGCCCTCGGCATCGGCGTGTGCCTGGCCTTTGGCGTCCTGAACGGCGTCCTGGTAACCGCGCTGCGGCTGCCGCCGTTCATCGTCACCCTCGGCACGCTGAACATCGCTTTTGCCCTGACGCACATCACGTCGAACGAAGAGACGATCGCCAATTTGCCAGACCCGCTCGTCTTCTTTGGGGACACCTTCCGGTTCGCCGGAACGACCATCACCTACGGCGCGGTGCTGGCCGTGGCGCTCACCCTGCTGACCTGGTTCGTGCTGACCCGGACCGTCGGCGGGCGGCATGTCTATGCCACCGGCAACAACCCCGATGCGGCTCGATTGGCCGGCGTTCGAACGCGTCGCGTCCTGCTCAGCGTGTACGCCATCGCCGGGCTCCTCGACGGCATCGCCGCCCTCGTGCTGGTGGGCCGGACCGGGGTGGGCGATCCCCAGGCCGGCCAGTCGTCCAACCTCGACAGCATCACCGCCGTCGTGGTAGGCGGTACAAGCCTGTTCGGTGGCCGCGGGAGCGTCCTCGGCACCCTGGTCGGCACGCTGATCGTCGGCATCTTCCGCAACGGGCTGACGCTACTGGGCGTCGCGGCCATCTATCAGTTCCTGATCACCGGCGTGCTGGTCATCCTGGCCGTTGGGGTTGACCAGCTCTCACGACGGACGCGAGCATGAGCGCGGCCGAAACGGGCGCCGCGCGGGCTCCCGTGCTGGAGGCGCGTGGCCTGGTGAAGCGTTACGGCGTGGTCACCGCCCTGGACGGCGCGGACTTCGATCTGTATCCCGGCGAGATCCTGGCGGTGATCGGCGACAACGGCGCCGGAAAGTCGACATTGATCAAGGCCTTGTCTGGCGCGATCATTCCGGACCGGGGCGAGATCCTGCTCGACGGCTCACCGATTCACCTTCGCAACCCGCTCGACGCTCGGCGGCACGGGATCGAGACCGTGTACCAGGACCTTGCCCTGGCCCCCGCGCTCGACATCGCGGAGAACCTTTTCCTCGGGCGCGAGCTGCGCCGACGCGACATCGCCGGCGTCCTACTGCGTGTGGCAGATCGGCCGCGGATGCTCAGCGAGGCGCGCGCCCACATCGCCGACCTCAAGATCAATGTCCGGTCGATGAAGCAGCCGGTTGAAACCCTTTCGGGCGGCCAGCGCCAGGGGGTGGCGGTCGCCCGGGCGGCAGCCTTTGCCAGCCGAGTAGTGATCATGGACGAGCCGACCGCGGCGCTTGGCGTACGCGAGTCTGGCATGGTGCTGGATCTGATCCGCCAGGTCCGGGCTCGGGGGACGCCGGTGGTTCTGATCAGCCACAACATGCCGCAGGTGTTCGAGATCGCCGACCGCTTGCACGTCATGCGCCTTGGCCGGCGCGTCGCAACCATCACGCCCACCTCCCATACCATGACGGAAGCGGTGGCCCTGATGACCGGTGCGACGTCATTCCACGGCGCGAGCGGCGGATAAACGCGATGGACATCATGCAGGACGGCGACCGATATTCGCGCATGCCCTACCGGCGAAGTGGTCGGAGCGGGTTGCTGCTACCGGCGATATCGCTCGGCCTCTGGCAAAACTTTGGGGGTGACCGGCCGCTCGAGACCCAGCGAGCCATCGTCCGACGCGCATTCGACCTCGGCATTACGCACTTTGACCTTGCCAACAACTACGGCCCGCCCTACGGTTCCGCAGAGGAGAATTTTGGCCGCATGCTCCAGCTGGACCTCGCCGAACGCCGCGACCAGCTCGTCATTTCGAGCAAGGCCGGCTACGACATGTGGCCCGGGCCGTATGGAATCTGGGGCTCGCGCAAATACCTGCTGGGAAGCCTCGATCAGAGCCTCCGCCGAATGGGGATCGAGTACGTCGACATCTTCTATTCTCACCGGTTCGATCCGCAGACCCCGCTGGAAGAAACGATGGAGGCGCTCGAAACCGCCGTGCGCCAGGGCAAGGCGCTATACGTGGGCATCTCTTCCTACTCGGCACGCCGCACTCGTGAGGCGGCGGCCATCCTTCGGCGGGCGCGAACGCCGCTGCTCATCCACCAGCCGTCCTACTCCATGCTCAACCGCTGGATCGAGTCGGAATTGCTCGGCGTCCTGGGCCAGGAAGGCATCGGTTGCATCGTCTTTTCGCCATTGGCGCAGGGACTCCTGACGGACCGCTATTTGAAGGGCGTTCCGCCGGGCTCTCGGGCGAGCGAGGCGGGATCGTTCTCTCGGGACATGCTGACCGACGAAACGCTGGCCAAGGTTCGGGCGCTGAATGACATCGCGCAGCGGCGCGGCCAAACGCTGGCGCAGATGGCGCTCGCCTGGACGTTACGCGATCCGCGGGTGACGTCAACGCTGGTCGGTGCGAGCAGCGTTTCCCAGCTCGAACAGAATGTCGCCGCGTTGAATCGTCTCGACTTCTCGCCTGAGGAGCTTGCCGAGATCGATCGATACGCGACCGAAAGCGGCATCAACCTCTGGGCCGCCTCCAGCACGAGTTGACTATCAGCCGATAGGCCCGAAGCCGATTGGATCTACGTGAAGGGCGGCAAAAGTCCGTCCAATTCGGGAGGTACAAGCGAAGCGGGTTGCTATCCTAACCCGTTGAAGGGCGGCAAATGCCAGCTCGACTCAAGCCGCCCAGGCATAAGCATGGTGTAGACCGCCAAGGACGGAGCGCGAGACTACTCGTCCGGTAGATTGCGCAGCCGTAGGCACCGGACTCTGCAGAGCGAGGCTGCGGTGCGGTCGATCGCGGTTGTAGTAGTCGGCAAATTCGGCTAGCACTGCCTGTAGGTGGCGCTCATTGATCACGATCATTTTTGGTATCAAGGTCGTGGCCACACCCAACCTGCGTTGGGCGCCATTCTTTACTGCCATTCTTTACTTACGTGATGCGGGTTCGTACCGAGCTAGAGTCGGGGCGGCGCAAAGGCTGGCTGACGGAAATTGGCGTGGCCGGGGGCAATTTGGGCGGCCAACACTGGTCCGACGATTGACCCTAACGCCTGGGTTGGAGCGTGCTCGGCGATGCTGGGGGTCGCTTATTCGCCGGCGACCGGCACTATTGTGCTGACATGGTCACGAGACCTAGGGGCTAGCGGCTCGGCGGCTACCGGATATGGTGGCGGAGCGGGCGAGATTCGAACTCGCGAACCGGGTACGCTGGTTACGGCATTTCCAGTGCGGACTCCGGAAAAAGCCGATTTTTCGGGTGTAAGTGCCGTTGAACTTTAATTCGATTTGAACTCACCCTCCACTCCTCTTCAACTCTTCTTTAACTGAACCCTGTTTTTGGAAATGCCGTAGCCTCCGGCCAGGAAATGCCGCGACCTTCGGGCGATGGCGCTCCGCGTTCTGACCAGCCGAGAAAGCATCCTCGGATTCCCCAATTGGATTTAAGGAAGTAGTGGCCTCTGGATGGCCTCGTTGATGGTGACAAAGGGGACCTGTGCGGTCTCATTGACCGCTTTGACCCGCTCCAAGGTCGACGCCTCGAAGAGGCAGAAGCAACGGGACCGCGTGGGCAGGAAGGTGGTTCCGCGATAGTAGACCGGCGAGCCGGAGGCAGTTAGCCTCCGACTCGCTTCGGCCAGTGCAACCTGCATGATCGCCAGGTGCCTTTCGATCAACCCGGGAAGGCTGCGCTCGACGACGTACGTAGGCACGGCTAGCTCGCAGCTTCCTGAACGGCTGCGGGCACAACGGCGGTCGCAAGCGCGATGTTCCGCGAGCGCATTGAGCGGTATGCGCGCGCACTACGAAGGGCACCGTTGATGAGGAGCAGTCCGGAGATGGCGATTACAAAGACGCCGAGGTCTGTTTCCGCAATGAGCAACGGGGATGCTCCGAGCAGTCCTCCGAAGAACACGAAGACGAGACCGACTGCGGTCAGTGCCAGGGGCAGGCGCCACATCAAGGGCGCGATCATGTGACGCAGAATCCAGACCCCTCCCGCTCGTGCAGGCTGTGTTGGATTGCGCAGGACCCGAACTAGCGACCACAGTTGGAAGCCGACGAGGACGGCGACGAGCAGGTCGAAGATGATGTAGGTGTTCAGGGGCGATGGCGTGGACGGCGCCGCCTGACCAGCGAGCATCGATACCACTCCTTTGGTGGCAGCGTCGACCGGAAGTGTCAGGTTTGCCAGCAAGCTATCGCCGTTGGCGATCACCTCGACGCCCCAACCAGTGCTGGGGACCAGGATCATGTCCGTGTGGAAGATCAGCGCATCACCGTTGTGTTCAACGACTTGGATGCCATTGACGCTGGCGTCCTGCCAACCCATGGCGTAGGTGGCACCGTCCTCGTCCACGACGCCGCGATGCATCTCAGCGATTCCCTGTGGGGAGAGCACCTGGGCTCCGTTGTAGCTGCCGCCGTTGAGCTGGGCAACCAGGTAGCGACTCATGTCGCCGGCGCTCGAAACGATCCAGCCGGCGGGGATGAAGTCGGATCGGTAGGTGTCGAGGGCGACCGGCAAACCGAACCACCACGCGTGCCCGGTAGCCACGCCGTTTGCCTTCGCCGCCGACTCAGCGGCGTAGGTGTGCGTCATGCCCAGGGGCGCGAAGATGTGCTGCTGCATGTAGTCCGCGTAGGCCTGGCCACTGACCGCCTCGATGATCAGCCCCAGGGTGTCGTAGTTGGTGTTCGAATACTGGAACATCTGACCGGGCGCTGCCGGGAGCGTGACCGTCGCGAGATCGCGGACGCGACTCTCGACGCTGGTAACAGGCGTCTCGAAGGGAGCGCTGGGTGGCAGGCCGCTGTTCTGGTTGAGAAGCTGGCGGACGGTGATCTGCCGGCTGTAGGTTGGATCGGCGACACGAAACCAGGGCAGGTACCGCTGCACCGGAGCGTCGAGACTGAGCTTCCCTGCTTCTTTGAGCTGCATGATCCCAAGGGCGGTGAAAGACTTGCTCTCGGAACCGAGGACGAACGGCGTGTCGGCCGTCACCGGAGAG
>Ga0070698_100008720_pt1 | contig 10923 bp, 10 predicted proteins | sample KBSK1502metaG_FD_65477 | JGI IMG/M metagenome (GOLD analysis project Ga0070698, IMG submission 65477) | Corn, switchgrass and miscanthus rhizosphere microbial communities from Kellogg Biological Station, Michigan, USA - KBS K1-50-2 metaG | ecosystem: Host-associated > Plants > Roots >...
TTTCGAGAAGCGTTTGAGACATACCTAAAATTGGTGTTTTTTGGGTTTTCCGAAACCGCCCGGTTCGAAGACCGGCTTCAGTATACACAAATTAGCGGGGCACAAATGTACGACATATACCTTTTAGATAAGCCCGATTTGAAAAGAAAATTCCGGTTAATCTTGTAAATCAACCGGAATCTGAATTTTAATCAAGTTTTTTAAATGCCTGAACATTAATTTTTAGCCATTGGCTTATAATACTTCATCGCCTCAGGCATGAATTTTTGAAGTTGGTCGATCCTTCTTCCTTCGGTTGGGTGTGTGCTGAGAAATTCCGGAGGGCTTTGACCCTGAGATGCCCGCTCCATACGTTCCCATAATGAAATTGCTTCCTGCGGATTATAACCTGCCATTGCGGTCCAGATCAAACCAAACCTGTCGGCCTCTAATTCCTGGTTCCTTGAAAAAGGAAGCATGACCCCTATTGTAGTTCCGGCGCCATAAGCGGTTAAAAATAAATTTTGAGTTTCTGCCGGCTTATTAGCCACTGCAACCGATAAGGCCACACCTCCCAATTGCTGAAGAAGTCCCTGGCTCATTCTCTGGTTGCCATGCTGCAGAAGTGCATGAGATACCTCATGACCCATTACTACTGCAAGTGCGGCTTCATTTTGTGAAATCGGAAGTAAGCCGGTATAAACAACAATTTTGCCTCCGGGCATGCACCATGCATTTACTGCTTTATCATCTACTAAATTATATTCCCATTTATACCCGTCTAGCTTATCGCTAATTCCATTTTGTTGATAATAGGTTTCAACAGCTCTTGTAATGCGCTGCCCTACTCTTCTTACCATTTCGGCATCCCGATTATTAGAAGCACTGACAACTTTATTGGTAGATAAAAACTGTTGGTACTGCTGCGAACCCATAGACTGTAGTTCAGACTCGGGTAATAATGTAAGCTGTGATTTCTTTGTTAAAGGATTTGTACTGCATGCTACCGCAAATGTTGCGGCAACAATTAGCGATGTAAAAAGCCTAGTCATAGTAATTTTTTTTTACTAATAATTCAATGATTATACCAAAATAGATAATGAGGTAATCTCGAAAAGCGAAATTAATGTTTAAAGCTTATTTCTTTCAGAATTGTCGCGACGACGTTGCCTGCGGCGGTCGCGATGTTTAAGAATAGGAACTTTGCTTTCATTTCCCTGAAGAAGTCTTCCAATATTTTTTTGGTGTGTGATAAGAACCATTAAAGCAACGGCTATAGCAAAAATTCTATAAAGCACCTCGTTCTCATTAAAAATTACAAGAATAAAAATCGGGAATGCTATACTGGCAAGTATTGAGCTTAAGGATACAAATCTTGTTAAATACAAGACCAATAAAAATACCCCAACGCAACAAACAGCAACAAGAGGCTGGATTCCGAGAACCATACCAAAAACTGTTGCAACACCCTTGCCACCTCTGAATTCTGCCCAAATGGGAAATATATGACCCACAACAGCTGCCAGGCCAAGCCCGATCTGAAGGTTGATCATTTGTGTTTCATGATCGAGATAATAAGGGAGAAGATAAACGAGTTTAACTGCAATGATGCCTTTGAGCATGTCAGCAACCATTACGAATGAGCCCCAATTAGGTCCTAATGTCCTGAAAGTATTTGTAGCACCCGCATTACCACTGCCATAGTCACGGATGTCAATACCAAAAAAGTATTTGCTAACCCAAACAGAGGAGGGAATGCTGCCAATCAGATATGCGAGAACGATCAGGAGGAATTCGTTCATTAATACTTAGAGTTAAAGTTGGAGTACAAATATAAGACAATCAAACCTCAAGTTAACACTAAATTAATACACCATTCAGGCACACTTACTTAGAAATTGTACGGCGATCCAATTGTCTTTAATCAAGCTTTTTTCCAGAATTAAGTCCAAATTTTTGACTGATTCCGTTATTTCTTGTTTATCATTTTGAAGCAGGCCGCTAAATAAAATTATTCCATCAGTGTTTAATGACCTTGCAAGTGTTTCAAGGTTTTCAAGAATTACATTCTTATTGATATTTGCAAGAATGATATCAAACTTAATTTCTGATGAAGATTCCGATGCTTTCTTTAAAAATATTTTGGTGCAGTTATTTTTCTTAAAATTTTCTTCCGCATTTGAAATACTCCAATCATCATTATCCATTGCATAAATTTTTTCAGCTCCTGATTTTTCGGCTAAAATGGCGAGTATTCCTGTACCGGTTCCAAAATCAAGAACTATTTTCCCATTGAAATCTATATTCTTCATTAGCTCGATCATCATGTAAGTTGTTGCATGATGACCTGTACCGAAACTCATTTTTGGAGTAATAACAATTTCAAATTTTGTATTTGTTATGGGCTTATGAAAGTCTGCCCTGATAGCAACGTAATCATCAACAACCACCGGTTCGAAATTTGATTCCCATAACTGGTTCCAATTTGTTTCAGCAATCTTTTCTAAGGTATATGGTGTTTGATACTTAAAAGAGATCTCATTTAATAAAATTGTATCAAAATTCTTTTTACTTATAAATGCATCAAGACGATCATGAATTTCTTCAAATCCTTCATAACCCGCATCAGCAAGTTGAGCAATTAAGATTTCTTTTTGCTCTGGTTGCAGGTCAGCGAATGTGATCTTTATATAATCCATTTCAACACAAAATTAAAAATCCCGCCGAAGCGGGATCAACATTTAATTATTTGGCTGAGGTCTATCCTGCCTTTCAGGTTTTGGGATCAACGCTTTTCTTGAAAGTTTGAACTTGCCGGATTTTGGATCAGTACCGATCAATTTCACTTTAATTACATCTCCTTCATTCAAAACTCCGTCAAGAGTTTCAAGACGTTTCCAGCTCACTTCACTTATATGTACCAAGCCTTGTTTACCCGGTAAAAATTCAACAAATGCACCAAATGGCATGATCGATTTTACTGTTGCTTCGTAAACATCACCAACAACAGGAACCGCAACAATACCTTTGATCCATGCTTCGGCTTTCTCTACTCCTTCTTTGTTTACACCAAATACACTTACCTCACCCATATTATTGATCTCTTCAATATTGATGGTAGTTCCGGTAACTCTTTGCATTTCCTGTATCACTTTACCACCTGGCCCTATAACAGCGCCGATGAATTCACGGTCAATAAACATCTTGATCATTCGTGGAGCATGGGGTTTCACTTCACTTCTTGCTTCAGGCATACAATTATACATCGCATCAAGAATATGTAATCTTCCGCGACGTGCCTGCTCCAATGCTTGTGCCATCACTTCCATTTTCAGACCATCTACTTTAATATCCATTTGCACACCGCAAATACCTTCACGGGTACCCGTTACTTTGAAATCCATATCACCCAAATGGTCTTCATCACCAAGGATATCGCTCAATACAGCATATTTATCTTCTTTTGTGATCAATCCCATTGCAATCCCACTCACATGTTTTGGAAAAGGAATACCTGAATCCATCAATGCAAGTGAACCTGCACAAACTGTTGCCATGGATGATGAACCATTTGATTCCAAAATATCACTTACAACACGTACTGTGTAAGCAAAATTTTCTGTCGGCATCATTTGTCTTAGCGAACGCATTGCAAGGTTTCCATGTCCAACTTCTCTTCTACCCGGACCTCTCATCATCTTTACTTCACCAGTTGAGAATGGAGGGAAGTTATAGTGAAGGAAAAATTTAGAATCAGAAGATTTTGCTGCACTTTCAACTAACAACTCATCTAATGGTGTTCCTAAAGTAACAGTAGTTAAAGACTGTGTCTCTCCTCTTGTAAACAATGCAGCGCCATGTGGAGAAGGTAACACATCTACTTCCATATCTAACGGTCGGATATCTTCAAGCCCACGACCATCAAGACGAACTTTTTCATCCAATATCATATCACGAACAACATAATATTGCAGATCGCCATAATATTCGCTTATTTGTTTTTTAGTTAATGAAGGCATCTCTCCGCCTTCAGGAAGAATTAAACCGGCTTTGATATGTTCTATCAGTTCATCTTTCAGCGCTGAGAACTTGTCACTCCGCTCATGCTTACTCAATTTACTTTTTGAAATTTCATAAACCTTTTGTTTTGCAAAAGCATTTACTTTTTCACGCAGTTCTTCATGATGCTCAGGCTTTTTATAATCTCTTTTTCCTTTCACACCTACCATATCACGAAGTTCTTCCTGTGCTTTTATCTGAATACGAATTGCATCATGTGCCACTTCCAAAGCTTTTATAAGATCAGCTTCACTACATTCCTGTGCTTCACCTTCCACCATCATCAGGTTTTTCTCAGTAGCAGCAATGATAAATTCAAGATCTGCTTTTTCTAATTCTGCACGAACCGGATTTACAATAAATTCTCCATCTACTCTTGCTACTCTAACTTCAGAAATAATTTCTTTAATAGGAATATCTGAAACAGCAAGTGCAGCAGACGCAGCTAAACAAACCATTGCATCCGGCATCACTTGTTCGTCGCTTGAGATAAGTGTTATCAGTACCTGCACTTCGCATAAATAATCTTCGGGAAATAATGGACGCAATGCACGGTCAGTAAGTCGTGAGGTTAGTATTTCATAATCGTTTAATCTCGCTTCCCGCTTAAAGAAAGAACCGGGAATACGACCTGCAGCAGCAAATTTTTCCTGGTAATCTACTGATAATGGAAAAAAATCTTGTCCCTCTTTGGGATCTTTATTTGCAACCACTGTTGCCAGCAGCATGCAATTGCCAATGCTTACGGTTACTGCACCGTCAGCCTGGCGGGCAAGTCGCCCGGTTTCTAAGGCAACCATACGGCCACCGCCTATATCAAATGTTTTACGAATAGGTTGTTGTAACATGTTGTTCGAAGTTTGAGGTTTGAGGTTTGATGTTATTCATGACCCAAACAATTTGAAGAATAATTATGTACCCGGCTTACTGCTACTATTTAGCTTCCGTTGCGTCGCACTCTTATACGTTCTTATCGCTATTCAGCAATTGAAAAACATGAAACCCAAATGCGAGCTGGTAGAAACTAAAAGCTCCGCTATAAGCGGAGTTCGGGGTTGTTTATTTTCTGATACCAAGTTTTTCAATCAGCTGGCGATAACCTGTAAGGTCATGTTTCTGAAGATAGTTGAGCAAACGCTTACGTTTACCAACCAGTTGCATCAGGCCGCGGTGAGTAGAAAAATCTTTTTTGTTTGTTTGAAGATGTGAAGCGATCTGGTTCATACGCTCCGTTAATAAAGCAATCTGACCTTCGATTGATCCTGTGTTTGTTGATTTTGCGCCATATTGAGTAATGACGTCTTGTTTTTTTTCTTTTGTTAATGGCATCTGTTTATTTTTTTAATTTCATCCGATTTTACATCCGATTATTTGTGGCGGCAAAGGTAAGTGAATCAACATTATGAACAAAGAAATCGGGCTTTTTGATTTAGCTTTGAAGCCTCTAATTTTTTCCATTAATGTTTGAAGAACAATTATCAGAAGACACCCGCAACATACTTGGACTTCAACTGCCTACGGATCCCCGTTGGGTTGACCTGGCTGGCAAATCCATGCAGGAGATATTGACCGATCATGCCTACTGTGAGCAGAAGGCCGCTACCTCATGTATCTCACTTATCCAACGATACAGCGAGCGGGAAAAGCTGGTAAAAGAACTCTCCCCGATCGTTACCGAGGAATGGGGACATTTTAGGTTAGTACTTCAGGAATTGGAAAAAAGGAATTTGAAATTAGGCAAACAACGAAAAGATGAATACGTAAACAAGCTGATCGAATTTCAGAAAAAAGGTGGCAGCATTGAAGACAGGATGCTCGATCAATTACTAACCATGGCATTGATCGAAGCCAGGAGTTGTGAACGTTTCAAACGACTTAGTGAAGGATTGAATGATGAATACCTCCGCAATTTCTATCGCCGATTTATGGAAAGCGAAGCTGGTCATTACACTTTATTTATCGAACTCGCCGAAACTTATATTGACAAAGAAAAAGTAAGAAAGCGTTGGGTTGAATGGTTGGAATATGAAGCTGATGTTATTAATAATCTCGAAGTGCGGGGTGACAGAATTCATTAGTTACTTAATTCTTTTACCCCGTCTCCAATTTCAGAAGCAAACACTTCAGGGTTGTAACCAATCCTTTGATTATAGTATTCGGTGATCTTTGAAGAAAAATCTTCAAATTTATTTTTCTTAACTAATGCGATAGCGCATCCGCCGAAACCAGCACCGGTCATTCTTGCTCCGATACAATCATCATAAGTTTTGCAAAACTCAACAATCGTGTCTAATTCCTTTCCGCTTACTTCATACCAATCTTTTAATGATTGATGTGATGCATACATCAGTTTTCCAAAGCTTGTAAGGTCATTTGCTTTCAACGCATCCCTCGCCTCTCCTACCCTGAAATTTTCACTGATCACATGTAAAGCTCTTTTTTGTAAAATAGGATCATCGATAACATGACGATGTGCTTCAAACGTATTAAGATCGATGTCGCAAAGATGTGTTACGTTCAATTCTTTCTTTAATGCTTTTAATGCCTTACCACATTCAGCAAACCTTTCATTGTATTTTGAATCTGCAAGTATTCTTTGTTTATTGCTATTAATGATTGTTAAAATATATTCACCTGTTTCAAAAGGCAGGTATTCATATTCCAAGGTATCACAGTCAAGCAGTATCGCTTTATCTTTTTTCCCCATTACCACAGCAAACTGATCCATGATCCCGGAATTAACGCCAATGAATTGATTCTCTACTTTTTTCCCCATTAAAGCGAGGTCTTTATTTGAAATTTTCAACCCGAACAATTGGTTTAAAGCAAAACCAGTAAGCACTTCAATAGATGCTGAGGATGATAATCCTGCGCCAATTGGAAGATTGCCATAAAACAACATATCAAGACCTGAAATTGTGTTTCCTTCCTGGACAATTTCATTGATCATTCCCAGGGGATAATTGAACCATGTCTTTCCTGTTTTAGTATAGCTTTCTTGTAAATGCAATTCGGTTGTTTCAGGGAAATTGAGAGAATGAAATCTCAATAGCTTGTCTTTATTTTTTGAAATTGTTAAGTAAGTTCCCAATGAAATAGCGCAAGGCATTACTTTGCCACCATTATAATCTATATGCTCACCGATCAGGTTTACACGACCGGGACAAAAGAAAATATGTTCAGGATTCTTTCCAAACCGTGATGAAAATTCATTTATAATTGCATTTATATCCATTGCTATCGCTTATGCCTGTTGAACAAAAACTTTGTTTCAAAAATAATCGGGGTGAAGATATTTATTTGTTTTCACTCACCAACAAACAAGGAACTACAGTTTCCATAACCAATTACGGTGCCATTATCACGGCATTTAAAGTGAAAACTATTGACGGCTCTTTCAATGATATTGTTCTTGGGTTTGATAATGTGGAAGATTACTTCTCCGAAAATTATTTAAAGAACTATGCTTATTTCGGCGCAGCCTGTGGAAGATATGCAAACAGGATCAAGAACGGGAAGTTTGTTTTGGATGGAAAAGAATACCAGCTTACACAAAATATGGCCAATGATATTTTGCATGGCGGACATGAAGGGTTTGACAAGAAGACATGGGAATTGGTTTCATTAAATGACTCACCAAACCCAACTCTTGAACTAAAATATTTGAGTAAGGATGGTGAAGAAGGCTTTCCCGGGAATCTTGAAACAGTTATCAGGTTTGAGCTGAATGATGAAAATGAATTGAGTTATGAATTCAGAACAAAAACTGATAAACCAACAGCAGTAAATCTTACTCATCATAGCTATTTTAATTTGAATAATGGTAAAGGAACAATTGAAGATCATGAAGTGAAAATTAATGCCTCATATATCCTTGCCCAGGATGACGGACTCGTTTGTAATGGTGAATTTATTGCTGTTGCAAATAATCAATATGATTTTAGGATATTGAAAGCAATTGATACTGATTGGAATAAAGCCGATGGCTATGACCAGTGTTTTATAGTAGATGATAAGACGAATGAGTTGGAATTAGTGGCAGAAGCAAAATCGCAACAGTCGGCAATAAGATTAGAAATTTATTCTACAGAACCAGCAGTTCAATTTTATACCGGGCAGGGTTTAAATATAAAGAATGCAAAAGAAGGAAATCATTACGGTCCATTCGCCGGATTTTGTTTAGAAACACATAAACATCCCAATGCGATCAATATTCCGCGTTTTCCAAATACAGTGTTAAGACCGGGGGAAAAATATTATCAGAAGAATATTTATAAAATAATTTTGGGCTAAAGCTCCGAAGTTTTTGTCTTTCGAAATAACCCCACCCTTAAGGCTGGGGTTAAAAAATTAATCACTTGGATCCTTGGCTTTAGCCCAAATCTTTTGCAATACTGAAATATTCAATTTCATCTGCTAAACTAAGAAATGGAAATTTTGCCTGTAAATCTTTTACTTTTTCAAGATTTGTTTTGAGAAAATTTTTGTGGGCACTTGTTTCAGGTTGAAAGGCTTTATGTTTTCTTGCAATAACTATCTTTCTTATTTCTTCCATTAATTGCTGCGATTCTTCATCAATAAAATTTTCCCTGAATTTTTCCATTACAAATTCTGTAGCAGGGTAATTTGGATGAACCATATCGATATCATAAAAACGATAATCTCTTAAAACATCGATCACTAATTCATAGGCCGGGAAATAATGCAGACCAGGAAATTTGTTTACCATGTGATGAACGGCTTCGATCAACCTGGCCTTGCTCCTGTTGTTTTCTATTACACCGTCACGAATATGCCTTACAGGGCTAATTGTGAAAATGATTTTCAGTTTGGGATTAAATTGTTTTAGCCGGTGATAAGCATTATCAAGAAGAGAAATAGTTTCATCAATAGATAATAAGTATTTATTAAACCATTGTGAAGGAGCCCGATGACAATTGGCAACTCCTTCCCCTTTTGAAGAACCTGCTTTATCAGATTCTTCAGTTAATCTATAAGAAAAAGAAGAACCTAAGGTTATGATCAGCCAATCAGATTCTTTTAGAAAATCATGAGCTTGCTGCTGCGAGTCATTAATACTCTTTAAACATTCTTCGGCATTTATATTTGAAAATCGTGAATGGTGTTCCCAACTATTCCAAACCTCGTTTAAATAAAAAAGGTTGTTTTCTTTATACTTTTTGTTTTCTATATATGAAATCAATGAATAACAAACACTCCTTGGGTCAAACAAAATACCATTTGGATTTTGAAGAACCGAAAATTTTAATTCACTAAGCGAATTACCGATATGTTCGGTAAAGCAGGAGCCGGTCAATAAAATTTTATCACGATAATTAATTCTCGTCTCTGGCGATTTTATTTGTATGGGTAATTGAAACTGCATCGATTTAAACAAAAATTTCTTCTGCAATTGTCAAGCTGTCAAGTAAAGCATTTTTATCGACCCCAGTATTTATTCCTTTTGTTTCAAAATAATTTATCATCCATTCTGTATTCATATTTCCCACCAATTCATCATCTGCCATCGGGCAACCGCCAATTCCTTTTAATGCCCCATCAAATCTTTTGCAACCGGCTTTCACAGCCGCATCAAGTTTTTCCTGCCAATTCTCGAATGTTGAATGAAGATGAACACCGACCTCAGTCGACGGTAATGATTCAACAAGATAACTTGTCATGTCATAAACCTGTTCCGGGGTCGCTATGCCGACTGTATCGGCCAATGAAATAATGTCAACATCCAACTCAACAAGTTTTTCAACCCAATTAAAAACAATATCCTCATTATACATGTCACCATAAGGATTGCCAAATGCCATTGAAATATAAATAACGAGTTTCTTGTTTTTCTTGATACATAGATTTTGTATTTCCTCTACCCTCTTTAATGATTCTTCAATTGATGAATTTGTATTTCGCTGCTGAAATGTTTCAGAAACTGAAAAAGGAAAACCGAGATAAGTGATTTGATCAAATACAGAAGCTTCTTCTGCCCCGCGAAGATTAGCAACAATGGCTAATAATTTTGTATTACTAATCCCCAATTCCAAATTTCCAATCACTTCTTTGGTATCTGCCATCTGTGGAATTGCTTTTGCAGACACAAAACTTCCAAAGTCTATCGTATCAAAACCAACTTTCAATAATGAATTTATGTATTCGATCTTTTTTTCAGTTGGAATAAAATTTTTCCAGCCCTGCATCGCATCACGGGGGCATTCAATAAGCTTTAAGTCCCCTCCGCCTCCGCCAGTTGGCGGAGGAACCAAACCAGTCTTTGTTTTTAATTCATCGTTCATAAAGGATTTTTCGAAAGCCCCTTTAGGGGGTTATACCCGCTGCTTCATTGCTTCATACAAAATTATACCTGTCGCAACAGATACATTCAGAGATTCAAATCCGCCTGCCATCGGTATTTTTATTTTCTCATCGCAAATTTTTAATAATGCAGGGTAAATTCCTTTCTCTTCACTTCCCATTATCATGGCGCATGGTTCAGTGAAATCAATATCGGTGAAACTTTTTTCGGCCTTCATTTCAGATGCATAAACTTTTATTCCATTCAAATGAAGTTCATCAACCGCTTTCATCAAACTATTTACGCGGCAGATAGAGATTTTTTCCAAAGCACCGGCAGAAGTAAGTATTGCATCATCATTCAGCGCTCCTACTCCTTTATCAGGAATAATGATCGCATGCACCCCCGTACAATAGGCTGTTCGGGCAATACCTCCAATATTTCTTATATCAGTAATGCCATCAAGTATTAAAAACAAGGGAGCTTCACCATTTTCTATAACAAAAGAAATAATATCCTGTAAGCTTTGATATTGAACTTTTGCAATTTGTGCAATGACACCTTCATGATTGGTAACATTAAAA
>Ga0070698_100008721_pt1 | contig 10922 bp, 8 predicted proteins | sample KBSK1502metaG_FD_65477 | JGI IMG/M metagenome (GOLD analysis project Ga0070698, IMG submission 65477) | Corn, switchgrass and miscanthus rhizosphere microbial communities from Kellogg Biological Station, Michigan, USA - KBS K1-50-2 metaG | ecosystem: Host-associated > Plants > Roots >...
TTCGGCAGGAATGTTTGCGACCAGAAAAAAAGAAGCGAGGAAGACCTGACCAGGGAGGAGGCATAAGCGTCTCGGGAATAGACCAGGCTCCTCGATTCGTTGATGGACGGTCACTGAGATTCACAAATGCCTGACTGGCGTTCCCCTTATCAGCCTCCAGGTCGTAACTATGCGTCGCATGATACGGGCCCAGGCCTCCCGATCGCCACACAGAGCCTTTTTCAGACGCATCCCGATGCGGCGATGAGATTGATGGAGTTGTTCGACCACCAACCATGCTCGTGCGGCGAGAACCAGAGGGACAAGAAGCATTGTCCGACAAGCTCCGTTCAGCCTATTCGAGACGTTCTTGTCATTCTTCGATACTATCTCAGACGAATGGGCTTGAACTGAGGAAGCAAGGTCCCAGAGATAGCACTGGAGCACTTGTGCCGCTTTGGCTTCGGTCTCTTTCCACCGAGCAGTTAACTCTCGAGAGTGCCACCGGACCGGCTCAAAGAAGATGCGATGTTTCAAGGAGTCGAACACCCCACTAAGCACGGTTGCACGTAGGGTGCCCCCTTTGAGCACATCTCCAATAATTGGAAGTGCTTTGAGCGGATTTAGCCCAAGGCTTTGAGGGCGATCCGACAAGGGAGCCCAACTCACCAGCATCATTTCATCGGAGTCCCTGACTACATAATATGCAGTCTCGCTGTTTCCGAAATTGCAGAACACATAATCCCCATCCATCGTCCACGTATCGAGAGCACTGGTGTCGTGTTCCTTGACCATCCCGTAATCACAAAGAAATGGCGCCCAGCTCAAAGAGTGCAGGACAATGCCATTTTCTCCGGGGACACGCCACCAGCAGGCCACGGGGAAATTTGAAAAATATGATGCGTCCCATTCATATCTTTGAGTTTCGCTGTGGAAACTGCCCAGTCCCGCCGCGACCATCTGCCGGCCCGTGATCACAAGAGGGGTGCCTGACGCTGAGCGCTCATGCTGTTCCCCAATAACACCCATGGCTTTGAGAGTCTCAAAGAGCGGTTCCTCGCCAAAACGAAGCGCTGCCGTGAGAACAACCTTGTAGCCGGCACGGGCATGCCGTTGCAGTGCGCGCACAGTTCCATCTGAGACCATCAGATCGGGAGTCAGAAACACGGCATAGACTTTGTCACGAAAGGCCATTTGGGCCGCAAGCTTGTGTCCGATGCCCATATGCTCACACCCAGACCGATCCGGCGGTGCAGAAGGAATCTCAATGAAATAAGGCTCGATATGTTCCTTCAGGAGGCTGAATATCTTCGTTCCGGCCAAGGCATGCCAATCATCTGCCGTGGTACAGAAAATAAACTTATCTCGTCCTCCAGGCGGGAGGGCGGGGATATTATGAGGCGACAACAAACTAGGGAGACAAAAGTCCACGAGATAGCTGCGGAACCTCTCGCCCCAGAACACGACGACGAAATAGAAGGGGCGTAGTCGCGCGAGCGCTATATCCGTGTCCTGGATTACATCTGGATGCACAGTTCCGCTCATGGCGTGGCTCCGATTTCTAGAGTCCACATGCATTCCGTGCAGGGATGCTGCCTTTGACAATGCATGGGTGCCTTGTTAGTCTCACCCGCCCGGCGGGACAGAGACGCATCATAAGATGCTAGAAACACTCGCAATACATGTTGAGCATAGATCAATGAGAAGCCAGAGGGCAAGCAAGGATCCCACCCCGACCGCGAAACTGACAAGCCTGTCCGATACAGTACGCACTGAAGGCTTCGGTTGGCTCATCCGCCGTATCCGGTACCGCACTCCGATTAGCCCATGGGGACGTTTCGTACACCGCCAGCTCCGTCGACTCATCGGGCTTCTCCTCACGATTCCCCGTGCGGCGCTTAGGCAGAACGGTGACACAGAAACCATGAAGCCGGACTCGCTCTACGCGTTCTTCGATCTGCAGGTCGCCCCTATCACCTATGATGTGGGCTGGTTCGCCGCAGGGGCCGATCGGATGCGTCGAGAGCAAAACCTGGCTCGAATCCATTTCGTGATTGTCCCAGGGAATAAGGATGGATTCCGCGAGGAACGCGCCGCGTACGAAACGGTCGTTGATACATCGGCCCGGCTTTGGCGATTGTACAACGTGGTCCTTCCGATTCTGACGCTCGTCCCTGCTTACTCAGGACTATCGCTACTTCCTCATCGAGATGCCGTCCGTTCGCTCCGGGCGATGGCAGGACATCGTGCCTACCCTTCGGACTACGAACCCAGTCTGCCGGTTGCCCATCTCCCGGTTGAGTTACTCCAAAGCGCCCCTCGCCAGGATGAAGAAATCGGCATCTTGCGCAGTCCTCTTCAAGCCATGCGCTACATGGAGCGTTGGATGGCGCCCCGTCTTTCCGGTCGGAAACTTATCACCATTACATTGCGTAACTATGCATATATGCCGGCACGCAATAGCAACACCGATGCCTGGATCGCCTTCGCGCGCCGACTCGATTCAACCAAGTATCTCCCCCTATTCGTTCTCGACACTGAGCGCACGCTCGACCCGTTACCTGATATCTTTTCCGATTTTGAGGTGCTCCGCGAGGCCTCCTGGAATGTTTGGCTGAGAATGGCACTCTACGAATCAAGCTATGTGAATCTCGGCGTCAACAATGGTCCATTGTTCGCATGCGCGCTGAATGCGCGCACGCGCCTCCTGATCTTCAAAATCATCACGGCCTCTGTCCCGCAGACGACAGAAGAGATGATGTCCAAACTTGGTTTTAAAATCGGCTGCCAACTGCCCTTCACTACGCAGTTTCAGCGGTTGATATGGGAAGATGATACCTTAGAAACCATTGAACGCGAGTTCGTCAAATTGGTTCACCTGATCGAGAAACACGAGAAGACGTAAGTCCGCCCCTTTCGCAGTCGCTGTCTCAGCCACAAACGGAAGTTTTTCAGGATCCCATCGTTAAGGATCCACAATAATTCCAGAACAGACTGCGTGCGCGGCTCGATCGGACGGAAGCAGTGCGACATGATGGCAAAGGCCCGTTCTTCGACCGGCTTCGACTCCTCATTCTCACCTGCCGCGCCAACCCTGAGAGGCTGGGAAAATAGTTCGCGCTTTAACGGATCGATGGCTTTGGAAAATATGAAGGACCGCAGGTTCATTTCCTTGAACCACCGGCTGAGAGCAGGCACATAGTCCGTGCGCAAGCGTGTGAGCGGCAGATAGGTCAATCCGCTTTCCGGAGTGAAACTGATGAGCGTCATGGTCGTCGATGCATGCACGTCCTGCCTGTCCGGAAAATTTCGATAGATATAATCGCCATCGATCGTCCAACCCTCCAATGTTGCCATGTCGTGCAATCTGAGAGCGGCGTAATCGACAAGGATCGGAGCCCAGCACGTCGAGTACATGAGTACCCCCCGGCCCGGCAGCCTCCACCACACGACGACTGGCGAACGCGAATAGAAATAGGGTGCGTCCCATTCGTACCGCAGCGTCTCTGAATGGATGTGTGGGAGGGCCAGGGCGATCAGCTCGTCCGGCTTCAGGGCAATCGGTTCGCCGAGCCCCTTGCTGCTGCGCGCAGCCAGTTTCGCCAAGAATTGCTCGTTGGCAAACCGCGGACAATTCGCCAGCACGACTTTCTTGCCGGCTTGGGCTAATTGCTGCGCTTCCGATACCACCCCGTCGGCAAAGACGGTATCCGGATAGACGAAGGAACCGTAAGCCTTACCGGCATGCATCGTCTCGGCAATCAACTTGTGCCCCTGCGACATCCGTTGCATCTTCGCCTCGTTCGTCCTCGCAGGAGGCAGCTCCAACCACTCGGCCTGGATCGTACGCGTCAGCCTGCGAAACAGAACATGAGCCTGCATGGATTCCCAGTCCTCGCGGGTCGTGCAAATCAGGAATCGGCTGTCCGTGCGGTTTTCCAAGGCAGGAATGTTGTGCGGCGACAACAGGGATGCGAGACAAAACTCCAGAAAGTAGCCGCGGAACTCGGCTCCCCAGAACACCACACCAAAATAAAACGGTCGCATGTGTTATTGAAGTAGAAAGATACGCGATGGGAGCTACCAGAGTTGCTTCGCTAAACACGACTCTAGGCAATTTGCCACGGCATTGGCGTAGGCCCTATGTCCATGGTCCGTCCATTTTTCTTTTGCATGCCGAGAGTAGCAACAATTAATTTCATCGAACGCATCGGCCCCGGAGCCAACAGGCATAAACCGCTTCATATTGATGACTTTGAGCTCAGGATTCACTCGCTCTAGCTCTTTAAACAGACCATCATAATGAGGCTGACGAGACTCAAAATCTTGCGGCCAAGGATTGCGCAGCACCATAAGCGGGATCCCGTGACTCGCGATCCTGTTCAAATAGGTGGATGCTTGATCTATCTCAACTCCATGACGAGGCGATGTCCCTGCCATTCGATAGGCGATGTTATCGCCCCCGCACGAGCGCACAATCTTTTTCATTGGAGTCGTGACGAGCCGAGCCAGCGATCGAGCGACGGCAGCAAATGGGAACGCTGCCTTTCCCGAGAGAATGTCGTTTTTTCGCGTCTCAAATGCGAGTCTAATAGTCTCTTGCCGATATTCTCTCATTATGGTTGGATTTCGCGCAGAGTCCAACGATGTCCAGAACGACAGCAACGCAGATGGCTGGCAGTGAGAATTTCCCTGACCGGGCAATCCTTCGACATGAGAAAATACTGTTATTGCCGTAGTCCCGCTTGATGCCTTCACTGGCAGATAGAGATAATTTGGGGACGGGGTGATTGGAGGAAAGGTCCGCTGAAAGTCGTGCGGGGCGATGTTCACTAGAATCAAATCCGGATTGAACCGCAGTCCTCGTTGTTCGAGGATGTAAGCCCATTGAGGAAATCCGGTATCCAAATGCCCGAAGTTGATCACTGAAACAGTGCGGGTTCTGCGGTCTCCATTCCTTGAATTTAAAACCTCCTGCAGTATTCCGGGCCATGAACGACTGGAGGTGGTGGCCGCCGTTAACTCATCGCCAAGCACGATGATTCTAAACTCATCAGGTTGCTTCTCAAGAGAGTAGTCGCAGCTGTCATGAAGCCCATAGTTATTCAGATGCGATTTAGCTTCAACCAGGATGTTCCCCTGTCCATCCATCCAAAAGAAAAAGATATCCGTATTTTCCTTAAACAACCCTATGCTTGAGCTTGGTTTGGTGCTGCCACGAAGCTGGTTTGTTTCATGATGATAGCCCCCCCCGAGAAGATGATGATCTCCAACTGGCGCTTCGGTATACGCAGCCATTAACTGGCCAGTAAACTTCGACGCAAAGATCTCATATTCTTTCTTTGCCCAGATGGATCGAAACGTGCTCATGAGAGTATGCTGTCAGACAACACCGTGATCACAGCCCTCACGTTTCAGCCTGCCCTTACTGGGGTCTCAGTAAATTCATTCGCCGTACCCCCTCTAACACCGTGCTCGTCAACATCCGTGAGAGGACGGAACCCGGTCGGCGGTGTATAGATCCAGGAGTCAGAGGTGACATGCACGTGCATGGTGGCGGTACCACCTCCCCCATGTTTGGATGAAAATGCCGGGAAAACAGCCTCCGTGATACCGTGAAATGTCGGTTGGGCACCACTGCCAGGGTTTCCCTTTTCCAGCCAGTCTCCGTTTCGCCCAAACCATATTTTTCCGGCATCCATATCGAGCGCGACCATAATCACCTGATCAACCTGTGCCGCCTTACCATACTGTGTCCTGCGCCCTCTATGAAGGGTGTGGCAGTCTCCACGCCATCCCCATCCGTGCCTACTGGAACCCAACTCCCTGACGATGGAATGCTGCGGGGTCACAACCCCGACAGTCGCTGTATCCTCGGCGGCGCCCAGATTGGGCGACCATGCCTCCCAATACCACCGTCCGCTTGAAAGGAGCGGCCCCGTCAACCAGATGCGATGCGACCCGACACCTGACTGATTCTCATATTCTCCGTTGACCGCCCGCGCGCGGGCGGCAATCGTTTTTGCTCTGTGAAACAACGACAGCGGCCACGGCACATGGACCCGGATGAATCGGACCACATGGGCGCAGATCCGCTCCAGCAGAGATGGATCGGTGTAGATCGTCCTCACGATCGCGTCTGCACGCGCGTCCGTAGTGGCCCATGCCGCCGTATCGGCCCGGCCTCCATGCAACCGCACGCTCAACGCGAAAATCCGCCGCTTCAACGGATCCATGCCGCCGCTATTCTTGACGGACCGGAGGCAGTGGACCTTCCAATAGTGGCGCACGAGCGGCCAGCCGTTGTACCACCGTGGGGCAAGCAAATCAGGAGGAAGATGACCGGGGAGTTCGCGTGCGCCAGTGAAACTGACGAGGCAGATTTCATCGGAATCGCGCACGACGTGTACGCGGTCATCCAGTGAAAAATTCTTGAACACATAATCCCCATCGAGCGTCCATCGATCGAACGTCTCTGTGCGATGCTTGGCGAGCGTCGCATAATTCACGAGCAGAGGAGCCCAGCTGAAACTATGCACGACAATCCCGTCCTCGCCTGGCACGCGCCAGAAGCAGCTATACGGGCTCTCCGCGAAACACGGCGCGTCCCAATCATATCGGAGCGTTTCCGCATGCATGTTGCGGAGCGCAATAGCAGCCAACGTTCTCGGCGCAAGTGTCAATGCAGCTCCTGGCTCCGCCTTCCGCAACGCCTCGATTCGGGGCATGCACCCCTCAAAGGTAAACCGCATGGCAGCGCACAGCACGACATTGCTTCCGCTCGAAGCCAGGCGGTGAAGGGCCGTCACTGATCCGTCCGACAAGACAAGATCTGGTGTCAGGAAAATCCCGCAGGCTTTATCGGCGAACGCCCGCTCAGCCGCCAGCTTATGCCCCTCCGACATGACCAGGTACTTGTTGGCCTGCAGGTTCGGGGGCGAAATCTCGATCAAAACCGGTTGGATCCTACCTGTAAGCGCCAGGAAATCCGGATCTCCTTGAATCGCCGACCAGTCTTCGACCGTTGTGCAGATTAAGAACTTGCTGTCAGATTTATCCTTCAACGCAGGGAGATTGCCCTCCGACAGAAGCGAGGGCACCAGAAGCCGGAGAAAATACTCCCGGTGATCCTTGCCCCAGAACACCACGATGAAATAAAAAGGGCCTACAAAGCTTGTCATGCGGCCTGTCTGGTTTTCCCGATCAGACGGCGAAGCTGATCGCGGCGGTGCGGTGATAATTTACTCACAGGATACATCACCAAAAACCATCCGAACGAACGCAGGCTTTGCTCCGACAGAAACCAGCTCGCTCGTATCCACGCAGCGGCCAGCCGGCCCGGTTTCTTTAGTGCGCGACTCACGACAGACTCTGCCCGACGCTCTAACTCCTCCCATGCCGGCGAAACAGGATGGCTGTGGAACCGAACCGGCACGGCATACAGACGGCGCTTCACGGAATCGCCCATGGGTCCGTAAAGCATTCTGTGGATGCGATGAATTTTGTAAACGCTACCGACTACAGGGAGCCGTTTCAGCAGCCCACGCGAATCCGGATACGCATAGTCCTGGGTGCGGGTGAAGCTGGCCATCATAAGGGCGTCCGAATCGGCAATGACCGTGAGGTCCCGGTCCGGATCGAAATGCATGGCGATGTATTTCCCGTCAGTGGTGCCCCCATGATCGAAACACTCAGCGTGGTGCGTCCGCATGTCGCCGTAGCTCACGAGTAGCGGCGCCCAAAAAAAACTATGGAGCAGCGCGCCGCCGTCTCCTGGTACGCGCCAGAGGGCCGAGGTGGCCATCGTGCAGAAGGCCGAAGCATCAAACTCGAATCCTGCCGTCTCAGGGTGCAGATGCTCAAAGACAATTTCAACGAGGAGACGCGGAGGCAGGCACAGCGGTTTTCCCGGCTCCAACAATCCTCTCGTCCGGAACGCCGCGAGGCATTCCTCCTGGGCGAATCGGCAGGCCGCCGCCATCACCACCTTGCTGCCGCGACGGGCAAGCCGGTCCAACTCGACAATAGCCCCGTCCGACAGCACCATGTCCGGAGCCAGAAAAACGCCGTAGGCCCCGTCCGCGTGGGCGCGGATCGCGGCGACCTTATGCCCAGCGCTCATGAAAAATAAGCGCAATGCATAGCCTTGACTGGCGGTCAGGGTAGCGCCGATTTCTCTGGCAATCGTCTGCAGTTCCGTGAACACCTGGAGAGAGGCGACTTCGTTCGGTGACACAAAATCCGGAATCCTGACAGCCTGTCCTGTTTCATGCCGGCCACCTGCTCGACGCAGCTTCTCGAGATAGGGACGCCGCAGAAAGTCAGGAACGGGATGCCTCAGCTCGACAAACTCGAGAGTTGCAGAGATTCCTAACAGGGCAAACAGTGGATCGGCCTGGAGGGCTTTCCAATCCTCGGTCGTCGTGCAGATCAACAGCCGGCAGCGGCGGACGCCGAACAAGGCTGGAATATTTCCGGGAGCGAGAAGGGACGGAGCACACAGCCGAAGGAAATGGTTGCGAAACTCTTCGCCCCAGAACGAAACGATGAAATAAAACGACCGCTCTACGACGCTCACTCTGCGTCCATTATTTCTTTCCGCAACAGAGGCAGAAATTGTAATGCGCCATCGCGTGATGCCCGGTATGCACCACCTCGTCATTCATGGAAAAGACAAATACATGATCAAAATAACCTTGCATCAGTCGCTTGAGATCTTGTTGATCCTTGCAGTTCACGTGCCCCTGCCGACTGTGCGCTGAAGCATAGGCCTGCGACTGAAGCGATGGCGTACCGATGATCGCGACGCCCTTCGGCTTGAGTGGAGCGATCATGTTGGCCATGAATCGCCCCTCGGATTCCGGCAGCACGTGCTCTAGGACATCCAGGCAAAACACGGCATCAAATTCACCCTGGACCGGTCTGACCGTCACATCGTGCTGCAGGCAGGCGAACTGCCACTGCGAGGACATGATTTCCTTTGCAGACTGTACAAAATCAGGATCAAAATCCACCGCGGTCACCTGCTTGACCGCCTGGACCACGATGCGGGTGCCGAAACCGTCCCCACAACCAACCTCCAGCACGTGACCGGCCCCTTCCAGCATCTTGGCCACGAATTTGTAACGGGACAAATAAAACACCACGCGCTTGGGATCATCATGCCATGACCACCCACTCATCAGGCCCATCTGCTCGGGACGCTTCTTCATCATCTCCATGGCGTCGCGATACTGTGGCTCCCCGATCCCGTCGTTGCTCATGAATACCCTTCCCCCTTTAGCTCGACCGCGTTGAGGCACATTGCCGAACGATTCTCGCCAGGCCGGCCTCCAGCGGCGTCAGACTCACTTCGGGAAAAGCTCGGACCATTGCCGACACGTCGAACGTCCGATGAGTGATAGGCAGTCGCCGCGGCGCGTGTTGAATCTCGGGAGGCGGATCGAATTGGGCCGAAACCATGGACGCCACGTCCGTAAAGCTGAGCGAGCGACCCGTCGCCACGTTCAGCACTCCCTCGCTTCGACGCCTCAGACATGCGTGGATAAGCGCCACTACGTCTTCCACCTGGATATGATCCCTGGTTTCCTCTCCGCGCCCGAACAGGACGATCCGCTGTTCCTTCATCGCCATCCGCAGAAAGCGGCTCGGTCCGTAGGCATCGTGGGTATCGTGCGCGGCGCATATTTGAGTTGACCGTAAGACTGCCACCGGCGCATGAGCCAAACGACGGAACAAATCCTCCCGTACGAGGTGCATAGCCGAATAGGAATCTGTTGGCGCAACGGGGCTGCTCTCCCTGACCTCCTCCACCGACTGTGGATAGACGGCATCGGAACTCAGATAGATGACATGCGCGACCGGCTGCTTCGACAACGCAGCACACACATTGCTCGCCATCTGGATGTTTCGCACCATGGTCGCCAAGTCACGGCCTTCCCGCGGAGGAATGCCGGCAAGGACCACAAGCGCGTCATCACGATGGAGACGCCCGGCGAGGCGCTCCGGAGCATCGGAGTCGAGGAGGCCCAGATTGCAGGAGTCCAGCGCCGCAACGCTGACACCGCGATCAAGAAGAAATGGAGTAAGGGCACGGCCGATTACGCCGCTCGCTCCCAGGATCACTACCCGGGAGAGCCGCGTCATCTCTCGGGAAGTATGTTCGATCATCGGATTAAGCCCACAAGGCCCTCGCCCGCACGGACTGATGAATCTGCGAGCCTTCTACCGCCACGATTGAGGGTTACTCCCGCCCCTTCCGGGCAGGCCCCGAGCGAATAAGATGCCGGAAGTGTCTCACTGTGAAACCGTGTTTTCTGCACTCGTCGAGCAGCCAATGACGATGTCGCCACAGCCACCGGGCCGTGTAAAGGGGGCACATTAGACTCACGCCAGGCGCGTCCCATCCTGTGTTTTGCCAATCATAGTGCCGCTTTTCAACCAGGCCTAGGCGTTCCTTGAGCTTCCACCATGCATAACGCCGATAGCGCCATACCCACTTCAGCGTGAACAGAGGGCAGACAAGACTCACACCAGGTGCATCCCATCCACCTTGATGCCAGTCGAAATGCCGCTCTTCAACCAACCCCAGCTTCTCTTTCAAGCGCCACCACACAAAACGCCGGTACCGCCATAGCCAGAACAATGGCGACAATCGCTCCCTAAGAGCACGTAGGAGAATCCGGCGGGGTCGCAATATGAATGCCCACAACCCGATGGCTCCCCACCAGGCCACCTCGACTCTATGGATGTCCTCACCAGAAAATCGTTCAAGCACCCAGGTGGAGAATCGCCCCTGTCCGACATTTTCGTAGACATCGGCAATGAAACGCTCTTCGATGGTTCGAGAACGCAGGACCTTGGATACCACTTGATCCGTCTCTTTCCGACGAGTCTCCCACGCACCAGAGATGTCATTACTGTGGAGATACACGGGTTGGGGA
>Ga0070698_100008723_pt1 | contig 10921 bp, 10 predicted proteins | sample KBSK1502metaG_FD_65477 | JGI IMG/M metagenome (GOLD analysis project Ga0070698, IMG submission 65477) | Corn, switchgrass and miscanthus rhizosphere microbial communities from Kellogg Biological Station, Michigan, USA - KBS K1-50-2 metaG | ecosystem: Host-associated > Plants > Roots >...
CGCTGATGTCACCCGGGGCGCCGACGTGGTGATGACGTCGCTGCCCATGCCCAAGGATGTCGAGGCCGTGACCCTGGGCGACGGTGGCATCCTGGCGAACATCAAGGCGGGCCAGACCTACATCGACCTAAGCACCAACGCGCCCTCGATGGTGAAGAAGATCGGCGCCGCGATGGCGGCCAAAGGCATCGCCATGCTCGACGCACCGGTGAGCGGCGGCACGACGGGCGCCGAGGCCGCGACCATTGCCATCATGGTGGGCGGCGACAGGAAGGTGTTCGACGACGCCTTGCCGGTGCTGCAGTCGTTCAGCGCCAACGTGATCCACATGGGCGGACTGGGCAGCGGCACGGTGGCCAAGCTGGTGAACAACATGTTGTCGTTCTGCAACATGGCCGCCCTCAGCGAGGGCATGATGCTGGGCACCAGCGCGGGCCTCGACCCGGACAAGCTGCTCCACGTGATCGCCAACGCCAGCGGCAACTCGAACGCGGTGAAGAATTTCTCTCTGCGCGCGCTGCCGGGCAAATACTCCCCGCCGTCCTTTGCCCTCAACCTGGCCTACAAGGACCTGCATCTTGCGCTGGAGCTGGGCGACGAGCTCGGCGTGCCGTTGTCCCAGGGGGCGGCGACGCACAACCTGCAGCGCATGGCGCGCGGCATGGGATTCGGCGCCGACGACAGCTCCTCCGTCCTGCGCGTCTACGAGACTATGCTGGGCCGCAAGGTCAAACCGTAAGCTTCTGCAGGAAGACCGCCATGCTGGGGGCGCGCCACTCCAGTGGCGCGTCATGATCTTCCGGGGCGCGGACCTCCACGAGTAATGAGCATGAAAAGATCGCGCCACTTCAGCGCGGAGTTTACTCCGCGCGCAGTGGCGCGCCCCCAGCGAGGCTCAGGCCCGCTTTGCGCGGCTGGCAGCCGATGTCCACCGAGTGGCGGGGGATTGACCTCGCCATCTTGCGGTGCCGCCAATGGTGACAAGGGCGATGCCGAGGAAGATGGCCTTCATGCTTCTCTACCTGTCGCGGCGAGAGCGATTTTGTCGCCGTCATGAACGCCACGAAGTTCAATTCTCACCTGCAGACCGTTGCGCAGAGGCCTGCGCAGACCGTCCGGGCATGCAGCAAGATGTCCGGCATTCTGCATATTCTGGATACGGCTGCGCGACAAATGCAACTCCGTCGATAGAAGGCGGTCAACGCGCAAGCCAGTCGTCTCAGCAACGACACAGACAATTTCCAGCCGGTCAGCGGGTCGTGCGCTCTCGGACACTACTTCCTTGCGCACAGTGGCATCGTCGAAGTGCTCCACCTTGAGCTTACGCCGCAACTTCTCGAACGCCAGCCGACGGGACAGGTCCGGGTCATTCGCCTGCAGCGACGCAAGAAGGTGCGGATCTATCGTCGAGACATGTCGACGCTCCAGGACCGGGCGGTTCCAAGTGTTGTCGCATGACGTGCACTTGTAGATCAGCCACGCATCGACGCGTTTGCCGTTGGCATTCACCCTGATCTTGCCGCTCGTTCGAAACCGCGTCGTGCCGCGACACCGGTTGCAATTCAGCCAGAGCTCGGGGGCGCTTCCAGGAATTATCGTCCACTGAACACGTAAGACATCGGACATGCCGGCTTGCTCTTCCCATTGGGAAGCTCATCGAGACGGCTATGCGGATGAGAAGCCCGATATCGGGCGCAGTGTGGCAGCGGATTGTGTGGCGATCGGAGATCAGGATGCCGGCCGGAGCGTCGTCCGGGCACGCTTCAACCCTGCCATACCGGTCTCGAACCGCCACCATGACGAGCTTGCACGCTAAAGGATACGGCAACGCGCTCGCGCTGCCGTGCTGGTCGGGTGAAACTGGCGAGACCGGCAATTACTTAGGCAAAGTAGATCGACCTATGGGCGTGACGGCACCTGTCTAGCTTGCAGAGCCAGGCTTGAGAAGACCCTAAGCTCGCTTTCGCCTTGGCGCCGTCCGAGCTCGCTTCGCCGCGACCCGACGCGCCGCCGCCAGCGCTACGCGCGCCCACGTGACAAGCTCATCGGGTTCGTCGAACAGCCGCTCCGGCGCGCGCCAGAAGGAGAGGTCTATGGCGCTGCCCTTCTTCTCGTAGCTGAGGGGCGGAGTGGACTCGGCTTCCTTGAAGGCCCCCCGGTTGTGGTCATCGACCCGGAGGTAGAGCATGTTGTCGGTCACCATTCCGAACATCAGCCCGTCGCAGAACACGCCGGTCTTGCCGAACATGCGCCGCATCGTGACGCGGCCGAGCGGAGCGAGCTGCTCGCGCAGGAACTCGGCAAAGCTGTCGCTGGCAACCATTTGCTGCTAAGCGACGCCCGCGAGGACGTCCCGCTGCTCGGCAAACAGCGTCTTGAGCCAATCGATTGTCGCGCGCACGCAGGCAGCGCGGCGCAGGTCGCGGTGGACGATGATCCAGTAGTCGGCGGCGATTTCGGGGATCGGCGGCGTCAGCCGCTCGAGCAGGGGATGGCCGTCACCGACATAGCAGGGCAGGACGCCGCGGCCGGTGCCGGCGCGGATCGCCTCCAGATGCATCAGCATCGATGAGGCGCGCAGCGCCACCGGCGTTCCCGTCTCCTCGACCTGCCGCTGGACCCAGCGCGCGGGCGCATAGTGCGCCTGCTCCTCGGTATAGGTCACCCACGGCTCGGCCGCCGCGCCGCGACGCCGGTAGACCGCACAGGCGAAGGTGCCGGCCTTGGAGACGTAGAAGTCGCCGCTGTCCGGCGGCTGGTGGCGCAGCGCCATGTCGGCTTCGCGTCGTACGAGGTTCGCTGTTTGTCGCGAGTCGACCAGCTCGAGCGTGATGCCGGACGGCAGCGCCGTCGTTGTCGGTCCCGACAGGCAGCGGGCTAAAAATCCAGCGGCACACTCGCCGGTCGATATCCGCACCGTGCCGCTCAACACCGGCGAGACCGCGGCATGCCGCCGATCCAGCGTCAGGACCGCGTCCTCGACGCTCTCGGCCGCCGGGATCAGCTTCTCGCCGGCGGCGTTGAGGCGCAGCCCCTCGGGCAGGCGGTCGAACAAGGCCGGCCCGCCGGACGCGGCCTCGAACGCGGCCAGGCGGCGGGCGATGGTCGGTTGGCTGAGCCCCAGCGCCCGCCCGGCAGCGCGCATGGAACCCTTGCGGGCAACGGCGAGGAACACCCGGACATCGTCCCAGTCCATCGCCCTGCGACGGGGTCTTGGCGGACGGGCCGCCGGCTCCCGCAGCGTCGCGCCTCCTGCGATCGCCGATCCGTCGAGAGTAGCCATGACATGTTCCTTTCTGGCTAGCCCCACTGTGTCGACCTCAGCGGTAATTCGTACCATCAATCGGGTGCCACGAAAACGTTGCAGGGGGCCGCAAAAGCGGAGATCACCGCCGTTGAATCGTAGCCCTATGTTGGAAGCCGACAGAACTTGTGGAGGGCGGGATGCCGACCATCATCGATCTCGACGCAGAGGCCGCAAAGCTCACAATGTTCCGCGGGCTGACGCCGCAAACGACGCGCGCGGAGCGCAAAGGCAGCGCCGCGCAATTGCCTCGTTACCGTGACGGGCTCCTGCTTCTTGGCAAGTCCGCCGGGACAGGCCATTGGGAGACCCATCCCGAGGACGAGCTGGTTCACGTTCTCGACGGAGCGGCGACTCTCGACATCGTCCAGGAGGACGGGCCGCACTCTTTCGCGCTCGGCGCCGGAATGATCGCCATCGTTCCCCCCGGCGTATGGCACCGCTTTCGTTCCGCGGAGGGCAAGACCACGATGAGCGCCGTGATCCCCGGTGACCATATCGATCTCGATGTCGACGACCCCCGGACGAGCACACCCGACCTCGACATAGGCGATACGAAGAGGCCGCCCAGCATCATCGATCTCAATGCCGAGCTCGCGAAGCTCACGATGTTCCGCGGGCGGACGCCGCGATCGACGATGGCCGACCGACAGGGCAGCAGCGCGCGATTGGCTTCCTATCGCGACGGCACCCTCAGCATCACGAAGTTCGCCGGGAAGGGTCATTGGGAATCCCATCTCGCCGGCGACGAACTGATCCACGTCCTCGACGGCACGGCGACGCTGGAAATGCTCGGCGAGGATGGGCCGCAATCCTTCGCGCTCTGCGCCGGAATGATCGCCGTCAATCCGCAGGGCGCGTGGCACCGCTTTTCCTCTGCGGACGGCGTGACGCTGCTGGCTGTGACACCTTCTCCGAGCGAGGTCATCGATCTCGATGTCGACGATCCGCGGACAGTCGAGCGCAAGCCGGCATGAGGTCGAACGGGTTCTGATCTCAACGAGGGAAGGAGGAATTCGCGATGGGCACGCAGGGCATTGTCGTACAGCCGGGACAGGGCTTGGTGGCGAACTACGCGCCGGGGCGGTCGATCGTGCTTAAGCTACGGTGTGACGAGACCGATGGCAGCATCATGATGTTCGAGGCGACTGCTCCGGTCGGGACCAAGAGCACATTGCACCTCCATCACGACAGCGACGAGGTGGCTTATGTCCTGAGTGGCGAGATCACTTTCCTGATCGGCGATGACGTCACGGTCGGCGGCCCCGGTACCAGCGCGTTCATGCCACGTGGCGTCGGGCATGCCTGGAAAAGCACCGGCGCGCACGCCGGGCGCGTGCTGTTTCTCTACACCCCGGCCGGAGCAGGCGAGTTGATCGAAGAGCAGCAACGGACCGGCAGCAACTTCTCATCGATGACCGAAACCGAGCGGGCCGAGATGCTTCAGCGCTGCGGCTGGGAGCTCCTCGGACCGTCGCCGCTCTGAGGCAATGGACATCATCTATCGTCCGGCGGAACCGGAGGATTTGGCGGAAGCCGCGCGCGTCGTTCACCAGTCGGCCAGCGCGTTGCGTGTCCGCCATGGCCTGCAGCCCTTGTCGGCGCCGCCTCCGGCCGCCTTTCCAAAAGTCTGCCTGGCGCAGGATCCCGCCGGGCTCTGGGTCGCCGAAGACGGCGACACCATTGTCGGCTTCGGCTTCAGCTGGATGGCCGGGAAGTTCTGGTGCCTGTCGCAGCTCTTCGTCAGGCCCGAAACCCAGGCGAAGGGCATCGGGCAGGCTCTTCTTTCGAAAACCCTGATGCAAGCCGAGCGCAACGGCGCGGCCAATCGTGCGCTGATCACCTTCGCCTACAACATCGCGTCGACCGGCCTCTATCTGAACAACGGCCTCTATCCCAGGGAGCCGCTCTATCGCATGGTCGCGCCGGCAGAGGCTGTCGCGCCGAACCTTGGCCGCGCCGGTTACGACGTCGCACCGATCGCGCCCTGGCCTGAATCGGGCGAATGGATCGGCCAGCTCGATCAGGAGCTGCTCGGGTTCCGCAGAGACCTGCATCATCAATTCCTGCTCGGCGGCTTCGCGGCGCGCGCGGTTCGCATCGAGCACGCCGGCCGCGCCGCCGGTTACGCCTACATCTCCGCCCAGGGTCATGTCGGTCCGCTGGCAATCGCACCGGATGCCGACGCAAAGGCGGTCCTCACGACGGCGCTGCGCTGCGCGCTGGAGGGCGGCGCAAGGCAAGTCTCGATGATCGTTGCGGGACGAGCGGACGTCGTCATGCAAACGGCGTTGGCCCTCGGGTTCCGCATCGAGGAGCCCTACGTGCTGATGGCGTCGCGGCCTTTCGGCAATTGGTGCAACTATCTGCCGCGCGCACCGGGTTTCATGTAGGGCCGCCGCCGAAGTCGCGTCACAGGTCCAGGCCAAATCTTTTCAGATAGGCCGGATCCGGATCGAAGCCCAAGCCAGGACCGGCTGGGACGCTGAGCGCCGGTTGCCAGCGCGTGAGCCCACTGCCGTACATGTCCATGGGAGGTTCGGCCTCGATGACGGCAAAGTAGGCGACCTCTTTCATCGCTGCCAGGACGTGCAAGGTCGCGAGCGCGGCCGGTCCGATGAAGGGCGTATGGGGGGCGATCGAAACGCCAAGAGGTTTTAGCAACGCCATCGCCCGCCTGGTCTCCGATATCCCGCCGATCATGCAGATATCGGGCTGCACGACGCCGACGGAAGGGGCCTTGGCATAGATCCCGAGCTGCTCGGCCGATCCGAGATCGGCGCCCAGACCGACCACGACCCGGGAAAGAGGCGGCGACTCGAGCAAAGCTTCGGGCGGCCATACCGGATCTTCCAGCCACAGCAGATCGAGCGCCTGCCAGCGCGGGAGGTTGTCCTGAACGGCCGCCAGGGCGTGCGCATTGTTGCAGTCGGCGACAAAAGGCATTTGCCGGCCGACGACCTTTCTCGCCGCTTCGATGATATCGAGGTCGAACTCGTGAACCTTGACCGCGGCGACCTGGGCGGCCAACGCCTGCTCGATGCGCGCCGTGACCTTGGTCGCGTCGTTGTAGCGATCGAGGCTGGCCATCACCGGCACGCGGGTCCGTTGCGCACCGCCGAGCAAGGCGGAGAGCGAGTGACCGGCGGCCTTGCCGGCAATATCCCAAAGAGCCATGTCGACCGCGGCCAAGGCATTGAGATTGGTGCCCGAGCGGCCGAACGAGGCCAGGCGAAGCCGGGCTTCGACGTTCAGGCGCTCTTTTTGCTCCACCGATTTGCCGAGGAAGAGCGGCGCGATGGCGTCGCGTATCGCGGCGACCAGGCTCCGCTGCATGGCCGGCCGAAGGCACAGGCACTCGCCATATCCGACCAGCCCGGACCGGGCCGTCACCTTGCAAAGGACCAGATACAGCGCGTCGGCCGACGAGCCGGCGGCGACCGTCGATCTGGGAAGCCGCAGGGCGATTGGGTCGATACGATCGATGATCATGGCAACGCAGTTAACGCTGGAAGCGCCGTGAAGTGAAGGCGGTCATGATCAAGCTGGGCGGCTCGTCCGTCCCGCGCATCTTTGCTGGGAGCGCGCCACTGCGCGCGGAGTAACCTCCGCGCTGAGTGGCGCAATCATGATTCTTGAGATGATGCGCCATGGAGTGGCGCGCTCCCAGCGATGAGCGGGCCTGGAGGCCCGCGGTCCGATGAATGTCGGCCTCTGGCCCGGCGCTTGCTTCCCCTCTAGCTCGTGCTCTTGCCAGCGGTCACTCAAATCGTCACCGTCGGCAGGCGGGGCCTGCCATGGATCGACTAATGACCTATGCGATAAGAATGGCAATTGGGCTGCTGAGCCTGGCGTTGACGCTTTCCCCGCCAGCGGCACGGGCTGCCGAACCGGTCGATTTGCTGCTGGTGCTCGCCGCCGATGTCTCGCGAAGCGTGACCGACGTCAAATTCAAGCTTCAGCGCGAAGGGGCTGCCGCCGCCATCACAGACCCCGAAGTGCTGAAGGCCATCACATCCGGCCCGAACCGACGCATTGCCGTGTGTTTTGTCGAATGGGCGACGGTAGGCATGAACAATGTCGTGGTCGAGTGGACATTGATCGGGGACGGCTCAGCTGCGCGCCGCTTCGGCGACAGGCTGGTCGAGGCGCCACGATCGTTCGCCGGGAGCACCTCGATCAGCAGCGCCATCGACTTCGCCGTGAACCAGCTCGAGGGCGCGCCCTTCAGGTCGGAGCGGCGCATCATCGATGTCTCCGGTGACGGCAACAACAATTCCGGCCGCCCGGTCACCGACGCCCGCGACGACGCCATCGGCAAGGGTATCACCATCAATGGCCTGGTCATCCTGACGCCGCTGGCGGAATCGTTCCGCCCGGAGCACACGCATCCGCCGGGCGGCCTGGAAAAATACTTTCAAGACAACGTCATCGGCGGTTTCGGAGCCTTTACCGTCGTTGCCGAAGGACATCATTCATTCGGTCGCGCCCTGACGAAGAAGCTGATCGCGGAAGTCGCCGGTCTGCCCCACCATCGGCTCGCCGCCGCGAATTCGAGCCCCGCGCCCGGGATCGACGATCGGGGCGCCGACTAGACAGGCATTGGCTCTTTTCTTTTCGGATTTTATGCCCAACCGATCGGTCATTTTTATGGGATCGATGGGCGACGTGGTGCGCGTCCTTGCCCATGCGCCCTCCCGGTCGACAATACTGTGAATTTGGCGACGCAACATGCATGCCAATGGCACACGACTTGCTGACGTCTTCGGGCATGGGTTCAGGTGACATCGCAGCCCTCGAAGCCCGGGTCCGGCGGGACATCGAGATGACGGCGCATCCACGGATGGAATGGATGGCGCCCCGGCTGTACCGCGGCAAACCGGCGCTCGACGTGCTGATCGTGGGCGCCGGCCAGTCGGGACTGTGCATCGGTTTTGCGCTGATGCGCGATCGCGTGCGCAATATCCTGTTGATCGACCGCGCTCCGGAGAGCCGCGAAGGTCCGTGGGTCACCTTCGCGCGCATGCCGACGCTGCGCAGCCCCAAGGACCAGACCGGCCCCGACCTCGGCATCCCCAGCCTGACCTTCGAGGCGTGGTACGACACGGTGGCGGGCGCCGGCAGCTTCGCCGGCCTCGACCTGATCCCGAGCGAGGCGTGGCACGATTACCTGCAATGGTACCGCCGCGTGCTGGCGCTGCCGGTGCGCAACGGCGTCGCCGCGACGGCGATCGCGCCGGCTGAGCTCGACGATGGCGGACGCTGCCTGCTGGTGACGCTGTCCAGCGGCGAGGTGCTGGCGGCGCGCAAGCTGGTGCTGGCGACCGGCCAGGACGGCACGGGCGAATGGTGGATGCCCGACTTCGTGCGCGCCCTGCCGGCCGACCGCCGCGCTCACACCTGCGAGATCATCGACTTCGAGCGGCTGCGCGGACGTACCGTGGCCGTGCTAGGCGCCGGCGCCTCGGCCGTGGACAATGCCGCCACCGCACTCGAGCACGGCGCCGAGGTGCATCTCTTCTGTCGCCGCGCCGAGCCGTCGGTGGTGCAGCGCTACCGCTGGCTGACCTTCGCGGGATTTTTAAAACACATCGGCGAGATGCCGGACGAGTGGCGCTGGCGGGTGATGGGCAACATCCTGCGCGCCCGCGAGGGTTTCCCGGCCGACACGTATAAGCGCGTGCTGGCCTTTGCCGGCTTCACCATGCAGCTCGGCCGACCCTGGACCGATGCGCGAATGGAGGATGGCCGCATCAGAATCGAGACGCCGCGCGGGCCGTTCCAGGCCGACTATGCGATCTGCGGCACCGGCATCCGCCAGGACGTGCGCTTGCGCCCGGAACTGGCGCCGTTCGCCAACAAGATCGCGCTGTGGCGCCATCGCTACACGCCGCCGCCAGGCGAGGAGGATGCGCTGCTCGCGGCCTATCCCTATCTCGGCCCCGACTACGCCTTCCTCGAACGCACACCCGGCGAGGCGCCGTGGCTGGCCGACATCCATCTGTTCGGCATCGGATCGACCCTGAGCTTCGGACCGTCGGGCAGCAGCATCAATGCCATGACGGCGGCGGTGCCCAAGGTGGTGGCGGGCGTCACCCGCGGCCTGTTCGCGGGCGACCTGCAGCGGCATTGGGAGTCGCTGCTGGCCTATGACGTGAAGCAGGTCGAGTTGGATTTTAGCCGGATGGCGACAGGTTAGGAGGGAATCATGGACACATTCACCACCAAGCGCAGTTCGGCCGGCAAGTTCCGCCCGCCCGTGGTCGAAGCCTTGCTCGCGGAGGTCGCTGCGCTGGACGCGGCGGCGGTGCAGGAAAGAATGCTGCCGGCCGGCTGCTACACCGCGCCGGAGTTCTTCGCCTTCGAGCAGGCCGAAGTGTTCGCCCGCACCTGGATGTGCGTCGGCCGGGTCGAGCAGGTGGCGGAGCCCCGCGATTGCCTGGCGACGGAGGTCGCCGGCGAGCCGGTGCTGGTGGCGCGCGGCGAGGACGGCACGATCCGGGCGCTGAGCGCAATCTGCCAGCACCGCGGCGAGATCATCCCGTGCCCGGAAAAGGGCAAGGCGCTGCGCTGCCCACTCCACTTCTGGACCTACGACTTCGAGGGCCGGCTGGCCGGCGCGCCGCGCATGGGCGACGCCGAGGCGATCCTGGAGTTGCGCAAGACGGTGCGGCTGCCGACGCTGCGCCTGGAAATCTGGCATGGCTTCATTTTCGTCAACCTCGACCCGCAGGCAGCGCCGCTGGCGCCGAGCCTCGCCAAGCTCGAGCCGCTGTGGCCGGGCTATGAGGCGACCGGGCTGAAAGCCCTGCCGCCGGTGATGAGCGACACGCCCCTGCCGTGGAACTGGAAGGTGCATGTCGAGAACTTCACCGACGCTTACCATCCAGAGTACGTGCATATCGGCACGCACGACTTTGCCCCCAGCGTGATGGCCGGCGACGGCGTGCGCTTCACCGCGATGAAGCCGGACGACAATGCCATCGTGCGCAGCGTGCCGATGCGCCGGCCCGACGGTGGCATGATGCGCGACGGCTGGGGCGCTGATGCGGCATTCCCGGCGATTGCGACGCTGCCGACCGAGCAGCGCTCGCGGCTGACCTTCGCCATGCTGCCGCCCAGCCTGACGCTGATGTTCGCGCCGGGCACCGTTGCCTACACCCTGATCCGGCCAATCGGCGCCGAGGCGACGCTGGCCGGCAGTGATCGCGTGACCTACGGCGGCTGGCTGCTGCCGCAAAGCACGCTCGACCTGCCAGACCTGAAGGCGCGGTGCGCCGCGGTGAGCGAGGGCGGTTCGAAGATCTGGGCGCAGGATGTGCCGATCAACCGCGGCATGCAGGCGGCGAAGCACTCGCGCTTCCTGCCCGGCGGCACCTATGGTCCGCTGGAGACCACACTGCAGCAGTTCAATCTCTGGCTGCTCAACGCCTACCGCCGCGCCATGGCGGGCTGAGGCTCCGCTGCGGCCTGAGGGTCGAGTTTGCGGCGTGGTCGCTAGTGTTGTGTCCCAGAGATACGATGACAAAGTCTGGAGATCTTTTCGAGGATAGCGTCTGCGGTTGCGGTCCATCTGAAGGGGGCAGCCTTGGCATTGTGATGTTGGATGAAGCGGTC
>Ga0070698_100008724_pt1 | contig 10920 bp, 8 predicted proteins | sample KBSK1502metaG_FD_65477 | JGI IMG/M metagenome (GOLD analysis project Ga0070698, IMG submission 65477) | Corn, switchgrass and miscanthus rhizosphere microbial communities from Kellogg Biological Station, Michigan, USA - KBS K1-50-2 metaG | ecosystem: Host-associated > Plants > Roots >...
CCCACTCCCTCCACGTGCAGGCCCGCCCGACGCGCCACCTCGATGTAGACCGTGGAGAGGGTGATGGGGATTCCCGTCCGCCGGTCGAGCACGTCGTTCAGGTAGCTGTTGCGCGGGTCGTAGTAGGCCTCGGTGTTGCCCCGGAAACCCTGCTCCTGGAACAGGTATCGGTTCAGGGCCATGACGGAGCGCTCGGGGCGCGGCTCCTCGGCCAGCCGGTCGCGCAGCTCGCCCGCCATGCGATTGAGGCGGGTGAGATAGGCGGGGACGTCGAGGTCGGGGTACTCCTCGCAGGCGATGAGCAGGGCCGCCTCGGCGAGATCGACGGACTCGTCGTCTCGGGCCAGGATGTCGCAGAACTGACGGCGGGTACCCGACTCAGTCACCCCCGAGCCCTCATTGTCGGGGAAAGTATAGCACCGCGTCTTTGCGGGCCCGACGCTCCCCTGCCCTATAATTCCGCACCAGCCATGCACCAGGCGGACCCCGCGAGCTACCGCTTCTGTCCGATCTGCGCCGCCTCCCTCGAGCGGAAGGTGGTGAAGGAGGGGGAGCTCCCGCGGCCGACCTGCGAGGACTGCGGGTTCGTGGCCTACTCGAACCCGCGGCTGGCGGCGGGCACGATCGCGATGGTGGACGGCGGCATCGTCCTGCTGAAGCGGGCCAACGAGCCCCAGAAGGGCAAATGGGTCTTCCCGGGCGGCTTCGTGGAGCGGGGCGAGGAGGTCTCGGCGGCGGCCATCCGCGAGACCCGCGAGGAGGTGAAGCTTCGCGTCGGTCTCACCGGCATCCTGGACGCCTACTCCTTCCCGGGCCAGGACGTGGTGATCGTGGTTTACGCCGCCCACGTGCTCTCCGGTGAGCCCGAGGTGGGGGACGAGACGGAGGCGGTGGCCTGCTTCAAGCCGGAGGACATCCCCTGGGACGACCTCGGCTTCGATACCACGCGTGCGGCGCTCCGCGACTACCTCCGGCGCTTCTACCCCCTCGCCCGGGTCCCCCGCGGCGTCTGAGGAGCGGTGCCAGGCGAGGCCATGGAGGAGTACCGCTTCGTCCTCCCCATCGAGGTCCACTTCGCCGACCTCGACGGCATGGGCCACATCAACAACGCCGTCTACCTGACCTACATGGAGTCGGCCCGCATCGCCTGGTGGATGCAGGTGACCGGCCGCCGCACCCTCCGCGACGTCGCGATGATCCTGGCCCGCACCGAGGTGGATTACCGCTCCCCGGCCACCTACGGAGACCACCTCGCGGTCGGGGTGCGCTGCGCGTCCATGAAGCGGTCGTCGTTCGTCCTGGAGTTCCGGGTGGAGGAGCGGGAGACCGGCCGGCTGGTGGCGGAGGCCAGGAAGGTGCTCGTCCACTACGACTACGCGACGCGGAAGTCGGTGCCCATCCCCGACGACCTGCGCGCGCGCATCCGCGCCCAGGACCCCGAGGTGCGCGAGGAATAGGCGCGCACCGGTCGTAATGGCGAATCGGTGAACGATTTCTGGTTTGACCTCGGCTGCCACGAGGGCCTAGACTCTCGCCGGATCCCGGGAAGCTACCGCAGAAACCTGGTGGAGAGCCACCCAGGTGTGTCTGTGCGCGCGAGCGCCCTCGGGCAGCCGGCCCGGACTCCGCTCTAGAGGAGGATCCATGGGCATTCGACAGCACGCGGCCGTTCTCCTGGCGCTGCTCGTTCCCACCATGGCAGGCGCCCATGAGCACAACCGGGCGATGTTCCTCGGCGTTTCGGGTCGGACGGGGGGGAGCATGCTCTGGGGCGTGCACGGGTCGTACGAGGAAGTATTGTTCAAGGGCAAGCACTCGGATCACTCCGTCTGCAATCCCAGACACTGGAGCGCTGTCCTTGATGCCAGCGCTCACTTCAGGTCGCACGACGGGTTCGCGATCACTGGGGGCCTGAGTTACACGATCTTCGGGAGCTGCCCAAAGCCAGGTAAGTACCCGCAGTTCTTGCCAACCGTGTACGCTCTCCCGATTGGTAAGCAGAAGACCGGGACACTCACCGATGATTCCTGGCGGTGGGTGGGCGTGCTCGGGGCCCAGCTGGATCTCCTCGTGCGCAGGGAGGACGGGATCCGGGCACAGGTCGATGTCATACAGAATTACGGGGGCGATCACGCCACAAACGTCCGCTTTTCCATCGGGCTGCTGCTTCGCTTCTTCAACCACTGAGATCGTGGGCATGACGACAAATGGCCCTCTCGCCCGGTGATCGCCTCGGCCCCTACGAGGTCGTGAGGCTGCTCGGCGCCGGGGGCATGGGCGAGGTCTACCGGGCCCACGACCTTCGACTCCGCAGGGACGTCGCTCTCAAGGTCCTCCACCCGTCGCTCGCGATCGACGCCGAGCACGTGCAGAGGCTCGACCGGGAGGCGCGTGCGACGGGGGGCCTGAATCACCCGAACATCCTCGCCGTGTTCGACGTGGGGGCCGAGCAAGGCGTGCCCTACATCGTCTCCGAGCTGCTGGAGGGGGAGTCGCTCCGCGAGCGGCTGACCCGCGGGCCCTTGCCGTATCGCAAGACGCTCGAATACGGCATCCAGATCGCGCTGGCCCTGGGCGCCGCCCACGAGAAGGGGATCTGCCACCGCGACGTCAAGCCCGGCAACGTGTTCATCACCCTCGATGGCCGGGTGAAGCTCCTCGACTTCGGCCTGGCCAAGGCGCACACGTCGGCCGCTCCTGCGGCCCCGGATGACCCGACCTCGAGCGCCAGCCGACCGGGCGGGATTCGCGGCACCCCCGGCTACATGTCGCCCGAGCAGCTTCTCGGAATGCCCGTGGACCACCGCACCGACCTCTTTGCCCTCGGCGCCGTCCTCTACGAGATGCTCATGGGCGCCCGGGCCTTCACGGGCGCTTCCACCACGGCAGCGATGACCGCCGTGCTGAAGGACGACCCCGCGGAGGCGCTCGAGCTGAACCCCAGCCTGCCCCCGGCGGCGGTGGCGGCGATCCGGCGATGCCTGGAGAAGAACCGGGAGGAGCGGTTCCAGTCGGCCCGTGACCTGGCCTTTCACCTGAAGGAGCTCGAGGAGGGGGCCACGGGGGCCGGCCGCAGCTCGACCGCGCCGGGCGGCCGCCGGATCGTCCTCGGCCTCCTGGCCGCGGCGGTGGTGGCGGAGGCGTTGGCGCTCGCGGTGGCGTGGCGTCCGGGTCGCGCGCCCTCCTTCGAGCAGCTCACCTACCGTCGCGGCCGCATCGGCGGGGCGCGCTTCACCTCCGACGGCAGCGCCGTCATCTACAGCGAGGTGCGGGTCGTCCCCGACGACTCCGGCCAGCGCAACCGGCGCGAGGTCTGGCGACTCGATCTTGCGGACAGCCCCCAGTCGCACTCCCTGGGACACCAGGGGGCCGATCTCCTGGCGGCGCGGCAAGGCGAGCTCGCCCTGTCCCTCCAACGCCGCTTCGGAGCCGGGCGCCGCTTCGTGGGAACCCTGGCCCTGGTGCCCCTCGGCGGGCCCGGCCGGCCTCGCGAGCTGGCGAAGGACGTCGAGGACGCGGACTGGGATCCGGCGGGGGCCCAGCTCGCGATCGTGCGTCAGGCCGGCTCGACCGGGGAGAGCGTGCTCGAATACCCGATCGGCCGCGCGTTGTACAGGACCCCTGGCTCCGTCCGAAGCCCCCGCGTCTCTCGCGACGGGCGCCGGATCGCCTTCCTGGACGACGCCGCCGGCCTGGGTATTGGCGGTCGGGTGGCGGTGGTGGACCTCGAAGGGCAAGTGACCGCGCTGACCGAGAGCTGGACGAGCGCGCACGGGCTCGCCTGGTCGAGCCGCGGCGAGGTCTGGTTCACCGCGGCCAGGGGTCGCACCAACCGGTCGCTCCGTGCCGTCGATCTCGAGAAGACACAGCGCACGGTCCTGGACGCGGCGGCTTCGCTGACCCTGTGGGACATCGCTCCGGACGGCCGCGTGCTGCTCACGCGGGACGAGGAACGGAACGCGCTGGTAGGCGTTCCCCCCGGTCAGACCAGCGAACGTGAGCTCTCCTGGTTCGACCTCACCGGCCTGGCTGACCTCTCGGACGACGGGGGCACTCTGCTGTTCGGTGACCGGTTCGGCCTGTACACGCGCGGCACGGACGGGTCGCCGCCGGTGTACCTCGGCTTGAAGGACGGGTTCGCGGACGCATTGTCGCCCGATGGTCAAACCGTGCTCGCCACGAGCCCCTCGACGAGCGAGCTCGTGCTGCTGCCCACGGGACCCGGCGAGCCCCGCTCGGTGCCCGCCCATGGCATCGCGAGCTACAAGGGCGCCCTCTGGTTTCCGGATGGGCGCCGCATCCTCTTCAACGGCGTCGAGCCGGGCCGCGAGCTGGCCTGCTACGTTCAGGACGTCTCGCGAGATCCGCCCGGTCCGCCTGGCCTGCTCGCCCCCCGCCGGGCCCTGTCGATCTCGCGGGATGGGACGTGGGTGGCGGCGCTGGAGCCCGGGAAGGGCATTTCCCTGTGGCCCGTCGCCGGGGGCCCCTCCCGCCTCTTGCCGGCATCGGAGCCGGACGACCGGCCCGTGGGCTTCAGCGCGGACGGCCGATCGCTGTGGGTTTTCCGGCGCGGTGAGGTGCCCGCCCGGGTCATGCGCCTGGAGATCGGCTCGGGCCGCCGGGACCTCTGGAAGGTCCTGTGGCCGCCCGATCCGGCCGGCGTCTACACGATCGTGAACCTCAAGATCACGCCCACCGGGCAGTCGTATTTCTACAGCTATGCGAGCGTGCTTTCTCAGCTCTACCTGGTGGGCGGCTTGAGATAGGCCTTCGGGGGACCGCGCTCAGTCGTTGACGGTCAGGTAGGTGTAGCCCTCGAGGCCTTCCTCGTAGCGCTTCATGAGGCGGCCCGACTCGGCCATGGTCAGGCGCTTCTCGCGCAGGGCCACCTCTACCGCGCGCCTCACCCGCGAGATGAGGTCGTCCTTGCTGTACTGGACGTAGGCGAGGACCTCGGCCACCGAGTCCCCTTCCACCACGTGCTCCACCCGGTAGTCGTCGCCGTCCAGCTTGACGTGCACGGCGTCGGTGTCGCCGAACAGGTTGTGGAGGTCGCCCAGGATCTCCTGGTAGGCCCCCACCAGGAAGGTCCCGATCAGGTAGGCCTCGCCGTTCGGGGGGTGCAGCTCCAGGAAGTGCTTCACGTCGCGCAGGTCGATGAACTCGTCGATCTTGCCGTCGCTGTCGCAGGTGAGGTCGGCCAGCACCGCCCGGCGCGAGGGGGCCTTGTTCAGGCGATGGATGGGCAGGGTGGGGAAGAGCTGGCGCACCGCCCAGTGGTCGGGGAGCGACTGGAAGAGGGAGAAGTTGCAGTAGTAGGTGTCGCTGAGCTGCTTCTCCAGCCCCTCCAGCTCGTCGGGGACGTAGGCGAGGTCGCGGACGATCTTCAGGATCTTCTCGCAGATGGCCCAGAACAGCTCCTCCACCCGGGCGCGCGCCTTGAGGTCGAGGAAGCCCAGGTTGAAGGCGGTGATCGCCTCCTCCTTGACCTGGATCGCGTCGTGGTAGGCCTCCTGGAAGTTCTTCCTCGAGATCCCGGTGTAGGTCTCCCAGAGCTGGCGGATCACGGGGTGCTCGTCCTTGGCCACGGAGTCCGGGATCTGCCCCGCCAGGATCTCGTTCGTCGCGAGCACGTTGTAGACGAGGATGGAGTGGTGGGCCACCAGGGCCCGCCCGGACTCGGTGATGAGGTCGGGGTGGGGCACGCCCTTGGCGTTGCAGGCCTCCGCGACCTGGCTCACGATGTCGGCCGCGTACTCCTGCAGGGTGTAGTTGACCGAGGAGTGGAAGTTGGTCTGGCTGCCGTCGTAGTCGACCCCGAGCCCGCCGCCGCAGTCCATGAAGCGCATGTTCGCGCCCAGCCCATGGAGCTCGACGAAGATCCGGCTGGCCTCGCGTAGCGCGTCCTTCACCGCCCGGATGTTCGTGATCTGGGAGCCGATGTGGAAGTGGAGGAGCTGCAGGCAGTCGAGCATGTCGAGGGCGCGCAGCTTCTCCACCGTCGCCACCATCTCGGCGGTGGTGAGGCCGAACTTCGAGCGGTCGCCCGTGGACTCCACCCACTTGCCGGCGCCCTTCGTGCTGAGGCGCGCCCGCACCCCGATGACGGGCCGGAGGCTCAGCTCGGAGGAGGCGGCCAGGATGGTGTCCAGCTCCCCCAGGCGGTCCATGGTGATGATGACGCGCCGCCCCAGCTTCTGGGCGAGGAGCGCGGTCTCGATGAAGGCCCGGTCCTTGTACCCGTTGCAGAGGATGAAGGCCTCGGGGTTCTCCTGCAGGGCGAGCGCGACCAGGAGCTCCGGCTTGCTCCCCGCCTCGATGCCGAGGTTGAAGGGACGCCCGTACTCCATCAGCTCCTCGACCACGTGGCGCTGCTGGTTGACCTTGATCGGGTAGACGCCGCGGTAGGTGCCCTTGTAGTCGTTCTCCGCGATCGCCTGCTGGAAGGCGCCGCAGAGCTGCTCCACGCGCCGGCGCAGGATGTCTGAGAAGCGGATGAGGAGGGGGAGGTTGAGACCCCGGTTGCGGAGGTCGTCCACGAGCTCCTTGAGGTCGATCTTCGGGGAGCCGTTTCCCGCCGGCGTCACCTCGACGTTGCCGGCCTCGTTGATCGAGAAGAAGTCACGTCCCCAGCCGTTGACGTTGTAAAGCTCGACGGAGTCCTTGATCGTCCAGGCCCGAAGCTCGGTTTGCAACTTGCCCTGCACCTCCCCGCGCTTCCTGCGCGAGCCTTCAGTGTAGCGGCTGCCCGGGAGATGTAAAGCGGAAAAAGCGGCTCGGCCGGATTGTGTATGATGAGCACCCCTCCGAGGTCCGACCGCGTGACTGTTCCCGCCGAGACGCCGGAAGCCGACCGAGAAGGGGCCGACTCGTGGCGCGCGGCCCTGATCCAGCGCGCGGGCTGGATCATGTTGCTGCTCGGGGCTCCCCTGGCCGTGTACCTGTCCCGGTTCGTGGCCAGCGAGCCCCGGCTCCTCAAGCTCGCCTCCCTGTGGCTGTTTCCCCTGGCCGGCGCGTTCGCCGCCCTGGGCCGGCGCGTGAGCTTCCGCATCCGCGGGTCGGTCCTCGTGTTCGCCCTGCTCTTCGCCGGCAGCCTGTTCGTGCGCTTCAGCGGGATCTCGCCCGGCATGCTCCTCTGCTTCGTCCTCGGGACGGTGCTCGCGACCCTGGTGTTCGGCGGCCGCGTCGGCCTCCTGGCCCTCGCGGGGAGCGCCCTTGCCTTCCTGGTCCTGGGCTCGGCCGGGCGTCTGGCGACCGCGCCGATCCTGATCGCGGACCTGGTCCTGCCGGAGAGCTGGTTCCGGATGACCGCCGTCTACCTCCTGCTGGCCGGGCTGCTGGTACTCCTGGTGTCGGGCGCCCTGAGCCGGGTGGAAGGGAGCCTGGCCGAGACCCGCGCCGCCTTCGCGGAAGCGGTCCGGGAGCGCCGCGCCCGCGCCGAGGCCGAGCAGGCCCTGCGCGAGAACGCGGAGAGGCTGCGCGAGGCCCTGGACGCGGCCCAGATGGGCACCTGGGAGTGGGACATTCCGGGGGGGACGGTGGTCTGGACCGGCCACGCGCGGACCCTGCTCGCGATCCCTCCCGGGACCCCGGGCACGATCTCGGCCTTCTGGCAGTCGATCGATCCCGAGGATCGGCCGCGGCTCGAGGCGGCCATCGAGCGGGCGCTCTCCGGGGAGACCCTCGAGTACCGCAGCGAATACCGGGTCAACGGGACGGACCCCCCGCGCTGGATCGAGGGCCGGGGCCGGGTGGATCGCGACGAGGCGGGGCGGCCGGTGCGGATGAGGGGGACCCTCGCGGACGTGACCGTGCGCAAGGCGGCCGAGGAGGAGCTGCGCGCCAGCGAGGAGCGCTGGCGCCGGATCTCCGAGGCCACCTTCGAGGGCGTCGCCTTCTCCCAGGACGGGCTCATGATCGACGCCAACGACCAGCTCGCGGAGATGCTCGGCTACGCCCCCGGGGAGCTGATGGCCAAGCCCGTCCTCGAGTGCGTGGCCCCCGAGGACCGCGAGAGGGTGCTCAAGGCCATCCGCAGCGCGGACACCGGAAGCTACGAGCACCACGCGCTGCGGAAGGACGGCTCGACCTTTCCCGTGGAGACGCGCGCCCGCGCCCTGACCCACCGCGGCCGGCCCATGCGGGTCACCGCCGTGCGCGACATCAGCGAGCGCACGCGGCTGGAGGCCGAGCTGCGACAGCGCGAGACCCTCGCCGCCATGGGCTCGCTGGTCGCGGGGGTCGCCCACGAGGTGCGCAATCCGCTCTTCAGCCTGTCGGCGGCCCTGGACGCCATGGAGGTGAGCTCCGGCCTGCCCGGCGAGGATGACGAGCTCCGGAGCCTGCTGCGGCCGCAGGTGCGGCGGCTGTCGAACCTCATGGAGGACCTGCTCGACTACGGTCGCCCGCCCCGACTCCGGCGGGTGCGGGGCGGGATCACCGACCCCGTCCGGCGCGCGGTGCGCAGCTGCGAGCGATTGGCCGCGCAGGCCCAGGTGAGCGTCCGCCTGGAGCTGCACGGGGGCCTGCCGGAGCTGGACCTGGACGTGGGGCGCATCGAGCAGGTGTTCGAGAACCTGGTCGCCAACGCGGTCCAGCTCTCTCCCCAGGGGTCGACGGTGCGGGTGACCGCCCGGCCCGTGGAGGGTCCGCGTCCCGGGGTGAGCGTGACCGTGGCCGACGAAGGTCCAGGCCTCGCCCCCGCGGACCTCGAGCGCGTCTTCGAGCCCTTCTTCAGCCTCCGCTCGGGAGGAACCGGCCTGGGCCTCCCGATCGCGCACCGCTTCGTGGAGGCCCACGGCGGCTCGCTCTCGGTCGCCAATCGTCCGGAGGGCGGCGCGCTCTTCACGGTCTTCCTGCCCGCGGCGATCGAAGCTCCCCCCGAGGCGGGGACCTAGCCGCTCTTGCCCAGCTCGGCGTCGATGACGTCCTTGAAGGCCTCGAAGGGCCTCGCCCCGATCACCAGCCGCCCGTTGATGAAGTAGGCCGGCGTCGAGTCCACTCCCGCCTGGAGCCCCGCCTCCGTCGACTCCCGGATGGCGGCGTCGAAGCGGTCCGAGGCGAGGCAGGTGGCGAAGGCGGCGGAGTCGAGGCTCAAGCGGGCGGCCCGCGACTTGAGGTCGGCCTCGTCCATGGGCCCCGGGGAGCCCATCAGGCCGCGATGGTAGTCCCAGAACTTCCCCTGCTCGCCCGCGCAGCGGGAGGCGCGGGCGGCGGGAAAGGCCTGGGGGTGGCCCTCCAGCGGGAAGTCGCGGTGCACGAGCTGGACCTTCCCGGCGTAGGTGCTCATCACCTGGTCGATCGTGGCCTGGGCGCGGTGGCAGAACGGGCACTGGTAGTCCGTGAACTCCACGATCGTCACCGGCGCTCCGTCCGGGCCGAGGGTGGGAGCGGAGGCGGGGACCGCCAGCTCCGTGCGGGGAGCGCGGAGCGCCACCTCGACCTGGGCCTTCTGCCGCAGCGTCGCCTGGAAGGCCGCCTGGCGCTCGGTCCGTTGCCGGTCCCGGAGCGCCCTCCGGATCTCGCCCAGGACCTCGGCCTTCGTCCTGCCCCCGAAGCGGGCCTTGTTCTGCTCGTAGAGCTGCTCCATGACCTTCGGGTCCGGCTCCTGGACCTGGTGCTCCAGCTCGTCCCGCAGCAGGTCCCCCTTCGAGATGCCCCGGGACCGGGCCTCCTTCTCGAGCAGCCTCTCTCCGATCATCTCCTCCAGGGCCTGCCGGCGGACCTCGTATTCCTCCTGGCGCAGGCGCAGCAGCCGCTTCCCGATCCGCTCGTCGAGCTCTTGACCGCGGATGGCCACGCCGTCCACCCGGGCCACGATGTCCGAGCCCGAGGCGGGACCGGGGCCGTCCGCGGGCGGGGGTGCCGCGGAACGGCGGCAGGCGGTGGCCAGGAGCAGGAGGGCCAGGGCGGTGTGGACACGCGCGGGTCGGATCATCGAACCAGACTAAGCGGACCCGGAAGTCGCGTCAAACGTCGGGTCAGTGTGCGGGCTTCGTGGCTGCGAACCGCAAGCGGACGTAGTCGAGGGTCCACACCCCCTGGGCGTCGCAGAGGGCCGGGCGGAGCGCTTCCCGCACCTCCTGGAGGAAGGCGGCGCGCTCGCCCTCGCGAACCGTCGCGGTGAAGCTGCCCGCGAAGGTGGCCAGCCAGTCCAGGAGGTCGCCGGGGAGCGCGGTGGGGCGGGGGAAGAGCGCGATCTGGTTCACCACGAAGCCCTGGCTCTCGAGCAGGCGCCGGTAGTCCGCTTCGTTCGGGAAGTACCAGGGGTTGGCGGCGTCGGGGTCCTGGCCTCGCCGGCGCAGGGCCTCGGTGACCGCGCGCTCGATCCGCGCGACGTTGCCGTGGCCGCCGAGCTCGCCCACGAAGCGGCCTCCCGCGCGGAGGGCGCGCCAGACCCCCTGCACCACGGCCTGGGCCTTCTTCATCCAGTGCAGGGCCGCGTTGCTGAAGACCGCGTCGAACTCGGCGTCGAAGGCAAGGGCCTCCCCGCTGGCCACCCGGGCGTCGAGGCCGCGCGCCCGCGCCGCCTCGATCTGCTCCGGGCTCGCGTCCACGCCCACCACCACGCAGCCGAGCGCGGCCAGCTTCTCCGTGAGCACGCCGTCGCCGCAGCCCAGGTCCAGGATGCGCTCGCCGGGCCGGGGGTAGAGCAGCTCCACCACCGGCAGGCCGAGCTCGGACACGAAGCGGGCGTTGCGCGCGTAGCCCTCGGGATCCCAGGTCTGGCCCATGTCGGCCCTACGGCCCGTAGAGCGTCAGGCCGAAGGTCACGCCGATGAACACGCCCATCTGCTCGCGGGTGACGGGCTGGGTGGGACAGTAGTTGCCAGCACCGCACCCGCCGACCACGCCCCGGCGCGCCAGCTCCTCGATCCAGCGGCAGAAGGGGCCGCTGGCCGGCACGTCGCTGAACATGGG
>Ga0070698_100008725_pt1 | contig 10918 bp, 9 predicted proteins | sample KBSK1502metaG_FD_65477 | JGI IMG/M metagenome (GOLD analysis project Ga0070698, IMG submission 65477) | Corn, switchgrass and miscanthus rhizosphere microbial communities from Kellogg Biological Station, Michigan, USA - KBS K1-50-2 metaG | ecosystem: Host-associated > Plants > Roots >...
GCCGCCGCGACCGTCATCGACCCCGATCGACCGGTGCGGATCGACCGCTATCTCGAGGGCATCGAGGTCGACGTCGATGCGGTGTCCGATGGTGACGAGGTGCTGATCGCGGGCCTGCTCGAGCATGTCGAGCGGGCGGGCGTCCACTCGGGCGACTCGGTCGGGGTGTTCCCACCGCAGAGCGTCTCGGAGGCGGACCAGGGCCTGATCGTGGCGACGATGGAGCGGATCGTGCTGGCGCTTGGCGCCAGGGGCCTCGTCAACGCCCAGTTCATCGTCCGCGAGGACGGCGTCTACCTGATCGAGGTGAATCCGCGCGCGTCGCGCACCGTGCCGTTCCTGTCGAAGGTCACCGGCGTGCCGATGGTCGAGCTGGCGGTGCGAATCGCGCTCGGCGCGTCGCTGGCCGAGCTCGGCTGGCCCGCCGGGCTACTGGCGCCACCGCCATATGTCTCGGTCAAGGCGCCCGCGTTCTCGACCGTCAAGCTCCGCGGCGTCGATCCCTCGCTCGGGCCGTCGATGCAGTCGACCGGTGAGGTGATCGGCATCCACGAGGACCCTCGCGTCGCGCTTGCCAAGGCGCTCCGCGGGGCCGGGCTCATCCCGGCCACGACCCCGGGGTCGGCGGGACAGCGACCGCTGGCGCTCCTGTCGATCGCCGACCGCGACAAGCCCATCCTGGGCCGCCTCGCGACGGCGCTCGACCGCGGCGGGTTCCGGCTCGCGGCAACCCCGGGCACCCGGCTGGCCATCGCTGACGCCGGCCTCGATGCCGATCCGGTCGCGAAGCTGGGCGCCGAGCCGGATCGGGCCGCCGGCGAGGTCGGGCTGCTCGACCTGATCGCGAGCGGTGAGGTCCGCCTGGTCGTGAACACGCCGACACCGCGCTCCGGGCCAATCCGCGACGCCGCCGAGATCCGCCACGCGGCTGTCGCCGAGGGCGTGCCCTGTCTGACGGCCATCGAAACGGCGATCGCCGCCGCGGAGGCACTGGACCCGGCGATTGCCGATCAGATCGCCGAGGTGCGGTCCCTCCGCAGCTGGCTCGCCCGCGAGGACCCCGTTCCGTCGGAGGAGCTGGTCCCCGCGCGCTGAGCCCGACGACTGCGCTGCCTCAGCAGCTGACCGCTGGGTTCCGGTTCGGCCAGTCAGGAACCGGAATACGGGGAGACGAGCCAGAGCAGCCCCTGTGCGCTCGTGCCTCCGTCATACGTGCCATCAGCCTGGCGGACGACCCCCTGGACGCGGAGGCGGGGCTCGGCGAGCCGCGTGGCACTGCTTTCGAAGGCGCCATGACGCGTCGTGAACGCGAGGTACATGCCTTCGGCGTCCGCCGCCGCCTCGACGGTCGAGTTGTAGTGACCGTACGGGTAGGCCATGGTCACTGGTCGAACTCCCACGAGCGACTCGATCGCGTCCGCGGCGGCGCGGATCCTCGATCGGGCTTGCTCGTAGGCAAGTGTCGTGAGGTCACCGTGGTTCCACGTGTGATCCGCGAGCTCATTGCCGGCCGCGGCGATCTGCTGGAGCTGGCAGGCCGTCATGTGCTGGCTCGTACCGATCCGACCGGGAACGATGAAGAACGTCGCGGAGAAGCCATGTCGCTCGAGAATCGGGAACGCAAACGTGTACTGATCCGGCCGACCGTCGTCGAAGGTGATGACGAGCGAATGCACCGGCACGCCAGTCCCTGACATCAATGCCGCAGCGAGCTGCCGTGTCGTGATCGTGTGCCAGCCATTCGATTTCAGCGCGGCCATCTGCGCATCGAAGGTCGCTGCATCCACGAAGAGATCGGGATACCGCTCCCTGCTCTTCAGCAGCGACTTCGGGAGCACGTGGTGGTACATGAGGACCGGCACGTGGATCGCGGCCACCGTTGGAGTCGAGCTGGGCGCTCTGCGGGCCGGATCCGTTCCGAGCGTCGGGGCCGTGCCCACCCAATGACACGCACGTTCGCTCGGTGTCGATGCGAGTTCGCCGTTGTCTGGCCCGGGCACCCGAGGGGGCGATGGCGGCACGCCGTCATGGAGCGCCGGCCGTGCATTGGCCGCCGCCACGGCGATCGGGGGTATCGGCGAGCGAGGCGAGCCTGGGGCCGTCAGCGGGCACAAGGCACCGACGAGCAGCGCGCCGGCGGCCGCCATGGCAAGGTCTCGTCGCCTCGTCATTTGGGGAGGGGATCGACGCCCCAGTTCGCATGGCTCTCATTCATGAGCCGCGTGCGGGCAAAGACATGGAGGTCCGAGCCATCGGCGTTGACGACGTACAGGTCGGCAAGGCCGTTGGTCGACGGGAAGTGCGTGAAGATCAGCTGCGACCCGTCAGGCGACCAGCACGGATCGAACGTGGCCTGGGTGTGGTTGTCGGCCATCGGCAGGTGGGCGGTCAGCTGCGTCAGGCCGGTGCCGTCGGGTCGGATCGTGTAGATGTTCTGCTCGCCGCCCTTGAACGTGACGCCCGGGACGTCGAGGGCGATCAGCCTTCCATCCGGTGACCACCCGGGCTCGCTCGAGCCGAGCTTCCACGGCGTGACCTGGCGCTCGTCGGTGCCGTCGACGCCGACGGTGAAGATGGCCTCGCGCTCGCGGCCCCATCGTGGCGCCGTCTTGTCGTAGTCCTTCCGAACGAAGGCGATCCGCTTGCCATCCGGCGACCAGTCGGGCTCGTAGTCCTCGAGCAGCTCGCCGACTGCGTGGTGCGTTATCGCCTTCGATCCGCTGCCGTCCAGGTTGATGATCCACAGGCTCACGTTCGAAGGCTCGTCGTCGATGATCGGGTCAAAGGCGCGCTGGACGACGATCTGCGTGCCGTCCGGCGACCAGCTGTCACCCTCGCTGTCGCCCTGGCAGAAGTGGCCGCAGGCGCCGTCGGCGAGATCGCGGACGTTCGACCCGTCCACGTTCACGAGCATGAGCTTGTCAGGCCCGTTGCCGAAACGGGTGAACAGCACGGTCTTGCCATCCGGCGAGATCGCCGGCCGGGCATCGTCGAAGGCCGAGTGGACGAGCGCGCGTGCGCCCCTCCCGTCGAGGTCGTCGATGTACAGCTGGTGCCGGCTGGCATTGATCATCCAGTCCTCGAAGACGATCTGACCCTCGCCGATCGCACCAGTCGGCGATGGCGTGACTCGCGGGGTCGCGGTCGCAGGTGACGGCGACGCGGCCTGGTTCTGCGGCGCGGCGCCCGTTGGTGGATTTGGCGCCCCGCCGCACGCTGCGATGAGCAGCGCCGCCGCCGTTACGAAAAGGGCCCTCCGACAACCACCGATCAGCCCGCCGAGCTCGACGTTCATGTCGACCCTCTCCTGGTTTGCGGCGGTGTCCGCCGTCGCATGAGAGGGAGGTCGAGACCTCAGCGCGTTCCATCTTCGTGAATCGTTGGCCGAGATCAGGGGTGGTACTGGAGTGATTCGATGACCGGCATCGCATCGGCGATGAAGGTATCCCAGGTCGCCACGTCGGGAACCTCGACATCGATCAAGGTCGTGCGGCCGTCAGGAAGATCCAGAAGGAACAGACGCGCCTTGCCGCCTGCGGCGAGACCCCAATCGAAGTTGATGTCGTCAGCAAGGCCGTTGGTGAACAACGCAACCATCGGCTTGCCGCCGCTGTAGGAACAGGTTTGGGTCCACGACGGCTTGATCGTCAGGTCCACGGTGTACCCGCTCAGCCCACCGACCGTGGCCGGTGTCGGCGTCGTCGCGACGACACCGGGGAGCGTGGTAAGCCAGGTCGAGAGCGCGGCGGACGTTCGTCCGATTCCCGGCTCGGGCGTCCCCGGACATGTGGCTGCCTGCGAATCAGCCATGGCCGTCGAGTTCAAGTTGATCGCACCGGCTTGCCGCGAAGCCTGCTCGACAAGGGTGAAGCCGTCAGGGCCGTCAACCGCGTCCGACCAGCCCTCCGGAACGGTGTACGAAAGCCGGCCGTAGTCATAGACGAAGGCGCTCCGTGGGACGAACGGATTGAACGCCGCCGAGAAGTGCTGACCCGGGTCGAGGTCACCGAGGCACAGGCTCTGGTGGTTCGGGCAATCCGCCCGTGCCCAGTCGCCGGAGATGAGCGCGCCTCGCGCCTGGCATGGGTCGCTCTGGACGTTGAGCGTCAAAGCCCGGCTGGTCTCATTGAGCGCAAACGCGTACAGGCCGAGGTCGTCGCGGTGGCAGCCTGCCTCGTCCTGCGAGAGGCGGAAGGTCAACCGGTCGTCCCCGAGCCAGGTCGCTGCGGACGTCACGATGGGGTTGCCCTCGCCCGGGTAGAACTGGAGCTTTTCGATCGACAGGTTCAGGGCGTACTGGATAACCCCCGACAAGCCCTGGGGCGGGGTTCGCGTTGGTGCGACCCACATGGCGCGGAGTGAGGGCGGAAGGAACGGTCCGGTCGCGGACGGTGAGTTGCTGGGCGCCAGGCTGGGCGATGGAGTCGCAACGGGCAACGGCCCGCCCCCGACCGAATTGAGCCAGACAGCGACGAGGGCGACGGCCGCCGCCGCAAGGGCCAGGACTCGAATGCGGGCCATGGAGTCGTTTCGCTCTTGCCGGAGGCCTCGAACCAGCCAGCCCGGTCGCTGCCTGGTCACGGCCACGCGCGCGAGGCTGCGCTCGAGCAGGGTGTCCGGGAGGCTGAATGTCGCCCGGTCGTCGAGCCAGGCGGCGACGCGGAAATCGAGATCGCGTTCGATCGTCATCGTGCCGACTCCGTGGCGAGACCGCTGCCGCGGGCGTCGGCCTCGAGCTCCGACCGCAGGGCGGACATCGCGCGGTGCAATCGGGATTTGACGGTGCCGGTCGGGATGGCCATCGCCGCCGCTGCCTCCTCGTCGGAGTAGCCCAGGTAGTGGTGGAACACGATCACCGCACGGTGCTCCGGCCGCAGGCGACGAAAGCCGCGCTCGATGGCGTCTCGGTCGGCAACTGCACCAGAGCTGTCGTTATCGATGCGCGCCGCCGGCAGTCGCATGCGGCTCGGCGAGCGCCGGCGCTCCCGTTCCGCTTCGCGATACACGGACCGAACGAGGATCCGATGCAGCCACGCCTCGAATCCGTCGATGTCGCGGAGCCCGCGCAGGTCGCGCCACGCCAGCACGAGGGTTTCCTGCACTGCGTCGTCGGCGAGATCGCGATCGCGCAGCATCAGCTGCGCGACGTTGAACAGCCGGCCGATCGAGGCAGCCGCGAGCTCGGCGAACGCTGCGCGATCGCCCGCGCGTGCCCTCTCGACCAGCTCTCGCTGCAGCGGCCTTCGCTCCCTCGCTGGCGCCAGTCTGCGCCGTGCGAACGAGAGGGATGCGGTCGCCTGAATTCGTTCCATCTTCGAGATGCTTATGCTCGGCTCGTGACGCTCGACCGATCGATTGCGCCGCGCTGCAACATCGGACCGGTGGAGATCGCGCGGCGCCGGCGAAGCGCCATCGTCGTGACGATCGTGACCGCCCTCGTCGCAGTGGCGCTTGTCGCCCTGAGCACGCCGCCCGCGGTTCGCCTGCTGATCTGGCCGCTCGCGACCGCAGCCGCGGTCACCTGGCTGCAGGTGGTCAACAGGTTCTGCGTCGCGTTTGGGGCGCTCGGGCTGGAGAACTTCGGACATCTTGGCGACGAGGTCCACGTCGACCGGCACCAGCGGGCCGCGGACCGTCGACGGGCCCTGCAGCTGATCCTCGAGGGCGCCCTGATCGGGCTCGTCGTCGCCCTGCTGCTGGTCGCGATCCCGGTCTGACGACGAGGCGTCGGCGACGCGATAGCATCCCCGAGTGCTCGTCCCCAAGGTCCAGTTCACTGAATCGCGCCTGCCCAACGGGCTGCGCCTGATCATCTCCGAGGACCATCTCGCGCCTGTCGCGGCGGTGAACGTCTGGTACAACGTCGGCTCGAAGCACGAGATGGCAGGCAAGACCGGCTTCGCCCACCTGTTCGAGCACGTCATGTTCCAGGGCTCGGCGCACGTCGGGAAGGCGGAGCACATCGCCCTCGTCCAGGCCGCCGGCGGGACGATGAACGGCACGACCTGGCTCGACCGGACCAACTACTTCGAGACGATGCCCTCGCACCAGCTCGCCCTCGCGCTGTGGCTCGAGGCAGACCGGATGGGCACCCTGCTCGATGCCCTGAGCCAGGACAACCTCGACAACCAGCGCGAGGTCGTCAAGAACGAGAAGCGCTGGTCGTACGACAACCGGCCGTACGGATCGTGGGTCGAGAAGATGCTCGGCTCGATCTTCCCCGATGGCCATCCATACCAGCACCCGACGATCGGCTCGATGGAGGATCTCGACGCGGCCTCGGTCGAGGACGTGTCCGCCTTCTTCCGGCTGCACTACGCCCCGAACAACGCCGTGCTCTCGGTCGTCGGCGACGTCGAGCCGGAGCAGGTCGGGGCGTGGGTGCAGGAGTACTTCGGCATGATCCCGGCGAACCCAGACCTGCCGGTCGCGTTGCCGGACATGTCGCTGCCGGCCCGCATCGGGCGCGAGATTCGGGAGGAGGTCCCGGACCGCGTGCCGCTGCCACGCATCCACTGGGGCTTCCGCGGCCCGCTCTTCGGCGACCACCGGCTCGACGCACTGGACCTCGCCGGGCAGATCCTCGCCGGCGGCAAGGGCTCGCGCCTCCATCGCCGCCTCGTCCGCGAGGAGCGCCTGGCGCAGGACGTCGCGCTGTTCTCGATGGGCCTCGTCGCCGGAGCGTCGGTCACGGCCGGTTGGGCCACGGCGCGTCCCGGCGTGGATCTCGTCCAGCTCGAGACGGCCTTCTGGGAGGAGCTGGAGAAGATCTCGAAGGAGCCGGTCTCGACCGACGAGCTCGAGCGAGCGAAGGCGCTGACTGAAGCCGATGAGCTCGGCGCGTTGCAGAGCGTCCACGAGAAGGCAGACCGGCTGTCGATGTACGCGACCCTGTTCGACAAGCCGGAGATGATCAACGACATCCTGCCCCGATACCTGTCGACCACGGCCGAGGAGATCCGCGCCGTCTGCGCCGACGTCTTCCGCGCTGACAATCGCGTCGTCCTGACATACCTGCCCGCAGGCGCTGAAGCGGCCACGGACGCGGCGGCGTGACGACCGAGATCGTCGTAGCCAGGCGACCGACCCACGGCGAGCCGCGGCCCTACCAGTTCCCGCGGTTCGAACGCCACGAGCTGGCGAACGGGCTCGGGTTGATCACGGTCGACCTGCCGGGTCGGGCGCTCGTGACTGCCTCGCTGGTGCTGCCCAGCGGCGCGGTCGATGAGCCGGAAGAGATGGGCGGCGTCACGTCGCTGATGGCTCGGGCGATGACCGAAGGCACGGCCAAGCGCGACGCGATTGAGCTGACCGAGGCTTCGGAGCGGCTGGGCGCCTCGCTGCACGCCGAGGCTGGCTGGGATGGGCTGTCCGTCAGCGTCGAGGTCCCTGCCGAGCGGCTGTCCGAGGCGCTCGAGCTCGCCGCCGAGGTGGCGATCGAGCCGTCGTTCCCGGCGGCCGACGTCGAGCGCTTGCGCGACGAGCGCCTGAACGACCTGCTCCAGGCAAAGGCCGACCCGCGCCGCCGCGCCGATGACGGCTTCGTCGAGACGATCTACGCCCCTGGCTCGACGTATGGGCGGCCATCAGGCGGCACCGAGGCAACGGTCCCGAGCCTCGATGCCGATGCGTGCCGCGCGATCCATGGCCGCCGTCTTGATCCCGCGCGGATGACGTTGATCGTGGGCGGCGACCTCGACGCGGTCGGCGAGGACATTCGGGGGATCGTCGAATCTCGCTTCGGAGCGTGGCCCCGCAATCCCACCGCCGAGCCCGCGACGGAGCCGCATGGCACGGCGGCTCGCGACGAACGCATCGTCCGCGTGATCCACCGCCCGGGCTCCGTGCAGACCGAGATCCGCGTCGGCCACCTCGGCGTGCGCCGGCGCATTCCCGATTTCCATGCGGTGTCGGTGATGAGCGCGATCCTGGGCGGGCTGTTCAACTCCCGCCTGAACCGCAAGCTGCGCGAGGAGAAGGGCTACACCTACGGCGCCGGCGCCGGCTTCGACATGCGCCGCGGTGTCGGTCCCTTCGCGGTTCGCGCCGCGGTCAACACCGACGTCACCGTGCCGGCGGTCCAGGACATCCTGGTCGAGCTCGAGGCAATGCGCGCGGGTCCACCGTCGACGGCCGAGCTCCATGCGGCGCGCGACTTCCTCGTCGGCGTCTTCCCGCTCCGGTTCGAGACGCCGCCGGCCGTCGTCGGCGCGATCGCCGGCCTCCTGATCCACGACCTGCCGATGGATGAGCTCGATCGGTATCGGCCTGCGATCGAGGCCGTCTCGGGCGGGGACGTCGAGAAGGCCGCGCGCGAGCACATCGACCCTGCCCAGCTCGCCATCGTCCTCGTCGGCGACGCCGACGCGATCCTGCCGTCGCTGGAGGGCGCCGAGATCGGCCCGATCGTCGTCGACCGCGAGGAGCTGCCGGGCCAGACGCCGGGCGGACCGCCGGGCGAGGGAGCCGCCAACGCAGCCTGAGCCGCGCGGTGTCACGCCGCGGCTGCGGAGCCGCCTCGCGTCCGCCTTCCCGGCCCTCGCGCAATCGCCGACCTACCGGCGCTTCCTGCTCGCCTCGATGATCGCCACCGTCGGCGGGTTCATGCAGCAGACCTCGCAGGGCTGGCTCGTGCTGGTCCTCACCAACTCGCCGGCCCTCCTCGGCCTCGCCGGCGCGATCGGCGGCCTGCCGACGCTGTTCCTCGTCATCGTCGCCGGCGTCTTCGCCGACCGCCTCGATCGGCGGCGCGTGCTGATGGTCACGAACGGGATCGGGGGCTTGTGCGCCCTCGCGCTGGCCCTGCTGACGACCTTCGGCGTCGTCGAGTACTGGCACGTGCTGGTCCTGGCGTTCATCGCCGGTGTCGCGCTCACGGTCCAGATGCCAACCGGCCAGGCGGTGGTCTCGACCGTGGTCGATCGCGCTGTCATCGGCAACGCCGTGGCCCTGAACTCGGCGCAGTACAACCTCACCCGGATCGTCGCGCCGGCGCTCGCCGGTCTGTTCATCGCGGCCGGCAGCATCGCCCTCGGGTTCTGGGTGAACGCGGTGGCGCTGGCCATCGTCGTGGTCCTGCTGTACAGCCTGACGATCCCCCATCCGCGAGCCGTCGACCGAGCCCAGGCTGCGCTGTGGCTCGACCTCCAGGACGGGATTCGCCACGTCGCGGCGAACCGCGTGCTCGCCATCGTGGTGCTGCTGCCGGCGGTGCCCGCGCTGTTCGTCCTCAACTACCTGACCTTCATCCCCGTGTATGCGCGGGACATCCTCGATACGGGCGCGGCGGGTCTCGGCCTCCTGACCGGCTCGATCGGGGTGGGTGCGCTCGTGGGCGCCCTGACGCTGGCCTCACTGCGACCGTCTGGCGGGAGCGGACGGTTGATGCTCGGCGGCCTCGGGATCGTCGGCGTCTCGCTCACGATCTTCGCGCTGTCACGCTCCCTGCCGCTGTCGATGCTGGCCCTGGCCTCGCAGGGCGCGATGCAGGTCGCCTACTACTCGACGACCAACACGCTGATCCAGGTGCTCGCGCCGGCGCGCCTCCGCGGCCGCGTCTTGAGCCTGTACACGCTGACGTCGATCGGGCTCATCCCGGTCGCGAACCTGGTCGGCGGCGCGATCGCACAGCTTGTCGGTGTCGACATGGTGCTGGCGGCCGGTGGCCTGCTGACGATCGGGTTCGTGCTCCTCGTCGCGCTGGTCGAGCCGGGGGTGGCACGCCTGCGCGCCGCACATCTGTCGGTGGTCGCGGAGGTCTGACGCGGTCCGTGCCGCCCGGCTGAAACCTTTTTGACGGCGCGCGCCTCAGGTGATGCATCGAAGCGGTCGGTGGTCGGCCGTTCACCCGCTCCTCCAGGGGGTCCAACCCGAAATGCGCACCCGACTCATTGGCACCGCGCGCCCGATCCTCGTGGCGCTCGTCTCGCTGCTCCTCGTCGCCGGCGCCGCTTTCGCCGGCAGCGCGCCGCAGACGACCGGCTCGAGCGGCCCGAACCTGACGGTCAACACGAACGAAGGCCTCGACGAGAACGAGGCAGCCGAGAACGAGGTCGACGAGAACGCCGACGAGACCGAGGCGCCCGAGACCGAGGCGCCCGAGACCGAGACGCCCGAGGCGACCGACGACAGCGGCGACGACAACGCCCAGGGCGACGAGAACGATCAGGGCGAGAACGAGGACGTCAACGACGACGACCAGGGCGAGAACGATGGCGCCGACGACAGCGGCGATAGCTCGGGCCACGACGGCGCCGACGACCAGAACGACAACCACGACGGCGATTCCGGCGACGACGGCTCGGACGGCGACTCCGGGTCCGGCGGCGGCGACGACTGAAACGACGGAAACAAGGGAAACGTGATCCGATCGGCCCCTCGAGGCCGTGACGATTGCCTCCTCGTGAAATCTCCAGTGGCCCCCGATCATTGCGGTTGTGCCGGTCGAACCGTCGGCCGGCATGACCGCTTTGAGGTTTTCGACTCGCGTGCAGCGTTCCGGCGCCTTCGCTGGCAGGACCGCCTTCGGCTCGGCCACATCAATGGATGTGCCTGATGACCTCAGTGTCGTGCAGGCTGTCCTCGCCGGCGACCGCGAGGCATTCCGCGTTCTCGTTGACCGCGAATCAGCCGCTGTGGTGCGAGCGTGCTACCGGGTCCTTGGCGACATGCACGAAGCCGAAGATGTCGCCCAGGAGACGTTCGTGACCGCCTACCGCTCCCTCGCCACGTGGCGCGGCGACGGCCCCTTCGGGGCGTGGCTGGCACGGATCGCCGTGCGGCTCGCGGTACGCGTGGCCGGACGTCGCAAGGCGGTTGCGTGGGCGCGCTCCGCGGCCGCGCCGGGAGCGGACGTTCTTGCCGCCATTCCCGCAGGCGCACGCATGCAGCCAGAGCAGGCGGCGCTGCGCGCGGAGCG
>Ga0070698_100008726_pt1 | contig 10917 bp, 9 predicted proteins | sample KBSK1502metaG_FD_65477 | JGI IMG/M metagenome (GOLD analysis project Ga0070698, IMG submission 65477) | Corn, switchgrass and miscanthus rhizosphere microbial communities from Kellogg Biological Station, Michigan, USA - KBS K1-50-2 metaG | ecosystem: Host-associated > Plants > Roots >...
TCTCTGTGGTCTCTGTGGTCTCTGTGTCTAGAGCACTTTCTTAGCTTGTTTCGACGAAATTTCCTCGCAAAGGGAGGACATTCTTCCTATATTAACTGGCGTGACTTTTGCAGCCAGCCGCGCGATTTCAGGTAGTGGATGAGGACGCTGATAGTGATTCCGGCGCGCCTCGCGGCCGTCCGACTCCCCCACAAACCTCTTCGGCTCCTAGGCGGAGCTCCCCTCGTCGCCCAAGTCTGGCAGAGGGTCTCAGAAATGAAGATCGCTGACCGTTGTGTCGTCGCTTCTGACGATAACAGCGTTCTCGAAGCAGCTCGCAAAGCCGGAGCTGAAGCGGTCATGACGAGCTCGGGACACGTATCCGGAACCGATCGCGTAGCGGAAGTGGCGTCGATGCCGGAGTTCGCAAGCTACGAGACAATTGTGAATGTTCAGGGCGACGAGCCCTTCATCGGAAGGCGCGCAATAGAAGGCGCCTCGGGCATGGTCAGCTCGGGGCGCTTTCCTCTTGGGACAGCGGCCTCGCCGGCATCATGGGATATTGCAGGCAACCCGCACCTCGTAAAGGTCGTCGTTGGAGATGATGGCCGCGCACTCTATTTCTCGAGGGCAGGCATTCCATTCGTGCGTGACCGTGAAGCGATCGGCTCGCAAGAGATTCGGATGCTGCAGCACATTGGTGTCTATGCTTACTCGAGAGAAGCACTGAAGCAGTGGGTTGAGCTCCCGGCACATCCGTTAGAGAACACTGAGCGTCTCGAGCAGCTTCGCCCGCTCGCGGCTGGAATACCAATTGGAGTTGCAATTGCCGACGAGCCCCCGGCCAGCGGCATCGACACAGAGGACGACCTGGCCGCCGCAAACGCGCGGTGGCAGGAATTCATCGCGGGACGGTAGATAATGCAGCCACAGTCGAAACAGCAGACGCGGTACATCTTCGTAACAGGCGGTGTGGTATCGTCGCTTGGAAAAGGAATTGCCGCCGCGTCAATTGGACGCCTTCTCGTGGAGCGCGGAATGCGCGTCACGATCATGAAGTTCGATCCGTACCTCAACGTCGATCCTGGAACGATGAGTCCGTTCCAGCATGGTGAGGTGTTCGTCACCGACGATGGTGCCGAAACCGATCTCGATCTCGGTCACTACGAGCGATTCATAGATCGGTCGCTGGCCCAGGCCAACAACGTCACGACCGGCCGCATTTACCTGAATGTCATCACCAAGGAGAGACGGGGAGAGTACCTCGGATCTACAGTTCAGGTAATTCCGCATGTGACTGACGAGATCAAGTCGGCAATGAAGCGGCTTGCGCCGGAGAGCGATGTGGTAATCGTCGAGATTGGAGGAACAGTCGGCGACATCGAGTCACTTCCGTTCCTCGAAGCCATTCGACAATTCCGTCACGAGATCGGGCGCGAGAATGCGATCTTCATTCATCTCACGCTCGTTCCATTCATTGCCGCTGCCGGTGAAGTCAAGACGAAGCCGACGCAGCACTCGGTGCGCGAGCTGATGGAGATCGGAATTCAACCCGACATTCTCATTTGCCGAAGTGAGCGAGCGCTGTCAGAGGATGTGAAGCGCAAGATCGCGCTCTTCTGCAACGTGGAATTCGGCGCAGTCGTCGAGAGTCGGGATGTTCCGACGATCTACGAGATTCCTCTCACGTTCCACGAGCAGGGACTGGACGAGCGCGTAATGCACCGGCTCGGATTACTCGGACGAAAAGCGCCCGATCTCACCGCCTGGAGATCGATGGTGCGGCGTGTGGTGCATCCTGCTGATCGAGTACGAGTCGCGGTAATCGGCAAGTACACAGAGCTGATCGATTCATACAAGAGCGTGCAGGAAGCTTTGATTCACGGCGGAATTGCGAACGACGTAGGCGTCGATATCTCATGGCTTGGCAGCGACATGTTCACGGGTCGCGAGAGAACGCGCGAGCTTCTCGCCGATTTCCACGCCGTCCTTGTACCAGGCGGCTTTGGAGTTCGCGGAGTGGAGGGAATGCTCGAGGCGATTCGGTATGCGCGCGAATCCGGTTTGCCATTCTTCGGAATTTGCCTCGGGATGCAGAGCGCCATCATCGAGTTCGCACGTAATGTCATTGGGCTGGACGACAGCCACTCGAGCGAGTTCGCTCCCGAGTGCGAGAATCCAGTCATCTCGCTCATGGAATCGCAGCAGCACGTAACTGACATGGGTGGAACCATGCGGCTCGGCGCCTATCCGTGTCGTCTCGGTCCTGGAACTCGAGCAGCGGAGATATACGGCGCTCCGCAGGTCTCCGAGCGGCACCGCCACCGTTACGAAGTCTCGAATGCCTATCGCGATGCGTTCGTGGAACACGGAATGACACTGAGCGGACTTTCCCCCGACGGGTCACTCGTGGAGATCATCGAGCTGCAGACCCATCCGTGGTTTATCGGATGTCAGTTCCATCCCGAGCTTCAGTCGCGACCGACACGCCCGCATCCGTTGTTCGCGAGCTTCATTGGAGCTGCGGCGGAAGCGAAAGGCACGCGTGCAGAGAGAAAGCGGGCGGTTCTGGAGACGGCTGAATAGCGTGGCTTCGCTTTTTCCCCTCGAGAAGCTTTTCGTGATTGCGGGACCGTGCGTCGTAGAAGGCGACGAGCTCAACATCACGGTTGCTCGCGAGCTGCAGCGTCTTTCATCGAAAGTTCCCGGTGGAATCGTATTCAAGGCGAGCTTTGACAAAGCGAATCGATCGAATCGAGGCGCGGCGCGGGGACCCGGGGTTTCGGAGGGACTGGCTGCGTTGAAGCGAGTTAAGGATGCGACGGGACTGGCGGTCATCACCGACGTCCATCTTCCCGACCAATGCGCGCCCGCGGCGGAAGTGGCGGACGCTCTACAGATTCCGGCGTTTCTATGCAGGCAGACAGATCTTCTCGAAGCTGCCGGTGCAACTGGTCGTGCTGTGAATGTGAAGAAAGGTCAGTGGCTTCATCCCGAGGGAATGCGCGGTGCAGTGGAAAAAGTACGTGGTGCAGGCGCGACGACTGAGATTGCGGTCACCGAGCGCGGAACGTTCTTTGGATACGGCGACCTCGTCGTGGACATGAGAAGCTTTGAGCGAATGCGCTCGGCCACAGGCTGCCCCGCGATTTTCGACGCTACGCACAGTGTTCAGCGCCCAGGGCTTGGCGAAGCCGGCGCGAGTGGCGGCGCTCGTGAATTCATTCCGCCGCTGGCGCTTGCCGCCGTTGCGGCCGGAGCGAACGGTGTGTTTCTCGAGACGCACCCCGATCCCGACAACGCGCCAAGTGATGGGCCGAACATGCTGCCGCTCGCAGACCTGGAGTCGCTGCTCGATCGGCTCGTCTCAGTCTGGGAAACAATCCGCCGATGAAGGCCGCGGAGATCGTCGAGAGAGGGAAACGTGTCGTTCGCATGGAACGCGATGCGCTCGCTGAGAGCGAGCGTCGCATCGATGAGCGATTTGCGAAAGCTGTCGACATACTCGCGCGATCGACCGGAAGAGCGATCGTGTCCGGGGTCGGAAAATCCGGACTTGTTGGAAGAAAGATTGCCGCCACTCTCACTTCGACCGGGACACCGGCCACGTTCCTCCATCCTTCGGAAAGCCTTCATGGCGACCTGGGGATCGTCGGTGAATCCGATGTCGCAATCCTCATCTCGAAAAGCGGTGAATCGAACGAGCTGGTGGCGCTCCTGGAGCATCTCAAGCGGCTCGGTGTATGTACCATCGCGATCGTAGGTGAGCTCGACTCGACTCTTGCAAGGCATACCGATGTGGCACTCGATGCGTGGGTGAAAGAGGAAGCGTGCGTGCACGATCTCGCCCCGACAACGAGCACCACAGTAGCGCTCGCAATTGGCGATGCGTTGGCGGTCGCGCTCCTCGAAGAGAAAGGATTCAAGTCGGAGGACTTTGCGAGACTCCATCCCGGTGGGGCACTTGGACGAAAGCTGCTTACCCAGGTGCGCGATGTGATGGTCACAGGCGATCTTGTTCCTGTGCTGCCGCCTGATGCAACCATGCGGCAGGCAGTCGTTCAGCTCGCTGAGCGCCGCGGGATCGCGGTGGTTCGCGATGACTCGGGGAAGGTCGCGGGAGTGATCACCTCAGGCGATCTCACGCGACTCATGGAGCGCGAAGAAAACGTGATGCCTGTACCTGTTCAAAGCGTCATGACAAGGACGCCGCGAATCGCTAAACATGATGAGCTCGGAAGCGCAGTTGTCTATAGAATGGAGCAACATGGAATCATCTCGATGCCGGTAGTGGATGAGAACGAAATGCTCGTGGGAGTCATTCATCTCCACGATCTCATGCGCGCTGGAGTCGTATGAGGTTCGCTCGCACGACCCTGATCATGATGATCGTCGCAATATCATCCAGCCTGACGGGGGCGTGCGCCGAGAAGAAGCAGGCGCCACCTGTTGTCCGGAAATCAGCGCTCGCTGATTCCGCTGACCAGGTCATGTTCGGTGCGCATTTCAATCTCACTGACGCAGGTCTCGCACGAGCCGAGCTGCTGTCCGACACTGCCTACTTCTTCGACGACAACACGCGGATCGAGCTGCGAAAAGTCGAGACGACCTTTTATACGACGAGCGGTGCGCGTGACGCCTATCTCACGTCCGAGCGCGGCACCTACAACAATCGCACGAGCCTCATGATCGCCCGCGGGGATGTTGTCGTTATTACTGAAGAGGGCAGGCGTCTCACTACGCCCGAGCTGAGGTACAACCAGCAGTCGAATGAGATTGCGAGCGACAGCGCATTTGTATTGACCGAACCGGGAAGGCGACTCGAGGGAATTGGATTCAGGTCAGATCCCAACATGCAGAACATTCAGATCCTGAAAACCAGGAGCGGCTCAACCGGCGTGGTCACGCTTCCCGGACAATGATTACTTCGCTCCGTGTGATCGGCATCGCTTGCGTCGCCTCGCTCAGTGCGGCACGAGTCGCCTCGTCACAGGTGCAGACACGAGAGTGCCTGCTTCAATACGAGACGAGCACCGGTAACACGCGCACCAACGCGGTCAAGACCGCAAGCGGACAGTACAACTTCTTCCAGGGTGGCGGCGTTACGTATCACTGCGAAGGCCAGGACAATACGCTCCAGGCAGACAGCGCCGAGTACTATGGCGATCAGAAGCTCCTGTATCTGATCGGGAACGTGCATTACACCGAGCCGCGCGCGAAAGTCGATTCCGAGCGCATGACATACTACCAGATCGAAGACAGAATTCGCGCAGAAGGAAACGTGAACGTCAGGACTCAATCCGGCACGACGATTCGCGGACCGGTAATGGATTACTATCGCGTCACTCCGACTAGACCGCTGGCTCGCACGATCGCTACGGGTCGTCCGCGTATGCAGATCGCGCAGAAGGAAGCAGGTGTCACGAAGCCCGAGCCAATCGACGTAATCTCGAATACTCTCGTTTCCGAGGGCGACAATCTCGTTTACGCATCAGGCAACGTCGAAGTCACGCGGCCCGACCTCGTTGCGAAAAGCGATTCCGCGTTTCTCGACGGTCAGCGCGAGTTTGCGAGACTAATGCGCACTCCGTCAGTGCAGAGCCGGAAAGGACGACCGTTCACACTCACCGGTGGCGTGATCGACCTCTATTCGCGAAACCGTAACCTCGAGCGCGTTGTCGCCACTCCAACCGGCCATGTCCTCAGCGAGGATCTCGAGCTCGCCGCAGACTCCGTGGACCTGCGAGTTGTTCAGAATCAGCTGCAGCGAGTGATTGCGTGGGGAAGGAAATCGCGCGCAACCGCGTTGTCACCCGACCGCCGGGTTGTTGCCGATTCGATCGATGCTCTGATGCCCGGTCAGCGGCTCCGAGAAGTGCGCGCAATTGGAACAGCGTACGCAAACAGCGTCCCTGACACCACGCGAATCGTATCAAGCGAGCGCGACTGGATGCGCGGGGATTCCGTGATTGCTGAATTCGACAGCATCGCTCCCGGCGATACTGTGTCGAAGCCACAGGCGAAGAAGATCGTCGCAACGGGGAATGCGAGCTCATTCTATCAGCTCGCGGCGAACGGCAGCGTCAAGGGTCCGCCAAATCTGAACTACGTAAGAGGTCGCATCATCACTGTTTCATTCCAGAACAAGACGGTCGACAAAGTGGACGTCGTGGACCAGGCTTCGGGAGTCTATCTCGAGCCGGCGGCAAAAGCTCAGCTCGACTCGCCTCAATCAACGACGCGCAGGAGATCTCCGTGAGCGACTTCTCTCCGCGCGTCAAGGAGATAATCAGCAAGCTCTCCGGAGACGAGCGCTCGATGGCGATCGCCCTGGGTGCGATCATTCGCGAAGCTGATCTCTCCGGCAATGCTTCTTTTCACAACGTTGTCATTCGATATCGCGACGAGTTTCTGCGCTCCCTTCGCGCTGAAGGCAAGGACGCAGAGCGTGAAGCAGGACGACTTGGCCTCGATGAAGTGGAGGCATATCTCGTCGCCTCGATATTACCGCGCCTCGCCGGCGACGGGGTTATCAAGCGGTTCGATGCGGAGCAGGAGACGCCCGACCTCCATGTAAGGCTCACCGAATCGCTGTGGAAGGAGATTGCGCCCAACAAGGGTGAGATCGGCGAGATCCTTCGACACACCGGCGAGTTCTCCGCAATCGAGGCGCAGCAGCAGGCCAGGGTTGTCATCGGCGGGAGCACTCTGGAAGCGAAGGGGCTGCTGAAGACATATCGCCGGCGAGCAGTAGTGAATGACGTCGCGCTCAAGCTGCAGCAGGGTGAGATCGTCGGGCTGCTCGGGCCCAACGGCGCAGGCAAGACCACCACGTTCTATATGATTGTCGGTCTCATCGAGCCCCAGAAAGGAAAGATTCTGCTCGATGGAAAGGACATCTCGAACATGCCTATGTTCGAGCGTGCAAGGCTGGGAATCGGGTATCTCTCGCAGGAACCGTCGGTGTTTCGAAAGTTGTCCGTCGAAGACAACATCATGGCCGTTCTGGAAACACTTCCAATATCCGGCGCCGAGCGTCACCGCCGTCTCGAGAAGCTGCTGGACGAGCTGAGCATCAAGCGTCTGAGGAAGAACAAGGCATATTCTCTTTCAGGCGGAGAACGGCGGCGATTGGAGATTACGCGGGCGCTCGTTACCGATCCAAAATTCATGATGCTGGATGAGCCTTTCGCTGGAGTGGATCCAATCGCGGTCCACGATATTCAGACGATCGTGGCGGGGCTCCGCCATCGAGGGATCGGGGTGCTGATTTCGGACCATAATGTGGAGCAGACCCTCGACATTGTAGACCGCGCCTACATAATGTTCGATGGACAGGTGAAAGTCTCTGGCACTGTTCGTGACTTGGTCTTTGACGACACAGTGGCCGACATTTATCTCGGCCCGACCCTAACGGCGCGATTGCGCCAGAGATTCTCACACGTGCGGGGAGTGGCGTCGTGAAGCCAGGAATGAGTCAGTCAACGCAGCTTCGGCAGGAGCTGAAGATCAACCCTCGCCTTTATCAGGCGATGGATCTTCTCTATATGCCGCTGCTCGACCTCCAGCAGCACCTGAAGCAGGAGCTGCTGAATAACCCTTTCCTCGATCTTGTCGAGGCCGAAGAAGAAGACGAAGAAGAGCAGACAGAAGCAGAGGCAACTGAAGAGACGCCAGAGGAAGAGAAGCGGGGAGACGAAATCGATTGGGAGGAAATTCTTCTCGACGGATTCGACACCGCAGGCGGCCGCCGCGAAGAGCATGAAGAGCGCGAGTACTACGAGCCTGTCACCGTCGCCACCAGAGATCTCAGCGACCACCTCCGTGATCAGGTCAACCTCCTCGAGCTAAGCCCACGCGAGAGCCTTCTCGCTGATGAATTCCTCGGCAACATCAACGATGACGGTTACCTGGCGACGCCGGTTCCCGAGATCGTCGAATCTGTCAACGAGATGATCACGCAGGCGGCTGAAGCGGAAGACCGCGACATCGGCGATCTTCCGCTTTACACTCTCGAGGAAGGCGAGGCCATGCTGCAGAAGGTGCAGGACCTCGATCCGCCCGGAGTTGGAGCGCGAGATCTCAGGGAGTGCCTGATGCTTCAGCTCGATGAAGCCGGCTTGAGCCAGTCAGTTCCTTATCGCCTCGTCAGAGACTGTTTCGAGGAGCTCATTGCGCATCGATGGAGCGAGATCTCGAAGCGATTTGGAATCAGCGCGGGCGACGTCCAGAAAGCCGCCGACGAGATTGCGAAGCTCGACCCGAAGCCTGGGCTCCGCTTCAGATCAGGCGACGAGAACTACATCATCCCCGACTTGATCGTCGACAAGATCGATGGTCAGTATCACGTCTTTCTCAACGATGCGAATCTGCCGAGGCTCAGGCTCAGCAAGGCTTATCAGGAAATCGCGCGAGACAAGAAAAAGTTCGAGGGAGAAAACAAGGAGTTCATCTCCAACAAGCTCAACTCGGCGAACTGGATGATCCAGGCAATCGAGCAGCGCAGACAGACGATGCTCAAGGTCATGAACTACATCGTCGACAGACAGCGTGATTTCTTCGAAAAAGGTGTACAGTATCTCAAGCCGCTCACGCTTCGCGAAGTTGCCGAAGTGATCAACATGCACGAATCCACTGTGAGCCGTGTGACAAACGAGAAGTTCGTGCAAACCCCTCGTGGCGTTCTTCCGCTGAAATTCTTCTTCTCATCGGGACTGGCGACCGCTGAGGGTGACGACGTCTCGGCGCGCGGAATCAAGGCGCAGCTGCAGAAGCTCGTGCAGGAAGAGGATCCCAAGCAGCCGCTCACCGATCAGGCGATCGTCAACATCCTGCGCGAGAGCGGTGTGCAGATCGCTCGCCGCACCGTAGCGAAGTATCGCGACCAGCTCGGCGTCCTCTCGGCGAGGATGCGCAAGCGCATATGACCGCTACGGAAGTCGTAGCAATCCCGGCAGCCAACCCGGGGCAGACGCCCGAACACTCACGAGTCCTCGTGAGTGTTCTCGTTCCAGCGAAAGATGAAGCGGAGAATCTTCCTCTTTTCATGGAACAGGCTGCCGCCGCATTTGCCGAGACACCAGGCAGATACGAGGTAGTTGTCGTGGATGACGGATCGATTGACGAGACATGGTCGATTCTCGAGAGTCTCGTTCAGCAATATCCGTTTCTTCGTGCAGTCCGGCATCGTGCCCGAAGGGGCATCGCCGAATCATTGCGAACTGGTTACCTGAATTCGCTGGGAGCGGTTCTCGTTTTCTATCCCGCGGATCTGCAGTATAAGCCCGAAGACATTCCGCGGCTCGTGGCGCCAATCCTCGGTGGCGAAAGTGACATGGTCACCGGCTACAAGCAGGGCGAATATGAAAAGGCATTTGTCTCCGGTGTCTACAATCGATTGAGCAGATCGTTGTTCCATGTTCCGGTACGCGATCTGAATTCTGTGAAGGCATACAGAAGGGAAGTGATGGAGTCGATTCCTGCGCGTCCTGACTGGCACCGGTACATGATCGTCATGGCAGTGGCTCAGGGTTTCAGCGTCACAGAAGTTCCGGTTCCGCTGTATCCACGGAATGCGGGCAAATCCAAATTCGGAATCGGAAGGATCCCCATCGGCGTGATCGACATGCTCGCCGTATGGTTCGAGCTCGGCTTCGCAAAGAAGCCGCTGCTGCTCTTCGGAATGCTCGGGGCCGCGTTGTTCACTATCGGGGTGCTTGCCGGCATCACCGCATTGATCTGGCTTGCAGTAACCGGGGAAGGTATTCGCGCGGTTTGGACTGTCATTCAGACTTCGCTCATTCTCGGCAGCGTTTTCTTCTCCACCGGCTTCATCGGTGAGCTTGTCGCAGCACAGCGCGCGGAAACCAGGGAGCTGAGAGCGAGAATCGAGGAGCTCGCGCAGGGGAAGGATTCGCTCCTCGAGCCCTGAACGGTGAAAGTCCTTTTTCTCACTCACTCGTTCCCGAGATTCATCGGGGACGCGCCGGGCTCCTTTCTGCTTCGACTTGCCGTTGCTCTCAAGGAAAGTGGCGTCGAAGTGCGGGTGGTTGCTCCGGCGGCGCGTGACCTGGCGCCTCGTGAAGACATCGAGGGAATTCACGTCGAGCGATTCCGATATGCGCCACGCTCGATGGAGACACTCGCGTACACGGGTAACATGGCCCAGGATGTCGCAGGATCGTTCAGCGCGAAGCTGGCGCTAACGAGTTTTGTCGGCTCGGAGCTCGTCTTGTCGGCATGGGAGCGACGCTCCTTCAACCCTGACGTGATCCACGCACACTGGTGGTTTCCGAGCGGACTTGTGGCGATGATGCTCGCATCGTTGTCCAACAAGCCTCTCGTCACGACCATACACGGCACCGACCTGCGCGTTGCGAAGACAATCAAAGCGAGCCGAAGTGTTTTTCGCAGCGTGCTTCGCAAATCAGCAGCAGTGACAACGGTTTCCAACTGGCTGGCGTCCGAGGTCGCGAGCATCGCACATGGGATCAACATCGATGTTGCACCGATGCCAGTCGCGACAGAAAAGTTCGAGCCTCGCGGGGAGCATCATCAGAATCGATTCCTCTTTGCAGGGCGCCTCAACAAACAGAAAGGCCTCGATCATTTGCTCCGCGCCTTTGCATCGATGCGCGGCGTCGCAATGCTCGACGTCGTCGGCGAAGGCGCGAGCGCACCTGATCTGAAGCTTCTCGCGTCGCAGCTGGGGATCAGCGACCGCGTAGCGTGGCATGGGCAGCTCAAACAGGCTGAGCTCGTCAGGTTCTATCAGAGCGCGACTGCTGTCGTGGTACCATCAGTTGATGAGGGCCTGGGGCTTGTGGCCGCAGAAGCGCTGCTATGTGAGACTCCCGTCATCGCGTTCAGATCAGGTGGACTCATTGACGTGATCGAGCACGAGCGAACGGGGATTCTCGTGACGCCGGGCGAGACGTC
>Ga0070698_100008727_pt1 | contig 10917 bp, 7 predicted proteins | sample KBSK1502metaG_FD_65477 | JGI IMG/M metagenome (GOLD analysis project Ga0070698, IMG submission 65477) | Corn, switchgrass and miscanthus rhizosphere microbial communities from Kellogg Biological Station, Michigan, USA - KBS K1-50-2 metaG | ecosystem: Host-associated > Plants > Roots >...
GAACGAATTTTGCCCAGGTTTTACGCTATGAGTACGGCCAACATTTTCGGACATTCACCCGCGGCCCCAACTGGTTCGTCAGGATGGATAATTAGCAAGCGCGATGATTTGACTTGGTTTATCGCAAGCGCGGCTGCTGGCTATGTCGCACTTCTGGCAATAGCGGCGGGCTTGCCTCTTGTGACAGCGGTGCTCATCTGGAATCTAGCTATTGATGGGCCACATGTTTTTGCGACCGCAAGTAGAACTTATTTCGACAAAACTGCGCGAAAAAGGCTTGGATGGCGACTGTGGATGATTGTTCCATTTGCAGTTATCGGCCCCGTGTTGTGGAGTGTCAATCCTGGCTGGTTTATCTTCCTCATAATAACCTGGGCCCAATACCATGTCGCAAAACAGCATTTAGGTTTTGTGATGCTCTACAAACGGAAGACTGGTGAGCGCTCAGACATGGTCCTGGACAGGCGATTTGTCGTGATCTCTTTGATGTTGCCGTGGGCGTTCTACGTTTACCGGCTTCTGGAAGTACCCGCTAACCAGCAGACGATCTTTCTGCTTGTTCTTTTGTCTGCGGGTCTCGCCTATATGTGCTTCGCTATTTTCTATCTTTCCCATCAAATCGGAAAGGCCCGCCGCGGAGAGATCTGCAATTTGCCGAAACTTCTGCTCTTGTCCCTGATTGTTCCTCTTCATTGGCTTGCGTTTGCATACGCAAGCACTCTTCCGGCTGAACAGGGATTACTGGTTGCCGGTATCGCAACGAACATCGGTCACAGCTTGCAGTACCAACGGTTAACTTGGTTTCACAATCGAAACCGATATACGGGGGCATCACAATCCACGTTTGGCTTTGCTTCCCTGGTCAATAGCAGATTTTCAGTCTTTCTCCTGACTGGAATTGTCTTGAATCTTTTATTTGCAGCGCTTCCTCAACACGCCATGAGAGGTAACCAACTTCTACTCTCCATTTTAATCGGCGCTAACATGCTTCACTATTATCTTGACTCGATCATCTGGCGCACGCGATCCGACAAGGAATTGGCCGTAGCTTTGCGGCTTTCCGCCAATTGAGAAATCAATTCTGTTTCCAACTCATTTGTAAACAGACACTTCATTGAAGTAGGGAGAACCGTCGCTGCACCGCATGGCTTGAGCCTTTTGCAATTCAAACTGTCCTCGCAGATGCCGCTCAACAATCGAATCGATCTCCGGGTGAAAGCCGTGGAAGAAAAAGATTCGTTTCATCGGCATGGAGCCTATCTTATCTACCAATATTTTTGCCTCGATTTCCAACGCCGCTTGACGCGCCGGATTGCGAAAGCTGCCCTCGTAGCCTGGGTGAAGATCAATTTCTGCTGGGAAGCTAATCTCAAACAGCCTCTTCGCATCCGGCGTACGTTCGAGATAATAGTCGATTGGCAGACGAGTCAGGCTGGTGAAAATAACCACATCGCCATCTTCTGCTGTTTGGCTGAGGTACACAGCCATCTGCCGGTTGTCGCAGGTTGAAGACGCAGGACGCGCAATTGTAATGAAAGTAGCCGTGAGTGCGATGATCGCCAGAGACAGAAGGTAAGTCGCACCTCTGCCTGTAAGCCAGCCGACGCTGAGTGCAAATAGATGCACCGCCACGATTGCCAGTCTTGAATTGAAAATCGGTTTGACGATGGATAGCAGGATTGGTGTCAGCAGAGTAATTGCAAGGAGCCAAGGCGGAATCCTTGTAAGAGTAAGGATGCCTAATTCCCCCGAGGACTCGGAACGACTTCGCCATTGGACATAAAGAAGCACCGGAAGTACCAGCCAAAAAGCACCGCCGTAAATGAAAAGCAAATCGCCCAGCATGGACAAGCTTGGCTTCTTTACCCAAGCGGCTCCTTCACCGGAGTTAGTGATTTGGGCCAGAAGAATTGGGCCCCACAGAAACAGGTACGGGATCACAGACAACGTGAGCGCCAGCACGAGTCTCTTGATTTGACTGCGATTGAGAAGCAAGTAAACCACTATCTGCGCAAAGAGAAGGAAGAAGAATCCGATGTGTGTAAAAGTTCCCAGAACATTGACTACGATGTAGAGAGCAAACAGCAAACGGGAGTCACGAGGTTTAACTGAGAATCGCAGATAGAGCCAGGTCGACAGAATTGAAAGCAACGATAACAGCGAATACATGCGAGCAAATTGAGCTGAAAGAATCCCGAGCGGGCTTGACAAGTAAATAGTCGCGCACAAGAGGGCTGTCTTCGAGCCATAAAGCGCTCGCCCGATTCCAAAAACAGCAAAAACCGACAGTATGTAGAACACCGCTGAGAGGCTTCTGACTGCCCGCTCAGTGGTACCAAACATCGGAATCCACGAATGCAGAATTAGAAAGTAGAGAGGAGGATGAACATCGGCTCTCAGGGCGGCTAGTCCGGACCTGTAATTCAGAGCCGCAGTCTTGACGCTCCAGACCTCATCAGACGTGTAGGCTGAGTTTGAGTTGTAAAATGCGAAGAATGAAGAACACAGTAAAAGGAGAACCAGGCTTGCGTTCCTTAAGGAAAATGATCTTCCTGCCACTTCTTGAGATTGATGATTTGAAATCAAAGCTATCATCTGCCGGTTGCCGAGCAAGCAGAGCTCATTAGCGAGCGGCCTTCAGTTTCAAAGAATAAACAAGTAAGTCACCTTTACTCCCGACCAGACTGCGTTCATACCATTGATCCAAATGTGAGAGATCGTCGCTGGGCTTAACCACAGCGTATGACAGAAGTGGGTTTGCGGCGAGACTCGCGTCAAATGATCTAACGAACGTCGCGTATTCACTGGCGGCATAGTTAATCTCTTCCTGGCTCACCGGCTTATTCCTCAGCGCTAGCACCGGATTTGCGCGTTGCGCTCCAAAGATTTCCCAGCGCGCGGTAAAGTCATTCTGCAGCTCTCGCGCAAGTCGGGCCTCATCAACCCCCAAGTAGTAAAGGTACTGATAGAACCTTCGTTTCTGGCCGACCAAATCGACGTTGGAGAAGGTGAAGAGATGTCGGGCCCACAACACCGAGTGCCGGGAATTGATAACGACAGCGTTAGCCAACAGAAGATCTGACGCGAGGACAGTTCCTCCCTGATGCTCCCGAAGTCGTAAAGCCGCTCCTCGTGCCTCATCAAGTTGAGTATTCATGCTTATGGTCATTCGAGCAGCTCTGATTCCGAGCATGAAGCCAATAATTAGTCCAGCAACGGCGAGATAGGAAACAATGCGACGGGATAAATTTCCCCCTGCTATGCCCAATGCCAGAAAGCCCGCCATTACGACCCAATAGTTAGTTACAAATTGCTCGTAATGAAATGATTGCAGCGAGCGTCCAGTCAAAACTTGTTGATTGAAGACCAGGAACGGGGCGATCGCGAATGATGCCGCAAATAAAACTTTAGGATCGCGCCAAACTAAAGTTCTTCTTCTTAAGATATAAGCCAGCACAGAGAGGACCAGCGCTCCATAAAGTTCGGGCGCGCGGAAAAAATCGGGTACGTGCGTCATTTCCAGTAGATGCGAGGTGTCCATACCTTTAGTCCGCTGCATTAGCAGCCATGCGTAAGGAACCAGGGCAATCGTGCCGGCCACTAAAAGTGTTGCTAATACCTGTCCCACCTTTTTGCGGTCTTGTGGTCTTCCAATGAACCATAAGATGATGATGGTACAAAACCAGGCGATGGCTGCCGTCCACAGAAAGAAATAAGAGTAGACCAGAATTGCAAACGCTAAGCCTGCCGGCACCGCCCAGGCAAAATTCCTCGTCAAGGCGCGCCAGACAAAAAGCGTTGAGGCTATGAAGATGGGAAAGACAAGAGCCGGAACATAACGACGGACAAACGGGAAGAAGAAGCCGCCATCTTGTAGACCTGTGAGGATCTGTAAAGGGTTGAGTGCCGCGATTGTACCTAGTGAGAGGACTCCGAAAGCCCCTACAGTGGCCAGTGTTACGTTGCTCGTTAGCTCCCAAAAAAACCAGAGCAGCATGAGAACGGCTGCAATACAAGCGATTGGAAGAATGAGAATGAATGCGGTGGATGCCGATATTCGCGTTACTCTAGCCGAAAGCGCTACGGAGTAAGCGGGCAAAAACTGAATGGAAAATAATGTTTCAAATCGGCTGTCGTCGTTACCGGTATATGGATCGCTACGTCTGGGTCGACCGTCAATCAGAGCATTTGTATATGCAGCATAAGCGAACTCATCCGTGTCAAGAAACGCACAGGACCCATTCCATTCCGGCCAGCGTGCATAGCAAAGATAGATTTGTGGCAGGGCGGTAATAAACGCCAGCAAAGCGGCCGCCGCGATTCCTACTTTCCATTTCTGGAGGCTCCTAGCCATGCGGCACAAATCCAGCGTTGGAGTTTAGGATCATCAGAAACTTTCGCTATCTTGGTTTTCTAGAGTACCAAAGCGCAAGGATAATTGGTGAGGGAAATTGACGGACGTTGAACGACCGCTCGGGGCAAGATACTCCTGACCTAAATGCATAAGCCTTTGGTCAGATCACGAATAGGGACCGCGCGGTCTAAATTACTAAAGTCTGACGGGCTCGGACTGATTTTGCAGCGCGAGCCCGTCTCGTATCTTATTTTGAGGTGGTTCACCGCGACAAAATTACTTCTGAGCTGCAGCGTTCTCAAGTCTTTGTTGGATTGTGGTCGCCCAAGTGCCACCGCTGGCGTAAATCACTGCCGCAGCAACGGCAATGAGACCGGCGATCACGGCATACTCCAGAGTTTCCATACCACTCTCATCTTTGAGAAAGTTCTTAATTGTTTTCATTTCATATGCTCCTTACAGTCTCTAAAAAGGGGTTAGGTTCATGAACCCGATTCCGCACGTGGCCGGGCAAGCTTGCACTAGAAATGCAGGCGTCATCCCAGAAAAACCTGAGAGATCGCTTTTCCGTCGATCACGGCAACATTCTTGTGCGGGGTTCTGCTCGGCAACGGTTGTGCCGCAAGACGCCCGGTGGACCAATCAGAGGCCTCATCTACGTCAGGCGGTAGTTAGTGGCTGAAAACAGAGGACTTGTGCACGAGTGCCGCGCAATCTTAAACACGGTTTTCTCTATGAGCACAGGTTTCGCAGCCGAGTTACTGCTCGCTGGCGAGCAGTTGTGTCTTAATCACTCAGGAAGGGCTCCTCTCTTCGGCATAGCTCGCCCCATCGTGGTGCAACTCGATCTGGGTGAGATGGCCATAACAAATGATTCGCTACTAGATTTAAGTGCATTGATGGTATTTTGGATTTGGAGCGGGTCGAAATATTTGCCCGAGCGGGTCGGTGTTAACCAACGGATATTCCTCTTATGACTGAAGAAAAAAAAGGCCTTGATTACTACGAAGTTCTGCAGGTGAGTACCAGCGCGGAGCCGGAAACGATTAACCGTGTCTTTCGACTGCTGGCCCAGCGGTTCCATCCCGACAACCAAAAAACGGGTAGTGAAGACCGGTTCCGTTTGATCCTTGAGGCTTATACGGTCCTAAGCAATCCGGAAAAGCGAGCACAGTATGACGTTGGGCACGAGCAACTGCGCAAGGAGCGCTGGCGGCTGGTAGCCACGGGCGCGCAAATTGAAAACGACTTTGAAATGGAACAGGCCGCGCGACTCGCGGTGCTTGAAATCCTCTACACCAAGCGACGCTTGGAACAGAGTCAAGCCGCTATTTATCTAATGGATCTTGAGAAACTGATTGGCAGACCTCGAGAGCATCTCGAGTTCACGATCTGGTTTCTGCTGTCGAAGAAACTTATTCAGTACGATGATACTTCACGCCTGCTATTGACCGTCGAAGGCGCCGAATACCTGGAGCAGAGTTACCGCACCAACTTGCTGCAGAAGAGGTTGCCGGCGTCTAGTGAGAAATGATGGACGACAGCACAAGTCGAATCGATACGCTTGATATGATTTACCCGAAATGAGTAACGCTGAAAGCGTTCGCCAATTCCAGCCCAGGGTTGCGTTTTGGCAACCCTGGGTCCAAATACTCGCGGCAAGGTTATTCGCAACCCTGAAAGGGTTGCGAACTGAGAGAAATGAGGTGCGCGTTTCCCAGGGTTGCCAAAGCGCAACCGCTGGGCTGGAATTGGCCAACGCTTTCAGCGTTAACGAGATCTCCCCGGGCATTTTTGCACCCAGGGTTTCAAGGCAAACCCTGGGGCTGACATTGGCCAACGCCTTCAGCGTTTTCTTGCGCGCACCGATGAATTTTCGATTTTTGTGCAAAGCCAGAATGATGGCGACTGCTGCGACGCTTCATTTCTTCTTAGCAAACTTCTTACCAGCCTTCTTTGTTGTACGGTTCGGTAAATCGCTTTGATCGCCGTAGCCCGGCTTTTCCCGCTTCGCGCTCATTTGCGGGCGGGACGCCCGCGGTCCCAGCAAATCACTTGAGTGGTCCCTGGGACATGTAACCTCACCGCTGCTCGCCAGCGAGCAGTTGTCGTTCAGCCGCCCACGGTAGACGGCTTAGGATTCTTCCGAATGCTGGATTTTGGCAGGGTTCGGTCGACCTCACCGCCCGGCATATGGGTTGCTCCAATTGATCTGCATACAATTGTGTTCTCTGCTCTGACTTACGGGGGCCCACATGAAATGCAAACATCTCTTGCTCGTCGCGGTTTTCCTCCTCGCAAATTGTTCACTGGCCTTGGCGCAGACTACAGCCCCGCAACCGTCAGCTAAGGTGCTGCACAATGGTGACGTCCTGCGCATGCACCGCGCGGGAATGAAGCCGGGTGACATCATTGCCAGGATCGTGAACTCGCCTTGTAACTTCGATACCTTTCCGCAGGTGCTCCGGGAGTTGAAAATGAAGGGCCTTCCGGACACCGTGGTCATGGCTATGGTCATGGTGCCTTACGGCCCGCCCTCCTCGACTCCAATGGCTATTCCCGTGGCCGAGCCGGCGCCTGCAACCACCCGTGTTCATATTCCCGCCGGAACCGTCATCCAGATTGAGGCCGCCGTGCCAGTTTCATCCGCCGATGCCAGCGAAGGCGACAAGATCAAATTCCTGGTGTCGCGTCGCGTACTGGTTAACGGTGTGGTGGTCATTGAACGGGGAGCATCGGTACGGGCGCATGTTGTGAAGAGCAAACCGGCTGAATCGTGGGGCCGCGGTGGCTTGCTCGGTTGGGTAGTGGAAGACGTGGTTGCTGTGGACGGCACGCTGGTGCCGATCAAACTCTCTGACCGTCTGCAGGGCAAGAATCGTAGTAAGGCAGTGGTGGCGGCGGCCATCGCAACCGGAGCGGCGATTCTTCCTTACTCATCACCGGTGGGGTTGATTTGGGCGCTGAAGAAAGGCGACGAGGCCGTGCTTGACGAAAGCCGGAAGTCGATCGCACTTGTCAGCGGGGACATGGAGGTCGCGGGGCTGCTGCCTAAGTCGAAGAAAGTGATCTACCACTCGGCCGAACAACTGAAAGCTGCAGAAGCGGCAAAGGGAACCCTGGGGCCCTCTAACAATAGTTTTCGCGCGACGCCGATTAGCAAGCATTAGGGCGAAACGCGCCAGGGTAAAAGGGGAAGAGGGACAAGGGGAAAAAGCAAAAGACAGCGGCTCTCTTGGTAGCCTTTCCCTATTCCCCATTCCCCCATTCCCCCATTCCCCAATCCCCCATTCCCGCGCCGTTCCCCTGGGCCTCCTAAAAGCGGTAGCGGCGAACCAACCGAAGTCGATTCGCCGCTGTAGTCGGGGCCACGAAAAGGTAATGGTTAGGTGTTGCTGGACCAGGTTCGCAACTGCATACCGTCTTGTTCTTCCTGCAAAAACTTCACCGCCATAACGCCGTACTGCTTGAGACGACGATATAGTTTGCTGCGATCGATTCCCAGCGCAGCTGCTGCGCGTACCTGATTGCCGCCGAACTGCTGCAAGACTGAAAGGATATAGCGCTTCTCAATCTCAGCCAGCGGCACCGTCTCGTTCATATAAGCCTGAAGAACGTCCCGGAAATTATCCGTAGTCGGTTGACTACGATTGGTGGTGATCTCTATCGGCAAATCATCCAACCCCAGTTGCTCCTCCATGCCGATGGCCATTGCATAGGCAACCGCGTTCTCGAGTTCCCTGACATTACCCGGCCAGGGGTATTCGACTAAGGCGCGTATTGCTTCGCCCGTAAACTGTCTGCGGGGAACACCGTCGCGCTCAGCCTTGAGTCGCAGGAAGTGATCTATCAACAGTTCGACATCGTTTCCGCGCGTGCAGAGTTCGGGCAGATGGAGGGGAAGTACGCGCAGGCGGTAGTAAAGATCGGGACGGAAACGGCCGGCTTGAACTTCCTGAGCGAGGTCGCAGTTCGTTGCGGAAATGACGCGCACATCGATAGCGATGTTGGTGCGGGCGCCTATCCTTCTCACCGTGCGCTCTTGCAACACTCGCAGCAGTTTTGCCTGGGCAGATAGATTTAAGGCGTCAATTTCATCAAGGAAGAGAGTTCCGCCGGAGGCTTTTTCGAAGAGACCGCAGTTATTGGCAAGAGCACCGGTGAACGACCCGCGCTGGTGGCCAAACAGTTCCGCCTCGATTAGCGTCTCGGGAATTGCCGAACAGTTGATGTCTACAAATTTTCCCTCGCGGCGCGGACTTTGGTCGTGGATGGCGCGCGCTACGAGTTCCTTGCCAGTACCGGTGGCACCGGTTATGAGCACAGAGCTATCGTTGGGTGCAACTCTGCCAATTACAGACAAGAGTTTTTGCATCACGGGCGACTGCCCGACGAGTTTTGACTCATTGGCTTCAAAACTCGAAGCCTCACGATTTGCCCAGGGAGTTCGGTCTGTGACTGATTGTTCGGTTGGGGAGTAACCGAGCGTAGTGGGAGCGGCTAGGGGCATAAACCAATACTCGTTTACGCGCGAAGGGTGAACTTTTTGCTTTCCGAGACCTGGGGGCAGGCCTTAACGGCTAGTTCTTCCAGCGGGCGGGACGATGTCCTCCTTTTATCTGTACTAACTTAAGGGTAAACGACTTAAACGGACCGACTTCCAATTCAGGATCAAGCGATCGAACGGGCCGTCTTCAAATTCAGGGAGCGCGGATTGTAGGTTTCTTGCAAGAATCTTGCATCGGTGTTGCGTGCCTAATGTGGTAGCAGGATTCTGCCCTTTTTTCGGTCGATTTCTTCAAGACGGTTCTTAGAGCAGAGGTCTTTAATGCTTGATGGTGAGGAGGTTCCCACGTTTTAGCAGCATTTCTTACTTGCACGTTGGAAAGGCGAAGTTACGGGAGAAATGGGTCAGGAGTTGGAAAAAGCAAAAGCGGCTTAACTTTTTTAGAAGCCAAGCCGCCTTTTGTCTAATTGGGGAGGGAACTGACTAGGTTCCCATGCCTTCGTTACATCCCCATGCCGCTCATACCGCCCATGCCGCCCGGCATTGCCGGACTTCCCTTGTCTTCGTCTGGCAGTTCGGAAACCATTGCTTCCGTGGTCAACATGAGACCGGCGATTGAAGCAGCGTTTTGCAACGCCGTGCGAGTTACCTTGGCAGGGTCGATAACGCCGGCCTTTACCAGGTCCTCGTACACTTCAGTCTGTGCGTTGAAGCCGAAGCTGTCGTTCTTCTCAGAACGAACTCGCTCGACAACTACTGCGCCTTCTTTGCCGGCGTTCTGAACGATCTGACGCAGCGGTTCCTCGAGCGCGCGACGTACGATGTTTACGCCAATCTGCTCATCCGGATCGCCTTCGCCGTCCTTGTTGATCTGGAACTTCTCGAGCACCTTAGCTGCCCGAACCAGTGCCACGCCACCACCGGGAACAATACCCTCCTCGACGGCTGCGCGCGTTGCATGCATTGCATCCTCAACTCGCGCTTTCTTCTCTTTCATCTCCGTCTCAGTAGCTGCCCCGACCTTAATTACCGCAACACCACCGACGAGCTTTGCAAGACGCTCTTGAAGTTTCTCGCGATCGTAATCCGAGGAAGTCTCTTCAATCTGCGCGCGCAAGGTCTTAACGCGTCCTTCGATGTCGCTTTGTTTGCCGGCACCTTCGACGATGGTCGTGTTGTCCTTGTCGATCGTGATCTTCTTGGCCTTGCCCAGGTCGTCAAGCTTCACGTTCTCGAGCTTGATTCCCAGGTCCTCGCTGATCACCTTGCCACCGGTAAGGATCGCGATGTCTTCGAGCATGGCTTTCCGACGATCACCAAAGCCCGGGGCTTTAACGGCCGCGATATTCAGCGTGCCACGAAGCTTGTTTACCACCAGTGTCGCCAGGGCCTCGCCTTCAACGTCCTCAGCGATAATCAGCATCGGTTTGCCCATCTTGGCTACCTGCTCAAGCAGCGGCAGCAGGTCCTTCATCGAGCTGATCTTCTTCTCATGAATGAGGATAAGCGGATTCTCGAGGGCGGCTTCCATGCGCTCAGGATCTGTTACAAAATAAGGGCTTAGATAGCCGCGGTCAAACTGCATTCCTTCAACAACCTCAAGCGAAGTCTCCATCGTCTTCGACTCTTCAACGGTGATAACGCCATCCTTGCCGACTTTGTCCATTGCCTGGGCAATGATGTTGCCGATGGTTGCATCGCCGTTCGCTGAGACTGTACCAACCTGCGCGATCATGTCGCCTTTTACATCTTTCTTGAGGCGCTTGATTTCTTCAACCGCGCGTTCCACAGCCTTATCTATGCCGCGCTTGAGCGCCATCGGGTTGGCTCCCGCGGCAACGGTCTTCACGCCTTCGCGGAAGATCGCCTGCGCCAGCACGGTTGCTGTAGTGGTTCCATCACCGGCGACGTCGGAAGTCTTGGAAGCTACTTCGCGAACCATCTGGGCGCCCATATTTTCCAGGGAATCTTTGAGCTCGATCTCTTTGGCGACCGTCACTCCGTCCTTAGTAATTGTGGGAGAACCAAATTTCTTGTCGATTACCACGTTGCGCCC
>Ga0070698_100008728_pt1 | contig 10915 bp, 5 predicted proteins | sample KBSK1502metaG_FD_65477 | JGI IMG/M metagenome (GOLD analysis project Ga0070698, IMG submission 65477) | Corn, switchgrass and miscanthus rhizosphere microbial communities from Kellogg Biological Station, Michigan, USA - KBS K1-50-2 metaG | ecosystem: Host-associated > Plants > Roots >...
TCGGGCGGCATGCGGATGTGCGTTCGCCCCTTGCTCGGGAGAGGGGGGGGTGCTAGTGTGTAAGCCCTATGCGGACGTTCGCCGGTCTGGGCGCCAATCGCAACTTGAACCCCAATCTCCTGAATCTGGGGGTTCGGGCGGCGTAGCGTGCAGTGATGGTGAACGCGCGCCCCCGGCACCCGATGGTCCGGGGGCTTTTGATTACCTGTTCGCTGATATCTGTTCACCGCTGTGCGTCTGCGCGTCTGTTTTCTATCGGCTGTTCACGGGTGAGGGGTGGCGGCGGTGCAATGGGGTGTAGGTCAACTGGCAGACCGCCCGGCTGTTAACCGGGAAGTTGGAGGTTCGAGTCCTCCCGCCCCAGCTCGACACAGGTCAAGATCGGCGTCAACGCGGACCGGTCGGGACTGCCTCGGCTCTCATCACTAATCCCCGACGGCCCGCTCCCTCCGCGACGGCCGTGGTCGGCCCCGCAGCAGACGCTGCGAAGGCGGCGCCGGCAGCTGTCTTGGTCGTGAAGCCGAAACGCTCCGATAGGGTCTCGCCGACGTCCCCGCCGTCCAGGTCGGCGATCAGACGTCGGAAGCCCTCGCTCGCGGCACTGTCAATTGACGCCACGGGAAAAAGTCGGTCGATGTGCCAGTGGTAACTCGCCCCCGCCGGCAGTCCCATCGCTTCGCCCGCCAGGTCGGGGATCTTGGCGTCGGCTCCTGTTGTGAACACGAAGTAGGTCGGGTTGGCGGCGTCGTCCGGCCACACCTTGAAGAGGTTCACCCCAGCTCCTTCTCCTTGAGTCCAACTGAACGGCGTGGTGGCGTCCACGGCGGAGGCGCCGTTCGCCGGCAAGGCGAGCTGTGAGGCCGCTGGAAGCAGGATGCCGACGTTGCTGGCGTTCCCGCTGATCCGTCTAAAAAAGGACGACGACCGCGAGGCACCATCAACGGCGGTCGCCGCCACGTCGAATGCGACTCCGCTCAGATCCGGCACGGTGTACGTGAACGCATTGGAGACTGGATTCTTCTCTTCCCAGTATGCCCCGACGTGCCCGAAAATGATGAAGAGCTGGCGGAGGTTCAGCGTGTAGGTCGCGGGTATGGCGATGGCTCCGCTGATGCTTTGCTCGGGTGGATCGGTCAAGTCGACCGCAGCGAAGTCATTACCCGAGAGGTTCGCTCCGGCGCTGATCGTCAGTGAGCGGCTCGCGTACCCGTCATAGCTCACCGGCAGCAACCCCGTTGCGTCGGTCGTCCACCGGAGGAGCTCCAGCCGTCCCGCGTCGGTGTCGTACGAGCCGTGCCAGCGGACGGTGAAGCCGTACTGACCGGTCGTCCCGTCGGCCCGCCCTAGGCCGAGGGCGTAGCGGACACTGCTGGCGAAGTGCACAACTGTCACTTTACCGGATGCCGGCGGCGCGGTACCGCTGATGGTCGCGGTGTGTTCTGGACCCGTGACGTACGGGTCGAGGACCGCCGGATCCGAGCGGGTGAGCCCTTTGTAGGTCACCGCCGCATGCTGGGCGTTCAGGATCGCGGTCAGGTCGTATGGTATCATGACGTCCGCAATCGAAAACGTCCCGTCCGAACCGCTCGTCACTGCGTTCTTCCCTGTCACAAGTACGGTCGCCCCACTGATCGGTTCGCCGACCACGTCTCGCACCGATCCGCTGATTGTGACCCCCTTGGGCGGCGGGGTCGGCCCGTCGCCCGCGCAAGCCGCCAGGAGACCGAGAGTCGTCAGCGGAAGCGTGACCGCTTTGCGCAGCGTGTTCATGATCTTCTCCTTCCGCGAAGCTCGCGGTCAATGAATGAGTCCCAGCGCTCGCGCGACGTTGATGCGTCCGCGGCCGTAATGCGGGTCCACTCCTGGGTCGCCCAAGTCGTCCGCCGTCTGCAGAATGCGCTCCCGGATCAACCCCGGTTTGCGGTGGCCGAGTTGGGCGACGAGCAGCGCGGCGAGCCCGGCGACGTGGGGCGCGGCCCAGCTGGTGCCGAGCCCCTGCAAGACCCGCCGCTCCAATGGCACGGTGTTGGTCCGGCACGCCGGTGGGATGGTCGCCTGCGTCCACGTGGCCGTGCAGGGCACCCACATTCTCCGAAACTGACCCACATCGCCGGCGCCACCGGGCGCGGCGACGCTGACGGCCGAGCGGCCGAAGGCGCTGTAGGGGGCCCGCGCATCGACGTTCTCCCACGGCCCATTCACGCCAGCGGCGCCAGTGGGCCCAGTGGCGGCCGCGCAGATCGCATTGGCGGCTTCACACGGCAGCCGCACGATGTCGCCGTTGTGATCGAGGTCGGCGCCGTCGTTGAAGGGGACGCTGACCACGAGCGCGCCCTTCCTGAACGCGTAGTTCACGGCGCGCTCGAACGCCGCCACCGTGCCCGGGCTCTGGCTCTTGTGGCGCTCGCTGCCTCGGCTGAGGTTGATCACGTCGGCGCCCTGGTCGGCAGCGTACACGATTCCGCTGATCAGCCTGCCGATGGTGTGCTGGCTCGTGGAGTCGGCGACCTTGACTGCGAGGAGGGTGACGAACCGGTTCAGTCCGGCGACGACCTTGGCGTTACTCGCGACAACGGACGCCACGGCGGTGCCGTGGTAGAACAAGTCGTTGAACGGCAGCCGGTCGGCATAGCGCGCGGGCATAACGTCCTCGGGCACGAACGACTTCGAGTGCGCGAGGTCCACGAGCCCGACCAGGTCCGGGTGCAGGTAGTCGATGCCGGTGTCGAGGATCGCGACCTTGACGTCGCGCGAGCCGAGGTAGCCGGCTGCCCACGCCTCGGGCGCGAACACGGCACGCATATTCCACTGGCGCGCGTAGAACTGGGCCGAAGTAGGCGATGCGGTCGCATCTGCGGTGGCGAGGGCCTCGCCCCCGGCCTCGTTGGGGGGACCGTCGGTGGGCTCGCCGTCATCCCGCGGGCTCGTGCGCGGGTCGGGCTCCACCGCCCGGATGTCAGCGCCGGCCGCGAGCTCAGCCACTCCCGCCTCGGACAGGCCGGTCACCGCGGCGACGCCGATGCTGTCGAGCGCGGCGTCAATCGTTCCGCCCAGGCGCGAAACGCGGTCCACGAAGTCGGCCGGCACGCGCTCGGCCGTGAAGACGACGAGATGGCGGCCCGCCGGGTCGGCGGGCGTCACACTCGCGGCGAGTGCTCCACTGCCAGCGAGCGCCGTGGGCGCCCATTCATTGGCGCAGCTCTGGAGCACCAAGGCCGCGGCTAAGGCGAAGCCGTGCGATGGAATGTGCCTCATAACTCACCTCTCGAGATCGTGGTTCACTCTCGCCGTCCGGTTTCCGACGGTGTCCGCGAGCAGCTGATCGATGATCCGTCGGAACGTCTCCAGCGGCTGGGCGCCGCGGATCGGCGTGCCCTCCACGACGTCCCCCGCCTGCGTCCTTCCCACCACGAAGGCGGGTGTGCCCTGGACGCCGGCGGCTGCGCCGTCCACGAGGCCGCGCGCGACCCGTGCCGCGAACCGGCCGGACGACAAGCACGCCGCGAACGCCGCCCCGTCCACGCCGACCGCGCCAGCGTGCTCCGCGAGCTGCGGCGGGGCCAACGCCCCCTGATTCTGGAACAGGGCGTCGTGCATCTCCCAGTACTTGCCCTGCTCGCCGGCACAGTGCGCCGCTTCGGCCGCCTGGCGCGCCAGGGCGTGCATCTCGAGCGGGTAGTCTCGGAACACGTAGCGGATCTTGCCCGTGTCGATGTAGTCCGTCTTCAAGGCCGGGAGGGTGGTCGCGAAAAAGCGCTGGCAGAACGGACACTGGTAGTCGGAGAACTCGACCAGCGTGATGGGGGCGTCGGCGTTCCCGAGCGTCGGCGCGTCGGCCACGCTCGTTCGCACGGGCCCAGTCGTAGCGACTCCGCCCCCTGCGGGACGTTGGCTCAAGAGATGCAGCACCTGAGCGAGCTGGCTCTTGACCGTCTCCAAATCCGCTTTGATGCCCTCGAGGTCCGCCGTGAGAGCCGCGAGATCGCGCGGCGTATCCTGGGACGCCTGCGCCCGAGCCGCTACAGCTAGGACGACGATCATCAGCGCCGGAAGCAGCACTCGTCTCATGGTCGCCTCCCTATTGGCAGATGTCGTTGACGCAGGTCAATGACGCGCAGTCCGAGCTGACCCAGCAATGTTGACCGGTCGTGCACTTGTTCGCGCACGATCCGCCGCAGTCGACGTCGCCCTCGTCGCCGTTCTGGAAGCCGTCGCCGCAATGGGGAACGCAGACGTCGACCCATATCGCGCAGACGTAGCCCGGCGGGCAGCCATTCGAGCAGCTCAAGGAGCACGCTGGATCAGAGCCGTCGGTGAGACCGTTGCAATCGTCGTCCACGCCGTTGTCGCAGGTCTCCGTCACGCTCGCGGGCACGCAGCTCCCGACCGCGCTCGCGGTAGGCGAGAGATCGGAGTACCCCCCGTCCTTCTTCGCCCGCACCTGGTACGAATAGGTCGCATTGGTGGTGGCGCCGGCATCGTGATATGTCGTGCTGTTAGGTGGCACGTCCGTGACGATGCCGAACGCCGCGCCATCGGTCGCTCGGAGTATCTCGTAGCTGTCCTCGACCGCGGAGTTGTCCGTCCATACAAGGTCGATCGCTGGCCCTTCCGCGGCTGTCGCGGTCAGGCCCGCAGGAGCCGCGGGAGGTGTGGTGCAGTCGCTGTTCGACTGCGGTGAGTCGCCGCGGGCGTTGAAGGCGATGACGCGATAGCACACCGACTGCTCGCTCGCGAGCCCGTCATCCTGGGAGGACGTCACGTTCGGTCCGATGGCGCGCGCAGTCGCCCATGTGGAGCCGGCATCGCCGGACCGCTCGAGTCGGAATCCATCTTCGTTGGTCGACCTGTCGATCCAGGTCACGACAATCGCGCTGCTCGATGCCGGCTTGGCGTTCGCGTCTGCGGGTGCAAGGGGAGTCGGCGGAGCCAGGGTGGTCGCGCACGCGGCGGTGGAAGACTCCGAGTAGCCGGTCTTGCCTCCGCTCGTTCGGAAGGCGCGGACCTTGTAGCAGTACTGCGTCGAGGGGGCGAGCCCGAGGTCGCTGTAGCGGGTGACTCCAGGTCCCATGGACGCCAGCAAGCCGAACGCGCCGCCCGCTCCGGCGGTCGAACGGTGTACCTCGAACCCGGACTCGTTAGTGGAGTTGTCCTGCCAGGAGAGATCAATCCGGGTCACCGACACCGTGATGGCGGTGGGATTCGACGGTGCGTTGACTGTGGGCCCCGCAACTCCGGCGGCCAGCGGGCCACGGTCGGCAGGCGCCGTGGGTGCGCGCTGATCGGAACAGCCGTGCAGTACGACTGCGGCCGCCCAGGCGAGCAAATGCGATGTAACGCGAGTCATAGAGCCTCCTCCAACTGCAGAACACCCCGAGTGAGAACGACTTAGCGCTACTTCTTTGCCATCTGTGCGAGCGCCCCGTACCTTAGACGCGAGGTTACAAGTTGGGACTCGGGCCTCACCGCTACTTCACGTGCGGCTCACCGCAGCGGTGAGGCCTGAAACGCCTCGCAGGACAGCGTCTTGGTCGAACTTCGGCTACTCGGCTCGGTTCGCCTGCAAGCGTCGGACGGGCGGGATGTAGAAGCGCTCGTCCGCCACGCGAAGCGTACGGCGCTGCTCGCCTATCTCGCGGCTGCACTTCCCCGCGGGCCCCACCGCCGAGACACCCTACTGGCCATGTTCTGGCCGGAATTCGACAGCGCCCGCGCTCGCGCGGCGTTGAGCCAGGCCCTGTACGTCGTGCGCGAGGCGCTGGGCGGCGAGACGATCGTGCCGTTGGGGGACGGCGCGCTCGCCGTGGACGGCGCAGCCGTGTGGTGTGACGTGACGGCGTTCGAGGCGGCGCTCGACGCGGAACGGCCGCGCGAGGCACTGGAGCTCTACCGCGGCGACCTGCTAGAGGGATTCTTCGTGACGGGGGCGCCCGAGTTCGAGCGCTGGCTCGAGCGCGAGCGCGCGCGGCTGCGCGAGCGCGCCTCCGAGGGTGCGTGGGCTTTGGCCGATGAGCGCGCCACCGCGGGCGACACCCTCGAAGCGGAGCGCTGGGCACGGCGGGCGGCCGACCTGTTGCCCGCGGACGAGGCGGTGGCCAGGCGGCTCGTTGCGTTCTTGCACCGGCTGGGCGATCGGGCAGCCGCGATCCGGGCGTACGAGGAATTCACGGCGAGACTCGCCCAAGAGTACGAGCTCGAGCCGTCGGCCGAGACCCAGGCCCTGGCGGCCGCCATCCGCGCGGAGCAGGTACGCCCCCCGACGTCACAGCCGGCGGTGCGCGTCGTTAGCGACGGCGAAGTGCCCGCGCCTCCCGCCGGCGCGGCGCCCGCAGATCCGAGCCTGCCTCCGAGGCGATTCCTGCCGGTTGCACGCAAGCGCGCTGCGGCCGTGCTCGCCCTGGTGGGCGTCGCTCTCCTGGCCGGCGGGTGGTTCCTTGTCCACGCAGCACTCGGCGCTCGGACCGCCGTTGACGCGCGAACCCCGAAGCGGCTCGTGGTCCTCCCCTTTGCCAACCTCGGCCCCCCCGAGGAGCAGTACTTCGCCGACGGGATCACCGAAGAGATTACCACGCGGCTGGTGTCGGTCGAGCGCCTGCGCGTGATTGGCCGTACGAGTGCCAACGCCTACAAGGATACGAAGAAGACCCTCCAACAGATCGGCGCCGAGCTGGGCGTCGATTATGTGGTCGAGGGAGCGATCCGCTGGGAGAAGTCGCCGCGCGGGACCGCGCGCGTGCGGATTACGCCACAGCTTGTGAGCACCTCCGACGGCACACATCTCTGGGCCCAGATCTATGACGAGCCGCTGGATGAGATCTTTCGTGTGCAAGGTGACATCGCCCAGAGAGTAGTGCGCGCGCTCGATGTCACGCTGCTCGCCGCCCAACGACGTCTCGTGGAGGCCTCGCCGACTGACAACGTCCAGGCCTACGACGCCTATCTGCGCGGCAACGAGTACATGCGTAACGGTACCGGGGATTCCGCCAGCGAGGCGGCACAGCGAATGTACGAGCGGGCCATCGAGTTGGATCCGCACTTCGCGCTGGCATACGCTCGCTTATCTCGGGTGCATTCCCGTATGTATTTGTCCTACAGGGATCGCTCGCGGGACCGTGTGGCGCAGGCGAAGCGAGCTGTCGATAAAGCATTCGAGCTTGATCCAAATCTGGCGGAAGCGCACCACTCTTTGGCGACCTACTATTGGATCGGCTACTCAGACTATGAGCGAGCGACCCGGGAATTCGCCATTGCGGAGTCGAGTCGCCCCAATGACAGCGAAATCTTCCTCGCCCGGGCAGTCATGCGACAACGCCAGGGCAAGATTCGCGAAGCCTTGGTGGATTTCGAAAGAGCCTGGCAACTAGACCCGGCTTCTGCCCTGGTTGCCACCAACTACGCGCTCACCTACGAGCTCCTCCGTGACTATCGGCGAGCGGAGGTCCTGTACGACCGCGCTATCGCGCTCGCCTACGTTGGGTCCGCTCCGTACTTCATGAAGACGCACCTGCATCTCTTGTGGGAGGGCAACACGCGTAAGGCGCGGGCGGTCGTGGATGAGGCCCGGACCGTAGGTGTCGGCAATAAACCGCTCGTAGTACTCGCCGGCGTCTGGGTGGACACTTTCGATCGCAGGTATGGAGACGCGCTCGCACGATTGTCGGCCGGAGCTCCGGAGGTGATTCAGGATCAGAATCGCTTTATCCCGAGGGCTCAGCTGTGCGCGCAGATTTACGGCTTGATGCAACGCCACGATCTGGAGCGAGCCTACTACGATTCGGCACGAATCCTGGTCTCCAAGAGGATCGCGGAGCACTCCGAGGATCCGCGGTTACATAGCGCATTGGGGATCGCGTATGCCGGTCTCGGTAGAAAGCGGGAGGCCATCCAGGAGGGGCAGAAAGCCGTCGAGCTACTCCCGATTACGAAAGAGGCGGCGCCGCCTTCAGGGCATCATCTCGCCGTCGATTTGGCACGGATCTACACCATGGTCGGGGAGAACGGCGCCGCCGTCGACCAGCTGCAGCACCTCCTTTCGATCCCTGGACTTCTGAGCCGCGCGTGGTTGCGCTTGGATCCCACGTGGGATCCTCTCCGAAGCGACCGGCGGTTCCAAAGGCTCCTGGATCGCGAGAGATGAGGCGGCCACTCAACCTGCTCGCGTACGCTTTTCTACCCCGGCTGCTGACTGCCCAGGGCCTCACGACCGGCGCGATTCAGGGGACGGTGGTGGCCGCCGACCGCTCGCCGATCCCAGGGGCGCTCGTTCGGATCACGAACACCCTGGACGGACGTCGCTGGGAGCTGGTAACGCGCTCCAGCGGCGGCTACCTCCTCGAGGACGTAGCGGTCGGCGGACCGTACCGTATCGATGTGCGCGCTGTGGGGTTCACGCCCCGGGCCCGAACCGGCATCCTGCTCACACTCGGCCAGCGCCTCGTCGCCGACTTCACCCTGCTGCCGGCCACCGTCGAGCTGACGCCGGTCACCGTCGACGCCACGGCGGATCCCGTGCTGAACCCGAGCCGCACTGGACCCGCCGAGGTCATCTCGGCAGCACGGATCGCCGCGCTGCCGAATCTCGGTCGTGACTTTTTCACGTTGACTGCCCTGAGCCCGCAAGTGGCCGTGTCCCCCTCGTCGGCCAGGGCTCCCACGGGAGGCATCGCCATCGGCGGCCAGAATCGGCTGCTCAACGAGTTTCAGATCGACGGAGGCGTGAACTACGACCTGTACACGGGGCGGCTCCCAGGGCGAGGGACGTTGCCACGGGCGATTGCAATCGAGGCCCTCGAGGAGATCCAGGTGCTGGTGGCGCCGTTCGACGTCCGGCAAGGGGGCTTCGCAGGCGGCCTCGCGAAGGCCGTGACGAAATCGGGGACGAACACCACACACGGCTCGACGTTCGCGTATCTGGCTGACGGTGCCCTGGTCGGCAAGAACGCGACCGGAGATCCCGTAGACGGGTTCACCACCTGGCAGTATGGCGGGACGATTGCCGGGCCAATCGTGCAGGATCGCGCCCACTATTTCCTGAGCGTCGACGCCCAGCACCGCGTCGTTCCGGATCCCGGCCCGCTGATCACGGATACCGTAGGCGGCGCGGACCTGGCGAGCATCGGGATCCGGTACGCAAGCGCGACGCGCTTTCAGGACATCCTCAGAAACACGTACGGACTCGATCCCGGAACGCTCAGTTCCTCGAACGGGCGCGTCCCCGCCACGGACGTGTTCGGCAAGATCACCGTACAGCTGGCGACGAACAGTCACCTGGAAGTATCGCACCACTACACCGACGGCGACCGGTCGGGGTTCATCGATCGCGCCTACCGATTCTACTGGCTTTCTTCGACAGGGAACCGTAATGTTGCCACCGCCAACGCGTCCCGGCTGATCTGGACGAGCTTGCTCGCGGGCCGGTGGTCGAGCGAGCTGATCGCGAGCCACCTCCGGCTGCGCGATGCGTGCCGGCCCAACGCGTCCTATCCGATGATTATCGTCAACGCCGATCAGGGCGTGTTGCAAGCCGGGACGGGAATGACGTGTCCAAGCTCCTTCGTGCAGCGCGCGTTTGAGGTCCAAGACAATCTCAGCGCCGCCTTTGGGGGGCACGTTCTCACCCTGGGCACCCACATTGAAGTGCTCCGCTTCGAAGATGGCCAGCTGCTCGGGGGGGCCGGACTGTGGAGATTCCGCCATCTCGACTCGCTTGAAGCGGGGCGCGCGTTCCACTACGAGCGCACGCTCCCCGGTCCGTCGCGTACCGGGGTGGTCGTATTTCACGCGCGCCAGCTCGGCCTGTACGTGCAGGACCGCTGGCGGCCCGCACGCCGCCTCACGCTCACCGCCGGATTGCGAATGGACCTTCCGGTGCTGCCGGACGGCAGCGGCACGTATCTTCCGCTCAAGAACTCGCTCGGCGCCGATACTGGACGCTTGCCGGGGGGGAAGCCGCTGTGGTCGCCCCGGTTTGCCCTCAACTACGATTTGCGGGGCGCGGGACGCACGTTTCTGCGCGGGGGCATCGGCCTGTTCAGTGGTCGTCCGCCGTACACGTGGCTCGGGAGCGCGTACCGCGACGAGGGGACGCAGCAGCTGTTCCTGACCTGCGACGGCACCGCCGCACCGGTGTTCGACCCAGTGAACCAGCCGACGGTCTGCGCCACTGGCGCCGCAGCTACGCCGCAGCTCAGTTACTTCGATCCGAATATGCCTTTTCCGCAGAGCGTCAGGATGTCCCTCGGCGTGGATCATCGGCTGCCGGGGGACGTAGTGGCGACCGTGGATCTCCTGTATACCCGCGCGGCTCATCAGTGGTACTACGGCGCCGCGAATCTACCCGCGCCCATCGGCGTCGCGCAGGGTGAGGGGAATCGCCCGCTGTACGGGGGGATCAGCGCAGCGACCGGGTTCGCGACGCCCGCCTGGCTGCAGCCGGCGTTCGGCCAAGTCGTCCGTGTGTCTGACCGGAGCGGCGACCGTTCGCTCACGCTGTCCGTACAAATGCGCAAACGGCTCCGCGATGGGGTGGAGCTGAGCGCGCTGTACGCGCATACGCGGGCCCAGGACCGCATGTCGCTCGTCAACTTCCAGGCGCGGCCCAATCTGCAGAACACGCCACTCGACGGCACCCTGGAAGATCGACGCCTGCGAACATCGTACTTCGAGATCCCTCAACGCCTCGAATTGAGCGCGGCCGTGCGGCTGCCGTACCAAGTCCGACTGTCCCTCCTGTACGCGGGCTCGTCGGGAGCGCCGTTCACCTACACCACCATGGGGGATGCCAACGCGGACGGTATTGGCACCGGGCCGTTCTTCAACGACATCGTTTATGTGCCCCGTGACCGCGCCGACATCGAGCTTGACGGTAACGGCCCCGCACCGGGCCTCGGGACCGCGGCGCAGCAGGACTCGGTCT
>Ga0070698_100008729_pt1 | contig 10915 bp, 10 predicted proteins | sample KBSK1502metaG_FD_65477 | JGI IMG/M metagenome (GOLD analysis project Ga0070698, IMG submission 65477) | Corn, switchgrass and miscanthus rhizosphere microbial communities from Kellogg Biological Station, Michigan, USA - KBS K1-50-2 metaG | ecosystem: Host-associated > Plants > Roots >...
TGGCGCGGTTACCCGAGGAAGGACAGCCGGACCTGGCGCGGTTACCCGAGGAAGGACAGCTGGACCTACGCGCGTGCCCGAGGAAGGACAGCCGGACCTGGCGCGGTCACCCGAGGAAGGACAGCCGGACCTGGCGCGGTCACCCGAGGAAGGACAGCCGGACCTCACGGTCGGGATTGTCGACGTTGAGGTCCACCAGTGCCACGCTCTGCCGGGTGCCGAGCGCCATCCGCCCGCCGATCACCGGCAGCGTGGCGAACGGTGCCACCAGCGCGGGCAGCACGTGCGTGCGGCCGTGACCAGCGGAGCCGTGCGCGTGCCGCCATCGGCCGTCGGCGGGCAGCAGCCAGGAGAGCGCGTCCAGCAGGTCGCGGTCACTGCCCGCGCCGAGCTCCATGACCGCCAGCCCGGCCGTGGCGTGCGGCACGAACACGTGCAGCAGCCCGTCGCCGCCCCCCGAGGCGGCGGCGACGAACTCCTGGCAGGCACCGGTGATGTCGGTCACGGACTCACGGCTGCCGGTGCGCAGCCGGATGATCTCGGTCTTCACTTACCGGTGGATCACTTATCGGTGGTGGCGTGCTCGATTATGGCGTCAGGCCCGGGGAAGACCAGGCCGGTGTGCCCGTCGTCGAACCGCACCTGGTAGGGCGGGCTGCCCGCCGAGCCACGGACTTCCACGATCTCTCCGGTCTTGTCCGGTTGCCCCACCGCGTTGCCGTGCACGTGCAGCCGGTCACCGACGGTTGCCTCCATCTGCGTCCCTCCTCTCGGCTCTGTCGAGTGACCGCGATCCGCGTGACCGCGATCCCGTTGACCGCGCTCATATTGCTGCGCTGTCTGGTCCCGGTGTACCCCACACTGGCATGGGGAAGCAGTCTCGTGAAGGGGCCTTCCGCCCCCAGCAGGGCGCAGCCTCCCCACGGGCACCACCGCGCGCCAGCCACGCTCGTTACCAGCGGGTAGAGATGCGTTCCCGGCGCGCAGGTACCACGATTGGTCTGGACAACCTACGGCGGCGGCGGCGGACCGCCGCCGGCATACACGGAAGGCGAGGGCACCGCGTGGCCTCCGGACGCCAGCGTTACTCCATCATCAGCGACGGGCTGCCGACCCAGCTGCCCGACATCGACCCCGACGAGACCCGCGAGTGGGTGGAGTCATTCGACACCGTGGTCCGCACCCGCGGCCGCGCCCGCGCGCGCTACGTCATGCTGAGCCTGCTCGAGCGCGCCCGCGAGCAGCAGGTCGGCGTGCCCGGCCTGCGCAGCACCGACTACATCAACACGATCCCGCCCGAGCGCGAGCCCTGGTTCCCCGGGGACGAGTACATCGAGCGCCGCATCCGCGCCTACATCCGGTGGAACGCCGCGGTGATGGTGTCGCGCGCCAACCGGCCCGGGCTCGGCGTCGGCGGCCACATCGCCACCTACGCGTCCGCGGCCAGCCTGTACGAGGTCGGGTTCAACCACTTCTTCCGCGGCAAGGACCACGGCGAATCCGGCGACCAGGTGTTCTTCCAGGGGCACGCCGCGCCGGGCATCTACGCCCGGGCGTTCCTCGAGGGCAGGCTGACCGAACAGCAGCTCGACGGGTTCCGGCAGGAGCTGTCGCACCCCGGCGGCGGGCTGCCGTCCTACCCGCACCCCCGGCTGATGCCGGACTTCTGGGAGTTCCCCACGGTCTCCATGGGTCTGGGCCCGATCGACGCGATCTACCAGGCGCGGTTCAACCGCTACCTGCTGGCCCGCGAGATCAAGGACACCAGCCGCTCGCACGTGTGGGCGTTCGCTGGCGACGGCGAGATGGACGAGCCGGAGGCGATCGGCGCGATCGGCCTGGCCGCGCGCGAGGAGCTGGACAACCTCACGTTCGTGATCAACTGCAACCTGCAGCGGCTGGACGGCCCGGTGCGCGGCAACGGGAAGATCATCCAGGAGCTCGAGGCGTTCTTCCGCGGCGCCGGCTGGAACGTGATCAAGGTGATCTGGGGCCGCGACTGGGACCCGCTGCTGGCCACCGACACCGACGGCGTGCTGGTCAACAAAATGAACACCACGCCCGACGGCCAGTTCCAGACGTACAGCGTCGAGTCGGGCGCCTACATCCGCGAGCACTTCTTCGGCGACGACCCGCGGCTGCGGGCGATGGCCGAGCCGCTGTCCGACGCCGAGCTGCGCAACCTGTCCCGCGGCGGGCACGACTACCGCAAGGTGTACACGGCGTTCAAGGCAGCCCGCGAGCACGTCGGCCAGCCGACGGTGATCCTCACCCACACGATCAAGGGCTGGACGCTCGGCCCCGACTTCGAGGCGCGCAACGCCACCCACCAGATGAAGAAGCTCACGGTGGCCGAGCTCAAGGAGTTCCGCGACCGGCTGTACCTGCCGATCGAGGACGCGGCGCTGGAGGCGGAGCTGCCGCCGTACTACCACCCGGGCGAGGACTCCGACGAGATCCGGTACATGCGCGAGCGCCGCGCCGCGCTCGGCGGCTTCCTGCCGCGCCGGGTTGTGCGCGCCCGCCCGCTCGAGCTGCCGGCCGACGCTCCCTACGCCGACCTGCGCAAGGGCTCGGGCAAGCAGCCGGTGGCCACCACGATGGCGTTCGTCCGGCTGCTCAAGGACCTGATGAAGGAGCCGGGGATCGGCGCCAGGTTCGTGCCGGTCATCCCGGACGAGGCGCGGACGTTCGGCATGGACTCGCTGTTCCCGACCGCGAAGATCTACTCGCCGCACGGCCAGACCTACGAGGCGGTCGACCGGAACCTGTTGCTGTCCTACAAGGAGTCGACGCAGGGCCAGATCCTGCACGAGGGCATCAGCGAGGCCGGCGCGATGGGCTCGGTCATCGCCGCGGGCACCGCCTACGCCACGCACGGCACGCCGATGATCCCGGTGTACGTGTTCTACTCGATGTTCGGCTGGCAGCGCACCGGCGACCAGATGTGGGCGTTCGGCGACCAGCTCGGCCGCGGCTTCCTGCTCGGCGCCACCGCGGGCCGCACCACGCTGACCGGCGAGGGGCTGCAGCACAACGACGGCCACTCGGTGCTGCTCGCCTCCGTCAGCCCGGCCTGCGTGAGCTACGACGCGGCCTGGGCGTACGAGCTCGCCTACATCGTGCGGGACGCGCTGCGCCGGATGTACGGCGCCACCCCCGAGCACCCGGACGGCGAGGACATCTTCTACTACCTGACCGTCTACAACGAGCCGTACCCGCAGCCGGCCGAGCCCGCCGACTTCCCCGGCGGCCCGGAGGCGCTCGAGGCGGGCATCCTGCGCGGCCTGTACCGGTACCGCGCCGCCGCGCCGGCCGGCGAAGTCACCGGTCCCGCCGCCACGGCAGATCCCGAACGGCTGCGCCCCGATCGGTCGCGTAACGGTGGCCAGCCGCGCGCGCAGATCCTCGCCTCCGGCGTCGCCGTGCGGTTCGCGCTGGCCGCGCAGGAGCTGCTGGCCGCGGACTGGGGCGTGGCGGCCGACGTGTGGTCGGCCACGTCCTGGACCGAGCTGCGCCGGGACGCGCTCGACGCCGTGGAGCACAACCTGCTGCGTCCCGACGAGGAGCCGCGGGTGCCGTACGTCACCCGGGTGCTGGAGGGTGAGCCCGGCCCGGTGGTCGCGGTGAGCGACTGGATCAAGGCGGTGCCCGACCAGATCGCCCGCTGGGTGCCCGCGCCGTTCCTGTCCCTCGGCACCGACGGGTGGGGCTTCTCCGACACCAGGGCCGCCGCGCGCCGGTTCTTCCACGTCGACGCCGCGTCCATCACGCTGGCCGTGCTCAGCCAGCTGGTCAGGCACGGCGAGGTGAAGGCGGAGGTGCTCGACCAGGCGATCGGCAAGTACCGGCTGGATCTCCCGGTGAGCGAGGCCGTCGGCGAGAGATGACGGTGGCGGCAGCCGTTCGGGATATCCAGGATTCTGGGACAACGCGGGCTGAGCACCTCCGCAGCTGGCTGCGGCGCGACGGTGGAATGCTGGCCGTGTGCTGAAGCTGCTGGCGTTCGTGCTGCCGCTGGGCCCGGACTCGTTCGCGGTGGCCGCGGCGATCGGCGCCAGCGCCCGGTCACCGGGCGGCAGCGGCTGCGCATCTCGCTGATCTTCGTGATCTTCGAGGCCGGCATGCCGCTGATCGGGCTCGGGCTGGGCAACACGCTGGCCCGCGGCATCGGCACGGTCGCGGGCTATCTGCCCGCCGCGGTCATCGGCATCGGCGGCTGGATCCTGCTGAGCGGACGCGACGAGGAGGCGGGGGCCGCGGGCCGGATCGCCGCGACGCGCGGGCTGGCCACGATCGCGCTCCGCGTCAGCATCAGCCTGGACGAGCTGGCCATCGGGTTCAGCATCGGCCTGGTCCGGCTGCCGCTGGTCGCGGCGCTCGTCGCGATCGGCGTGCAGGCGCTCATCGCCGACCAGCTGCTCCATTAGGAGGCGAACAGGGCGCGGACGAGAGCCTGACCGCCGCTCACGGCGGTTCCGATGGTGCCCTGATCGCGCAGCTCGGTGGCGGCGTCGGCGAGCGCGCCGTAGGCGACGCGGGAGAATGCGCCGCCGACCGAGATCCGGGCGACGCCGGCGGCGGCGAGCTCGGCCACCGGCGGGCAGGACGCGAGCGCCAGCACGTTGACCGGCCGGCCCACGGAGGCGACCACCTCGCGGATGTCGGCCAGCTCGGTCAGCCCGGGCGCGTAGAGCACGTCGGCGCCGGCCGCCCCGAACGCCTGCAGCCGGGCGATCGTGTCGGCGAGATCCGGCCGGCCGTACAGGTAGTTCTCCGACCGCGCGGTCAGTACGAGCCGAACGTCGCCGCGGTGCGCCGCCTCGGCGGCGGCCGCGACCCGCTCCGCCGCCCGGCCGATCTCGTAGATGGGATCATCCGCCGAGCCGGTGTAGTCCTCGATGGAGCAGCCGGCCAGGCCGGCCGCCACGGCCAGCTCGACCGTCGCGGCGACGCCGCCGGGGTCGTGCGCGAACCCGCCCTCGAGGTCCGCCGACACCGGCAGCTCGGTGCCGGCGGCGATGACGCGGGCGTGCTCCAGCGCCTCGTCGCGGCTGACCGCGCCGTCCGGCCGGCCGAGCGTCATGGCGAAGCCGCTGCTCGTGGTGGCCAGCGCCTGGAAGCCGAGCGAGGCGAGGATCCTGGCCGAGCCGAGGTCCCACGGATTGGGCAGCAGCAGCGGCTCGCCCGCCTTGTGCAGCGCCAGGAACCTGGCGGCCTTCGCGGCTTGAGTGATCATTTTCCCAGCCTAGCCGTCCCTCGGTTAACCTCGAGGCTGGGAGCAGCGTCCCGAGGGGAGGAGCGGCGACACGCCTGGCTAATCTGTGCCCAAGAGCAGGCCGACGCTTTTCCTACTGAAGTTGTCGTTTTTAATCGAGGCGTGACACGCTAGCGGTGTGAATCGAACGCAAGGATCAGCGGTGACTCGCGCGGGCAGTGCGCTCCCTGCAGGCAGTGCGTCTCCTGCGGGCAGTGCGCCTGCCGCGGGCAGTACGCCTGCCGCGGGCAGTGCGCCCTTGCCAGGCGCTGTGCGGACCGCGCGCTCCGGCGTGCAGCCCGAGACGGTCCGCCGGCTCGAGCGGGCGACCGGGGCGCTCGGCACCGCCGCCATGGCCGCCATGGACGCGCGGCTGCCGTGGTTCGCCGCGATGTCCGCGGAGAACAGGTCGTGGCTGGGCCTGGTCGCGCAAGCCGGCATCGCCGCGTTCGTGGACTGGGTGAAGCACCCGGAGCGCGCCAGGCCCGCGGTCACCGGCGAGGTGTTCGGCACCGCGCCGCGCGAGCTCGCCCGCGCGGTCAGCCTGCAGCAGGCGGTCGAGATGGTCCGGGTCATCATCGACGTGGTCGAGGCGCGGGTGGACGAGCTGGCCGCGCCGGGCGGGCAGGCCGAACTGCGCGAGGCCGTGCTGCGCTACACCAGGGAGATCGCGTTCGGCGCCGCCCAGGTGTATGCGCGGACCGCGGAGGCCCGCGGCGCCTGGGACGCCCGGCTGGAGGCGCTGGTCGTCGACGCCCTCGTCCGCGGCGAGACCAAGGAGGGCCTGCAGTCCTGGGCGTCGGCGCTGAGCTGGTCGTCCTCGCCGGTCTCGGTGATCGCTGGCCGGACCGAGGGCGACGAGGCCGAGCTGGTGATCGAGGACCTGCGGGTGATCGCCCGGCGGGCGCGGCTCGACCTGCTGGCCGGGGTGCACGGGCGCCGGCTGATCGTGGTCGTCGGCGGCGCCCCCGACCCGCTCGCCGCGGCGCGCCAGCTGTCCGGGCGGTTCGGCAGCGGCCCGATCGTGGTCGGCGCGGCAGCGCCCGACCTGCAGTCGGCGAGCCGGTCGGCGCAGGCCGCGCTGGCCGGCCTGCGCGCGGCGCCGGCCTGGCCGGACGCGCCGCGCCCGGTCGCGGCCGATGACCTGCTGCCCGAGCGCGCGATCGACGGCGACCCGGCGGCCCGGGAGCAGCTGGTGCACGAGGTCTACGAGCTGCTGCTGTCCGGCGGCCCGTCGCTGCTCGACACCGTGACCGCCTACCTCGAGCAGGGCTCCTCGCTCGAGGCCACCGCCCGGATGCTCTTCGTCCACTCCAACACCGTCCGTTACCGGCTGCGCCGCGTCGCCGAGCTGACCGGCTACTCCCCCGCCGAGGGCCGGGGGGCCTTCGCGCTGTGGGTGGCGATCGTGCTCGGCAGGCTGGCGGCGCGCTCGCGGTGACACGCGATGGCAACATCGGCGTAACGGAATTTGTAGACAAGCTACAGGGATCGGGCCGGTAAGTTCGTTGGGTCCCGCATTCATATAGCGGTCTCCTACAGGGCAAGGTGGAGTGATGCTTGCAATCGTCGCGCCCGGCCAGGGTGCCCAGACCCCGGGATTCCTCGCTCCGTGGCTCGACCTGCCCGGTGTCGCCGACCGCCTCGCCGCCTGGTCCGACCTGGCCGGATGCGACCTCGTCCGGTACGGGAGCACGGCCGGCGCCGAGGAGATCAGGGACACCGCGATCGCGCAGCCGCTGCTCGTCGCCGCCGGCGTCGTGGCGTCCGGCGACGTGGCCGGGCACGCCGGGCTGGCCGGCCACGCGCAAGCGGCCGCCGGGCACAGCGTGGGCGAGCTGACCGCCGGCGTCGTCGCGGGCGTGATCGGCGCTAGGGACGCGCTGCGCCTGGTGGCGGTGCGCGGCCGCGCGATGGCGGCGGCCGCCGCCGCCGTGCCGACCGGGATGACCGCGGTGCTGGGCGGCGACGAGGCCCAGGTGCTCGCGGCGATCGAGACGCACGGGCTCACCCCGGCCAACGTGAACGGGGCGGGCCAGGTCGTGGCCGCCGGCACGCTGGAGCAGCTCGCCGCGTTCGCCGCGGATCCGCCCGCGGGGGCGCGGCTGCGCCCGCTGGAGGTCGCGGGCGCGTTCCACACCAGCCACATGGCGCCGGCCGTCGACGCATTGCGCCGGGCGGCGGCGGACGTCAGCGTCGCCGGCCCGGCCATGACGCTGCTCTCGGACGCGGACGGCGCCGCCGTGAGTTCCGGCCAGGACTGGCTCGAGCGCATCGTCCGCCAGGTCAGCGCCCCGGTCCGATGGGACGCGTGCCTGCGCACGCTGGCCGGCCTCGGCGTGACCGGCATCATCGAGCTCCCGCCGGCCGGCACGCTGACCGGCCTCGCCCGGCGGGCGCTGCCGGGCGTGCAGGTGCTGGCGCTGAAGACGCCCGACCAGCTCCCCGCGGCCCGCGCGCTCGCCGCCGAGCACGGCGAGCACGCGCACCACCCCGGTGCCGACGGCCACCACCCCGAGTGGCGGCTGCTGGTCGCGCCGCTGGCCGGCACGTTCCGGGCCGGCTCGGCCGCCGCGTCGGCCGGCGCGCCCGGGTCGCCGTTCGCGGCCGGAGCCGAGCTCGGCGTCGTCGAGGCGCGCGGCGGTCACCAGCCGGTCACCCCGCCCTACCCGGGCGCGCTGATCGAGTGGCTGGTGGAGGACGGTGATCCGGTCAGCGCCGGGCAGCCGCTCGCACGGCTGCAGCCAACTGAAAGGGCGGTGTAGCGCGATGCTGTTGCGGCACGGCGCCCCGGCGGCCCGGATCCTGGCGTTCGGCGGCTACCAGCCGGCCAACGTCGTCACCAACGATGACCTGGCCAAGTCGGTGGACACCAGCGACGAGTGGATCCGCAGCCGGGTCGGCATCGCCAGCCGCCGGATCGCCGGCCCGGACGAGACGGTCACCGACATGGCGGTCGCCGCGGGCGGCAAGGCGCTGGCCGCCAGCGGCCTGTCCCCCGCCGACATCGACCTGGTGATCGTGGCCACCTGCACCCCGGAGGTGCAGATACCGAACGTCTCCGCCTCCGCGGCGCACCGGCTCGGCATCATCGCCCCCGGGGCCTACGACCTGAACGCGGCGTGCGCCGGGTTCTGCTACGCGCTGGCGAACGCCGCCGACGCGGTGCGCGCGGGCACCGCCAGGCGCGTGCTGGTGATCGGCGCGGAGAAGCTGTCCCAGTGGGTCGACTGGACCGACCGGTCCACCTGCATCATCTTCGCCGACGGGGCCGGCGCCGCCGTGGTCGGCCCGGTCACCGACCCCGGCGAGCAGCCGGGGATCGGGCCGGTCGCGTGGGGCAGCGCGGGCAGCCTGGCCGACAAGATCTCCATCACCGACCGCGACTCGTTCATCGTCCAGGAGGGCCAGGCGGTGTTCCGCTGGGCGACCACCGAGCTGACCCCGGTCGCGCGGGCCGCCTGCGAGCGGGCCGGCGTGGCGCTGGAGGACCTGGACGTGTTCGTCCCGCACCAGGCGAACCTGCGGATCGTCGAGGCGATCGCGCGCCGGCTGCGGATAGGGGCGCGGGTGGCCGACGACATCGTGCACGCCGGCAACACCTCGTCCGCGTCGATCCCGCTGGCCCTGTCCCGCATGATCGAGCGGGACGAGATCGCCTCGGGGCAGCTGGCGCTGCTGCTGGGCTTCGGCGCGGGCATGTGCTACGCGGCCCAGGTGATCCGGGTACCCTGACCCGCGGCATGCAGCAGGCATGCCGCCGAAAAAGAGGAGACAACGCAGACATGGCCATGACCGAGCAGGAGATCATGGCGGGCCTCGGCGAGATCATCGACGAGATCGCCGGAGTGCCCGCGGACGAGGTGACCCCCGACAAGAGCTTCGTCGACGACCTGGACATCGACTCGCTGTCCATGGTGGAGATCGCCGTCGCCGCGCAGGACAAGTTCGGCGTGGAGATCCCCGACGACGAGCTGAAGAACCTCAAGACCGTGCAGGACGTCGTGGTGTTCGTGCAGCGGTCGGGCGTGTCCGCCTGAGCCTGTCCACCTGAGCCAAAGGAGCTGATCACTGTGGGCGCAGACCAGGGCACGGTCGTGGTGACCGGGCTCGGCGCGACGACGCCGCTCGGCGGCGACGTCCCCAGCACCTGGGAGGCGCTGCTGGCCGGCCGCAGCGGGGTGCGGACGCTGACCGCGGACTGGGCCAGCGACCTGCCGGTGCGGATCGCCGCGCCCGCCGCAGTCGACCCGGCGGGCGTGCTCGACCGGGTGCAGGCCCGCCGGCTGGACCGGTGCGAGCAGTTCGCGATCGTCGCCGCCCGCGAGGCGTGGGCCGACGCCGGCGCGCCGGACGCGGCGCCGGAGCGGATCGGCGTGGCGGTGTCCAGCGGCATCGGCGGCGTGGCGTCGACGCTCGCCGCCTACGACACGCTCAACTCCAAGGGCTGGCAGCGGCTGTCTCCGTTCACCGTCCCCATGCTCATGCCGAACGGCTCCGCCGGATGGATCAGCATCGAGCTCGGCGCGCGCGCGGGCGTGCACACCACCGTGAGCGCGTGCGCGTCCGGCGCGGAGTCGATCGCGTACGCCATCGACATGATCAGGTCGGGGCGGGCCGACGTCGTGCTGGCCGGCGGCACCGAGGCGGCGATCCTGCCGCTGAACATCGCGGCGTTCGCGGCCATGCGCGCGCTGTCGGTCCGCAACGACGAGCCCACCCGGGCCTCGCGGCCGTTCGACAAGGGCCGGGACGGCTTCGTGCTCGGCGAGGGCGCGGCGATGGTGGTGCTCGAGTCCGCCGAGCACGCGGCCCGGCGCGGCGCGCGGGTGCACGCGGTGGCGGCCGGGTTCGGCTACTCCTCGGACGCGCACCACATCGCCCAGCCGGCGCCGGACGGCGAGGGGCTCGTGCGGGTGATGCGGAACGCGCTAGCCAACGCCGGGCTGCCCGCCGAGCGGGTGGTCCACGTGAACGCGCACGCCACCTCCACCCCGGCCGGTGACGTCGTCGAGGCGCAGGCCATCGCCGCCGCGCTCGGCGCGGCGGCGAGCGGGGCGGTGGTGTCGTCCACGAAGTCGATGACCGGCCACCTGCTGGGCGGGGCGGGCGCGCTCGAGTCCGTCGCCACGATCCTCGCGCTGCGCGACCGGGTCGCGCCGCCCACGATCAACCTCGACGATCCCGACGACGACGCGGGCCTCGACATCGCCACCGAGCCCAGGCCGCTGGAGCAGCGCGGCCGGGAACCGATGGTGGCGCTCAACAACTCCTTCGGCTTCGGCGGCTCCAACGTGGCGCTCGCCTTCGCCGCCGCCCCGTGACAAGGAGGACCACGTGACGCTCCTCGAGAACCGCGTGACCACGACGGTGCCGGCGCAGCCGGCGGCGCCCGGCGACTGGCGGCAGCCGCGGCAGCGGCTCGCTGCGCTCTTCGACCCCGGCACGGTGGCGGAGATCACCGTCGCGGACGACAGCGGGGCGCTGGCGGCGACCGGGCGGATCGACGGCATGCAGGCCGTGGCGTTCGCCAGCGACCCCGGCATCCAGGGCGGCGCGATGGGCAGCGCCGGCTGCGCGGCGATCGTGGCCGCCTACGACGAGGCGATCGCGCTCGACGTGCCGGTCATCGGGCTCTGGCACTCCGGCGGCGCCCGG
>Ga0070698_100008730_pt1 | contig 10914 bp, 9 predicted proteins | sample KBSK1502metaG_FD_65477 | JGI IMG/M metagenome (GOLD analysis project Ga0070698, IMG submission 65477) | Corn, switchgrass and miscanthus rhizosphere microbial communities from Kellogg Biological Station, Michigan, USA - KBS K1-50-2 metaG | ecosystem: Host-associated > Plants > Roots >...
AGGTCGCGCTCGAACCGGAGCGACGGCCGGCGGTCGCCGCTCCGGTGTCGTCGGTCGAAGGGCCCGCTCCGCCGGACGAGCCTCCCGGGCTCACGGCGCCGGTGACAGTGATGGCGATCGGGGCGGCCGCGCTGGTGGCCGGCGGAGTCAGCCACGCGATCGCCGTCGACCGGCGGGCGACCGCGAGCGATCTCCCGCCCGGTCCCGCGTTCGACGACGCCGACGCGTCGTATCGGCGCTGGCGGGTGGCCGCCGTCGGGCTGTACGTCGCTGGCGCCATCACGGCCGGGGCCGGCACCGCGTGGCTCCTGTCGCGGCGGCGCGCGCGCGCCCACCAGCCGGCGCTGTCCGGATCGGTCGGCGCGGACCACGCGATGGTCGGCGCCGCATGGCGCTTCTGACCCGCCTGGTCACCGCTGCGCGTCGAGGTGGGTGAACAGGCTCACGTCGAGCTGCGAGTGGACCAGGCGAATGATGCTCGCCACCCCGGTCGCGCCGAGGCCGAGCCGCGCCATCAGTCGATCGCGCGTGCCGGCGAACAGCTTGCTGCGCGCGCTCGCGACCCAGCGGGCGGCCGTCGCGTGGTGCGCCTTGTGCAGGACACCGAGCTCGCGCACCGACAGGCCGTCGACATGGTGCTGCCGCAGGAGGTTGCGCTCCTGCTGGCTCAGATCCGCCATCGCCTCGCTGAAGGCGGCGCGGAACTGCTCGCCGTACTGCGACTTGAACAGCGACATCTCCGGATCGTCGGCCGGCGCCGCGATCTCCTCGAGCGCCGTGTCGCCGTCGCTCGAACGATCCGATGCGTTCATGTGCTTCATGGCCAGGCGGACCGCGGCCGAGCGCACGAAGCTGTAGAGCCTGCCGCGCGCCGAGTACCCGGCGATTCCCGGCGCGCGCCCGGGACTGGCGACCAGCAGCGCCTCGCGCAGCTTCTGCAGCACGTCGTCGATTGCGGCGGCGCTCAGCCCGACCTGGCGGAGGGCAGGCGGCAGCTGCGAGACCACGGTCGACTCCAGGCAGGCGAGCGCGGCGACGTCGCCGGTGGCGCAGGCGGTGGCGAGATACAGGTCGGAGCCGCGCAGCGCCGTCAGCGCCTCGTCCGGCGGGCAGTCGGTGCGGGCGCTCGCGTGGCGGGCCACCGCGGCGGCGAAGGTCTCGGCCGGAATCGTGAACGCGGGCCACTCGATCTCCGCCAGCGCCAGCATGTCGTCGAGCGTCTCCTCGAGATCGGGGAGAGCGGCGAAGCCCGCGCGCGCCGCCGGCTCGGCGGCGGCCAGGAACGCCGGCCTGAGGACCCCGCTCACCATCGACCCACGGTAGCAGAAATGGTCTAGTCTAGAAGACGGTTGGACTGTTTCTCCGACGACTTCCTCGCTGCCTATCTCGAGCGAACCGTGTCGGCTCGAGAGCTCGAGGAGGCGGAGGCTCACCTCGGCACCTGCCGCGACTGCAGCGCGCACGTGGCGGCCTTCGCGCGGCTGGCGGCGCGCGAGAGCGAGGTGACCCAGCGCGATCCGGCCACCGCCGTCGCCGGGCCAGCCGACGCCCACGAGCGGCACACCACCATGCCCGGGCGCATCATCGCCGGCCGCTATCTGATCGAGAGCCGGCTGGGCGGCGGCGGTATGGGCGTGGTCTATCGCGCCCTCGACCAGCAGATGGATCGCCGCGTCGCGATCAAGGTCATCGCGCCGCGCTTCAGCCACAACCGGCAGGCGGAGCCGCGCTTCCTCCGCGAGTGCCGGCTCGCCGCGCGCATGAGCCACCTGAACGCCGTCATGGTGCTCGATCACGGCCGCCTCGACGAGGGACAGCTCTATCTCGCCATGGAGCTCCTCATCGGCCGCACGCTGCAAGAGCACCTGCAGTCCGGTCCGCTGGGCGAGCCGCGCGCGCTCCACATCGCCTCGCAGATCTGCGACGCCCTCGACGCGGCGCACCGCCTGCAGATCATCCATCGCGATCTCAAGCCGGGAAACATCATGCTGCTCGACGACCCGCCAGGTCGCGACTTCGTGAAGGTGCTCGACTTCGGCATCGCGCGCTCGCTGGTGTCGGACGGCGGCGATCTCACCCGCACCGACGTCATCATCGGCACGCCCGACTTCAGCGCCCCGGAGGTGTTCGGCGGCCGCGGCGACGAGGTCGATCAGCGCGCCGACATCTACTCGCTCGGGATCGTCCTGTACTGGATGCTGGCCTGCCGTCCTCCCTTCGCCCTCACCGGCGAGCGGCGCGGGCCGCACGGTCTCGCGCCGCTGGACGGCGCGCGTCCCGAGGTCGGCGCGCTCATCGACGAGATGCTCGCGATCGATCCGTCGCGCCGGCCATCGACCGCCGCCGAGGTGCGCGCGCGCCTCGACCAGCTCCAGGTCGCGCCGCAGGCGACACCGCCGCCCGGCGAGCCAGCCGGCTTCTCCTCCGGTTTCGTGCCGTCCACGATCGAGACCCTGCCGACCGAGCTCGTGGACCCTTCCTGGTCGGTCGAGCAGCCGGCAGCGATCGCGCAACGCCGGCGCCTCGGGCTGCCGCTCCTGCTCGTCGCGCTTCTCTCGGCGGCGCTCGGCGTCCTTCTCTGGGTCCTCGCCCGACCCCGCCCCCGCTCGCCGCGGCCGTCCGCCCCGCCTCCCGTGCAGGCCACCACCGTCGAGCCGACGCCGCCGCCCGTCGAGTCGCCGCCCCCCGCGCCGCCCCCTGACATCGCGACCGAGCCGGCCATCGCCACCGCGGTTCCGCCCACCGCCCCCGACGCCGGAGTCCCCGACGCCGGGCCAGCGGCCGCGTCGCCTCCGCGTTCTCCCTCGCGCACCAGGCGTGCGCCCCGCCGCCGCGCGCCGGACAAGACCACCTCACCCAGCAAGAAGCCGGACGCCCGCCCCGAATACTTCCGACCCTGATCTCAGGCGTCGAGGTAGCCGGCGAGCTTGAGCTTGTTCTTGGCGTTCTTGGCCAGCTTGGAGCGCGGGCGCTCGTCGATGATGCCCTGCATGAGCTCGGCGCCGAACTCCTGGTCGATGCCGGTCTGCGATTCGAGCAGGCGGAAGCCGAGCGCGTAGACGGTGTCGTCGCCGACGTCCTTCTCGCGCGCCAGCTTGCTGGCGACCGGATAGCCGCGCTGGTACAGGCGCGCGAACTGCTCGAGGACCGGCGCGTCGGCTCCGGTCGAGCGCAGGATGCCCTGGCCGATCGCCTCGAGACCGAGGACGGCGAGGATGAAGCGCTGGTCGTCGTCGATGGCGGCGTCGAGATCGGTCGGCGAGTGGAGCAGCGGCCGCAGGGCGCCGAACGCCTCGACCGGCTTGCCGGCGCGGCGCAGCTTGCGCGCGTGGTTGAACAGCACCGCGACGTGCTGGTGCGGAGCCACCTGCGCCAGCGTCTCGAGGAGCACGCGGGCGAGCAGCCGCGCCTCGTCGGCCGATTTGCCGCGGGCGTCGAGATGGGTCGCGGCGGCCTCGGCCATCTCCTCGGCGGCCGCGGTCGATACGTGTGCGCGGTGCTGCCGGATGAGCGCCGCGTAGCGCTTCGCCACCTCCGGATCGCTCGCCGCGCACAGCGCGCGCGCCAGTGGCAGCACCGCCTCCGGCGCCTTGGCGAGGCCGCGTGCCGCAGCGTCGCGCGCGGTCATGTCGCTGCCGCCGAGCGCGTCGATGAGGGCCTTGAGCGCCGCCGGGCCGCCACCGGCCGGCAGCCGCGACATGGCGAGCTTCTGCGCCGCCGGGTTCTTCGACTTGACGAGCGCCGCGAACGGCTTGGCCAGCCGCTCCGGCACCCGCGCCCCGGCCAGCGTGTCGATGGCGGCCTGCGCCACCACGAGGTCGCTCGAGTCGGCGAGCGCGATGAGCATCTCGATCGCCTTGTCGGTCCCTTTCGCCTCGCTGGCGGCCACCACCCGCCGCATCGCCGCGATCGCGGCCAGCCGGATCGAGCGCGGCAGATCCTCCGACACATGCGCGATGAGGAGCGGCAGCGAGGCCGGCTGCGCCCGGTAACCGATGAGTCGCAGGAGCAGACCGAGCTCGAAGGCCGCCGCCGCCAGCGCCGGATCCATCGCCGGCGGGGTCGCCGATTCCACGACCGGCGCGCTCTTGCCGTTCTTCTTCCTGGCGCCGCCCTTCGCCTTGCCGGCACGCCCGGCCTGGCTCACCACCCGGTTCCACTCGCCCTTCAGCTTCTTGCCGAGCGCGGTGGTCCGCGCCAGTGCCGACTTCTCGACCAGCGCGATGGCCTTCTCGTTGCCGTGATCGATCTCGGCCCGCAGGAGCTGGAGTATCTGCTCGCCGACCTCCGGATCTCCCAGCTGGTCGAGCACTGCATCGAGCGCGCCGGCGCTGCCGCGCCCGATGAGGATCTGCGCCATCGCGCGCCTGACGTGCACCGCGCCGGACGCCAGCTCCTTCTTGAGCGCGGTCTCGGCCGCCGCACCCTGGCCGGCCAGCACCTGCGCCGCGCGCTCCGCCAGCGCCTCGTCGTCGCCGCGCAGCAGCGGAACCAGCCGCGCCGCGATGCCGGTCGCACCCATGCCGGCCAGCCCCTCGAGCGCGATGCGCCGCACCGACACGTCCGGGTCGCCGAGCCTGTCGGCCAGCGCCGCCACCACCGCGTCGTCACCCTTGCCCACCGCCGACAGCACGGTGGCCGCCGCCGAGCGCAGCTCGACCTTCTCGTGCTCGAGAAGCTTCAGCACCGACTGACCGAGCCGCACAGACCCCGAGGTACCCGTCTTTGCCATCGGGTGCTGAAGCTACCAGAGTGTAGAATCCAGGTGTGAGGGGGCCCGTCGGCGCTGTCGCGCTCCTGATCGCGCTCCCGGCCTGCTTCATCCTTCCGGAGACCAGCCGGACGCAGGTCAGGAGCTACGAGTACGTCTCGCCTCTCAAGGAGGACGCGCCCGCCCGCCCCGAGGTGCAGGTGACGCCGCGCGGCTTCGCTCTCGACGTCGCCGCGACCTGGCGGCGAACCTGTACCGCGTGGCGCTATCACATCGTGGAGTATCGCGAGGAGACGACCGCCCACCTCTGGGCGATGGACTGCAGCGACTGCGGCAAGGGTCTCGTGGTCGGCCTCCTCTTCGCGCCCGTCACCCTTCTCGTGTCCGGCGTGGTCACCGGCATCATCGTCGCGCAGTCGGACGCAACCATGCGACGCGAGGTGAAGGGCTACGTGCCGGAACGCACGACGTGTGACGCTCCGGCCGCCGGTGTTCGACTGCGAGCCGCAGTCGCCGGCCGCCCCGACATCCCGATCACCACCGACGCCAACGGCCGCGCCCTCGTTCAGCTCCCTCCGCCGACCGCCGCCGATGCCGCCCAGCCGATCACCGTGCACGTCGATGCGCCCGCCGGCATGCCGCCCATCGTCATCCGGCGTGGTCCGCCCGGCGCCGGAAACTGACACTGTGGCGTGAGAGCAACGTCACGCATCCGGCCGTTCGCGGATCCCGGTAACCAGCGAGAATGAGCACTCCGCGGCGAGTGGCGTTCGGGTTGCATTGATCACCTCCGGGGGGAGCGCACCGGCTGCGGCGCAATTCGGCGCCGCGCCACGGGAATCGCTCGTCCCGTCATCGGGAGGTCTTATGCATCGTTCGGTCACTGGTCTAGCGATTCTCTTGGTTTCTGCCATCACCACCAGCCAGGCGATGGCGCAGGAGGCGACCGCCGAGAAGGCATCGGCCGGAAACGCCCTCTACGTGGAGCTCGGCGGCAACGGCGCCTGGTACTCGCTCAACTACGAGCGCTACCTGCGCGACGACGCCTCGGTCCGGGTCGGCGCCATGTACATGTCGGTCCAGGCCAGCGCCGGCGAGGCGTCGGCCAACGCCTCCTGGCTGGCGGTGCCGATCATGTTCAACTACCTCGGCCTGCATGCTGGCAGCCACGCCCTCGAGCTCGGCGCGGGCGTCGACGTGATGCACTTCTCAGCCGGCGCGAGCACCTTCGACGCCACCGCGTCGGCCGACGGCATCGTGCCGGTCGGCACCGCCACCATCGGCTACCGCTACGCCTCCCCCGACGGCGGCTTTCTGTTCAAGGCCGGCTACACCCCGCTGTTCTTCGTGACCACCGAGGAGAAGCAGGTCTTCCACTGGGGTGGGATGTCGTTCGGCTATCGCTTCTAGAGAAATAGGCCGGGTGCGGCGCGGGTTCGTTCGATCAAGGACATGTCGCACGACCCGCCCGCATCCGGACTTCGACGCAGATTCCGCGCCTCTACGGCCCGCCCGGGGCGGTGGTGCTACAGTGGGGAGATGCGCCGAGCCGCATCCGTCCTCCTCGCCCTCTGGTCCACAGCGGCCGCCTGCACCGGGGCGAGCTCATCGTCCGGCGAACCGGCGCAGCGCTCACCGCAGGCGAGCGCGACCGCTCATCCGCTGCCGCCGCCGGACCCGCGCGAGGTGAAGCTCTCCGCCATCGTGACGAAGCTGCTCGAAGACGAGCACCTGCGCCACCGCCGGATCGACGACGAGATCTCGCGCAAGGCATTCGACGAGTATCTCGACCAGCTCGATCCGTCGAAGATGTTCCTCCTGCAGGCGGACAGCAAGAAGCTCGGCGCCCACGCCGAGACCATCGACGACGAGCTGCGCTCCGGCCGCCTCGAGCTGGCCCACGCCGGCGCCGAGGTGTTCGCCGCGCGGGTCGCGGTGGTCGAGAAGCTGGTGGCCGACATCCTCGCCAAGCCGCTCGACTTCTCGAACGAGGAGTTCATCGAGACCGATCCGGAGAAGGTGCAGCTGGCCGCGACCGAGGACGAGCTGCGCGACCGCTGGCGCCGCCGCCTCGAGCTCGAAGTGCTCGAGAAGGTCGCGATGATGGACGACCGCGCCGACGCGCTCGCCAAGGGCAAGGACAAGGCCGCCGGCAAGGACAAGAAGAAGAAGCCGGTGCCGGGCGCCCCGGGCGAGAACATGGACGAGGAGGACGACACCGGCGAGCCGTCGCTCAGCGCCGACCAGATCCCGCCGACCGCCGAGGGCCGCGAGCAGAAGGCGCGCACCGATCTGGCCAAGAGCTACGCCGGCCGCTTCGCGCGCATGCAGTCGCCCAAGTCGCTCGACGCCGCCGCCGGCCTCATCAACGCGGTCACCAGCATCTTCGACCCGCACACCAACTACCTGCCGCCGGACGAGAAGGCCAACTTCGACATCCACATGAGCGGCTCGCTCGAGGGAATCGGCGCTGTCCTGCGCGAGGACGACCAGTACATCCGGGTCGTCGAGATCGTGCCGGGCGGCGCCAGCTGGCGGCAGGGCATGCTCGAACCGGGTGACCTCATCACCTCGGTCGCCCAGCAGGGCAAGGACCCGGTCGACACCGGCAACATGCCGATCGACGACGTGGTGCGCATGATCCGCGGCCCGAAGGGCACGGTCGTCACCTTGACCGTGCAGAAGTCGACCGGCGATCCCAAGACCATCGCGATCACGCGCGACGTCATCGTCATCGAGGAGGCCTACGCGCGCGGGGCCGTCATCCAGATGAAGGGCAGCCCGAAGCAGTACGGCTACATCTACCTGCCCAGCTTCTACGGCATGCAGACCTCGGGCACCAAGCGCTCGGCGGCCGGCGACGTTCGCCGCCTGCTGGCGGAGATGCGCAAGCGCAAGCTGGCCGGCGTGGTCCTCGACATCCGCGGCAACGGCGGCGGCCTGCTCGACGACGCGGTCGAGATGACCGGTCTCCTCATCGACAAGGGGCCGGTGGTGCAGACCCAGCAGTCCGACGGCAACCGCGAGGTGCTGGGCGACGATCAGGGCGGCACCACGTTCGACGGCTCCGCGGTGGTGCTGGTCGATCGCTTCAGCGCCTCCGCCTCCGAGATCCTCGCCGGCGCGCTGCAGGACTACAAGCGCGCGGTGGTGGTCGGCACCGGTCCGACCCACGGCAAGGGCACCGTCCAGGTGCTCGCCGACCTCGACCGCATGGGCGGCGGCGCCCAGGGCGAGCCGCAGCTGGGCTCGCTCAAGATCACCATCCAGCAGTTCTTCCGGGTGAGCGGCGCCTCCACCCAGTGGCAGGGCGTGGTGCCGGACATCCTCCTGCCCGACCCGGCCGGCCACATCGAGGCGGGCGAGCGCGAGCTCCACAACTCGCTGCCCTGGAGCCAGATCGATCCGGTGCCGCACAAGAACTGGTCGGCGCACTGGAACCCGGCCGAGCTGGCAGCGAAGAGCGCGAAGCGAGTGTCGACCAGCGAGGTGTTCCGCAAGATCGCGCAGCGCACCGAGCTGCAGAAGCAGTGGACCAAGGACACCAAGGTGCCGCTCAAGAAGGACGCCTACGTCGCCCAGCGCAAGCAGCGCAAGGCGGCGCTCGAGGCGGTCACCCCCGACCTCGACGCGGCGCCCGCCCACATGAACGTCTCCGTCATCGACTACGACGGCAAGGCGGCGGCCGAGGCGCGGCCGGGCGGCGGCAAGGTGGACGACACGATGGCCCGCTGGCGCGACGCGCTGGCCAAGAACCCGTGGGTCGAGGAGTCGCTGCTGGTCCTGCAGGACGCCGAGAAGTAAGGCGAATCTTTTTTGCGACCCGGGGAGCCGGTCGCGCTGTCTCTTGTCCCGGAACGGATGGAGCGACCTTCTCAACGGCTGTGCCGCCTGCTGGAGCCGCTCCACGCCGAGCTCCGCACCTGCGCCCGGCGCCTGTGCCGGTCGACCGCCGACGGCGACGACCTGTTCCAGGAAGCGGCCCTCCGCGCTCTCGGCAAGATCGACATGCTCGACAGCGAGGAGGCCTTCCGCGCCTGGTTCTACCGGGTCCTCCTGTCGGTGCACCGCAACCGGGTCAAGCGCTCGTTCTGGAGCCGGCTGGTCCCGATCGGGGACCGCGAGCCGGCCGGCGAGCCGACCGGTGACGTCGGCGGCGCCGAGCGGATCCGGCTGGCGCTGGCCAGCCTGCCGGTCGAGCAGCGCGAGGCGATCGTCCTGCACGACATCCAGGAGATGTCGGTCGAGGAGATCGCCGACGTGCAGGGCGTGTCGGAGTCGGCGGTCAAGTCGCGGCTGGCGCGCGGGCGCAAGCAGCTCCGTTCCATCTACAAGAAGCGCTTCGGGGTCATCGACCTGGCCACGGAAGCGCTGGTGCCCGGAGGGTCCCCATGAGCATCCAGCCCGCCATCGACTCCGATCTGCGCCAGCTCGCCGGCGACAGCGAGCGCGGCCTGCCCGACTTCGCGGAGACCGCCGCGCGGCTGGCCGGCGGCGGCAGCCCCTACCGCGACGACCGACCGGGCGCCGAGGCGCGCCGGCGCGCGCTCATCGAGAGCCGCCTCATCGAGGTGGCGCTCATGCCGGTCGGCCTCGAGCGGGTCTACGTGCACCGGGTGGCGCGCGCGGCGGCCGGCGGGGCGGCGCTGCTCGGCGCCGCCGCGATCATGGTCGGCGTGCTCGATCCCTGGACCGGACGCATGCTGCAGATCCTGAGCGGGATGCCGCTCGCCATCCTGGCGCCGGTCCTGATCGGGTTTGCCACCCTGGCCGCCTACGTGCTGGCCGGTCTCATCGCCGAGCACCACGTCGAGCGCCGCCTGCGCGACGCCGTTCGCTCGCGCGGCGAGCTCTACACCGACATCGAGCACCTGGAGGCGGCGCGCCCGCTCGAGGAGGTGCGCCGGATGGTGAACGGAGTGGACGCCGTCGCGGTGGCGCTGCCGCTGCTCGGGGCCAGCCTCGGGCTCGCGGTGTGCGGCTTCCTCATGGCGTTCTACTTCCTGCCCGGCAACCAGATGGCGAACGCCGCCTACTACAGCCTGGGGCCGGTGGCGCTGGTGACCGTGCTGTCGATCGCCTTCGTCATCGACCTGGCGCGCGCCTGCGTGCGCGAGCGCAAGAGCCCCAGCCGCCCGGCGCTGCTGGTGCTCGCCGAGCACTGGGGCACGCTCATCGTTGGCGGCCTGCTCGGCTCGTTCGTCCTGTGGTACGGGGCGCGGGTGGTCGAGGGCGTCCGCGTGGCTGGCTTCGTGCCGGGCGAGGGCAAGCGGCTGCTCCTCATCGCCACCGCGGTGGCGGCCAAGGTACTGCCGCTCACCTGGACCCTCCTCTGGGTCCGCCGCCGCGAGCAGCGCCGCGTCTCCGGCTAGAATGAGGAGATGTCCTCCGACGATCCGGTGAGCCGGAAGGAGCTGGAGCGCGGCCTGCGCTTCCTCAACAACGCGGTGACCCAGATGCGCGACGAGCTGCTCCAGCTCGGCGCCCAGGTGGTGACGCTGACGCGGCTGCTCGGGGAGCGCGGCTCGGTGAGCCAGGCGGAGGTGATGGCCGCCCTGCCGGAGGCCGTGCGCGAGGTGCGGGAGAGCGACGAGGAGTCGCCGCCGATGCGGGTGGAGCTGGCCATCACGGCGGAGGACAAGCACGACATCGAATCGCCTCCCATCCCGTGCGGCGAGCTCTTGCCGCTGTGTCAGGCGCGCTGCTGCAAGCTCACCTTCACCCTGTCGACCCAGGATCTCCACGAGCGCGAGGTCCGCTGGGACTACGGCAACCCGTACTGGAACCTGCGGCGCGCCGATGGCTACTGCGTCCACAACCAGCCCGGCAGCTTCGGCTGCGAGGTGTATCACCACCGGCCGGCGCCCTGCCGGCGCTTCGACTGCCGGAAGGACACACGGATCTGGATCGACTACGACAAGCGCATCCCGGCGCCGGCGGCCGACGAGCAGCTCATCTCGCTGGCGCCGCGGCCCTCCGCCGAGGTGATCACCGAGCGCGCCCGCGATCGCCAGATCGCGATGGACGTCGAGGAGGCCGCGCTCCGCTTCAAGCGCTGAGCGGGGTCACGGCTCGACGCGGTCGCCCTTGCCGACGACCACCACGCCGGTGGTAGAGACGGTGAAGCCGCGGGCCCGGTCGCGCTCGGGATCGACGCCGATATGGCAGCCCTCGGGGATGCTGACACTCTTGTCGATGATGGC
>Ga0070698_100008731_pt1 | contig 10914 bp, 13 predicted proteins | sample KBSK1502metaG_FD_65477 | JGI IMG/M metagenome (GOLD analysis project Ga0070698, IMG submission 65477) | Corn, switchgrass and miscanthus rhizosphere microbial communities from Kellogg Biological Station, Michigan, USA - KBS K1-50-2 metaG | ecosystem: Host-associated > Plants > Roots >...
TGGCCATGAAGGCTGGCGCATCGAGTTCCTGCTGAAGGTGGGCGTCGGCGATGCCCGGAATGGCCGCAATGCGCCGCCTGAGCTCGTGGGCCACGCGCAGATTGGTGACCCGATCGCGACCGACGACCCGAACGTCAATCTGCGCCGGCAATCCGAAGTTGAGAATTTGGGTGATCATGTCGGCGGACTGGAAATAGAAGGTCATGGACGGGAAGGCGGCTGGCAGCGCCTCGCGGAGCCGGCGCACGTAGTCCGCGGTCGTTGCGTGCCCGTCCTTGAGCGATATCAGGATCACACCGTCGTTGACGTTGATGGTCGAGCCGTCGGTGAAAGCGAGATTGTACACCCGTTGCGGCACGCCGATGTCGTCGACGATGAGGTCGCGGTCGCGCGCCGGAATGACCTCGCGGATCTTGTCCTCGACCTCCTGGAACATGCGCTCAGTGGCGTCGATGCGGGTTCCCGCCGGCGCGCGGACGTGCAGCTTGATCTGCCCGCCGTCGATGTCGGGGAAGAAGTCGCGGCCGACCACGGTGAGCATCACGCCGCCCAGTGCGAGCATCAGCACGGCGACGACCGGGACGACGGGCCGTCGCTTGAGCAGCATTGCGAGTACGCGCAGGTAGCCCCGGCGAAAGAGCTCAAAGCCGCGCTCGAACCTCTGGCTAAGACGCGCGAACCAGTTGCCCGAGCCATCGATCCCGCCGTGGTGCTCGCCCTTGAGCAGCAGGCCGATGATGACCGGCGTCAACGTCCGCGAGAGGGCATAGGACGCGAGCATCGCGAACACGACCGCGAGCCCGAGCGGGGTGAACAGGAATTTCGCCGGCCCTTCGAGGAACACCACCGACGTGAACACGCAGCTGATCGCGAGCGTCGAGACCATGGTGGGCACCGCAATGCCGGCGGAGCCGTGCAGCGTCGCCGCGGCAAGAGTCATGCCCTCGCTGCGCAGCCGGTGGGTATTCTCGATCGTCACTGTCGAATCGTCGACCAGGATGCCGACCGCAAGCGCCATGCCGCCGAGCGTCATGGTGTTGAGCGTGTGACCCAGGAAGTAGAGGACGACGATGGACGCCAGGATCGACAGCGGAATCGAGATCAAGACGATCAGGGTCGACCGCCAGGAGCCGAGAAAGAGCAGGATCATCAATCCTGTGAGACCGGCCGCAATTGCTCCCTCACGCAGTACGCCCGCGATCGAGGCCGTGACGAGCTTCGATTGATCGAACAGCTCGTGGATGCCGAGGCCAGGCGGCGCTGCCGCGCGGGCCATCTTCAGGACCTTGCGGACCCCGTTGACGACCGCAACGGTCGAGGCATTGCCGTTCTTCAGCACGCTCAGCAACACGGAACGCCGGCCGTCCTGGCGGACAACGTTCTGCTGCACCGCCCAGCCGTCATGCACCTGGCCGACATCCTTGACGAACACCGTCTGCCCGTTGATGAATTTGATGGGAATGTTATTGAGGTCGGCGATGCTCACGGGCATCGCATTGGTCCGCACGATGTATTGCTTACCGCCTATCTTGGCGAGACCTGACGGCAAGGTGAGGCTCTGGGCATTGACCGCGTTCACCACGTCCGTCGGGGTGAGCCCCCTCGCCTGAAGCTTGACCGGATCGATGTCGACCATGATCTGCCGGTACTTGCCACCGTCTGGTGTCGGGAAGGTCACACCCGGCACCGGGGCGAGTTGCTGGCGCAAGTTGTAGTATCCGTAATCGTAGAGCTGCTGCTCGTTGAGGCGGTCGGACTCGAGGCTGAGCTGCAGCACCGGAACGCTCGAGGCATTGTATTGCACCACGATCGGGGGCTGGATGCCCGCCGGCAGGAGGGCGCGGATTGCATTCGTCCCCGCGACGACTTGCGAGATCGCGAGGCCGAGGTTGACGTCGGGCTGGAAATAAATCTTCTGGACCGAGATGCCGTTGAGGGTCTGCGCCTCTATGTTCTTGATGCCGGTCACGTTGGTACTGATTACGTACTGACTGTAGGTCGAGACGCGCTGCTCCATCTCCGGCACGCTGAGGCCCGTGTACTGCCAGATCACCGACACGACGGGGATGTCGATCACCGGGAAGATGTCCTGCGGCATCACCGTGATGGCCGAACCGCCGAGGAACAGAATCAAGGCGGCCAGGACGTAGAAGGTGTACGGAAATTTCAACGCAAATCGGACGATGCCCATGTCGATATCCTTGTGCTTGCTGTAAGGCAGTCAGCTACACAGCTGTGCGACTTTCGGGATCGTCACGCGTTGCCGCGTGTTCCAGGCCGGCCCGCTTCATGTCGCGACGGCTCAGGTAAAGTCCATGATCTTCGTGTTTTCAGTGCAGCACTTCGATGGCCAGCGCGATGCCTTGACCGCCACCGATGCAAAGAGCGACAAGGCCGCGCCGCAGACCATCGCTGCGCATCGAGTGGATCAGCTTGGTCGTCAGTATTGCACCGGTTGCGCCAATCGGATGGCCATGGGCCACAGCACCGCCTTCGACGTTGACGATATCTTCCGACAGCCCGAGCTCGCGAGCGACAACGATGGCGATGGCCGCAAAGGCTTCATTGATCTCGACGCGCTCAATGGAGTGAATGTCCCAGCCGGCGCGCTGCAAGGCCTGCTTGACCGCTGGCACCGGTCCCAATCCAAACATGCCCGGTTCGACCGCAGCGATGCCGTAAGAGACCAGGCGTGCTGTCGGGATGATGCCGCGTTTGCCGGCCCACACGCTGTCAGCTAGCACCATGGCCGAAGCAGCATCGTTCAGTCCGGGAGCATTCCCGGCAGTAATTGTGCCATTTGGACGGAACGCCGGCTTGAGCCGCGCCAGTGTTTCGAGCGTCGTGTCGGGTCGGTTGTGCTCGTCCTTGTCGAACTCCGTTGGTCCCTTCTTACCAGGTACTTCCACCGGCACGATCTGCGATTTGAACCGACCGACGGCCTGCGCGGCAGCGAAGCGCTGCTGCGATCGCAATGCCCAACGGTCCTGTGCCTCGCGAGTGACCTGATACTTCTGGACAAGATCTTCGGTATGCCAGCCCGAGTGCGCGTCCGAGAAAGCGTCGTTCAACCCGTCGCGCAATACGCTGTCGTAGAGCGCACCATCGCCCATGCGATAGCCCCAGCGACCGCGCGCGATGAGATAAGGCGCCTGATCCATGCTCTCCATGCCGCCCGCGACCGCGACATTGATGTTGCCGAGGGCAATCTCCTGCGCGGCTGAGACGATGGCTTGCACCCCGGAGCCACAGACGCGGTTGACCGTTAGCGCTGGAATCTCGACCGGCAGTCCGGCATTGACTGCAGCTTGCCGAGCGGGATTCATCTTGGTGCCGGCCTGCACGACGTTGCCCATGACAACGGTTTCCACTTCATTGGGGCGGAGCCCGGCACGATTAACGGCGGCGTTGATTGTCAAAGCGCCAAGAGTAGGTGCCGGCACGTCCTTGAGGCTGCCGCCGAAGGTGCCGATGGCCGTGCGAACCGGTTCTGCGAATACAACGGACCGCTGCAATGTCATGGCAGGCTCTCCTGATAGTACGTCGGATGTGTTCTGCGTTTCAGCTCAAGGGGGAAGTCGCTCCAGTGGATCCAGATGGGTGATCATTACGACCTCCGTCGTCCTCTCATGGTCAGCTCAGGCAGCCTTTGAATCCTTGTCCGAGATGTGGGCGCGTTGCGCCAAGCCTCGGCCGAACGAGATGTTCTCGCCGGGCGTCTCGTAGAGCGTGATCAGGAGATCATCCGGAGAGATTCCGGCAGCGTCGACTACGCCATCGTTCAAGGCCTTCAGCAGGGCCAGGCGCTTCTCTCTCGGACGGCCGGAGATGAAGGTGATCTCAAGCATGATCAGCTCATCCGAATAGTTGAGCCCCAGGAACGACGGCGTATGACGAAACTGTCCGCGAGGCAGAACGTGAATGATCTGGAAGAAGTCTTCCGGCGGAATGCCTAATGCTTGTATGAGCCCATCTTGCACCGCGCTCGATACTTTGCCGATCCGAGCCTCGTTGTACTGTCCTTCGAGTACGTGGATCTTGACGACAGGCATTGGGGCAATCTCCAGGGGTTAGAGCTTGTTAGGCCACGGGCGGCGGCGAGGAAGGCGACGACTTTTGAGATATCCGCGTCGCGTCCGATGCTTCCGCGGCGGTCCAGTCGCCGGCCCATTCGCCATCACGCAGGATCTCGTCGCCGCCATGAACGGTAAATTCGACGAGCACCGTCCTCTTGGGGACGCCCAGCACCTCGCCACAGATGTCGACGATGCGCCGACCGAGTTCGAGACGTTGGTCGAGCGAGCGGCCACGCCGGATCTCGACGAGCACCATCGTGATCGGCTCCAGCCCGTCCGCGCCAAGGTGGAACAGGTTGTCCTCACCAAGCTCCGCGATCCCCACATTGGGGCGCCACAACTGCGTCTGCATCACGTCCGCGTAGAGACGGCACAGGCGAGCCGCGAGGTCCCACTTGGTTTGCGATGGATAGGTCTTGGCAAGGTCGAGACGCAGATACGGCATGGTTGGGTCCTCTTGCGACGCCGGTGGGGCCGAGGCTGGCTTCCTCGTCCTGTGCTCATGTGCTTATTGACAAGCCATAAATGAAATAGCAAATTTCGATGGATCTGATAAACAGGAGTTATAGTGTGGAACTCTACCAGATCCGACACTTTGCCGCGGTCGCAGAGACCGGCAGCTTCACGAAGGCAGCCATCAGGGCCGCCGTATCGCAGCCCGCGCTCTCCGCTTCGATAGCCAAGCTGGAAGAGGAGCTCGGGGTGAAGCTGTTCCACCGATCACCGAAGTCGGTCACGCTCACTCCAGCGGGTCATCGATTTCAGATGACCGCGCAGGAGGTTCTAGGTGCTTGCAACAAGGTGAAGGCTGAGCTTCGGGCAAGTGTCGCCGACCGACCGCTCCGAATTGGCGTACTATGCAGGCGGCCGACGCGGCGGTGAAGATGGCGATGTGGCCATCACTTCTCACTCCCAGCTGCGCTATACACGCTCGAGCACGGCCTGGATCAACCCCACGCGTCGCTCGAGAAGGTTGCGTCCGAGATTGGCGGACATGCTCGGAAAGTCAGGCCCCATCGCGATATGAAGGCCGAGCGCCGGTGCGGTCCCGGCTTCTTGGGCGACGGCCCGGGCTTTCTGCTGTTGGGCGAACCAGGCGATGCCCGCCTCGCTGCGGTCTTGCCAATCGACTACCCGGAAGCCCGCCTGTTCGAGCGTGGCCAGCATGGCGTCTGGCGTAAGCAGGAAGCTCGTCTCCGGCCCGCGCGACCAAGGCACCGGGAAGTGCACTGGGCCGCCCGTGCCGGCGACGACGTCGTAAATCGCAAAACGTGCGCCAGACCGCAGCACGCGATGGACCTCGCCATAGAGGCGTGCTCGGTTGGCGATATTCATGGCGACATGCTGCGTCCAGGCAAGGTCGAAGCAGCCCTCCTGGTAGGGCAGCGCCTCCGCATCGGCGCAATCGTACGAGACCTTGTCGGAAAGGCCGGTGCGGTCCGCGAGCCAGGTGGCAGCTTCCACGAAGGCGGGATTGAGATCGACACCATGGACGCGGCAACCGAACTTCGTGGCGAGATAGCGCGATGGCCCGCCGAGCCCCGATCCGATGTCGATGACAACCGCACCACGTTCGACGCCGGCGGCTTCGGCGAGCTCGACGGTTGCGGCAAGCCCACGTGTATGGAACTGGTCGAGTGGCGCGAGGTCGGCAGGCGACACGTGCCCATCGCCCAGGCGGGCTTCCTTCAAGGTCGCCTCAAGCTTCAGGCGGATGTCGCTCCGGCCATAGTGCCGGATAATTTTGGCTGTGTCGCTCATCGAGGAAAACCCTTGCGTCCGCAGTCCCAAAGCCGGATTTAGGAGTATATGCCCTTACTTAGGAAACGAGTTTTGCTCTTCGGTGGATTAGGGATCCTCATGAAGCCGGGTGGATCGCTGCTTGACTATATGAGTATATACTCCTAATTGCCGCCTATGCTTTTATGCGGAGGACTGGAAATGGCCGAAGGTCTTTTCTTGGTTGCCGGCGCAACCGGTACGACGGGCCGGGTCGCGGTCGCTGAACTCATCGAGAAGGGGCATCGTGTCCGCGCACTTGTGCACAATGATGATGCTCGCGCTCAGCGCCTTCGGTCACTGGGCGCGGAAACCGTGGTCGGCGACCTTCTTGACCTCGATCAGGTCAGAGCCGCGATGGAAGGCGTCGATGGCGGATATTTCGTTTACCCGTTCAAGGATGGTCTCATCGACGCGGCGGCCTTTTTTGCCCAGGCGGCCCGCGAAGCTGGCGTCAAATCGATCGTCAATATGTCCCAGCGATCGGCACGGCGGGAGGCCAAGAGCCATGCCGCGCGCGACCATTTCATAACCGAACAGCTCTTCGATTGGTCTGGTATTCCGTCGACTCACCTCCGTCCGACGTTCTTTGCTGAATGGCTGATCTATAACTTTCCCGGCTGGCAAGTGAAAGAGGGCGTCATCCGGTTTCCGTTAGGCAATGGGCGGCACGCCCCGATTGCCGGCGAGGACCAAGGTCGCGTGATTGCGGGTTTACTTGAGAACCCGAAGGGTCATGAGGCCAAAGTCTATCCCCTATTCGGCCCCATCGAGCTCGATCACCATCAGATAGCAGAAAAGCTGACAAAGACGCTTGGGAAGCCGTTCGTGTACGAGCCGATGACAATCCCGAAGTTTCGTTCCCTGATGGAAAGCGAAAAAATGAATCCCCGGTTGGTCCAACACATCGCATGTGTCGCGCAAGACTATCAGGATGGTATTTTCGCGGGGACGAACGACCTGGTCGAGCGAATTACCGGCCGCAGGCCGCTGAGCGTAGAGGCATTCGCTGAGATCAATCGGGCTAAATTCCTATCGTAGGCGAAAGGGTTTGCGCAACGCGTATTTGGTCGCGCCAATTCGTCCGACTCAGCCGTTCCGCGAGAGCGGTCACTGAAACGGGAAGGCAAGGCGCTCGCGCTCGGTGCCGAGAACGAGGGCTGCCGGCGTCCCGCAATTGCCGCTGCGGCGCAAGCGCGCGACGACCGAAACGACACTCTCCCGCCTCATCGCATCAGTAGTAGTACCAGCCGTACGGCCAGCCGCTCCACGGACCCCAGTCCCAGTTGTACATCGGCATCGTCTGGGCGGTCTTGCTGGCGATCTTCTGCTGCGGGCTCTGGCAGGTAGCAGCGGCGAGACACAGTCCCGCAACGGCCACAATCATCGGAAAACGCTTCATTGCATCCTCCTTGCCGGGCCATGCCGAGTTGGCGCGCTTCGCCATGGTGTCGAGTGCCCGGCTATACGGGGCCGAGCTCGCCAACCCCTATGCCGGTCGCGGATGAGATTGACGATATGATGGGTTAGCGGCGACGTTCGCCCATGCTTGCTGTGTTTTGGCCGACCGTGAACGCAAATTCTCCGTCATATCTGTCGCTGCTTCCCGCCGGACAGACCGTCCACCGCGCGATGTAGTCGCCCGGCGGCAGAGTCGGTATTCTCGCGAACAGTACATTCGGTGCTGCCTCGAGGCGAGCGTGCAGGATTGCGACAGCCCTGCCGTCGCGGATGACAGCGATTGACGAGCGCACGTGGCTAATGGGCCGATCGAAGCGGACGAACACTTCGGTACTCCGCTCGCCGATCGTCACGCTTTCCATCACCATCGGCCGCGTGCTGCCAAGCTCGGCCGCCTGGGCAGCGGACTGAACCCCCACGAAGCAAAGCACGCTGAGAGCGATCGCTCTGAAGTATCGGGCCATCATGACTGCCTCCCAGACGGGTGAGCAAGGAATGCCTATCAAGTTGGAGAAGCAGGCCGGGAATGTTTATGTCCGAGCATCTCGCTCACATGCCCGATCGTCTCAACGCGTGCCGACAGCGACAGACGACGACTGCGACGCCACTCCATGAGTCCAGTTTCGACAAACGTCGCAAAGGCCGTCGCCCTGGAGCTTACCATCCGGCCGCTCGCGGGCTGGCCGATGTGCATTTGCAGTGCCGCCGCGGCGGAAAAGGAGCCCGCCTTGACCGTGCGAACGAACGCTTCCATTGCCGTCAGGCGATCCATGTTCCGATCCGCCTCTCCGGCTGCCCGCGCCGGCAAGGCCGGCGGCGATTGCCGGAGACATATGAAGGCGGAGGGGGTTTGATGACGTCGGAAGTGCTCGACGATATGCTCGTTCGTCTCACGGAGCGGTCGACACGATCATGGATTGGCTGAGCCGTCTGCTCGAAATGCTGCCGGTGCGGGGCGTACTCGATCGTCGCTGCGAGTACGGCGCGCCCTGGAGGCTTGCGGCCGAACGCAGCCAGTCCGGCGAGATCCCCTACCATGTCGTGCTGCGTGGCCGGGCGGTGCTGCGGGGCCTTCGTGGTGCACCACCAATATCTCTGGAAGAGGGCGACATTCTGCTGCTGCCGCGGGGCGAGGCGCATGTCCTGCACGACGGCAGCAAAGCGAAGGCATCGCCGTTGCGCGAGCGCGCGGCGGCCAACTTCATCATCAGCGAGAACGCAGGCCAGGGCGAGCGACTCACCATGCTCTGCGGGCGCTTCGTCTTCGACGTCCCGCACCATCGGCTGGTGCGCGACTACCTGCCGCCACGGCTCGTCGCGCACGCCGGCAGCGACGCAGCGTCGGAGCGGGCGGGAGGAGCGGCCGCCCAAGTGGTCGGTCTGATGACGCTGATGCGCCGGGAGAGCGACGCCGACCCACTGGGCGGGCGCGCCATGCTGAACGCGCTGTCGACGGCGCTGTTCACCTTGTCGATGCGACTGGCAAGCGAAGCGAAGGATGCGCCGGTCGGGCTGTTGGCCACCGCCGCAAATCCGCGTCTGGCGTCCGCAATGATGGCAATGATGCATGAACCCGCCCGGCCCTGGACGCTTCCCGAGCTTGCGCGGCTATGCAACATGTCGCGCGCGGCGTTCGCGCGCCATTTCCAGGAGAGGCTGGGCCGTTCGGCCAGCGACTTTCAGACCGACATCCGCATGACGCTGGCGAGCAACGAACTGCGCAAGCCCGATATCTCCACCGCTGCCGTGGCTGCCGTCGTGGGCTACCAATCCGAAGCGGCGTTCCAGCGGGCCTTCAAGCAGCGGATGGGCGTCACGCCGGCGGCATGGCGGCGAAAGGCCTCTTCGCCGCCGCAATCTCACCCCGACCCCGTGCCCGCGCGCGGAGCTCCATAGAAGCGTGTGATGTCCTGCTTCAGCAGATAGATCGACACGGCAAGCAGGACCACGTCCTTCATCAGGAAGGGCACGTTGCCCACCATCGCCGGGAAGCCGCCGGCCGATTCGGCCCAGCCGTTCGGCATGAACGGAATGATGGTGACGGTCATGACGAAGGTGACCACCGAGCCCGCCGCCCCCAGAACGCCGAGCCTCTTGTCCCAGAAGCCCAGCAGGAGCAGCAGGCCGACCGACCATTCTGCGACGCCCAGGAACCAGCTCGCGCCATGGATTCCGAACACGGGATAGAGCCAGAAAATGAGCGGCCCATTGCTGATATAAGGGATCAGAACCTGGGCTTCATAGTCGAACCATTTCTGGTAGCCGAAGAAGGCGAAGATAACCACCATCGAGGCGCGAAGCAGATGGTAATCGAGGTCTTCGGCAAACGGCGCCCGGGTCAGCGCCTGTGCATGCATGTTCATCGCGATCTCCTAACGGACCGGTGGGAAGTCGAGCTCGGTGTCGTTGATGCGGTTAAAGACGTTGGTGAAGGTGATGACGGCGATCGCGAGGCTGATGTCCACGAGATCGGCATCGGAATAGCCGGCCGCCTTGATGGCGGCGAAGGCTTCGTCAGAAACGGTTCCGCTGGAACCCACGAGGTCTCGAACAAAGCACACCAAGGCATCGCGCCGGGCATCGCCGGTAGACGCGCCGAGACGAATCTCGGCGATGGCCTCAACGGGAAGACCACTCAACTTCGCCAGGAGGCTGTGCGCGGCCTCGCAGTAGTCACAGCCGGCCGCTGCACTCACGGCGAGCTTGATCGCCTCTTGATCCTGTTTGCTGAGGTTGCCGGTTGCGAGAACCTCGTCGGCCCTCAGCATTGCCTTCAACGCCTTGGGCGCGAGCGCGCCGATCGCAGCATAGGTGTTGGGTACCTTGCCGACCGCCTTCTTGATCTCGGCAAAGACCTCTGCCGTGGCGCCGGTGGCGCTCGCGACGTCGGGGGTGGCAATGCGCGACATGACTTGGTCCTTTCGTTTGAGGTGAGCAAAGAGAGCGCAGCCAAGGTGGGGAAGCGGGCGGCGCTTGTTTATGTCCGAAGGCCTCGTTCTCATGCCCGATCGTCTAAGCGTACCGGCAAGCATCGGGTGACGACCGGGACGGCGGCCGAGGTCGCCTGCGGCCTGATTGCCGCTCACTAGGCGGCATGATGCGTTGTCAGATGCCGACGGTGCAGGGCACAACAGCGCAACCACGCGGGCGCGGGCTGCGGCGGTGCTCGAAGAGGAAGATGCCCTGATATCGGCCGAGCATCAGGCGCCCGGCGCCGACCGGGATGCTGAGATGGGTCTGGGTCAGCGCGCCCTTGATGTGGGCCGGCATGTCGTCCGGCCCTTCGACTTCGCTCAGGGCAGGCCCTTCGACTTCGCTCAGGGCAGGCCCTTCGGCGTCGTGCCGATAGCCCGTGTCGGACTCAGGCACGAGAGCATTCAAGAAGCTCTCGAGATCCCGCTGCACGTCGGAGTCGACGTTCTCCTGGATCAGGAGGGAGGCCGATGTGTGCCAACGAGCGTACAGTCGTGGCGATCGTGTCGAACGCGACAAAGGCGCATGCTCGTGGATTCACACCGATGGGCCGGAGATGACCCCCAACCAAGCCATCGAATTTGTTCGAGAACACGGTGTCGTGCTGGAGTCTGGTCGAGGGCCG
>Ga0070698_100008733_pt1 | contig 10913 bp, 9 predicted proteins | sample KBSK1502metaG_FD_65477 | JGI IMG/M metagenome (GOLD analysis project Ga0070698, IMG submission 65477) | Corn, switchgrass and miscanthus rhizosphere microbial communities from Kellogg Biological Station, Michigan, USA - KBS K1-50-2 metaG | ecosystem: Host-associated > Plants > Roots >...
GTAGATCGAGGCGAGCCCATCGAGCACGAACGGTACGAGTCCCGGTCGATAGCGCTCGAGGCGCTTCGCGTAGCTGCGGCCCGGGTCGCTGAACTTGCGCTTCTTCGGGCGCGGGCGACGCTTCGGGGCAGTCGAACCGGTCACAGGAGGCCCGCCAGTCTCGCGAGTCGCTCGCCGCATCGGATGAGCGGCTCGACGCCGGCCGCCATCGCCTCGGCGACGGTCTGCGGGCGCTCGACGACGGGGACGGCGATGGCTCCCACCGCGGCCAGGGCCGCGATCCCTTCGGGCTCGACCCCGCCACCGACTGCGATGCACGGTACGCCCGCCGCCTGGGCTCGGCGCGCGACCCCGAGCGCGGTCTTGCCGAAGGCCGTCTGCGAGTCGATCCGGCCCTCGCCGGTGATGACGAGGTCGGCACGCGCGAGTCGGGCGTCGAAGTCGGTCGCGTCCATGACGAGATCGACGCCGGAGCGGAGGCCGAACGCGCGAAACCGATCCTGGATCGACAGCAGCGCGTAGCCGACGCCGCCGGCCGCGCCGGCGCCCGGGGTATCGCGGTTCGGGCGGCCGGCCTGGACGTCCACCGTATTCGCGAACCGATCAAGCCGCCGATCGAGATCCTGGACCTGTTCCGGCGTGGCGCCCTTCTGCGGACCGTAGACGGCGGCGGCCCCGGTCGGTCCGCACAGCGGGTTCGAGACGTCGCAGGCCACCTGCAGCTCGACGGTGGCGAGGCGCTCGTCGAGGCCGCTGAGGTCGGCCGTGGCCGAGTCTCGGTCCGCGACGGCGCCGAGGCCGGTCAGCAGGCCGGCGCCCCCATCGGTCGTGGCGCTGCCACCGATGCCGAGCACGATGCTGGTGACGCCGGCGTTCAGCGCGGTCCGGATGAGGTCCCCGGTGCCGATCGAGGTCGCCCGGATGGGGTCGCGCTCGTTCGTGTTCAGGAGCGAGAGGCCGGACGCGGCGGCCATCTCGATGGCGGCGCGGCTTCCGTCATCGGAGATCAGCCATCGCGCCGTGATCTGGCGCCCGAGCGGGTCGCGCGCGGTGGCGTTCCGGCGCTGCCAGCCGCCGGCCGTTTCGATCGCCAGGAGCGTGCCCTCGCCCCCGTCCGCCAGCGGGGAGAGGAGGATCTCGTCACCGGGGCGCGCGAGGAGCCAGCCGTCGGCCAGCGCCCGAGCGACCTGGACCGAGGTCAGCGAGCCCTTGAACGAATCGGGCGCGATGAGGATCGTGCGAGGCGTCCGGCCCGGCTCGCGAGCGGCGGTGGTCACGGCTGGAGCCCGAGGAGGTCGCCGCGGAGCCGCGGACCCCGATCCAGGCCACGCAGCGGATCCCCGCGAAGACCGTTAGGCCGACATTCATCCGGTGAATAGCGTCGGAGACCGAGCGAGCGGTGTATCGGCGCTCTCACGCCCAGGAGCGCAACCGGACCGTATTCACCCGGTGCATGACGGCCTATACCCCCTGCACCACCTCCCCATCCGTCCAGCCGGCTCATCGGAGGTCTTTCCAGAAGAAGGTCGTCGCCGTCGGTGTGCCGTCCGGGGTGAGGGCGTGGTTCGGCATGATGCCGAGCTCGTTCCAGCCGGTGACTCGGTAGAACGTGTCGGCCGCGCTGCCCGTGACCGTGTCGAGCATCAGCATCCAGCGGCCGTCGGCTCGGGCCCGGGCCTCGGCGGCGTCCATCAGGGCGGTCCCGATGCCGCGGCGGCGCGCCGACTGGAGCACGAGGACCTTGCCGATCTCGGCCCGATGGGGCGAATTGGGATTGGTCGAGCGGATGAGGATCGTGGAGCCGACGATCGCCTCGCCTTCGTGCGCCTCGCCGTCGAGCGCCACGAACGCCGAGATGACGCCGCGCCGCACGAGGTCGAAGCGCTCCGTCCACCAGCCGGCGGCCTCCTCGATGGTGACGCCGGCCAGGAAATTGACGCCGGCGCCGCTGTCGACCGCGTCGACGATGAGTGCCGCCAGCCCGGGGATGGCCGCGCCGTATTCGTCCGCGGACAGCTCGCGGATCGTGGCAGGCGGGGCGGCGCGGTCGGTCACCGAAGGATGGGTTCGAGCCCCGCTCGGCCCGCCACGCGTCGCCGTTCCAGGTACTCGGGGATCCGGATCATGGGCGGGCGCTCCTGGTCGGCCAGCTCGATCACTTCGAGCGACAGGCGGCCTTTGCCGGAACGCGGCAGCTTCATCGTCGAGCCCATCTCGGCGAACAGGCGGACCTTGCGCCGTTCCTCGAGCCGCTTGATGACAGCCTGCAGGATCACGAACGACATCCGCGACAGGCCCTCGAGCTCCTGGTTGCGATGCACCCGCCGTTCCAGGTCGACCTGGCCGAGGCCCTCGATCCCGACGCGCTCAGCGGCGTCGATGAGATGGCCGATCTCGACCGCGTAGCCGGTGAAGAACGGGATCGACTCGAGCAGCGCCCGGCGCCCGGCGTACTCACCGGCGAGTGGCTGGATCAGGCCGGACAGCTCCGGGTAGAACAGGTTGATGAGCGGTCGCGCGACGAGCTCCGTGACCCGGCCGCCGCCGCCTTCCTTGAGGACGCCGTCGGTGACGATGGGCCGCTGGTAGTAGCCCTTTACGTACTGCAGCCGCGGCTCGTGCAGCAACGGCCCGAGCGTCCCGTAGACCATCCGGTGGTGCCAGTTCTTCACGTCCGTGTCGGCCCAGACGATGATGTCGCCGGTCGTCTCGAACAGCGACTTCCAGAGCGCCTCGCCCTTGCCCCGGAACGAGCCATAGCGAGCGAGGACCTCGGGATGCTGGACGACGCGGGCGCCCTCGGCCTCGGCGATCTCGCGGGTGCGGTCGGTCGACGCGGAGTCGATGACGAGGACCTCGTCGAGCAGGGGCACGCGGCCGACCATCTCGCGCATCGCGCGGCGGACGATCGGGCCGATGGTCTCCTCCTCGTCGAGCGTGGGGAGGACCAGGGAAACGGTGACGCCTTGCTTCTCCTTGAGCTGGACGAGGCGACGGAGGTCGCCGAATTCGGCGTGATGGAAGTTCGATTCACCGAACCAGCGCTCGACGCGGGCGGGGACGGCGCGGGCCTCCTCGGCTGCCCGGTCCGCGGCGGCGAGGCTCTCCGCCTTCGAGGCGAGCGCGTCGAACGTCGTGCGGCCGATGGTCTCGCGGGTCTTGACGACCACCACGGTCGGCTTCGCTCGCGCGGCGATGGCCTCGGGGAGTGCCCCGAACAGGTACGACTCCGAGCCCTCGCCGCCCGGCACGGCCGACGCGCCCATCACCACGAGGTCGGCCTTCTCGGCCTCGCGCAGGATGGCGTTGCGGACGTTGGGCGCCTCGCGCAGGACGGCCTCGCCCTTGCCCTTGAGGTGCTGCTTGATGAACGTGGTCAGGGCGCGTTCCGCCTGGGCACGGACGGCCATCGTGATGCCGGCGGGGACCAGGTGGAGGACCACGACCGTGGCGCCGTGGTACGTGGCGATCGCGTCGGCGAAGCGGATCGCGAGCTCGGCGTGGGGGCCGCCGCGGACCGGGACCAGCACGCGCTTGATCTCGCGCGAGCCTCGTTGCTTGACGACGGCGATGTCGCATGGGGACTCGCGGACGACTTCGTCGATGGTCGGCGAGAAGACGGTCGGGCCGCCGTTGCGGCCGTCGTGGCTGGCGGGGGCCTTGCCGCCCCAGCCGAAGATGATGAGGTCGGATTCCTGCTCGGCAGCGGCCTCGGTGATGCCCTCGGCGGCGTGACGGCCGATGCGCACGATCGGGTGGATCGCGGTCCCGGCGGGGGCGTAGTCGAGCACCTTCTGGAGGAGCCTTCTGGCGTGCCGGGCGCGGGTGGCGCCTTCGGAGAGCGGCATGCCCTCCGGGACCTCGACGATGCCGAGCGCCGACAGCTCCCCGGCCCGTGGGTCGAGCATCGCCGCACCGAGCCGGATCAGTTCCTCGGCCGTGCCGGGGTTCGCGACCGGGATGAGGATGCGGGCGGGGAGCGGGGAGCGTGTCGTCATGCCGGGACCTCGGCCTCGGCTCCGGCCGGCTCCGCGGCGCGCCAACGGTCGATGAGGTACGGCTTCAGGAGCTCGAACGCGCGGGCCTGGCGCTCGACGCGGTCCTCCGCCTCTTCCGTGGTGATGCGGCGGTTCTCGATCACGAAGCTGCCGACGCGCCCGAAATAGATCGGCACGAGCGCCGCGACCAGCGTCTCGAGCGGCTGCTCGGGGTTCCGGGCCGTCACGACGAGGTCGTAGATGACGCGCGTCCACAGGTCGTCGGGGAAATGGAACGTGCTGACCGCCTCGGCCATCTCCAGGGTCGTGGCCGTCGTCGACGCCACGTCCCCACCCAGGCCGAGCTTCGCGCGAGCGACGTCACCGAGCCGGCCGGCCTCGCCGGCCAGTTCCATCACCGACTCGAGGGTCGCGGGCGCCAGCATCGATGCCCAGAGCGGGGCGACGGTCAGGGAGCCCGAGTGGAACTCCGACAGGAGACGGAGCGTGTTCACCTCCAGTGGCGGCGGGTCGATGATCCGCTCGAAGCCGTAGGCCGGCACGTCGTGGCTGCCCTTGATCGACAGCCAGTGGTCGGCGTGCTTCTGGGCCAGCCGCAGGATCGTGCCGACGACCTGGCGGAACATCGGCCCAAGGTCGGAACCCGGGTCCTTGGGGTCGTGGATCTTGGCCCCGAGCCGTGTCTGGCAGACCGCGAACCCGCCGGCCAGCGCCGAGGTCGTCATCCAGATATCGATGCCGAACTTGCTGACGTCGTCGGTCCAGTCATCGAGCGTCAGGTAGTGCCGGACAAGGTCGCCGCTGACCCCGAAGTCGCCGCCGATCGGCTGGCGGATCCGGTGGCCGTAGAGGGCGCGGGTGAGCGGATACGTGACGGTGTTGGTGATCGTGCCGTCGTACTTGTAGCGGGCGTAGAGCGGGGCCACGAAGTCGTAGCCGCCCTTGAGGATGGGCCCGGCCAGGAGCTCGATCCACTCGGGGACGATGCTCCGCAGGTCGGAGTCGACCACGACGAGCGCCTGGACCTTGAGCGCGTCGGCGATCTCGAAGATTGTGCGCAGCGCCGCGCCCTTGCCACCGACACCGTTGATCTCGGGGTAGGTCAGGCTGACGCGCTGGAGCTTGTGGCTCGGGCGGACGAGCAGGATCTGCTCGATGTAGTCGGGCGGCTCGGTCTCGATGACCACGCTGCCGGTGCCGTCGGGCGAGCCCGCGTCCGAGTTGACGACCACGGGCCGGAGGTCCGGGAAGTACTGGACGAGACCGGCCTGGGCGGCCTTGACCACGTAGCCGATGGTCGCTGCGTTCTTGAAGCTTGGGATGCCGACCATGATGTCGGCTTCGCCGAGTCGGGCGATCTGGTCCCGCACGGCCGGGGTGAGGGCGGTCTGGGGCATCGACTAGACCGTACCACTCAGCACGGTTTCGGGGGCCGTTCAGCGGCGGGGCATCGGCCGTGTCGCCCAGTCGCGGGCGACTTCGCCCGGTCGATAGCGCGAGTTCGCACCCTTGAACGCGAGGCCGCGGAAGCCCTGGGCGCGCCACGAGCCCACCCAGCGATCGATCGGCGGGCGGATGAAGACGCTGGCGCGGACCAGCGGGTCGTCGGGGAGGATGGCTTCGAGCAGGCGCTTGCGCTCAAGGAGGGGCGTTTCGAGCAGCCACTCCCCGTCGAGCCAGAGGAGGTCGACGGCGACGAGATTGACGGGGTCGTCTTCGTCGATGGTCTTCGAACGGAGTTCCGCGCCAAGGTCGTCGGCGAGCTCCTCGCGCCGGGGGCGGCGGCCGCGACCGAGGAGGCCACCCACGATGGGGGCACCGACCTTGATGTCGGTCGTGCCGGTGTAAACGCCGGGATCGTCGGTCGCGACCTGGTTGGTGACGTAGGCATCCAGGATGACGCCGGTGGCGGTGGCGTCGACGACGGTCGCGAGGGCCTCAATGAGCTCGGGGTGGGCGTCGACATCCGCACCATCGTCGAGGAGGATGGCCTGGCCTCGTTGGGCCGCCGCGATCACCCGCAGGCCGGACCAGAGCGGCTCGATGACGGGCTCGGTGATGCGCTCGGCGTGCGCTTTTCCGAACCACTGCAGCTGGAGGCTGCGAGCGAGGCTGAGGGCGTCGTCGTCGCTCATGGGCGGTCATCGTAGTCCGACGGGCGGCGCGTATCATCCCCGCCGTGGCCACCGACGCACCGCCCAGCGGTCTGGTGTCCCGCGTCGGCGGGCTTGCCGGCCTGACGCCGAGTGGCCGCGCCATCGTCCCGCTGGCGTGGGCGCTGTTCGACTTCGCCAACACCATCTTCAGCTACGCGGTCGTGTCGGTCTCGATCGGACTGTGGTTGACCGACGCGAGTCGGTTCGGCAAGGCCGAGGGGCAGCTGATCCAGGGCATCGCGATCGCGGTGAGCGTGGGGCTGAATGCGATCGTGTCGCCGGTGCTGGGGGCGTTGAGCGACCGGGGTGGTCGGCGGCTGCCGTTCCTTCTGGCGTTCACCGTGATGTGCATCGTGCCGACCGTGCTGATCGGCTTCTCGCCGCCGCTGATCGGGGTGCTGCTCTTCATCGTCGCGAACTTCGCGTACCAGGCCGCGCTCATCTATTACGACGCGACACTCACCGTGGTGAGCCGGCCGTCGACCCGCGGAAAGCTCTCGGGGATCGGGGTGGCCATCGGGTACATGGGCACGATCTTCGTCGCGCTGGTGCTGATCGTGCTGGATGCGAGTCCGGAGCAGACGTTCCTGATCGCGGGCGTCCTGTTCGCGATCTTCGCGGCGCCGATCTTCCTCATCGTGCGGGAACCAGTGACCTCGGCGGCGCGGGTCACGGGGCGGGACGTCATGGAATCGCTGGGGCAGCTGCGGCTGACGATCGAGCACGCGCGTTCCGTGCCGTGGCTGGGCCGGTTCCTGCTCGGGCGGTTCTTCTACAGCGATGCGGTGAACACACTGATCGTGGTCATGTCGGTGGTCGCCGTGCGGGCGATGGGCCTGACGTCGACCCAGTTCCTGCTGCTGTCGCTGATGCTCACGGTCGTCGCGATCGCCACGAGCTTCTTCTGGGGCTGGCTGGCGGATCGCTGGGGCCCGAAGCGGGCGCTGATCGCCGTGCTTTCGTCGTGGTCGGTCGGGTTGTTCCTGGGGACGGTGTCGCTGGGCTATCCGGGAACGTTGATCGGCACCGTCGTGTTCGTGATCGCCGGCGCCATCCTGGGGAGTGGCCTGGGCGGCGTGCAGGTCACGGATCGCGTGCTGATGGTCCGGTTGTCGCCTCGGGCGCGGCTGGGCGAGTTCTTCGGCATCTACGGGCTGGTCGGGAAGGCCTCGCAGGTGATCGGATCGTTGATCTACGGCGTGATCGTGTTCCTGTTCGTGGACCGGTTCGGGAACCTGGCCTACCAGATCGCGGTGCTGAGCCTGTTCGTGACGATGCTGGTCGGGCTGTGGCTCGTGTGGCCGGTCCGCGACGACGTCCAGAACCTGGACGACACGGAGCCGGACGCCGGCGTTCCAGCCTCGCCGCGGCCGATCTGGGATCAGCCCGCGTAGCCAGCCGGATGGGCGACGCGCCCCGCCTTGCTGGTCGGGGTGCATCCAACGCACGCAGCTTGGTGTTCTGCGGCGCCTTCGGTGCCCGACATGGCACTGATGCGCCATCAGACGCCGCGAAACGCGTCGGTTCTCCGGCCGGGGTGATCCAGCAACGCACCACATGGTCGAATCGCGGCGTTTGATGCGTCATTCGGCGCATTTCACGGGCCCGCCGCTCGGTTGCGTGCGTTTCGTGCACACACCAACCAGCGATGCGCCATCGGATGCCGTATTCGCAGCGTGGGCCGCTCCCCGGCCCATCTGGGATCAGCCCGCGTAGCCAGCCGGATGGGCGACGCGCCAGGCCCAGGCCGAACCGACCATGTCGTCGATCGACGGGCGGCGGGCGCGCCAGCCCAGGATCTCGCTCGCCCGATCGGCTGAGGCAACCAGGACCGGCGGGTCGCCCGGTCTTCGCTGGCCGATCTCGTGCGGGATGCCGCTGCCGATGACGCGTTCGGCCGCGGCCAGGACCTCGAGGTTGCTGAAGCCGCCGCCGTTGCCGAGGTTGCAGACGACGGCCCCAGCGGTCGTGCGAGAGTCGCCACGCGCCGTGGCGTCGATGGCGCGCAGGTGCGCGTCGGCCAGGTCGGCGACGTGGATGTAGTCGCGGATGCAGGTGCCGTCGAGCGTCGGGTAGTCGGCGCCGAAGATCGTCACGGGCCGGTCGGACTCGACACAGCGAAGGATCGTCGGGATCAGGTGGGTCTCGGGGTCGTGATCCTCCCCGAGCGCCTCGGTTGCGCCCGCGACGTTGAAGTAGCGGAGCGTCACGCTGCGCATCCCGTAGGCGCGGCCGTACCAGCCGAGCGCCCCCTCGAACGAGCGCTTCGTCTCGCCGTACGGATTGATCGGCCGGAGCGGCGCGTCCTCGCGAATCGGGGTGGCGTCCGGGACGCCGTAGACGGCCGCGGTGGAGGAGAAGACGACGCGATCGACCCCGACCTCGCGAGCCGCCTCGAGCAGCGTGATGCCGCCGGCGACGTTGTCGCGGAAATATCGAGCCGGGTCGGCGATCGACTCGCCGACCAGGGAGCGTGCCGCGCAATGAAGGACGGCCTCGATGCCCTCGGCGGTGAGGAGGCGCGCGACCGTGGCGCCGTCGCCGTAGCTCCCGACGTGCAGGCGCGCCCCGTGCGGGACGGCCTCGCGGTGGCCGGTCGTGAGGTCGTCGAGGACTACGACATCGTGGCCGGCAGCAAGGAACGCCTCAGCTGAGACCGAGCCGACATACCCGGCGCCCCCCGTCACGAGGATCTTCGTCATGGCCCGAACCATACGGGCCGGGAGCGAACGACGTCCGGCAGGATAGAGTTGGCCATCGAGCGCCGTGGTCGATATGGGGAGGATTCAATGCTTCGACACGTTCGGTGGATAGTTGTCGTGATGCTCGTTGCTGCGTGTGGATCGGCTACGCCGACGACGGCACCTGCCTCAGCACCGCCAACGTCGGCGCCACCCGCGACGGCGCCGGCTGCTTCTGGGCCCGCGGCGAGTGGCGCCGCGATCCAGCTCCAGCTGGCTCCCGCCGACCTGGGGTGCGACACGATCGGGGTCGACTATCGCGAGGTCACCTTCCAGATCGACCTCGGATCGACCACGCACGTCACCGCGCTTGCCAACACGGGCCTGGTCCTCCAGACGTTCTGGGCCGCCGGCTTCCGTGGAGGCACCGCGGACAACAAGGTCGTGTTCGATCCGACCGGCGCGGTCGTGGTGACCGCCGGCGACAAGCTCGCGATCCCGGAGGGCGCCTTCCCTCGGCTGAAGGGCTACTTCGTCTGCCCGGCCCCCGAGGCGCTGTACATCCTCGCGACAGATCCCCAGTAGAGGAGGCGCTCAGCGGTCTCGAAGACGATCGAGCAGGGAGCGACGCGGGACTGCGGGCGATCGCACCTCTGTCGGAGGAGTCGACGCAGCGGTCGGGGCCGTCGCGGCTGGCTCGGCCGGAGCCAACGGCACGTCCGGGACGGTCTCGCCCCGGGTGCGCATCACTTCGTCGAGGCGAGTCACCAGCCGCTTGGCCGCCTCGTTCTCGGGGTCGATCGTGAGGGCCTGGCGCGCCAGGACGTAGGCGCCGGCGTCGTCCGCGTGCTCCAGCGCGACGCGCGCGAGGCCCACCACGGCGATCGAATTGGCCGGGTCGGCGGTCGCGACCTGGCGGTAGAGGCGCTCGGCTTCATCGACTCGACCGAACGACAGGGCTCGCTCGGCTTCGAGCAGCAGCTCGATCACAGGGCGCCCTCCGAGCTCAGGCGCCGGCGGGCGAGGTCGATCAGGCCATCGCGGGTGTTCACGGCGGGCTCGGCGATGACCCGGTCGAGCAGCCAGTCGAGCAGCCGACCGAGCTCTGGCCCCGGCGCGATCCCGAGGTCCTCCATCAGGTCGGAGCCATCGACCGCCAGCGCCCCGAGGTCGAGCGCGACGCCGGCTTCCAGCTGCGCGGCGACCCGAGCCCGAAGCTCGTCGAGGCCGCCTGCGTCGGGCTCGCGCCCCGAACCGATGTGGTCCGCCTCGCGCAGCAGGAATAGGTCTTCCAGGTGCTCGGGGCCGATCTTCGCGATGAAGCGGCGAATGGCGGCGTCGGACCAGCTCGGCTGGTAGCCGAACATGTGCTGGCGGACGAGCGCCACGATCCGCTGCCGTTCCGCCGCGGGCCACCGCCAACGTTCGAGCAGCGCATCCGCCATCCCCGCCCCGACCGTTTCGTGGCCGAGGAACCGGCCGTCGGCCATCGTCAGCGGCTTGCCGATGTCGTGCAGCAGGGTCGCCATGCGAATGCGCGCCGGCTCGGTAGCGGCGCCATCGACCGCGCGGAGGGTGTGATCCCAGAGGTCTTCGCCTTCGACCTTGTTCTGCGGCACCCCACGTTGCGCGGCGAGATCCGGGGAGATGGCACTGAGCAGGCCCGTGGCGGCCATCAGCCGCAGGCCGATCGACGGCCGGTCTGCCGCGAGGATCTCGGTCATCTCGATCGCGATGCGCTCGCCCGACAGGTGCCCGACCAGGTGGGCCTTCGCGCTGATGCCGGCCAGCGTCGCCGGCTCGATGGCGAAGTCGAGCGTGGCGGCCAGTCGGACGGCGCGAACCATGCGGAGCGCGTCTTCCTCGAAGCGCTTCTCGGGGTCGCCGACGGTTCGCAGGATTCGGGCCGCGACGTCGGCCTGGCCGCCGTGCGGGTCGATGAGCCGCGGCTGCTCCCCGGGCTCGGCGCCCCAGGCCATCGCGTTGACCGTGAAGTCACGCCGCGCGAGATCGAGTTCGATCGACTCGCCGAACTCGACCCGATGCGGCCGGCGGAAGTCGGCGTAGTCGTGGTCGGT
>Ga0070698_100008734_pt1 | contig 10912 bp, 10 predicted proteins | sample KBSK1502metaG_FD_65477 | JGI IMG/M metagenome (GOLD analysis project Ga0070698, IMG submission 65477) | Corn, switchgrass and miscanthus rhizosphere microbial communities from Kellogg Biological Station, Michigan, USA - KBS K1-50-2 metaG | ecosystem: Host-associated > Plants > Roots >...
CATCGTCCGGGCCTCAGCGCGAAGAACTAGGGGAGGCCAGACGGTGAGTTTCGTGGATCGAACATTGACGTGTCGTGACTGTGGGCGCGAGTTTTTGTTCACGGCAGGGGAGCAGGAGTTCTACCAGTCCCGCGGCCTGCAGAACGAGCCGCGGCGGTGCCCGGAGTGCCGTGCCGCGCGGCGACAGGCGGACGGCAACGGGCGAGCCAAGGTCATGCACGACGTCATCTGTTCGAACTGCGGCAAGCCGACGCAGGTGCCGTTCGTACCCACGGGTGCCCGGCCGGTCTACTGCCTGGACTGCTTCCAGACGGTAGGGAGGCGCTAGCCCCTCCGGCACCACCTCCCCTTGAACGCGGAGGAATCTAGGCGATCGCGATCGGGCGCACCGGCGAGCCGGTGGCGCCGCGCATCTTGAGCGGCAGGCAGACGAACAGGAACTCGTAGACCTTGGCCGCGGCCAGCTCCTCGAGGTTCAGGTTCTCGAGGATCGGGATCCCGGCCCGGACCAGGAAGAGGATGTGGCCGGGCAGGGTCGCGTTGAGCTCGGGGTCGCGCTCGCCGGTCAGGAGGTCGAAGGCCATGTTGTCGGCGCCGACCGCCGCGACGTGCTTGGCGACCAGCCAGCGGCACCCTTGTGCGCTCACTCCCGCGGCGCGGAGGTACTCGTCGGGTTTCGACCACAGCGCGGCGTAGCCCGTGCGCACCAGCACCACGTCGCCTTCGCGTATCTCGGCGCGCGTGGCACGGTCCAGGTCGTCGGCCGTGATCGCGTAGTTCGGCTCGAGACGGCGGTCCCCGGCGACGTCGAGGAGCACACCCCGGGCCAGGATCGGGGCCATGGCGTCGATGCCGAGCTTCTTGAAGCCGGCCGACGTCTGCACCTCGTCGGCGCGGACGCCGCCATGCAGCGTCAGGTTCTCCGCCTGGTGGGACAGCGCGTCGATGTGGGTGCCCGAGTGCTCGGGCGTGACCACGACCCCCGACGCGCCGGTGCGCGCCTCGCCCGCCCCCGGCGCGTGGTGGCGGTGCAGGAAGTAGTTGAACCCGGGCGCGTGCGCCGGATGCGACGGCGCGCCCGCGTAGCGAAGCTGCTCGAGGTCGAAGACGCGGGCCTTCTCGATGACGCCGAGAAGGCTCTCGACGCTCAATCCCTGTAGCGGTAGACGATACGGCCGCGCGTCAGGTCGTACGGAGAGAGCTCGACGCGGATCCGGTCGCCCGGCGTGATGCGGATGAAGTAGCGCCGCATTCGGCCGGCGGCGTAGGCGATGAGCTTGTGCCCGCCCTCGACCTCGACCTCGAACATCGCGTTCGGCAGGGCCTGTGACACGACCGCGTCCATGACGACGGCAGGCTCTTTCTCGCCGCCATCGTCGCGGTCGGGCTTGCGCGCCTTCTCCTGGCGTCGCGGACCTCTGCGCTGACCCTTGGCTTTGCCCAAAACCCCTGAAGTCTAGAGGCTCAGCCGGAAAACCCGTCGCCGGCGCTTCGGCGCCCATGCGGCCCATCTGCGGGTTCAGCTCCTGCGCTGCTCGCTCATGCAGTCATTCAGATGCATTCGCTGCGCTGCTCGTCGCTTCACCCGCATCTGGGCCACCTGGATCACCGAATCGCTCGGCGCCGGTTTTCCGCTGAGCCTCCGCGGCGCCCAGAAGTAGCCGCGAGTCGCGCCTGGATCTTGGCGGCGAGGTCACGGGACAGCCAGTCCACAGCGGCGAGGCGATTCAGCGTCTCGATCCACCGCGGCTCCTCCGCGACCGCGCGCGCGATGAGGCGACACCCGCCATCGATGTCGTCGAGCTTGGCCAGGTCGAGGCCGGCCCAGAACGAGAGCTCGACGAGATCCGGCGCCAGGTCCGCGGCCGCCATGCGAAGCTTGGCCGCCGACTTCACGTCACCGGCGAGCTCCAGCCTCTCCGCCGCGTCGTCGCTCGTGTACGCGCGCTTGATGCGGAGGAGCCTCCGGAGCTCGACGAGCGGTTCCTTCGAGTCCTCGACGCGAAGGTCGATGACCCTGTCCTCCCACGCGCGCCCGGACGGGTTGCCTCGCACCACCACCATCGCCGCTGACTGCCGGCCGCGGATGTCGCCGCCTTCGGCCTCCGCCGCGTCGAGGGCGGCCAGCATGCGCTCGGCCAGCGGCGCCGTGGCCGACGCGTACGCCTCACACATCGCGCCCCACACCGTGTCCTTCTCCATCAGGTTCGCCTGGCAGCTGAAGCCGTCGCCCGCCTTGTGCCCGGCCGCGGGAATGCACTTCTCGCCCGTGTGAGTCGCGACGTTGCCCGCCGCGTCGACCATCGCAACCTGGCGGACGTCCGGCGTGTCGTCAGCGGCAAGCACGGCCTTCAGGGCCTGCTCGGCGGTGTAGCCAGAGCGCATGTATTCGAGGCCAAGAGGACCGAAGCTGACGCTGACGTGCGACTGCGTGGCGACGGCGCCCACGCCCGCGAGGGCCCACGGCACCACTGGCCCGACGTGGAAGTAGTGCGACTGGACGGCGACGCCGAGCTCGCCAGTGTCTGCGGCGCGCGCGACGATCGAGTACGTCAATGCGTGGGCGGAGCGGTGCGCCTACCTCTCGTAGCGCCGCTCGCGAGGCTTGGCGGCCTTCCAGCGCTCGATCCACGTGCCCTGCACGTCGGGCTGCTCCGGGCCGCGCGCCAGCGTGCGCACCGCGTTCTCGACGCGCGCGGTGAAGTCCCGCGTCGCCTCGTTGGCCGTGGGTGTCATGGGCTTGCCGATGCGGACTCGGACCTTGCCCGGCACAGGCAGCTGCTGGTGGCGCGGCATGACCTGGAATGCACCCTGGATGTGCATCGGAACGACCGGCGTGCCCGTCTCCTTCGCCAGGTAGCCCACGCCAGGCTTGAACTCCTGAATGCGCCCGTCAGGCGAGCGGCTGCCCTCTGGAAAGAGGACGAGGTTCCAGCCTGATTTCAGCAGCTGGCTCGACGCGTGCAGCTGACCCTGCGCGCCGCCCGTGCGTGAAAACGGGAACGTGTTGAGGAAGAGGCTGACGATGTTGCCGAGGACCGGGTGCTTGAACCAGTAGTCGGCGGCCGCGGCGACGACCGTACGGTCGCGTGCCGTGTCGGTGAGCGAGTGAAGGATCAGCGAGGTGTCGGCGTGGCTCGAGTGGTTGGCCGCGAAGATGACGGGGCGCTCGAGCTCGCGCACCCACTCGCGGCCCTCGACCTTCGGGTGCACCATAGCCTCGGTGAAGGGCAGGAGCAGGACGTGCTGGATCAGGTACCGGATCGAGCGCACCGGCTCCACGCGCGCCCAGCCGAGGTCGCTGGCCGGCGGGGGCACGACGGCGCCCGCCTCGGCCCACGTGTGCGGGCGCGGGGTGTCCCAATGCCAGGCCTTGCGCACTCGCATCACGTCGTTGAGCGCGCCACCCGCCGCCTGGGCGACGCGCGTCAGCGGCGCTTCGGAGTACCAGGCCATTTCAGGCGATGCGGCCGTTGATCTTGCTTGCGGCCTGCGCGCTCGCGGAGTCCTCGTTGAGAGTCACCATGGCGACCTCGAAGCTCTTGTTCTGCCAGAACGCGACGAATACTGACGCGCCCTCCACCGCAATCGTGAGCTCGATCGAGTTGTCGCTCAGGCCGGTGTCCGTCCCCTGCTTGACGATGGCGCCGGCGGCCTTGAGCTGGCTCACCTCGGAGTCACTGACGTGAAAGTCCTTGGCGTTCGCTTTGTAGTTCGACCCCGCCGAGCTCGCATCCTTGAAGCGGAAGGCATAGACGTAGACGATCTTGCCGGGCGAGCCGCCGGGCGTGCCGGCGCCGAACTCACCGCAGTTCGACGTGTTATCGGCGTAAACGGCGACGTAGCTGTCGTTGGCGCCCGCGGCCTTCAGGTCGTCCCAGTTGGTTTTGTCCGACTGGTACTGGTCGGGAGACTTGTCTTTCTCCACCTTCAGGTAGCTGTCGTACGACCCGCTCTCGGGGCACTTGTGCAGTCCGGACCAGTCCGAGTCGTTGGCGGCCACCGTCTGCGCCGAAGGTGGACCTCCGCCGATGCCCAGGCCGCCGCCGGCGCTGCCGCCACACGCTGCCATGAGCAAAACGCCCAGGGCGGCGAAAAAGCGAGCCACTTACTCGACTTCGCACAACATGATGGGCGGCGTCCTCAGATGAGTCACGCTTGGGTAGCGGCCCACTGTTTGCTCGGCCATCTCGAAAGCGTCCTCCAGCGTGGTCGCGGCCTTGAAGCCCAACCGGTGCACAACGTCGCGGTCGGCGCCGACGAAGATGACGTCGCCGGCGTGCTGCATCGCGTGGGCGGCCCAGATCCACGCGTAGTGCGGATGGATGCCGTGGTAAGCGTGTGACTTCCGGTACAGCTGCCGGAACCACGGGTCCTCGGCGAAGCGAATCTCATACTTGGCTTCGATCTCGATCGGATCGGTCGTGTCCGCGAGCACCTCGTCGTAGTAGTCGATGTAGCTCGGGTGCTGCACGGCATCGAACTCGTAACGGCACGGGTGCGTGAGGATCAGGACGCCGCCCTTCCGCAACACCGGCTGGTTCCGGTAGAAGTTGAAGAGGTAGCCGAGTCCCATGCACACAACGAGGATCGGGTTCATGGGCGCGTTCACGTTGTACGGCCCCAGGTACGGGACGCCGAGGGTGACGATGTCGGTCTGGCCCTCCACCTGCACGTTGAGCTGCTTGCGCACCGCCTCCAGCGTCTTGTCGTGCACCGCGTCGACCTGGCCCGCGTTGACGGCCGTCAGGCCATAGGGAGCGCGCATCGCGTGGAACACGTTGCGCTTGAACGCGGGCGGCGCGAGGTCCGTCATCTGCTTGGTGGCCAGGAACATCGCCTGGTCCTGCGCCGTCCAGTCCGTCTCCCGCTTCTGCATGAAGTTCGCGATCGCGGGAAACGCGTGGTTGTTGACGGTCGTCTCGATGTGGAATACGCGCACCGTGTCCTCGATCAGCTGCCCCTGCCGCATGCAGGAGTGGTGCAGCGCCGAGTCTGGCGGGTTCATGTAAGACCGTGAGGCGAGAAGCGTCTTCGCGTTGTGGTGCGCGCGGATGCTGCGGAAGGATGCCAGCCCGGTGGACATCGACTTGTGGCCGCCGTCCATCGGCACGAGCGTGAGGTTGACGTAGATGACCAGGTCCGACTCGGCGGCCCGGCGGTTGAGCGTGACCTCCTCCCCCTGCGCGGTCTTGCCCACGTAGACGTTGTTCTCCGGGTCCTCCCCGTCGTGCTGGTACAGGCGGTCGGGATGGAACGTGGTGAAGATGCGGTCGCCCACGATGTGCCGCAGCTCGTCGTCGGTCATGCGCCGGTGCAGGCCGAGCGCGGCGATGACGTGCACGTCCTCGACCCCGGCCTCCGCGGCCATGTCGATGACCTCCTCCATCACGAGCTGCCGCACGTCGGGGGCGGCCATCGGAGGCAGCGGCAGCGAGAGGTCGTCGAAGGCGATCGTCAGCTTCATGCCGCGGCGCAGCAGCGATTTCAGCGGATCGTCTTCGAGAGGTTTAGCCAGCGCGCGCCTGATCGCGCGCTCGGGATGCGCGATCGGCTCGAGCGGATCGGGTGGATACACGATGCGCGCGCCGAGCGGCAGCTTTTCCAGCCGGATGCCTTCCCCGAAGTGGAACAGCACCGGCGGCGTGTTGCGATCGACTTCTATGACTGCGCCAGGGCGAGGCATCAGGCCCTCAATCCTCGCAGGTCGAACGCGACCTTCACCGCTCCCAGCCGGCCCGCGCTCATCGCGTACGCGATCGCGTCGCGATAGTCGGCAAGCCCGAAGAGCGGTCCCGTCAGCTCACCCAGGGGAAGCTCCGCAGCCGCTTCCAGCGCGAGGTCGAACGTCTTGCGGCCCTTGCGCTTCGGCTCCGATCCGTATGCATATGCGCCAGTGACCGTCAGCTCGCGCTGCCAGATCGGCGCCCAGTCGACCTTCTCCTCGCCAGGCATGCCCACGGCGACGACAGTGCCTCCCTCGCGCGTGAAGCGGACCGCGTCGTTGAGGCTGTCGGCCCGGCCCACGCACTCGAACGTGATGTCCGCTCCGCCCAGCAGCAGCGGGCGGTTGATCCCGTCCAGCCTCCGCGCCGCGGTGGCGAACCGGATGCGCTGGTATGCCTCGGACGGCGCGACCACCTGGTCCGCCCCCAGCTTGCGCGCCAGGTCGCGCTGGGTCGGGTGCTTGGCGATCGCGAGCAAGCGCTTGGGCGGCGTGAAGAGCCGCACCGCGGCCACCGTCAGCAGCCCGATCGTGCCCGCGCCCGAGACGACCACGATGTCGTCCTTCGTCGCCCCGCCGCGAAGCGCGGCGTGGATGCAGCAGGCGAACGGCTCGATCAGCGCCGCCGCTTCGTCGGACAGCGAGTCCGGCACCGCATGGACCTGGGAGGGGTGCGCGACCAGCACCTCCCCCCAACCTCCACCCGTGTCGGCGCAGTACCCGGTCTGCAGCCCGACCTCGATCGGCCCCTCGGTCACGTTGTAGCAAAGCCCGGGCCGTCCCTCCGCGCACCGCGGGCACAGCGGATCGATGCCGCGCACGACACACCCCAGCGCGGGTTCGATGACCACGCGCGCGCCGTCGTCGAGCACGCCCACCACCTCGTGCCCCGGCACGAATGGATACGACGTGAGGGGATCGAGGTACAGCGAGATGTGGCCGCTGATCGCCGCCAGGTCGGAGCCGCAGATGCCGCTCACGCTCGGCATCACGCGCACCCAGTCGCGAGCCGGCAGGACCGGCTCGGGCACGTCGCCCAGCTTCAGCATCGACAGCGCGCTCGTCGCTACGTCGGGCCGTCCGCCGGCCGCCTTCACGACCGCGAAGGCGGGGACCGACCGCACGTACTGGATGGCTAGCGTCGGACTGCCTCGAGGTACTCCGGCGAGCGCGGGTCCGGCATCGGCAGTCGCCAGTTGCCCGGCGCCATCCGCCACCGCTCGACCCGCCAGCCCCTCTGCGAGGCCATCTGCGACAGGCGCGCATCGGGGTTGATCACCACCGGAGTTCCAGCCATCTCGAGCATGGGCAGGTCGGACAGCGAGTCCGCATACGCGAAGCTCTCGCCCAGCGTGACGCCGCTGCGTTCGGCGTAGTCCTCGAGCAGCGCCGCGCGCGCTTCACCTGCGGGCGGTGGCGACTGCAGGTCGCCGGTGAGGCGACCGTCCTTGACGAGCAGGTGGGCGCAGTCGACCTCGACGTCCAGCAGCTCCGCCAGCGGCTCGACCACCACGTCCAGCGCGCCGGTCAGCAGCAGCACGCGATGCCCCGCGCGCTTGTGCTCGCGGATTCGGCGCATGCCCTCCGGATACACGCGTCGCAGCGTCACCGCGTCGAGGGCCTCGCGGCCGAGCTGCTTCATGACCTGCGGGTCGAGCCCGTCGTACTCGCGGTAGAAGCTGCGCTGGAACTCCGCGCGCGATCGACGCTCGAGGTACAACCACCGCGGCGCCTGCCGGAGCATGCGCGCCATGAACGCCGGCCACTCCTCCAGCGGCTGCGCCCGCAGGCGCATCCACAGGAAGAACTCGACGACGTTGGTCTCCAAGAGCGTGCCGTCCACGTCGAACACCGCCAGCACGTCGGACCGGCCGGCGCGGCGCTCGAGGGCGGCCCGCACGGAGCTCGTCTCCGGCTTCGGCGCGGTCGAACCGCTTGGCTGCTTGCCTTTGCGCGCGACGGTTTCCGCCCGCGACATGCGGATCACGGTCGGAAAGTGCACGTCCTGGAAGTAGTGCGTCCAGTCGTACAGGGCGGGGTCGAACGGAAACGTCTTCTGCTCCGCCGCCGGCAGCTTGTTCCACAGCTCCGTCACGTGGCGCGTGTCGAAGATGCAGTCCACCTCCGTGTACACGCCGTACAGCCGGATCAGGTTGATGCCGCGGTCGAGGCGGTCACGCTCGGCGTTCAGGTCGTCCGAGATCTCGGTGACGTTGGCGCCCAGCGGCAGCCGCTCGACGACCCACTGCGCCGCCTCCACGAAGCGCAAAGCGGTGCGGGCGCGGGTCTCCAGCTCCGACTGCGACGGGAACGTCCACGACCGCGTGCCGATCGCTTGGCCGTAGCGGTCCCGCAGGGGATGCTCGGTGAAGTAGCGGTCCGCCTCGTCGACCACACGCCGCAAGCGCAGCGGATTGCGCGTTCCTGACGCCGCGTGATACACGCGCGGCTTGGCGTCGGCCGGCGGGTTCGCCGCCACCGCGAGCACGGTGTTGACGACGAAGTCGGCCGGGATGATGTCGAGCAGCGAGTCGGGCAGGCCCGAGAAGTCGGAGAGGACGCCGCGGCCGTACGCGAGGATCAGCGGCTCCGCCATGCGGAAGCCTTCGAGCCAGCCCGGGAACGGCTCGCCGAGCGCGCTCTCGATGATCGATGGGCGCACGATCGACAGCGGGATGTCGCCGTGCAGCTCGACCACCGCGTGCTCGGCCATCGCCTTCGTGAAGGAGTAGATGTCGGAGAATCCCATCGCGCGCGCGTGAGCGCGGCCGCGCTGGACGAGCCTGTCCTTGACCCACCGGTCACGCAGCCGTTCCGTCGTTCGCGCCATGGCCGGCGTGCCCGCGGGTCCCATCCTGGAGCGCGCCTGGCGGTGCAGCTTGTTCAGGACATCGGGCCGGCGCGATTCCTCCTCCACCGGACCGCGCAGCGACGTGAGCACCGCCGCCTCGTGGCGCCAGTTCAAGCCAGGGTCGAGCGGCGGCTCTTCGCGCACGCCGCCGCGCAACATCCCGCCCACGAACGCGGTCGAGATGTGCACCAGATGAGGCCGGGCGCCGCTCGCGCGTATCGCCTCGACCAGGCGCGCCGCGCCGAGCAGGTTCGTCTGCGCCGAGACGTCAGCCGGGTTGTCGAACTCCACCGCCGCGGCCGAATGGATGACGACGTCGCACGCCCGCAGCTGCTCGCGCCCCTCGTCGGTCAGCCCAAGGCCGTCACGGCCGAGGTCGATCTCGACGACCCCGAGCTTCTGCTTGATGAGCGCCGCGAAGGCCGCCTCGCCCATGTCCTCCTTCAATCGCTTGAAGGCCGGGCTCGACAGCACCTCGCGCTCGAGCCGTTCCAAAGCGGGCCGGCGGGCGCTCGAACGGATGGCCAGGTTGATGCGCGCGACGTCAGGGAGCGAGCGCAGGCACTTCTCGACGATCGATTTGCCGAGGAAGCCCGTGCTGCCGGTGACCAGGATGGTCTTGCCCTTCAGGGCCTCGGCGATCACGACCGCCTGATTCTAAGAGGCTCGCTCGGGTGCCCTCGGCGACCCGTCGGAAGGGGCTCCGGTTAGGTGGGAAGGGCTCCATGGCCCGGGACGGGCACCCTGACGACCTCCGATCCGGCGCCGTCGGTCCAACCGTAGTCCGACGTCGCGCTGACCCAGAACCAGTACAGGTGGCCCGGCCGGCCCTGGTACGTCGCATGGCCGTTGCCGGCGCTTGTGGTCCACGCCAGCCGCTGGCCGGCCTGGTTCACCGCGTACACCGTGAAGGAGTTGTTGCCCGCGCTGCTCCACGTGAGGTCGATCTTTGTGGGGTCGCCAGCCTGTGGCGTCGCCGTCACCGTGACGCTGGGCATCGTGATCGAGGCGAAGCGGGGCGAGCCGCCGATCCACAGGTCGCCCGCGTCCCTGCTCCACGGGTCGGGGTAGGAGCCGCCCCAGCCGTAGGGGTCGACGGGCCCCGTGCCGTTCGTGTGGTAGACACCGAAGTGCAGGTGCGGCCCGGTGGCTGTGCCGGTCATGCCCGAGATGCCGATGACCTGGCCGCGGTAGACGTACTGGCCCTTGGTCACGTTGATCTTCGACAGGTGGCCGTAGAAGGTGAGCAGGCCGTTGCCGTGGTCGATCTCGACCGTCTTGCCGGACAGGCACGTCGTGCAGCCCGGGACGAGCCAGTCCGCGAGCTTCACGCGGCCCGGCGCGGCGGCCGCCACCGGCTCGTATGTCAGGCCGTAGTCGTAGCCGTCATGGCCGGCGTAGTACAGGTAGTCGTGGCCGCCCGCGCTCTGGGCGAAGCCGGCCGTGAAGTCGGGGTCCGGTCCGCCCACGCCCTTCGACGCGACCGTGCCGTCATAGCGGCACACCTGGCTGTAGTCGCCGTAGTCCGGATAGCAGTGCGAGAAAACGGAGGTGATGTAGTGCGGGCCCATGAAGGGCAGGGTCAGGAACGCCCCGGACGACGGCGCCATGCCCGTGTTGCCCTGGCCGGTCTCGAGCGGGCCGTAGCTGACCTGGCTCGGGTAGGCGTAGCGGGTGTACTTGATGTGCTTGGCCGGGCCGGGCGGCAGCGCGGAGTGGGCCTGGGCCGGCACGGCCGCGCAAAACAAACAGATCAGGGTGAAGAGAAGTACAAAAACCCGCATAGCCTTGGAAACGAGGGTGCTCACGCTAGGTTCCGCCCCCAGACCGCCTGCCCGAGATTTGGTTAAGTTTCGCAAATGAGCTTGCCGCGGACAACTGGGGTGGCCGTTTTGAGCGAAGGCAGGGCGGCGGTGTACGAGGAGCCGCTCGGGCCGGCCGGAGTTCGCATTCGCGACCGGGCCCGGACGGACGCGTCGCCGGGCACCGTCGCCATCGCCATCCGTGCGGCCTCCATCAACCACCTCGACCTTTTCCTCGCCCAGGGCCTGCAGCGCGACGTCAAGCCGCCGCGGGTGATCGCCGCTGACGGGGCGGGCGTCGTCCAGGCGTCCGGCGACCCCGCGTGGCGGCCGGGCGACGAGGTGGTGGTGTACCCGGTCGTCTGCGACTGGGAGTGCGAGTGGTGCCGCGCCGGCGAGAACGTTCGGTGCCCGCACTTCGGCGTCATCGGCGAGCATTCGGACGGCACCGCGTGCGAGCTGCTCCACGTCGACGCGCGCAACGTCTTCCCCAAGCCGAGCGGCCTGTCGTGGACGGAGACCGCCGCCTTTCCG
>Ga0070698_100008735_pt1 | contig 10912 bp, 12 predicted proteins | sample KBSK1502metaG_FD_65477 | JGI IMG/M metagenome (GOLD analysis project Ga0070698, IMG submission 65477) | Corn, switchgrass and miscanthus rhizosphere microbial communities from Kellogg Biological Station, Michigan, USA - KBS K1-50-2 metaG | ecosystem: Host-associated > Plants > Roots >...
GCCGCTGACAAGGTCCCAACCGGCTACAAGTACGGCTGGCACGACCCCGAGATGAAGCCCCTTCACGTGATGAAGAAGGGCCTCTCTCGCGAGGTGGTCGAGGAGATCAGCCGGATCAAGGGCGAGCCGCAATGGATGACGGACCTGCGGCTGAAGGCCTATCGCCACTTCGAGGCCCGGCCGATGCCCACGTGGGGCGGCGACATGAGCCAGATCGACTTCCAGGACATCTTCTATTACGTCACCGCCACCGACAAGGCGGTCCAGTCCTGGGACGACGTGCCCGACTACATCCGACGCACCTACGATCGGCTGGGGATCCCCGAGGCGGAGAAGAAGTACCTCGCCGGGGTCGGCGGCCAGTACGACTCCGAGGTCGTCTACCACAACATCCGAGCCGATCTCGAGAAGCTGGGCGTGATCTTCCTGGGGACCGATGAGGCGCTCGTCAAGTACCCCGAGATGTTCAAGGAGTACTTCGGCACCGTCATCCCGCCGAACGACAACAAGCTCGCCGCGCTGAACACGGCGGTATGGAGCGGGGGCAGCTTCATCTACGTGCCGAAGGGCGTGCATGTCGAGCTGCCGCTGCAGGCCTACTTCCGGATCAACACCGAGAACATGGGCCAGTTCGAGCGGACCCTGATCATCGCCGACGAGGGGAGCAGCGTTCACTACGTCGAGGGCTGCACCGCCCCGGCCTACACCACCGCCAGCCTGCACAGCGCGGTGGTGGAGATCATCGTGAAGAAGGGCGCCCGAGTGCGCTACACCACGATCCAGAACTGGAGCCACAACGTTTACAACCTCGTCACCAAGCGCGCCGTCGCATACGAGGACTCGGTGATGGAGTGGGTCGACGGCAACCTCGGCTCGCACCTGACGATGAAGTACCCCTCCATCTACCTGCTCGGCGAGCGGGCGCATGGCGAGGTGCTCAGCATCGCCTTCGCCGGCAGCGATCAGCACCAGGACGCCGGCGGCAAGGTGATCCACGCGGCGCCCAACACCACCAGCCTGATCACCTCCAAGTCGATCTCGCAGGGCACCGGCCGGACGAGCTACCGCGGCCTGATCAAGGTCTACCCCGGCTGCCACGGATCGAAGTCGACCGTTCGCTGCGACGCCCTGATCCTCTCCGACGAGGCGCGCTCCGACACGTACCCATACATGGAGATCGACGAGGACGACGTCACCATCGGCCATGAGGCGACGGTCTCGAAGGTCGGCTCGGAGCAGCTCTTCTACCTGATGAGCCGCGGCATGAACGAGGCCGAGGCGAGCGCGATGATCGTCAACGGCTTCATCGAGCCGATCGTCAAGGAGCTGCCGATGGAGTACGCAGTCGAGATGAACCGCCTGATCCAGCTCCAGATGGAAGGCGCGGTCGGCTAGGCCGATGTCCGTTCAGGCGCCGGCTGGCTTCGACGCCACGACGATCGAGCACGTCTCGCGCGGCGAGCCTCACTGGCTGGGGACGCTGCGGGCCGACTGGTGGCGAAGGGTCGAGGCCAACCCGTGGCCGACCGGAGCCGAGGAGGAGTGGCGCCGGACCTCGCTCGACGGCCTGCCCCGCGACGGCGGCCTGCTCATGGACCCACCCATGGCGACCTACGAGCTCGACCCCGCCCTCGCCGCCCGCGGCGTCATCTTCAGCGATCTGGCGACGGCGGTCCGTGAGCACGGGGATCTCGTCAAGCGCCGGCTCGGAACCTTCGACACCCTTCCGCCGCAGATGCCGTTCTGGGGCCGCTCCTTGGCGGCCTGGACCGGCGGCACGTTTCTGTACGTGCCGAAGGGCGTGGCCATCGACGACGTGCTGACCGCGCGGACGACGCTCCCGAGCGGCGCCTACACCTACCTGCCGCACACGCTGGTGGTCCTCGAGGAGGACGCCTCGGCCACGCTGTTGGAGGAGGTCGCGTCGCCGGACGGGGAGGCGGTCTGGTTCGGCGGCACTGCGGACCTGCAGGTCGGCTACGGGGCGAAGCTGCGCTACGCGAACCTGCAGCGCCTCGGCGACGGCGTCTGGCGTATCGGCGCACAGCGGGTCGAGGTGGCGCAGGACGCCAACGTGACGACCCTCAACGCGGAGATCGGCTCCGCCATCAGCAAGGTCGGGATGGACGTGCGTATGACCGGCAAGGGCGGGACGAGCCGGCTGCTCGGCCTCCTTGCCGCCGGCGACGCGCAGAGCATCGACTTCAACAGCTGCCAGGACCTGATCGGCAGCCACACCACCTCGGACCTGCTCTACCTGTCGGCGCTCTACGACGCGTCGCACGCCTCCTTCTACGGCGTCACCCGGGTGCGTCCCGAGGCGAAGCAGACCAGCTCGTACCAGGAGTGCCGCAACCTGCTCCTGTCGCCGAAGGCCGGCGCCGAGCCGATCCCGGTGCTGGAGATCGAGACCAACGACATCCTGCGCTGCGGCCACGGCGCCACCGCCGGCGCCATCGATCCGGTCCAGCGCTTCTACGCGCAGAGCCGCGGGATGTCGGCCGACGCCGCGGAGCGGATGATCGTGCGCGGCTTCTTCGAGCGGGTGGTGGCCCAGATCGACTCCGAGCCGATCAAGGCGCGGATCCTGGATGCCCTGGTCCCGCGTATCGGCCAGACCGACGAGATGGCCGCATGACGACCGGCTTCGCGGCGGGCCTGCGAGCCAGCGACGTCGCTCCCGGCACCGTGGTGACCGTCATCGTGGACGGCAAGTCCGTCTGCGTGGGACACACGATCGACGGGCGCTGGGGCGCGATCGAGGACGTCTGCACGCACGATGGCGGCGACCTGGCCGATGGCGAGCTCGATGGCGATGCCGTGGAGTGCCCGCGCCACGGGGGCCGCTTCGACCTCTTCACCGGGCGCGTCCTGGCGCTCCCGCCGGTCGTCCCCGTCAGGGCCTACAAGGTTCACGTCGAGGGTGATGAGATCAAGGTGGACCTGACATGAAGCTCTCGACTCGGGCGGAGTACGGAATCCGGGTGCTGGTCGCGCTGGCGCATGCCGATGGCGATCGCCCCACCTCGCTGTCCGGCATCGCCAAGGCGGACAAGCTGCCGCACGCGTACATCGAGCAACTCGTCGGCGCGCTCCGGCGGGCGGGCCTGGTGACCGCGACGCGCGGCCACTCCGGTGGCTACCGCCTCGCCCGCCCGGCGGAGCAGATCAGCCTGGTCGATGCGGTGCGGGCCCTCGACGGCCCAATCCTCGAGATGCCGTGCGCGGGCCCCGACGACCTCGAGTCGTGCGATCGGCCACAGGACTGCAGCGTCCACGAGGTCTTCGAGCGCCTCCAGGACTCGCTCAGCGGGATGCTTGGCGGCACGACCCTGGCCGAGGTGGCGGCCGGAACCGGCGGCCCTCCGTATCCACCTGCGGTGCGTCGCCGCGTCGCCGCTGCCCACGCCAAGTCCCATGCGGCCCCCTCGGCCGCAACCCCCACCTGACAGGAGCCATTCAGACGAGCATGACGGACGAGCTGGAGATCAAGGACCTCGAGGTCAGCATCGGGCAGAAGAAGATCCTCAAGGGTCTTTCGCTGACGGTGAAGGTCGGTGAGGTCCACGCCCTGATGGGGCCGAACGGCTCCGGGAAGACGAGCCTGGCCTACACCCTGATGGGGCACCCCGACTACCACGTCGACGCAGGCAGCATCAGCTGGGCCGGCGAGGATCTCCTGCGCGGCCCGACTCCATTGGGGATGTCGCCGGACAAGCGAGCGCGGCTGGGGCTGTTCCTGGCCTTCCAGTACCCGAGCGCTATCCCCGGCGTGACCGTGGCCAGCTTCCTGCGAAACATCTACAACGCGGTGCATCACCCGAAGCCGATGGACGAGTCCGGGGAGCAGTCGATCAAGTACACCGGTATCCCGCTGGCCAAGTTTCGCAAGCTCATGGAGGAGAAGATGGCCCTCCTCAACATGGACCCTGGCGTCGCGGCCCGTTACGTCAACGACGGTTTCTCCGGTGGCGAGAAGAAGCGGCTCGAGATGCTCCAGATGGCGATCCTGAACCCGCGGATGGCGATCCTGGACGAGACCGACTCCGGCCTCGACATCGACGCGCTGCGGACCGTGGCCGAGGGGATCAACGCCACCCTCTCACCGGAGATGGGGGTGCTGATGATCACCCATTACCAGCGCATGCTGAACTACGTGAAGCCCCAATTCGTGCACGTGCTTCTCGACGGCCGGGTGGTGATGTCCGGTGGCGAAGAGCTCAGCCAGAAGCTCGAGGCGAACGGCTACGACTGGGTTCGCGAGCAGGTCGGGCTGCCGTCGGACGTCGGGGACGAGGTCGCCGAGCCCGTGGCAGAGCACGTCTAGACTAGGCCGATGGCAGTCGAGCCGGCGCTGAAGCCCCTGGTCCCGGGAGGATTCTCCGGGACGGTCCTGCGCTCCGATTTCGCGGTCTTTGACCGCCCGACGCGCAGCGGGAAGCGGCTCGTCTTTCTGGACGCCGCGGCCAGCTCACCCAAGCCGCGCAGCGTGGTCGACGCCATGTCGGATGCCTATTCGCATCACTACGCCAACGTCCACCGCGGGATCTACGAGCTCTCCGAGGACGCCACCACTCGATTCGAGACCGCCCGAGGCAAGGTCGCCGCGTTCATCGGTGCGCCGAGCAAGCGCGAGATCGTCTTCGTGCGGAATGCGACCGAGGCGATCAACCTGGTCGCCTATTCCTGGGGCCGCACCAACGTCGGCGCCGGCGACCGGGTGGTGACCACCCAGCTCGAGCACCACGCCAACATCGTGCCGTGGCAGCAGCTCACCAAGGAGGTCGGCGCCACCCTCGACTACGTCGCGATCACCGACGATGGCCGCCTCGACCTGGACGACCTCCGGGCGAAGCTGGCAAAGGGGCCTAAGCTCCTCGCCGTGGCGGCGGTCAGCAACGCGCTGGGGACCATCAACCCGCTCTCCGAGATCATCCACATGGCCCACGAGGCGGGCGCGCTGGTCCTGGTCGACGCCGCGCAGGCAGCGCCCCATATGCCGATCGACGTGGCAGCGCTCGACTGCGACTTCCTGGCGCTCTCCGGCCACAAGATGCTGGGGCCGTCGGGGATCGGCGCGCTCTGGGGCCGCCGCGAGCTGCTCGACGCGATGCCGCCCTTCATGACTGGCGGCAGCATGATCATCAAGGTCACGATGGAGGGCGCCGAGTGGAACGAGGTGCCCGCGAAGTTCGAGGCCGGCACCCCGGCGATCGTCGAGGCGATCGGCCTGGGGGCTGCCGTCGACTATCTCACCACGCTGGGCATGGACAACGTGCGCGAGCACGAGAAGTACCTCTTCGAGCATGCGTGGGCGGCGCTGTCGGCCATCCCCGGCGTCCGCCTCTTCGGCCCCGCCGATTCCGGCATCCACGCCGGCGTGATCAGTTTCGTGCTCGACGAGGCCCACCCGCACGACGTCGCCACGGTGTTCGACAGCGAGGGCGTCGCGGTCCGCGCCGGCCACCACTGCGCGCAGCCGGTGATGCTGCGGTACGACATCCCGGCCACCACCCGCGCCAGCTTCTACGTCTACAACGACCTCGACGACATCGACGCCCTGGCGTCAGCGGTGCGAGCCACCCAGACCCTCTTCGCGGACTAGCGCATGGACAACCTGTATCGCGACTTCATCCTGGAGCACTACAAGCACCCCCATAACAAGGGGACGCTCGACCCGCACGACCTCCACTTCGCCGATTCGAACCCGACCTGCGGCGACGAGATGAGCATGACCCTGGTCCTCGACCCGGCGAAGACCGCGATCGCCGACGTCGCCTTCGACGGGCGTGGCTGCGCCATCAGCCAGGCATCGGCCTCGATCCTGACCGATGGGCTGCGGGGGCAGAGCCTTGACGACGTGCGCGAGATGAACCCAAAGGACCTGCTCGACGAGCTCGGGGTCCCCATCGGCCCGGCCCGCCTGAAGTGCGCCCTCCTTTCCTACAAGGTGCTGCAGGGCGCGGTCCAGGGCGGCGAGGTGGCCTGGCCCGCCGAAGCCGAGGCTGAGGCGGTCGGCTGACGTGCCACCCGCCACGCAGTTCCGTGAGGTGAGCGCCGCGGAGGCGTTGGAGCTGGCCGCATCGGGCTGGCGGATCCTCGACGTGCGCGAGCAGGTCGAGTGGAACGAGGGCCACATCCCGAGCGCGACCCTGCTGCCGCTGGCTGACGTCCCTTCACGGATCGCGGAGGTCGTCCCGGATCGAGAGACGCCGCTGCTTGTGCACTGCGCGGTCGGGGCCCGGTCGCTGAGGGCATCCGCCTGGCTGATCCAGAACGGCTACACAAACGTGGCCAGCCTGAAGGCCTCGCTCCTTGACTGGCGGCGGCTCGGTGGTGCCTGGGAGGCTCCCGAGCAGCTGCTCACCCCAGCGCAGCTCCGGCGTTACAGCCGCCAGGTCCTGATCCCCGAGATCGGCCAGGCGGGGCAGCGCAAGCTGCTCGACGCGAAGGTGCTGCTGATCGGAGCCGGCGGCCTCGGCTCGCCGGTGGCGCTCTATCTCGGCGCATCGGGGATCGGCACCATCGGCCTGGTCGACGACGACGTGGTCGATGAGAGCAACCTGCAGCGCCAGGTCCTCCACGCCTCCGACCGGGTGGGGATGTCGAAGACCGAGAGTGCGCGCATCACCCTCAATGGCCTCAACCCCGAGACCCGCGTGGTCGAGCACCGTGAGCGGCTCGGCGCCGAGAACGTCGGGCGGCTGATCGCCGACTACGACGTCATCGTTGACGGGACCGACAACTTCGACACTCGGTACCTGCTGAACGACGCCGCGGTAAAGCTGCGCAAGCCGGTGATCCACGGCTCGATCTATCGCTGGGACGGCCAGGTCACGACCTTCGTGCCGTTCGAGGGGCCGTGCTACCGCTGCATGTATCCCACCCAGCCGCCCCCCGAGCTGGCGCCGGCCTGCGATGTCGCGGGTGTCCTGGGCGTGCTGCCGGGGATCGCCGGCCTCCTGCAGGCCAACGAGGTCTTCAAGCTGATCCTGGGAGTGGGCGAAACGCTCGCCGGTCGCCTCCTGATGTTCGATGCCATGTCGACCGAGTTCAGCGAGGTCAGGATCTGGCGCGATCCCGCCTGCCCGGCCTGTGGTGAGGGGTCGATCCAGTGAGCACGGTGCGCATCCCGCCGGTCCTCCGCGAGTCCGTCGGCGGCAGCCGCAGTCTCGCGGCGCAGGGGACGACGGTGGATGAGGTCCTGGCCGACCTGTTCGCGAACTATCCGGCGCTGCGCGACCGCGTCAGCCAGGACGGCCAGCTCTCGCCGTTCGTGAACGTGTATGTCAACGAGGGCGACGTCCGCTATCGGGATGGTCTGGGGACCGCGGTGGGGCCGGACGACACGGTGATCCTGCTGCCCGCCATGGCCGGAGGCGCCCGCTAGCCCGATGCGCGACCTGCTCTCGACCATCGGCAACACGCCGATGGTGGAGGTGTCGCAGCTGGCTTCCTCCCCGCGTATTCGCCTCTTCGCCAAGCTCGAGAGCGCCAATCCGACCGGGTCCGTCAAGGATCGGATCGCACTGGCGATGCTCGACGACGCGAAGGCCTCCGGCGCCCTGCTGCCCAGGCAGACGATCCTGGAGCCCTCGTCGGGCAACACGGGGATCAGCCTCGCCGTGATCGGCGGCCTGATGGGGCATCCGGTGCGGATCGTGATGCCCGACAACACCACGCCGGAGCGGGAGCAGCTCCTGCGCCTGCATGGCGCCGAGATCGTCTTCTCCCCGGGCGCCGAGGGCTCGAACGGGGCCATCCGCCTGGCTCAGGACCTGAGCGCCGCTGACTCAACCCTCTTCATGCCGTACCAGTACGGCAACGAGGCCAACCCGCGGGCGCACGAGGAAGGCACCGGCCCGGAGATCCTGGCCGCAGTCCCGGAGCTCGACCTGTTCGTGGCTGGTCTCGGGACCGGCGGGACGCTGACCGGGGTCGGGCGATTTCTGAAGCGGGAGCGTCCTCGGGTGCGGGTCATCGCCGCTGAGCCACTTCCCGGGGAGCAGGTGCAGGGTCTCAGGTCGCTGGAGGACGGCTTCGTGCCTCCGGTGCTCGACGCATCGGTGCTTGACGATCGTTACCTGGTCGGCAACCGCGACGCCGTGATCGGGGTTCGGCGGCTCCTGCGCGAGGCGGGCATCTTCGCCGGGCTCTCGTCCGGGGCGGTCCTGCACGTCGCGCTGCGGACCGCCGACGAGATGCGGGAGGGGAGCATCGTCATGCTCCTCGCCGACGGTGGGTTCAAGTACCTCTCCACCGGCATCTACGAGCGCGACCTCGACGACCTCGACGAGCGGCTCGAGCGATCGGTCCTGTGGTGAGCGGCCTCTCCCTGCCCACCTCGCTGGCCGAAGCGGTGATGGCGCACGCTCGCGCCGAGCTGCCCAATGAGGCATGCGGCCTGATCTCGGGCTCGCTCACGACCGGGCGCGCGACGACCTTCCACGCGGCCCGCAACGTCGAGGCCTCGCCGCTGCGCTACAACGTCCACCCGGAGGACCTGGTACGGATCACCTTCGCCATCGAGGGCGCAGGCGAGGACCTGGTCGCGATCTTTCACTCCCACACCGGATCGGCGGCAGTGCCGTCCGCCACCGACCGAAGAACGGCGATGTACCCCGAGCCGTTCTACCTGCTTGCCACGCTCGCGGATCCCGACGCGCCCCCGGCGCGCGCCCTGCGCGCCTGGAAGATCCACCGTGGGCAGGCATTCGAGGTGCCGGTGAGGATCGGGTAACCTTCTCGCGATGGCCATCATCGGCATCGCCGGCACGCGGTTCCCCGATCAGGTGTACGCCGATCGGCTGCTGCGGACCGCCGCGGAGACGCTGAGTCGCGGCGTCGGAGCGCTGCTGATCACTCCCTCGGCGGACTACGAATACCTGCTCGGCTATCGCGCACCGCTGCTGGAGCGACTGACCTGCCTGATCCTGCCCGGCGAGGGGGTGCCGGCCCTCGTCCTGCCGCGGCTCGAGGAGCCCCTTGCGCGCCACTCCATCGGCGCCCTGGCGGAGGCCATCGAGATCCTGCCGTGGGAGGAGGCCGACGACCCGTTCCGCCTCGTCAAGGATCGTCTCAAGGGGGCGCCCCTGCGCATCGGGCTGCAGGACCAGATGTGGTCGCGCCACGTCCTGCGACTCCGCGCGCTGCTGGAGCCGGCTGAGCTGGTCGACGCCAGCCCGGTCACCGGCGCCGTCCGCCGCGTGAAGCGACCGGAGGAGATCGACCGCCTCCGCGCGACCGCATCCGCGGCCGACGACGCGATGCTGGCCATCACGGCGGAGCGCTTCTCGGGGCGCGCCGAGGCGGAGGTCAGTCGTCGCGTTCGCGACCTCCTGGTGACGGCGGGCCACGACACCGCCGACTTCGCCATCGTCGGCTCGGGACCAAACGCGGCCAGCCCGCACCATGAGCCGGGGGAGCGGGTCATCGAGGCTGGCGACGCCGTCGTGCTGGACATCGGCGGCACCCGCGCCGGCTACTGCTCCGATACCACGCGCACCGCGTTCGTCGGTGAGCCGCCTCCTGACTTTGCGGCCATGTACGAAGTGCTCCGGATCGCCCAGGCGGCGGCCTGCGAGGCCGTCGCGCCGGGCGTCCCCGCGCGCGACGTCGATCGCGCGGCACGGCGGATCATCGAAGAGGCGGGGTACGGGGAGGCCTTCTTCCATCGGACCGGCCACGGCATCGGCATGGAGACCCACGAAGAGCCGTATATCGTCGCGAGCAATGACGAGCCACTGGTCGCCGGCAACGCATTCAGCATTGAGCCGGGGATCTACATCGACGGGCAGTGGGGCGCGCGGATCGAGGACATCGTGGCCTGCACCGAAACGGGCGGCGAGCGTTTGAATACCAGCCCCCGGGAGCTGTACGTCGTCGACTAAGGGCTCGACCCCTCACGGTAGGACGCCACCAGCGCCGTGAGCACGCCGTCGATCGCGGCCGTGGCTTCCCGGTAGGCGGTGGTCAGGTCTGCGAGCTCGGCCGCACGACGTCGCAGGTGGGCCGCGATCGCCTCGAGCACAGGGGAGCGGTAGAAGAGGAACGCCTCGACCGCCTCGGCCAGAGAGAGGCCGGCCCGAGACGCCTCGGCGCCATACAGGGCCCCCATCTTCTCGGCCTCGCCCAGCAGCAGCGTCCGCTCCGCTCGCTTGCCGGCGGCCACGTATTCGAGCACGAGGTTGAAGGTGCGCTGGCCCCAGCGCCGGAAGTCGGCCCGCTGCTCCGCCGTCAGCCGCGCCTGCCACGGCGGCGCGCCACCGCTGCGCGCCATCCGGCGATGAACCTCGCCGGAGATCGTGCCGGCCGAGCCGGTGAGCCGGTCGACCCCGTACCGATGCCGCCGCGGGGCATTCATCATCGCCTCGAGGGCGGAGCGCAGGAAGCGCCGGTGGCCACCGGGCGTCACGAAGCTCTCGACCCGGCCGCTGTCCGCCCAGCGCCGCAACGTGTCGGGCGCGACGCCGACCAGCCGGCTAGCGGCCCCGAGCGCCAGCCACGGGTCGTCCGGCCGGGACCGCTCCCCAGTCATCCCAGGCGCAGCTCGGTCGCCGGGACCGAGCCCAGCTCATGCCACAGGCGCACGAGCGCCTGCATGCCGCCGCGGTAGTTGGCGAGCGGCATCCACTCGTTCGGGGCGTGGAAGTTCCCGTTGGGGGACGCGAAGCCGATCATGACGCTGGGCAGGCCCAGCTCCAGCTCCATGGCCGCGACCACCGGGATCGACCCCCCGGTGCGGTGGAAGACCGGCGGCTTGCCGAAGGTCTGCTCCAGCACCCGGGCCGCGATCACGATCGCCGGATGGTCGAGCGGCGTCATCGCCGGCTGCCCGCCCTGGATCACCTTGACCTCGACGCGCACCGTCGGCGGCGCGATGCGCTTGAGGTGATCGATCATCAGCTGCTCG
>Ga0070698_100008736_pt1 | contig 10909 bp, 13 predicted proteins | sample KBSK1502metaG_FD_65477 | JGI IMG/M metagenome (GOLD analysis project Ga0070698, IMG submission 65477) | Corn, switchgrass and miscanthus rhizosphere microbial communities from Kellogg Biological Station, Michigan, USA - KBS K1-50-2 metaG | ecosystem: Host-associated > Plants > Roots >...
AACCTTGAGGTTTCAGGGTTGAATCTTTTCTCCCACGACCCATTTGTGCCAACCCCAATATTGAAGAGTCTCTTAAAATTCCAGAGTTCCTCGCGCCACCACGATCGACGTTCCGCCGACGCGAACCTCTTCGACGCTGCCGGGCGTCCCTTTTACTTCGAGACCGATGCGGCTCGGACGATTGATGAAGTCGCCTTGCTCGATCGTGAAACGATAGCTGCCATCGTCAGCATCGACGCGCGCCGCGTCATGATAGACCAGATAACCGCCCAATGGCCCAGCCGCGCTGCCGGTGGCCGGATCTTCGCCGATGTTCTGGCCGATGAAAAAGCGCGCGTGGGCGCGTGCTTCGCCGATTTCGATCGTCTCGCGCGTGAAGGCGTAACAGCCAGTGGCGTTCGCTTCGGCGAAATCGTTGCGCTTGCATATCTCATCCAGCAGCGCCAGGTTCGGACGGCAATTGCCAAGGTCCGACAGCGAACGAACCGGAACCAGCAGCATCGTGTTCCCGGTTGAGACGGCTTGAATCGGCAGCGTCTCGTCCAAATCTTCTCGCGCCAACCCCAGCGCCCGGGCAATCTCCGCCTGTTCGTGCCAATCGTCGATCTCGCCGCGAATCTCGAATTTCCCTTGAGTCATCACCACGCGCGTCGGCTCTCCCTCTTTGAAGTCGATAGCAACCGGAAGAATTCCGATGCCGACTTCGTGCTTGATGCTGACCGCACCACTTCCGTTCTCCGGCAGCGGGACGACGCCTTCGCGCGCGAGACAATACCACGTGCCCACCACCGGATGACCTGCAAATGGCAATTCGCTGGATGGCGTGAAGATGCGCAAACGCCGCAACACATCTTCTTTTTCCGAGGGCTGAACAAAGACCGTCTCAGACAAATTCATCTCGCGGGCGATCTGCTGCATTCGCTCGTCGCTGAGTCCTTCGCCTTCGGGAAAGACTGCAAGCGGATTACCGCAGAAAGGCCGATCGGTGAATACGTCTAGTTGAATGAAGTTGCAGTTCGGCAAAGTTTAAATCCTCCGATTAAGCAGGTGTCAGTACCGCGAGCGGGCCGGGTCCCCGGGTGGGGTGGAGCATGCGACCGATGCCGCGCCCGATAAGATCGATCCGAATGTGCTTGCTACTGTCAAAGTCTGTTGGTGATCCGGTCGCTACCGCTCTCGGTTCTGACACGATTGAGACCAGGCAGCTACCTCGGCCATTATTGTTTCGTAAAGTTCCTGCTGCGGCACACCGGCGCTCCTCGGCACTTTGAAAGAATGATCGCCGCCTTCGATCACATAAAGCGTGGCGGGCAACCGATGTTTCTTTATGGTTGCGCGAATTTCATCGGCAGTTCCAAACGCATCGCGTGAGCCCTGCACGAACAGCATCGGCGCCTGAATATCGTGCAAATGCTGATCGCGCATCTTATCCGGACGACCCGGCGGATGCAGTGGATAGCCGAGAAAAACCAGGCCGGCAACTCGATCACGTTCAACCGCGGCGACCTGCGAAGCGATCCTGCCACCCATCGATTTGCCACCAATGACCAACCGATTCTTTTTCAGCTTCGGGTGATTCAGCGCAGCATCGATCACTTGGCGATAGCAACTCTCGAGTCGCTCTTTCGAATCCGGCACTTTCCGCTTCTGTTCCGTGTAAAGAAAATTGAAAGTCATCGCGTCCAATCCACGCGCCGCCAAGCCATGGGCAAACTCGCGCATGAAACCGCTCAACTGGTTCGCGCCGGCGCCATGCCCAAGCACGATCGTCACGCCCAGACGCATCCGCTTCGGCGCTGGATAGAGCAGCCCGGTCACGCCCTCGCGCTCGTTGATTGTGATGTTCAGGGTTTCAGGTTCCAACTCGCCTCTCCAGAATTTGCGAGTTTACTTGGAGACTGAATCATGAAGCAAAGTGGGAGCATCTGGAGTCTGATTAGAAATCAATGGAGGCGGCAGCAAATCAGGAGTTTATTCGCAGAAGGCCGCAGAGCGACACGCAGAGTTTGTACAGAAAACGCTCCTCTTTCTGTGTTCCTCTGCGGAAAAGCTTTGCTTCCAACGGTCGCTTTGAAAAAAAAGCGTAAATGAGTATCGTCCGCGGAGCGGACGATATGAAAATAGCCCAGCACTTTTAGCATCCAAGCGCGTCAAACCATTTCATAAAGACCTGGAAACCGTTACGGCCTGTAAGCACCGGCTTTATTCGAATTACGATCCGATCACATGATTTTTCTAGCTGAGAATTTGAAAATTCTGGAAACCTCTTGGAATTGGCTCTTTTCCTTCTCCGAATCGCTCAGAGTGCCAGTTAGAGAAACTTGATCAGGCTTACGAGCGCACTTGTCCCGCATGCTCGCGTGCCTGAACGCTCCATCTTAAATTGTGCCCAATGGCACGTTCGCAGGGGGAACATTATGAAAAGTCTCATCGGGTCCACATTTCTCAAGTCCATTTTCCTTGGCCTTCTGGCCCTGGTCATTGCCGGTGGCAGCCAAAAGGCGGCCCGCGCCAATGAGGTAACCATCTCCGGCTCTACAACTGGGACAGTTACTGCAGTCCCGCAATTGACCTTCACCGGTAACGCGTCCTTTACCGGCACAACTGCGTTGGGCATCGGCTCCCTGAGCGGCTCTAATACTTTGGGTTCGTTCTTTCTCAGCACGGCCCCGACTCAGGCACTGGCCGGCACGTTCACTTTGAATATTACCTTTACGGCCCCGACTGGAATCACTGGCGGACAGGGCGCCACCTATACCGCTACGATCATAGGTAGCGTTTCGCCAAACATCGATCAGGGTGGCGTGAACATTCATTTCACTTCACCGACACAAAACTTCACCTTCAGCAACGCGAGTGGCTCCGGCACTTTCTCGCTAACGGTCGCCGATTTGTTCGTGGAGACTGGTCGCTCGGCAAACATAACCGCCGGCATTACCGGGAGCCAGTCGCCCATTCCCGAACCGACAACGCTGCTGTTGTTGGGGACCGGGCTGACGGGAGTCGCTACGAAGTTAAGGCAGCGGACGCGAGCGCGCAAAGAAAATCGATAAACGAAGTTAGTACTTACCTCCACTTGGAATTCAAAGGACATAATGCCGAGGGCAAGTCAACTTGCTCTCGGCATTTTTTTGCGTCGTTTCTTAGATCGAGTTGCACCGATTATGGTTGAGCCTTATTTTGCGCGCCTCGACCAGCCCTGATTGCGGTTTAAGTAAACATAACCCTTCGAGGTGGGCTTGTATTCGGCAGCGTGCGCATTAGGCGATCCCAATCCTCTGCGGCTGCCTTCAAAGGCTGCGCAACAGTCAGAGAAAACCTCGTTTCCGTCAAGGTCATAAACGGTTATGTCCAAGACTCCGGTAAACGACATTCCTGACCCATCCAGGTTCACCGTCCCGCGGACGCGATAAGAATCCGTGAGTTGAAGATGGTCGTCGAAATCCTGGCCGTAGTACGTCAGGGTAAATTGACGTTTATTGCCCGGGTTCTTCGACCACAGTCCCAATTGGGGATTTCCCAGTGCGGGAAACTCGCCCCCGGATTGAGTGGCAATCAAGCTGGGACAATCTGCGTTCTGATCCGCGCTTTCAAGGTTTGTTATCGCGCGTCGGTCTCCCAGGCGCCACGAACAAGTTGAAATAACTTTCTTTATTGCTTCCCAACCGCATGCTGCATGGCTGCGAGGGATCCTCGACGAAACCGCGCTTGTAGCAGGCGGGTGAGAGGGTACCCCATGCGTGCCAACACCGCACGAGGCTTCGAGGCCGCCCGAATGCAATAAGAAACCTCTTCAGATTCAGGCGAGATCGAGACCTCAAAAACTTCTTCTCCCATTTCCGCATGGTTCGTTAACGTTCCATAGGCGAATCCGAACCTGGTGTCACCCGGTTGTTTATCCAACTCATAAACTACGCGGCAGCCGTTCAGCGACCAAAACCCAAGGTGATGAACCAAGACCGCCAGGGTCGTTCCCGGTTCGATGGAGGCATTCTTCGGAAAAATCTCCACCCAACCCATTTCAAAATGCCGCCATTCGCGCAGCGCCAACTTGGATCGTTCGAACACAGGTTTACCCTGTCCAATCGTCGCCCTCGCCTGATCGAAGCTGAAATCCGATGGAGATTGTTTCGCCAGGCCTATTTGGTCGTACGACAGCGGCAGATCAATTGATTGTTTGATGAACTCTTCGATCTCGCGGGTGGAAGGACGACGAATTAGAAACATTGAATGCTCGAAATCAGCCGATCTCTCTGGCCAATGGCTTGAGCATGGGCACGCTCTCGCCCTCAGCAAAGGTGGAAAGATCGCGTGATACGCACGCCATTCATCATCGCTATTCGGTGCGCGGAGCTCATGACTCGCCTTTTCAGTCATGCGCGGGTCTCGGTCGCTATTTAATCAGAAATTTCAACAAACCTCGCGCCGCGAGCAGACCGTCGATGCGTTCTTCGTCGGCGAGGGAACGGCCAAGTAAATTCGTGCGCTGATCGGAGCGCATCTGTTCCGCGTGGAGTTGTTCCCGTTGATATTCAATTTCCAACTTCTCTTTCTGACGCGCCATCTCGAGACCGCCGCCGCGAATGAACTGAACGATCTTGCTCAATTCGTCGCGGTCGAACCAGGTGCCGTGGCCCTTGCAAACGTCGACGATCACGCCTGAACAATGCGCGAAGTTGATTCGATTCATCAACTGACTGCATTGTGGGCAAGGCACGTAACTAACTTTGTTGTGATCGCTGGTCAAATCCACCGGCTGCGCCGGCGCGTTTGAAGCCAAGCCCAGCACGGCCGATTGCTCCTCGCGATCCGCGCAGATCTTCTCGAAAGCAGTCGCTTCGACCCAAAGCCCGTCGCATCGCTCGCATTCGCGCATGGCTTCGGTGCCAATCGTGATCGAAGACATATCGACCTTGCAGCGCGGGCATTTCAGGACGGACAGTTGCGCGGCGGTCGCCTGCGTTGCGGCCGCACCACAATGAGGACAGTGCTGGCTGCCAAGAAACATCATCCCAAAGCACGACGGACAGGCGACAGTTGCGAGCTTCGATTCGCAGTATTGACACTGTGAAGCATCGCTCGAGATCGCGGCGCCACAATTCGGGCAATTAACGGTTTGCGCTTCCATCAGTCTAATTAGTCCGCGGTTATTGCGACTTTCCCGCAAACGACGCCAACAAGATCGCGATGGCGTCGATCGAGTCTCGACGCACCGCGGCGGCGTCCGGATAATTGTTCAGCATCATTGAGAAGACGAGATGCTCGCCCGTAGCCGTCGTTACATAGCCTGACAACGACGCGACGGAGCTGAGCGAACCGGTCTTTGCGCGCACGTTTCCTTCGGCGGGTGTGCCGCGCATGCGCGTGCGCAGCGTCCCATCGACGCCGGCAATCGGCAATGCATCGCGAAACTGGGCAAAGTAACGGTGCTTGGTCATAAACGTCAACAACTGCACCGTCGTGTTCGCCGAGATCAAATCGTTACGTGAGAGACCTGATCCGTCATTCAACGCGATCTCACTTTCACCGACGCCTGCCTGACGCAAGAAACTCGTTACCACTTCGAGGCCCACATCTTCGTTGTCGCGCGCGCGCGTCGCTTCATCTGGATTCGCGGGCTGAGTCTTGCCGAGTGTGCGCAGAATCAGTTCCGTATATTGATTCTGGCTGGGCTTCAGAGTATGCGCGGCGATCAGGCTGAATGGCGGAGACTGTAAGCTGGCAATTTCAATGGGCGCCGGCCCCGCAAGCGAGTCGGGAATAATACTTCCTCCCGATCTGGCGTTTACCGTCCGTAGTCGTCCATCAATCTTCACGCCGCGCTTCACTAAGGCATCCCGCAACATGGAAACAAAAGCCAAGGCCGGATCGGGAACAGCCACACCACCAATAAATCCCGTATCCCCAAGCGGCAGGCTTCCCGAAATCTCCAGCGTGTTCGCTCCGAGCCCACGATAGATATGCAGATCAGCTCTCGATCCACGTGCTGAGGTCGTCGCGTGATTCGCAATTGTCATGAACGATGCCGCCGGCGGGCCGCTGGTGATCACGACCGGGAAGCCGACACTCATGCCCGGCTTCACCGTCAAATCGATCGCGTTGTCGTTAATGGTCAAGGCGCTCAACTCTGCCCCGTATGACCACGTCAGGTCTTCCCACTCCCAACCGCTGCCGATGGGCGCGCCGTTGAAATAACTCTCATCGCCAACCAGGTCGCCTTTGGCGCGTCTCACTCCCGCGGCCACGATGCGATCGGCCAGATCGTTTATGCCCTTGAAGTAATCGCCGTTATTGAACCGCGCGGCAATGGAAGGATCGCCGCGACCGTAAACAATCAAATCGCCTTTGACCTTGCCATCCTCCGGTCTTTCTTTCGCATAAACCGAAGTGATGAAATGATAATCGGGCGTGAGCCGATCGAACGCCGTGGCGACGGTGTAAAGCTTCATGTTGGAAGCCGGCCGCACAAACTTGTTCGCGTTCTGCTCGTAGATGATCTGATTCGTGTCCAGCGAGACAATCTTGACCGCGAAGAATCCTGGTTCAAGCGCCGGCTGATGAGCAATCTCGGCAATGCGCGATTTGAGATCGGCAAGAGTCGCGGGTGCGAGATTCAGCAATGGCAACGAACGCGATCTCAGCGGCGCGCCGTCGGGCTGGACCGGACGGGATGAAGCAGACGGGTCAGCCGGCGCCACCGTGCGCGGACGCTGTTGATCCTGCGCGGAAATGGAAGACAAATGCAGCGTGGCAGCGCTCGAGGCCGCCAGTAAGAGGATGATGAATCGTCTGAACATGGTTATTGAATCGTCTTTAGAATTTCTTGCGCACTCGCCGTTGCGGTGCCAAGTTTACCTACCACAATTCCCGCAGCTTGATTTGCCAGCACTGCGGCTTCCGTCATTGACGCGCCCGCGGCGAGGGCGGCGGCTAGCGTGGCGACCACGGTGTCTCCGGCGCCGGTTACATCGTACACCTCGCGAGCGGCAGTTGCGACGAACACCGGATCGCGATTTCCTTCGAGGAGCATCATGCCGCGCTCGCCGCGCGTGACGAGCACCGCATCACAGTTTAACCGAGCGCGAATCCGTTGGGCTGCCGTCCGCAAAGCACCATCAGAATCTTCTTCAAGACTTGTGACCTGCAGCGCTTCGCGATGATTGGGAGTAACCAGCGTCGCCGGCCGATAGGCGTCGAAGTTTCGCAACTTCGGATCGATCAGCACCGGCATGCGACCGTACGCAGATGGCAGAACTTCCGCCAGAATGCGCCGTGTGATTACGCCTTTATCGTAATCCGAAACGATCAAGGCATGCGCGTTTTCGATCGCTGACCTCGCGGCGCGGATGATCCTAGCTTCTATTTCGCCATTCACCGGCGCGCGATATTCGCGATCGGCGCGCACCACCATTTGATTGTGCGCGATGATGCGGGTCTTAATTGTGGTCGGGCGCGTCTTATCGGCGATCAATAATTCGTCCGTTTGCAAAGCGCTCTTCTCACGCACGGAACTATGGATTCTTTCGCCGGCAAAATCCTGACCGATAACTCCGATGACGCAAGCTCTTGATCCCAACGCCAATAGATTTGCGAGCACATTCGCCGCGCCGCCAAGATGCGTGGACTCACGCTTAATATCCACCACCGGCACCGGCGCTTCCGGCGAAATGCGCGAGACATCACCCCAGATGAACTCGTCAAGCATCACATCGCCGAGTACCACGATGTTGCGATCGCGTAGTTGGCTAATCAGTTCTGTTGCCCGATGTTGGTTCAGATTGGGCGTCATGGTTGCCAAGCATTTTGATTTCGCGCAAAGCCGCGAAGATCGCAAAGGTAACTTAATCGTGTCGGATCACCCGGTCAATCGCCGCCACCACGCGCTCGACCGGCACCCGCAGGATGCATTCGGGCTTACCAAACTCAGCGCAGAAATATCCGGGACATGGCTGGCAAGGCAACTCTTCGAATACGACTTCGTTTGGCTGCGTCGTCCACGGCCGCCAATGCGCGCGATTGGACGAACCGAAAATCACGACGCAGGGCGCGTCGACAGCCGCCGCGATGTGCGCGATGCCGCTGTCGTTGCCGACGAACAAGCGCGCGCGCGAAGACAGCGCGGCCACTTCTGGCAATGAAAGATTGCTAAGTCCGATCAAGTTAGCTGACGTTTGTTTAATAAGCGATTCAAGAATCGCCTCTTCTTTTGCCGAGACGATCGCGACAGGCGTCAGCCCGCGCGCGTGCAATTCTTCGGCGACACGAGCAAATTTGTCGGTGGCCCACTGCTTGGTGTCGAAAGCCGCAGTCGGATGGATGACCGCGAAAGGCTCGCTCTTTTCATCTTCAAATCCCGCCAGGCGAAGTTTCCCGGAAACAGTTGCAACTGCTTCCTCAGTTATAGTCAAACGCGTTGCTGGTCGATCGCTCACCGGAACGGCAGTCCATCCGATCAAAGCCAGTTGTTGTTCGACGGAATGCAGAGTAGGCCGTCGCCAAATTTCCCGGGCCTGGGGCGCAACGTGACTATGCAATCGCGCGTATTGATAATCCCCAAATCCAACCCGATGTCTCGCACCCGTTGCGCGCGTAAAAAGTGTCGCGGTAGTTCCGCCGTGCAAATTGTAAACGACATCATACTGTTCCTCCCGAAGTTCGCGAGCGACCCGCGCCCGAGCAGACGCACCCGTGCGCGGCGCGATCACGACTCGATCAATCAAGTCTGAACCGTCGAGCACCGGCGCAACCCAATCTTCCAGGAGGATATCGATTTGCGCGTGGGGTAAAAACCGGCGCAACGCGAACAATGAGGGTGTAGTCAGCACTACGTCGCCAATCGAACGAAGCCGCACCACCAGCACGCGGCTCACCCGCGACCAATCCCAGCGCGCCGGCCCGAGCGGTTGCGGTTCGTCGCTCTCGCGTTCGGACGTGAAGGCCAGGTGGCGCGCGCTCGGCGACGACTCAATTATTTCCCGCAGGCTGTTCATCTTCGATCTTCGCTTCGTCGATCAACATCACCGGTATATCGTCGCGAATAGGATAGACCCGTTTGCATTCGACGCATTTCAAGCCGCTGCCGTCGGCTTTCAATTCAACCTTGGCGCGGCAGGCGGGACACACCAGAATCTCAAGTAACTGTTCGCTTATGGGCATGATCTGAACCTCTGGATCAAAATGTTCGACAAACTTTGGCGTGTCGCTGAGTCTCCCTCTCCCTTTGGGAGAGGGCCGGGGTGAGGGCCTAGCCTGCTATAGCCCAACCGTCTGATTACGTATCCCCTCTCAGTCGAGAGGTTTCAAGAATGACGAAGAGGATAGTTTTTTAAATTCCTTTCAACTAATCCCTCACCCCAACCCTCTCCCACAGGGAGAGGGAGTGATCTCGACAAGCTAAAGCCCATCGGACAGAAAGCTTAGCAGCATTGCACGATTTGTTGTAGCGCGTGTAGTACAATTAGCGACTGAGGGTCCCGGCAAACTCAAGCGAAGGAAACGGAAACAAAATAATCGAAGATGATTGAAGATTTTGGACCAAAGGTCGCGAGCGTCTGGAATGATCTGCGGTCGACCACGCGCAACCTCATGGAACGAGCCTGGCGGTCGGCTGCCAGTGGCTCGGCGGTGCAGGTCGCTCGTTCCCTTCAATACGACCCGCGAGCTGATCATGAACTGAGCCGCCTGCTGGCAGCGCTTGACGCCCGCGCGAACGAAGCCGAAAAGCCCACCGCTGACGAGCCATCCCACCGCGCCCGGCGCTTGGCTGACGCTTGCGCCACGGTGCTGGCGCAGCAGACTCAGTCTGCCGAAGTCTTCGCCCAACTGATTCAACGCGCGCACGAGCGAAAAGACTATGCTCGAGTTGACGAACTCGCCGGAATTTTGCCTGAACGTCTCGCGCCCACCGAAATCTGTGAACTCGCGCGATCAAATAGTGTCGTGGTGCGCGCTCTGGCGCACGAAGCCCTGACCCAAATGCCGGCGCGCCTGTTGGGTGGCTTACTGCGCGATCCTGTCGACGCCTCAATAGCCCACGTGGCGCTCCAGCGACAAGCGCACGAATATCTCTCAGAGGAAGCCCAGCATATTTTGCGCGAGTTTGAAGACTCTAGTTCGGAAAGCTTCTGAAAGTCACTCCGCCGGTCCCGTACAAGCAGGTCCGTGCAGCGCGGGAATCTTCTGGCTGATCACCGGATAGTTGGGCGCTTCGTCAATATTAATCTGCGTCCAGTGCGCGTATTGTTCGGGCACGTTAGTGTCGGCGAAGATCGCTTCGACCGGACATTCGGGAACGCACGCATCGCAATCGATGCAAGTATCAGCGTTAATATAAAGACGATCAGGCAATTCATGAAAAGCTTCGACGGGACAGACCGCGGCGCAGTCGGTGTACTTGCAGTCAATACACGGTTCAACAACAACGTAAGTCATTCGGGGATAACTCCTTTCAACGAATGTTTATTATCTATTGAGCGGAATGTCAACAGGAAAAACTTGCTAAGAATTGCCATCTTTGTCAGTGCGTCGTGATTTACATCACAAAATCGGATCGCTCGGTTCCGGGAATCATCAGGAGATGCATTGACTAAACCTCCTCAATGCGCTAAAAGTCTCGCCATTGCCCGACAGTTTTTGCGGTCCGTTGTAACCAATCAGACCGTTCGTGCGTTTTCGTAATTCTAAGTATTCACATCAGCAGTCCACGCGTCTGCGGTTTCTTTAACAACACAACTCAACCGAAAGGAAGTTCCCCAATGAGACAAACGTTTCGTGCTATTCGCGAATGGAAGTGGTTATTAGTCGGAGCGGGCGCGCTGGTTCTGGGCACCCTCGCTGTTCATGCCCAAAATCCAAACCCTTCGCAAACTCCAGCACCACAAACCCAGAGAGCAGCGCCGCCAGCGCCAAG
>Ga0070698_100008738_pt1 | contig 10907 bp, 9 predicted proteins | sample KBSK1502metaG_FD_65477 | JGI IMG/M metagenome (GOLD analysis project Ga0070698, IMG submission 65477) | Corn, switchgrass and miscanthus rhizosphere microbial communities from Kellogg Biological Station, Michigan, USA - KBS K1-50-2 metaG | ecosystem: Host-associated > Plants > Roots >...
ATGGTGAGAGCAGCAGCCCGACCGATCCGGCGTAGAACGAGGCAACGTGGTCGAGCACTGCGTCGTACGCATCCGAGATCGGCCGGAGCATCACGGCCTGGTTCAGGTACACCGCCGCAACGCCAGAATCGCTCAACGCGACGTCCAAAGTCCGGTCGGACCGGCCACCGACGGCTCCGACGAGGTGATCCTGCAGGTCCGCCTGGTTGGCGACGAACCGGCGCAGCACGGAATCCTCTACGGGGGTGTCTGGCAGCCAGCCGGTTTCGAGCGGCCGCGCGAGTTCGGTCATCACGAGCTCCCTTCAGGGATCGATGCGGTTACCCGGAAGGCGTGAGATCAGCTGTCACACCGTGACGTTCGCGTCAGAGCAGCCAGTCGACCGGCGTGTCCGGGTCCGGCTCATACCGGCACGCGCTGCCGGTATGCACGGTCCTGCGCAGCAGCCGGGCCGTCACCGGGTCCGTGGCGTCGATGCGGTCGAGCGCGGCCGCGATCGCCTTGCGCACCGCAACCCGGGCCCGCTCGCCGGTCCCGCCCATGGTGCGCGCGCGGCCGCCCAGGCCGGTCGCGCCAGCGAGTTCGCGCAGCAGCGCCTCGCGCTCGGCCTCGATGCGCTCGGCCCGTGCCGGGTCGTTCCAGGACTGCGCCTCGTCGAGCTCCTCGTCGATCTCCCGCAGCCGGTTGCGGTAGGCCATCAGCGCCCGGTGGTCGAGCCGCTCGCCCGCGCCCGGCTCGGCGACGGCCGGGCCATGACCGGCGGCCATCGCGGACATCTCCAGCGCGGTGATCTCGACGCCCGGCCGCTGCAGCAGCGCGTGCACGTAGTGCAGCCCCTTCATGTCCGGCAGCAGCCGCACCTCGCCCGCCAGGCCGACCGACCACACCGTCTGCCCCGGCAGCCGCCGCATCTCGACCGTGCGCCTGTCTGCCGGTCGCGGCGCTTCGACTGGCGCGTCACGCTGGCCGTCGTACGGCGCCGACACCTGGCGCAGCCACCACGGCGCGTCCAGTCGCCGGTACGCCGCGCCGGCCGCCGCGCGCCAGTCATCCGCCCGTGGGTCCGCGCTGACGACCGCGGCGCGCCAGAGGTAGTCCTCGACTACGCCGACACAGACGACGGCGCCGGCGTTGAGTACACAACGTCCGGCGTACGGCGCCATCAGCGTCATGCCCGCACGCGCGATGTCGGTGTAGCCGACCCCGGCCGCCGCCTCGGTCGTCTTCGCCACGGTGAGCAGCCAGTCGACGTCGTACGGCACATGGCCGAAACCGCCGCCGGCAACCTGCTGGACGAGCCTCGACGCGCGTTCGGTGTCGCCGGCCTGCAAGGCCAGCACGGCGGCTTCGGCCATCACCGACTCGATGCCGTAGCTCACCGCGTAATCCTCGGCCAGCGCGGCTTCACCGGCGAGGAAGTCGACGTCGTCAGCGTGACGAGCGATCTCGGCGTGCTGCTCGTGATAGACGGCAAGCGCGTCCGGGACCCCGATGTCCGTGCCGAGGGCGTAGGCGGCCTCGGTCAGCTCGCGGGCGCGGTCGAGGTCGTCGATGAGCGTTGCGTGCATCGCCCGCCGCGTCATCGCGAAGTAGCGCACCAGCGGCGAGCCGGTCTCGTCGGCGAGCAGGTCGAGCGCAGCTAGCTGGCGGTGCATCCCGGTGACGTCGAGCGTCTCGAGCGCCGTGGTCAGCCGCCACAGGTGCGCGTCCATGCGGGTGCGTACGTCGTCCACGTGTGCGGCGACGTCCTGCAGACGAGCGGTAATGCGCAGCCGTTCGGACAGGTCGTCCGGACCCCAGCTCGTCGCGAGCTGCCCGTCGAGAGCATCGGCGAGCAGCGTCGGATCTTGCGTTTGTTCGGCGAGCTCGACCGCCTCGACGGCGAACGTTGCGCCGCGTGCCGCGTCGTTGCCGTAGACCCACGAGCGGGCCAGAGCAGCAGCGAGCCTTGCCCGGGTGGCGGGAGAGTCGGCGGCGGCGAGGTATACCTCGTGCAGCAGAGCGGGAGTCCGGCCGCCGGGGCCGCCGAAGCGCTGCAGTGACGCGAGCCCGAGCGCCGCGGCGGACATCGCGTCGACATCGTCAGCGGCACGCGCCGCGACGAAGGCGTCGCAGTGCGCGGCGCGTGCCGCCTCCCATGCCGAGTCGTCCTGGACCGCCCCCACGCATACAGCGTAGGAGTTGGTACGGCGCCGCTGGCAGGTTAGTGACGGATCAGCGTCACCGCGGCGGCGTGCTCGGCCCGCCGCGCCGCATCCCAGTCACCGGTGCAGTAGACCGAGAGCTGGGTGATGCCCTCGTCGCCAATATCGGCGCGGAGCAACTCGCGACAGGTCCAGTGCTCGCCGCCCCAGTCCCACGCTTCCTCCACTTCGAGGACGAACCCGGTCGGCGTCGGATCGAACCGCCACCGCGGCACCGTCCCCTGCCCCGGGTGGCCGGCGAGCCGCAGCGCGAGGCTGTCCTCAATGCCGGAGGCCTGCAACCGCCAGGTCGGCATGGTGAAGTCGCAAAACATGTCCGCGGCGAATAGGCCGTCGGGCACCTCATTGGTCTCAAGGAACGCGATGAGCTGCTCGGCGAGCGCGTGGGCGTGGGCCTGGTGCTGCGTGAGGGTGGTGGCGGTCATGACGACGCCCCGGCGGCGGCTGCGAGGTTAGCCCCGACGACGGTCATGGTCGCGTTCAGTGCCTCGGTCGGGCTGAACTCGATGACCTCGGTGCCGGCCGTCACGACAGGCGTGTGCCCGGCCGGCGCGTAGTAGGCGTCACTGGCCGAGTAGGTCTCGGTGTGGTCGGCGAACCGGAAGCTGATGCTTCCCGTCAGCACCACGCCCCAGTGCGGACACTGGCAACGATCGTCCGGCAGCCCGCGGAAGAACTCGGCCGGGTCAGCGTCGGCCTTGTAGGTCTCGAAGCCGACGGTGTAGCCGCCAAGGTCGACGTACCGTCCTTCGAGCTCCGGAATGTCGACACCGACCGGTGCGGACGATTTGTTCGTGTGTGGCATGAGGCTCTCCTTCCATCAAGGTGTTGTCACCCGATAGGCGTGAGGCCGCACGTCACACCGTGACGTCACGTGCGACTGCCTGCGCGAGCGCGGGGAGGTCAGGACACCGTTCCGCGGGGTACGACCCATTGCGCCGGCTGGCCGGTGATCTGCGCGATCAGCTCATAATCACCGTCGTAGTGCAGAACGGTGACACGTTCTCGTTCGGCCACCGCCGCGATCAGCAGGTCAGGCAGGCCGACCGCCCTGATGCGCCCGCCCCGCCACAAGGAGCCCTGGACGTCAAGGGCGCGCCGCCAGTCTTCATCATGGGTGGCTAGCCACTCATAGCCAGCGTCGCGGTCGCTTCGTACCTGATCGAACTCCGCTCCGGTCCGGGTTGCCCAGCCGAGTTCGAATTCGATGACACCGCAGGTAGCTACCATTCCCGACTCGATCAGCGGCGCCAGGACCGCTGCCACTTGGGGATAGCGCAGGCGGGCGAGGGCGCTGGTGTCCGCCAGATAGCGTGCTACCGCTGCCATGCGGCCAGCATCACGTCCTCGTCCTCGAGGTCGGGCAGACTGCCGGAGGTGAGCCGTTGCAGATCACGCCGCCTGGCTGCCAGCGCGGCGACCTCGCGGAGGGCAGCGTTGACCGTGTCCTTTTTGGTGGTGGTGCCAAGCGCCTGCTGAGCAGCCGCGAGGTACTCGTCATCGATCTCTACGAGGGTCTTGGTCACTGCTGCCTCCTTGACGATCAGTATATATCAGAAGGCTCCATTGAGATATATTCACGTGGCCCCGTCGAGGACGGCAGAACGAGGCCACGCCAAAGTCCGCGGATGTCGCGGAAAGTAATCGAGAACGCTCGGTGTTCTCACGCGTCCACGTGTTATGAAGCACTCCGTGAGGAGCGGAACGGGCCTGTGGATAACTGCTATCTCGGTATCGGCCCTTTATCCGCATGCGGCGCCTGCGGCGATTGGCTTGGCCGCAGTGAAGGAGGGATTTGATCTACTGCGTGCGCGAGCGCTCAGAGCCACGGTAGTGTCCTACATCCGCGCTGCCGGCAGCGGGACGTACCTGAATATCGATCAGTCTGAAACCGCCCCTGGCATAACCCTGGAAAAGGCACCGCCGACGGCAGGGTCACCGGGGAATGAGAAGGGAGCCGTCCCGGTGCCTGCCGACGACGAATCCAGCGGTTCCGCGGGTCGCTTTGATCCAGGTGAATTCTGTATCGAGCATCGCACCGACTGGCTAGCGTATGCGCTGGCTCACGCGTGGAACCGTCAAGATGCTGAAGACGCCGTTTCGCATGTCGCGGTGAAAATCCTGCAGTATCACCACGAGACAGGGATGCTCTGCCCGCCGGAATATGACGACCCTATCGCCTGGTCGAAGACAGTAATCGCTAACTACATCAAGGACATCCACCGCCACGCCAGGGTCAGGCTCAAGTACCAGCAGAAGCTGTACTCGCCTCCGAGTGATTTCACCGACGACGTCCTTGACCAGATCATTGCAAGCCAGGTGATCCCCTTCATAGGGGAACTGAAGCCGGGGGACCATCAGATCGCGGTACTGCACTACATAGAGAACCTTGAACCCGCTGACATCGCCCGCCAGTTGGGCCGGAACGTCATCACGGTACGGACGTCGCTGTGGCGCACCAGAGCAAAGCTCCGCAGGCGGCTGGGTGTCGGTGCCGAAACGCAGCGGGTTGTCCCGAGGGAGATGACATGACCACCTACCTCATCGTCCTCGCAGCTATTGTCCTGATCTGCACCGTCATCGTCGGATTTCAGCGGCGAAGCCTGAGGCTCAGTAGTGCTAGCGCGAAGAATTCTGCTGACGTCGTTCTCCGGAAGCTGTACTCGCAGTACTGGGCCCAAGCGACCACCCTCACCCAGGCATGCCTGCTTGATGCGCCTTCCGATGAGCAATGGCTGGCCGAGATCAGGATGAGGGCATTCGCTGATCCCGTTCAGCGCGAACCGGTCCTCTGGCGTGTCACCGGATTTCTGCCGGCGCTCGCGACCGGACACGGCCGCCTGCGGCGCCGCTGCAGCTCTATCCTCCGTCACAGGGGGATCACTGCTGCCGTGGGTGCCTTGACATTCATCCTGTTCACCAGCGGCACGTTTGCCGTCGTGAGCCCCCGGCCTGTATCGCCCTATCTGATGCAGGCGAATGCGAGCCCGGCCAGCTACGGTGTGCAGTTCCCGCCTGGTCAGTTCGCGCTCAGCAATGCGGACAGAGACATCCTCGATGGCCTGGTGAATACGATCAAGCAGTCATCGACCCGCGTTACGGTCCGCGGCTACGCCGACGACCTCGGCACCCCAGCCGCCGACCACGAGCTCGCCCTAAAACGGGCCCAAGCCGTCGTCGCCTTCCTGCAAACCCACGGGATCAGCAAATCCCGGCTTCTGGCTCAGGGTGTCCGTCTCCACGTCCCCGGTCCAGTTAGCCGCAGCGTGACGATTTTTGTCTGGGAAGATCCGGGCAACGGCTAAACAAGCGACAGGACTGGCCGGGCGACACCACACAGAACCAGGTCGGCGCGGGATCTGGTGTTCGTCCCGGTGGTCAGAGGTCAGGGCAGCCGCTGCTCCGAGCGCCCTCACCGACCCTAGCTTTTCTGGTCGAGTTGGCAGGGCCGGGAATTATGAGCCCTCGCACGCGTTATCATCAACGAGGCACCCGAGAACCGATCCGGTCGGCCCATGACGACTTTCCAGCGTCGTGGTCACCAGTCCACTCGCCGGCGGCTCCGGGTCCGCGTAAGACGGATGCCGCAGCCAGCTACGTTGATCCTCGGAGATCCGCAAGTCGGCTCGGCGCCCGAAGCTTCAGGCCCTGCCCGGGACGTTCCTCGTCCCGTCCGCGGTCTGAGCGCATGCTGCCGCGGCCACCGTGCCCGGCATTCCACAGGAGGAGTTTTTGGCTCGACCAGGCCAGCGCCAGAAGGCCGCTCGCCATAGCGTCCCGCAGAAGCAGCGACGCGTCCGCCACCGCGGCGACGTCGTGTCGGTGCTCGCCCGAACCGCCCGTGAGGTCGAGGCGGCCGCCCTGCGCGGTCGCGTGACGCCTGCCGTGCGCACGAAGTTCCAGGCCGTCGCCTTGCTGCTGCGAGACGAGCGTGCCCGCGTCCGGACGGCGCCCGGGAACGGCAGTCATCGGGCTGAGCAGCTCAAGCGCATGGACGGCATCGCGGCCATCCTCGCGGCGGCCGCGGTCCAGGACGCTGGGCTGCTAGCGCTGCTCGCCGAGGACGCCAGCGTCTCCGACGCGGCCCGGTCGCTCAAGCGGGAGATGGAGCGCGACCTCGGCATCGAGTCGGCGCCCGAAGAGGTCGCGTCGGCGGAGACCGTGACCGCTGCCGTCGGCACGGAGTCGCGGGTCGTTCCTCAGACGGTGATCTCCCGGCAGCTGGCGAACCCCTTCCTGGCCCCCGACTTCTCCGCCGTTCCGCAGCGCACCTCCCGTCCGCGCCGCCTGGCTGACTGGGAACTGCTCGGTCCGCTGCTGAGCTCCTTCGAGCGTGCCGGCGGGGGAGCCCCGGCGTGCATGACTCTCCCGGCGCCGACGGCACGGTTCACCCCGGCGGGCCTGGAGTTGATGCCGCACCAGGGGCAGGTGGTCGCCGCGGCCGCCGCCGGCCACCGGACGTTCCTGCTCGCCGATGAGCCGGGTCTGGGCAAAACGGCCGAGGCGCTGCTCGCCGCGGAAGCGGCAAACGCCTACCCGCTGCTCGTGGTCGTGCCGAGCGTCGTCAAGACCAACTGGGCCCGTGAGGCGGCCCGCTGGACGCCGCACCGCCCGGCCACCGTGGTGCAGGGCGACGGCGAGAAGGTCGACGGCTTCGCCGACATCGTCGTGCTCAACTACGAGGTACTCGACCGCCACCGGGGGTGGCTGGGAGATTTCGGCTTCCGCGGCATGGTCGTGGACGAGGCTCACTTCATCAAGAACAAGACCTCACAGCGCTCGCAGCACGTCCTCGCGCTGTCCGACCGCATCCGGTCCCGTACGGCGCGGCCCCTGCTGATGGCGCTGACCGGAACTCCGCTGATCAACGACATCGAGGACTTCCGGGCGATCTGGCAGTTCCTCGGCTGGATCGACGACAGCAAGCCCCTCGGCGAGCTGGCGGACGCGCTCGAGGACACCGGCCTGACGCCCGCCGACCGGGGCTTCTACGCCGCCGCGCGCCAGTGCGTGATCGACCGCGGCATCGTCCGCCGGCGCAAGCTCGACGTGGCCGCCGACATCCCCGCCCGCCGCATCGCTGACCTCCCCGTCGAGCTGGACGGACAGGTCGGCCGGTCGATCCGGGCGGCAGAGCGGGACCTCGCCAGCCGGATGGTGGCGCAGTACGAGAGGGCGCTCGCGAACCGGTCCTCCGGCACCGGCGTCGATGGCATCGACTACGACCTCGTCCGCCGGGTGGCCCAGGCGGAGCTGAAGGACGCGATGACCGCGCAGTCCGGCGAGAACGTGTTCACCATGATGCGGCACATCGGTCAGGCGAAGGCGGAACTGGCCGCGGACTATGCGGCGCAGCTGGCCCGCAGCGCCGGCAAGGCCGTCTTCTTCGCCAAGCACATCGACGTGATGGACGCTGCCGAACAGACCTTCGCCCGGCAGGGTGTGCGCTTCTCGTCGATCCGCGGCGACCAGACGCCCAGGGTTCGGCAGGCGAACATCGATGCCTTCGTGAACGACCCGGCCGTCGCGGTCGCGGTGTGCTCGCTGACCGCGGCCGGGGTGGGCCTGAATCTGCAGGTCGCATCGAACATTGTGCTGGCCGAGCTGTCCTGGACCGACGCAGAGCAGACCCAGGCCATCGATCGCAGCCACCGCATCGGGCAGGACGAACCTGTCACCGCGTGGCGCATCATCGCCGCGCAGACCATCGACACCCGGATCGCCGAGCTGATCGACAGCAAGGCGGGGCTTGCCGCCCGCGCGCTGGACGGGTCAGACGAGGAGGTCTCCTCGTCGGCCGGCGTGCAGCTCGATGCGCTGGCCGCGTTGCTGACGGACGCACTGCGGGCGCGTTCCTGACAGGTCAACGCCCCAGGCTCCTGCCCTAGGGCGTAGGGATCGATCGGCGTGCCGCTGGGAGATGATTGTGCCCCGGTCTTCGGGCTGCCGGGGTAATCGGGGTGTTCGTAACCGTCGGTGGTGCCGCATTCGGTGCCTGCCACGCCGCCTCCGGTTTCGTCCACCCACTGCTCGAACGAGGTGGCGCCTCCTGCCCAGTCCGCGAAGGACACGGTCCACGAGGCCTGGGCGACGACGCGCATCCAGGCGGTCGGCCGGTGCGGCGGCTCGACCGGGTGGACGAAGATGTAATCAGTGCTCAGCTCGTCGCCCTGCTTGTTCACGCCTGTCTTGTCCAGGCCGTCCAGAAACCAGGTTGCCTCCTGGCTGGTCAGCAGGCTGGCGAAAGCGGCCGGCTGTGCGCCGAGCAGTGTCTTCCTGTCCAGGTGGGCGGCGGCGAGCAGCTGTCGCGATCCGAAGCCGGAAATCCCCGGAGCGCTCTTCAACGCGAGAACCGGGCCGGACGCGTCGGGGGAGCCGTCAGGCACCTGCGACGACGCCCCGCTGGGAGCCGATGAGGCACGGTATCAGGGCCGCCCGAAGCGGACCCGCAGGCCACAGCGGCGCAGGATCCGGATGAACCACAGGATTGACAGGAGAGTGCCGGCGGCCACGCCGGCGACGGTCACCACCGTGGTGAGCAGGAGGAAGACCGGGATCGGCTCAACCACGAGCAGGACCGCCATGCCAATGGCTGAGGCCGCGAAGATCCCGGCCCACAGCCAGGTCACCTTGCAGAAGAAGCTGTCAAGGCCGGGGTGCGCGGCGGACGGCTGGCGCAGGGCTACTACCTCGGCGGCCAGCCGCGCCACCAGCGGTCGTCCAGTGGGCGCGGTCCGGGCGAACAGGATGCACAGGGCCAGGTTGGCCATCGGGAACTGGAGCAGGAACAGCAGGACGCTGCCGGTGGCGAGCACCAGCACGCTCTGCAGCGTGAGCACCAGGCCCGAGATCACGAGCAGGCCGGGGACGCTGCCCGTCAGCCCCTTCCGGATGGCGGCGGTCAGCCACACCATCGCCGCCGCGGCTGCCATGCCCGGCCCCTGCCCGCCCAGCCGCGCGCCCACGGCGTACGCGACGAGGGGCAGGCCGAGGGACTCGGCAAGGCTCCAGCCCGCGGTCAGCGCGAGCCGGGCCGGCGCGGGCAGCCCAACGTCGCCGGCCACCGGGACATCTGCGGGCCGCTCGTGCCGGCCACGCGTTCGCACCCTCATCGTGCTCCCTACTTATTCGTGGCGAGCAGGGTGGCGAACCGTCCGCCGGGCCAGCCAGTAGACCCTACTCCTGCCCGCCTTTTCGCAGGTCATGCGTGCAGGACGTCATGGACTGCCAGGAAGCTCCTAGCCGCCGTGCTCTGCTAGCGGCTCGCGTCCGACAATTCTGGCGGCTTCCGGGCCGCCACGCGGACCCGCTGATGACCGGGCCACATCCCGAAGCGGCCGGTCAGCGCCACCAGGGCCGGCACAAGGAACGACCGGACGACGATGGAGTCCAGCAGGACCCCGGCGGCCATGATGATCGCCAGCTGGCGGAACTGTTCCAGCGGTATCACCGCGAGCAGCCCGAAGCTGGCGGCCAGCGCGATGCCCGCGGTAGTGATCGCTCGCGAGGCGCGCGGAGCCGCGACGGCCACCGCGTCCCGCGCCGGCAGTGCCCGCGCTTCCTCCCAGATCCGGCCGACCACGAACACGTTGTAGTCCGATCCGAGCGAGACCAGCAGCACTCCGGCCGCGAACGGCACGAAGTACACAAGATCCGGCGACCCGAGGACCGCGTCGCAGAGGGCGACGGTCAGCCCGAGCGTGGCGAGCACCGCGAGCACGCTGGCCGCCAGCAGGTAGACCGGTGCCAGCAGAGCGCGCAGGAACAGCATCAGCAGCAGCAGCGTCACGAGCATGATCGCGAGTCCGACGCGCCATAGATCCGACGCCGTCGAGGTGATGGCGTCGCTGGTCAGCGCGGTCTGCCCGCCGACCTCGTACCGGACGCCGCGCAGGCCTGCCGCGCTGCCCAGCTCCGGCAGCCGCGCCGCCAGGACCCGCACCTGCCCGATCGCCGTGGCGTTCAGCGGATCGGTGTCGTACACGAGCGCGAAACGGATCGCGCGCCCGTCCCTGGCGATCATCGGGTTGGGTGACGTCGCGGAAGCGGGGAGAGCAGCTGGCCCGACAACGCTGGCCACGCCCGGCTGCCGGCCCAGCGCGGCCTCCAGGCGGTGAGCCGCCGCGGTCTGCGACCCGGCGCCGGGCCCGATGACGAGCACCTCGGCCGGCGCGAGTATCCCCGGAGCGAACCCGGCCGCGGCGGCGGCACCGGCCTGGGCCACGTCCGACGACGCCGGCATCTCGCCGATCAGCGGCGACCCGAGTCCCAGCCCGCGGGCACCCGAGGCCGCCACCGCGAGCCCCGCGACGCACCCGGCGGCCACCAGCAACGCGACCGGCTTGGAGGCGGCCAGCCGGGCGAGCCGGAATCCGGCGGCCGTGGACTTCTCGCCGGCGGTTCCCCGGAACATCAAGCCGCCGAACACCCCCAGCAGCGCCGGCATTAGCGTCAGCGACACGACCATGGACACCAGCACCGTCGCGGCCAGCCCGGGTCCGAACGCGCGCAGCAGGCCGCCGCGGGCCACCACGAGCGCCCCGGTACCCGCCGCCACGATCAGCCCGGCCGCCACGACGATCGGGGCCGACCTGGCTGTCGAGTCGCGCACGGCCTGCAGGCGGCCCGCGCCTTCGGCCAGCCGCGAGCGCATCCCGGCGAGGAAGAACACGCAATAGTCCGTGGTCACGCCGAGCAGCAGCA
>Ga0070698_100008739_pt1 | contig 10906 bp, 9 predicted proteins | sample KBSK1502metaG_FD_65477 | JGI IMG/M metagenome (GOLD analysis project Ga0070698, IMG submission 65477) | Corn, switchgrass and miscanthus rhizosphere microbial communities from Kellogg Biological Station, Michigan, USA - KBS K1-50-2 metaG | ecosystem: Host-associated > Plants > Roots >...
AGGTGCTCGATGACGTGGATGAGGTCGCAGACGATGGGGATGGTGATGTTGCGGGCGGCGGCCTCGGCGCGGATGCGGTCGATCTGGTGGACGTTGCCGTCCGCCAGCGCGACCCAGGTGCGCTGGTGTGCGGGGTCGCGGCGGCCGGCCTCGGCGAAGACCGAGGCGACGACGGCCGCGGCGTCCTCGGCGATGCTGGCGGTCAGCCACTTGCTGGTGGCGCGGGGGCCGGGCGGCGGCGGGCCGTCGCGCTGGCCGGCCGCGGGCAGGATGTCCCCGGCGGTACGGGGGACAGGGGTGATGTCGAACACCGCGCCGGCCTCGGCCATCCGCTTGCGGGTGCGGACCTCTCCGCGCGACAGCCGCCCCTGTTGCCCCGGGACGGACCTGGCGGCCTTGCGGGCGGCCTCGGGACGCAGCTGCCCCGGCCGCATCACGATGCCCTTGGCGTCACACGACAAGCCCAGCACCGCCCCCGGCGCCGCGCCCGGCGGCGGGCGGTGCTCCAGGCCGGAGTAGAAGGCGCCGAAATCCGCGGCCGCGGCCCGGATGATCTGCTGGGCCTGCCGCGTGCCGATACGCACCCCGCTCGCGCGCCCGACCGCCGCGCACGCCTGGCCGATCGAGCCGCGGGCCGCCTCGATCACGGTGAGCCGGCACAGCCCCCGGGAGTGCTTTCCCGGCGGCAGGCTCAGCTCCGCGCCGGCCGGGTGCACGCTCGGCGCACCCGGCGCCCGGCAGGCGATCCGGGTCACCCGCACCGGCCCCAGCGTCGTCGCCAGCAGCCGGCCATGCCCCCGCTCCGCCCGGGTCCGCCCGGCCCCGTCCGGCCCGGTCACCCCCGCCAGCCGCTGCTCCCGCACCGCCCGCAGGTCCAGGTGATCTTGCAGCAGCAGCCGCGCGATCTCCCGGCCCCGCCCCGACAGCTGGTCCTCCAGCCGCGCATGCGTTAACTCCGCCGACTCCGCACCCCCCAGCCACCCCACGATCCCCGGCAAACGCCCCCGCCGACCGGGCGAAGCTATCGTCCTCCAGCTCACGCGCGTACCGTGGCACCGGGCTCCTCCTGTCCATCCCAGGTCCGTGAATAACCAGGAATGTAACGGGACCGAGCCCTCCCCATGCCCCCGCCCAGACAACCCAGCCACCCCACCCCGGGCCAGACCCCTCACTCCAGAAAAAACGCACCCGTGGGCCATCGACCACACTCCGAGGCGGACTCCGCGGCCCCGCCACCGCTCGCGCGCCGCACGACCCAGGTCTGTTCAGCTGGGCCCAATGGACGCACGTCTGGCCAACCTATGCGCATGGATGATGTAGCTATGACGTCATTCGCTGAGGGATCCGCGGCTGTGATCTTCGATTTCTTCGGAACGCTGACTCCCGGCATACCCGCTGAGGTCTGGCTGGACCATGCCAGCCAGCTCGCGGCGGTGATGGGCGTTGACGGGCCCTCGGTTCACGAAGCGATGTATGAGTCCTTTCCTGAGCGCGCGACCGGTGCCCTGGGAGATTTGCCGCACACCATTCAGGCCATAGCGGATCGGCTTGGCGCCGAGCTCACCAGTGATCAGCTCGATGCTGCCTGCCGCGTTCGCCGTCAGGTCGAGCGGCAAATCGCCACCCTCAGGCGGGACGCCGTACCCACGGTCGTCTGGCTGCGGGCACGGGGGCTGAAGATCGCCGTCCTGTCCGACTGCACGGTCGAGCTGGCGGAATGCTGGCCTGATCTGCCGCTGTCGCCGCTCGTGGATGCTGTGGTGCTCTCGTGCACGGCCGGGTTCCGCAAGCCCGACCCGCGGCTCTTCGAGCTTGTCACGGGCAGGCTCGGGGTCGATGCTCAGGATTGCCTGTACGTCGGTGACGGTGGCGGAAATGAGCTGACGGCAGCACGCGCGGCTGGCATGCGCGCGGTCCTGCTGGCCGCCGACGACTGGGCCGCCAGCTCCGTGTATGACCGGGAAAGGGAGTGGAACGGCGACCGGATATCTTCGCTGAAAGACCTCTGCCGATGCTGACCAGACGCCAGGACGGCCGACTTACCGGGGCCAGCGCCGCGTTCCTGCTCTGGGCGACGTTCGTGACCGCGGCAACCGGATGCAGCGTGGCCGCAACCGGGCCGGACCATGGGGCGGCCGAGACCACTGACCGGGAACCATCGGCTGCCGTGCCCTTCCGGACGCTTTCGTCTCCGGCCTGCAGCTCGGCAGCCAGCCGGGGGCCGCTGCTGCCCCTGGTGCGGACCGCGATGGTGAAGGTTCCGGGCAGTCCGCTCGGCGTAGTCGTGACTCCGGACCGACGGTGGGCGTTCGTGTCGCTGGAAAGCTCCGTGGAGGTGGTGCGCCTCGGCCGGTCGCTGGCCCCGGCCACGGTCAGGAACATCCCTGTCCCGGGACAGGCGGCGGGCGAGGCGCTCACCCGGGACGGCCGCTACCTGCTGGCGGCGTCGGGCAGCGGCGCGGTGGTGATCAGCACGGCCCGCGCCGAACGCGGCACCGCGGGCGCCGTGCTCGGCACGCTCGCCGATCCGCGCGGCGGCATCGGCGCGATCGAGGTGGCGCTCTCCCCCCCGATGACCGGTTCGCGTTCATCACCCAGGAGTACAGCCACCGGGCGGCCGTCTTCAACCTGCGACGGGCGCTCACCAGCGGGTTCGGCGCCGCCGACTACGTGGGCAGCATTCCGCTCGGGCTGGCCGCGGTCGGCATGGCCGTCTCCCCCGACGGCCACTGGCTGTACGCGACCAGCGAACTGGCCCCGCGCGGAGGCGGAGACACCGGCACGCTGACCGTGATCAACCTGCGGCGCGGAGACTGACCCGGACGCGTCGGTCGCGGTCACGGTCACGGCAGGCTGCGAGCCGGTTCGCGTGGCCACCTCTGCCGACGGCCGCCTGGTCTGGGTAACCGCCCGGGCCAGCGATGACCTGCTGGCCTTCTCGGCGGCCAGGCTGCTGACCAGCCAGGCGCGCGCTGATCGCGGTCGTCCGGGTCGGCGAGGCGCCGGTCGGGCTCATGCTGGTCGACCACGGCTCGCGGGTCATCGTCGCCGACTCGAACCGGTTCGCTGTCCGCGGCGCCGCGGCCGACCTCGACGTCGTGAACGTGGCGGCGGCCTTGTCCGGGAAGACCGCGGTGATCGGGCATATCCCGGCCGGGCTGTTCCCGCGCGAGATGGCCCTCGCGCCCGGGGGCAGCATGCTGCTGGTGACGAACTTCCTCTCCGGCCAGCTCGAGGCGGTCAGCGTGCCCACCGTGCCGTAGCGCCAGCGAGTTCAAGAATGCTACAGGCGTAACCTCGGATGGGTCCGGGCACGTAATCATCGGATGGCGCCGCGGCCATTCGCACGCAGGTTTATTTAACGGGGGAAAGTCTTCCATGTCTGATACGCGTCGAACTGTACTTGCCGACACGGAAGCCGGTCATCAGCAGCAGCTTGTCAATGAGCGCTTCGACTCGCATGCGCAGGACTGGGATGAGCTTTACCAGAAAGACGACCTTTTCAGCGTCATTATCCGGCACCGGCACGACCGCGCGCTCGGCTGGATCGACGACCTTGAGCTGCCGGCCGGCTCGCGGGTGCTGGAGATCGGCCCCGGTGCCGGGCTGATGACGGCGGCACTCGCCCGGCGCGGGTTCCAGGTCGCGGGCGCTGACTCCGCGCCGCGGATGATCGAGATCGCGCGCCGCCGTGCCGGCCAGGCTGTGACGACGCAAGCCAGTTGCGCGGGTCAAGGAGAGACGACGGCCGGAGCAGGCCTGATGCTGGCCGACGCTCACCGGCTGCCGTTCGCCGCGACGACGTTCAGCCTCGTCGTGGCGCTGGGAGTGGTGCCGTGGCTGAACTCAGCGCAGGTTGCGGCCGAGGAGATGGCCCGTGTCCTGCGGCCGGGCGGTTACCTGCTGCTGAACACGAGTAACCGCCGCCGCCTCAGCCTGCTGCTGGATCCGTGGCACTGCCCAGCGCTCGATCGCCCCCGCGCCGGCGCGAAGCGGGCTCTCACGGCGGCGGGGATCCGCAGGCCGACCCCGCGTCCCGCGATCACGGCGCACGGGCTGAGCGAGTTCGACCAGATCCTCGTCCGGGCCGGGCTGCAGCCGCGCCGCGCCTGCACCGTCGGGTTCGGGCCGTTCACCCTGCTCAGGTGCCCGGTGCTGCCAGACAGCCTGGGGGTGCGGGTCAACGCACGTATCCAGCAGCTCACCGACCGCGGCACCCCCGGCCTGCGCCGGACGGGCAACCACTACCTGGTGCTGGCCCGCCGACCGCCGAAGTAAGCCGACAGCCGCAACGAGGGAAGATCTGCAATGCGCGGCACGCGTCCAGCATTCCTTGCCGATCCGGCGACAGGTAGCCAGCAGCCCCTGGTCACCGAGCGCTTCCACGCGCGCGCACGGGTCTGGGAAGACCTCTATGAACGCAACGACCTGATCAGTGTCATTGTCAGGCACCGCCACAACCGGGCGCTAGCCTGGATTGACGGTCTCCGGCTGCAGCCTGGCTCACCAGCTCTCGAGATCGGCCCGGGCGCGGGCATGATGACGACGGCCCTGGCCCAGCGCCGCTTCCTTGTCACGGGCGCGGACGCCGCGCCTGGAATGATCGAGATCGCACGGCGGCGCGCCGCCGCAGCCGATGTGGCCGGGCGCGTAGGGCTGCTGATTGGTGACGCGAACCGGCTCCCGTTCGTCGATGGCGGATTCTCGCTCGTTGTGGCGCTTGGCGTACTGGCATGGCTCCGGCCCGCCTCGACTGCGGTTGCCGAGATGACGCGGGTGCTCAGACCCGGCGGTTACCTCCTCGTCAACGCCGAGAATCGCCATCGTCTCAACCTCCTCCTCGACCCGCGGCACTACCCGGTCCTCGACCCAGCGAGGCTGGCCGCCAAGGCGGCCCTCCGCGGCGTTGGCATCACCCGGCTGCGTGATCAGGGCGTTCGCGTTACCGCACATCGCCTGGCTCGGTTTGACCGCATGCTTGCTGATGCAGGGCTGCAGGTCGTTAAGCGCTGCACCCTCGGCTTCGGGCCGTTCACGCTCATGGGTCTTCCGGCGCTGCCCGATCAGCTCGGCGTGCGCCTCAACGCCCGGCTGCAGTCGTTCGCGGACCGCGGCGTGCCCGGGCTGCGCTCTACCGGCGGCCAGTATCTCGTCCTCGCCTACCGGCCGCCTGAGCACTAAGGGCGGCTCTGGTCAGCTGCTCAAGCCAGGGTCAGCCGCTCAGCCGGGTGCGCAGCATCCCGGTCAGCTGGTGTAGCTCGTCGATCTTCAGCGCTCTGGCGGACAACAGGTACAGCACCAGCGCGCCGCTGCCGCCGACCGCGACGGTGACCAGCGCGGCAGGCGTGCTGGCCCGCAGCACGGCGCCGATCAGCGCTGACATCCCGAGCGCGAAGATCACACCCGGAATCGCCGCGAGGTGCAGCCGCACCAGGCAGCGGCGGGTGCGGCGGACGTCCAGGCCGCCCAGGCGCCGATTGAGCACCCAGCCCAGCGCGGCCGCCGTCGCCAGGCTGGAGAGCCCGAACCCAACGCCCAGGCCGGCCACGACGTCCGCGGGCGGGACGATCGCCAGCGTGATCAGGCTCCCTGCGATCCGCACGGCCATCGCGGCCGCCCCGATCAGCGCCGGGGTGCGGTTGTCGCGCATCGCGTAGAAGACCCGCATCTGGAGGTTGATGACCGTGTACGGGAGCAGGCCGAGTGCGAACACCGCGAGCACCACGCCGAGATACCGGGCGGACGCGGCGGACGTGCTTCCGTGCCCGAACACCACCTGGGCCAGCGGCGGGCCGAGCACGGCCATGAGCAGGGCCGTGGGCACCACGATCACTGAGGAAAGCCTGGTCGCGGCGGAGTAGTCGCTGCTCACCAGCTGATGCGAGCCCGCTGCGGCGTGCGCGCTCATCCGCGGCAGCACCGCAGTGATCACCGACATGCCGACGACCGCATAAGGCAGCTGGAAGAGCAGCCACGCGTTGCTGAACGCGGCGTACCCGGCCCCCGCGCAGGACCGGCAGACCCGCGCCCCGGCGTCGTTGGACACGATCGTGAATACCACCAACGAAATCTGGGTGGTCACGATGTAGCCGAACATCCAGCCGCTCATCCGGCCGATCTCGGAAACCTCGGCCCGCCTGAAGTCGAAGCGCGGCCGCCACCGGAACCCCGCCCGCCGCAGCGACGGCACCAGCGCGATGGTCTGCACGACGATGCCGAGAGTGGTCCCGGCGGCGAGAAGCCGGATCCCGGCCGGCGATATGTGGCCAGGCGTTCGGTTCAGCCCGGCCACCGACACGAATGCACCGGCCGCGAGGATCACCACGACGTTGTTGATGACCGGCGTCCACATCGGCGCAGCGAAGCTGCCGCGTGCGTTGAGGATTGCCCCGGCCAGCGAGCTGACCCCGTAGAAGAAGATCTGCGGCAGGAAGAAGTACGAGAAGATCACGGTGAGGTGATAGGTGGCCGCGTTCGGCATGCCGTGCCCGTACACGGCCGTAATAGGTATCGCGGCGAGCATGGCGATCATCGTGATCGTGCCCAGCGTCAGCACGCCCAGCGTGAACATCCGCTGGTCGTAGGCCTCGCCCCGGTCGCCATGCCGCCTGGCGGCGTTGACCAGCAGCGGCACGGCGACGCTGGTCAGGATCCCGCCGAGGGCCAGGTCGTACACGGCGTTCGGGAGGGAGTTGGCGACGTTGTAGGCATCGCCCAGATCCTTGGTGCCGATCGCATACAGCAGCACGGCAGTGCGCACGAAGCCGGTGAACCGGGACGCCAGGGTCCCGGCCGCCATGATGCCGCTGGAGCGGGCGAGGCTGGCACCGCCCGGCGTGGGGCGAGCGCGCGCTCCAGCCTGGGCGTGGCCGGGCGCGTTGCCGGTCTTCGCGGTCCCGGTGGCGGTCGGCCCCATCTCCCGCCCGACCGCGGTCATCAGTCAGTTCCGGATCGCAGGTCACGCTCGGTGGAGCCGCCACCGGCGTCGCCCATCGCTGGGCCGTCCGCTCGCTGACCCTGGCCGCGCCGAAGACGTCCGCGCGCCACGTGGTGCCGCGGCGCCCTGCCCGGCGCAGGACGGCGGAGGACGGCGCGGGCCAGCCTGCTCTCCGGGCGGCGAACGGCCCGCCTGGCCCGCAGTATCGCTGCCAGGTGAGCCGCCTGCTCGAGTCCATCCGGAAGTGGCCGCAGCTGCGCCTCTCCATAGCGCCTGGCGAGCGCGGCGCCGATCAGGAAATCCGCCAGCTGCGGGTTCTTCGGCAGGCAGGGGCCGCGCAGGTGAGTGCCGACCGCGCTGCCCAGAAGCGCCCCTTCGAACCCGTCGCCGCAGTTGCCGTGGCCGTAGATCACCTCGCCGAGCGGCTGCGCCGTCGGGCCGAGGTAGGTGCCGCCGCCGTGGTTCTCGAAGCCGACCAGCAGCGTGTCGCCCCACCGGACCAGCACCTCGCCGATGGCGCGGTCCGCCCGCGCCTCGGTGATCGTGCCGTAATGGCCGCCGAGCGCGGCGTGGCGCCGCACGGTCCAGGCGTCGAACAGCCCGACCCCCGGCAGCACGGGACCGTCGCCCAGCTGGCAGAAGCGTCCGAACAGCTCGTAGCCGGTCCCCACGGCCAGCGCGGCGGCCCCTTGCTCCACCGCCTCGCGGATGCCCGGCCCCTTGATCTCGGCGAGATCGGACGCGATCATGGCCTGCTGGGCCTCGCCGCCGCTGCCGATGACGATGAGATCCAGCTCGCCGGGCCGGATCCGGTCAGCCAGGCGCAGCTGGATGACGTCCGCCGCGATGCCGCGCCAGCCACACCGGTGCAAGATCGTCTCGACGTTCCCGCGATCGCCATAGGTGCACATGAGATCGGGGTACAGCTGGCCCAGGGTGATTCTCATGGCGGTCATGAGGCCACTCCCGGCTGCTCGCGCCACGGCTGCCCGGCGTAACCCTGCCGGCGCAGCCAGCTGCGCAGCTGCCACAGCACGACGGACGTCGACACGACCCATAGGGGATCTCCGGCCGGCGTGCCTTCCAGAGCGAGCTGGAACGCCCGCGCCGGGTCCGGCTCGACCATGAGTTCCGTGGCCGCGCCGGTGCCGAGCCAGCCCGCGTATTTCAGCCGCACGGCGAGGTCGGCAGACCGGTTGCCGGTCACTACCGCGGCAGGCACCAGCCCGCACAGCGAGTCGAAGTCGGCATCCCAGATCCAGGAGGTGTCTGGCTGCTTGCCGGCGCAGTCGTTGAGCCCGAGCATCATCCGCTTCGGCTGACCGTCTGCGAGCAGCGCCCGCAGCACCTCGGTGAAGCCGTTCGCATTCTTGGCCAGTACCAGGTAAACGTCGTGTCCCGCCACCACGACGCGTTCCATCCGGAACGAGCCCGGCCTGCAGTGCTGGATCGCCGAAAAGGCAGACTCCGGAATCTGGCAGCAGATGGCCGCGGCCGCCGCGGCGAGCGCGTTGTAGGCGTTATACAGGCCAGGGAACGGAACCTCCAGCACGCTCTCGCCCGCCGGGGTGGTCAGCTGGAGCCTGGAGGAAGCGGGCCCGAGCAGCTCCACCTTTGCTGCCTCGACCTGCGGCGCCGGTCGGCTCAGGCCGCACCCGGTGCAGCTCCAGTGGCCCAGGTGTGCGTAAAAGACGCACCGGTACTCCAGCTCGCCGGCGCAGCGCGGGCAGCGCGGGGAATCCGAGCTGGGGTCGGCGCCACCCCGGCTATGGCCGGTGTCCGCCATGCCGAAATACAGCCGCGGGTTCTGCAGCTCGGCCGCGAGATACATCACCCGCGGGTCGTCGGCGTTCAGGATCAGCGTCGTTTCCGCGGGCAGCTTCCGCAGCGCCCGCTCGAGCATGCCGGTGACGAACCTGGGCTCCAGGTAACGGTCGAGCTGGTCGCGGAAGACGTTCGTGATCACCACCGCGCACGGCCGGGCGATCTGCGGCAGGATCGCCGGCAGGGAACCCTCGTCGACCTCGAACAGGCCGACGGCCCGCTCATCAGCGCGCAGCCGGCCGGACGGGCCCGAGCGCGCCAGCAGTGTCGTGGTCAGGCCCGGGAGCTGGTTCGAGCCCTCATGGTTGAGGATCGGGTTCACGCCCGCGGCCTGCATGACCTCGGCCAGCATCCGGCAGGTCGTCCCCTTACCGTTGGTCCCGGTCACGAGCACGGATCCGTGCGGGATCTGCGCCGCAAGCCCCGCCAGCGCGCCAGGATCGATGGCAAGCGCCACCCTGCCGGGCAGGTTCGTCCCGTTTCCCGGGCCCAGCCGGCGCAGCCCGCCGCGCATAACCTTGCCCGCGGACACCGCGAAAGCGCGGCGAGCAGTCGTCGCTGGGCCGCGCTCGCGACTTGCGAACATACCGCTTATCCCTTTCGAATAGAGATTGCCAGGCCGAACACCGAGAGGTGCCGCCGGATCCCTGCTCCTGAAGAACGGGGGTCGGCTCCGGTGTTCCCAATGGCATGAGGACGAACGCGTTAATGTCCTTTCTTGGCAAAGATATTGCTGTCCGCCGACGACTACAGTCTCCCTAGATTGGGGCACACCAGCCCAGCGCCGCCAATTCGCCTCAGCGGTTGCGTGCCGCGACTTAGAAAAATGGGGAGGACCACGGACAATGGACATTCCAGATCACCGGCATCGCCTTCTGGCGCGGCGCGCCGGTTCCATGGACACTCAGCCTCACGGAGCCGCCAGGGGAATCGCCTGGGCCGCGACCGCGCGCGACCTCGCCGGCAACTCAGGCGCGCTGTACCTGCGCGGGAGGCAGCTCTCCCTCAAGGGCGCGGCGAAGGACCGGTCACTGGCCGCCCGGGTATGGCGCATGAGCGAGCAGCAGACGGGAGTCGACCCGACTCGCTCGGCCGTCGCGACCGTGTCAGCCGCCCGCGGACCGGATGCCCGATCCAGCTGCCGCACGAGCCGGGGCCCGGACGGTCCCGGCTCGTGAGACCCGCCCGCGCGGATCGCGCCGGGCGGGCGCCTCGCTGAGCGCCCAGGGATTGGCGCGGAGTGCGCTGGGTGCGCCGGCTGGCCCCGCCGTTACCAGCCGCGGCTGGCGTAGCGCTGCCCGGGCGGGAGGGCATCCAGGCTGGTCCCGGCCATGGCCTCGCCCAGGCCGCGGGACACCTTGGCGATCACGTCCGGGTCGTCGTGGAAGGTGGTCGCCTTCACGATCGCGGCGGCCCGGGCGGCCGGATCACCGGACTTGAAGATCCCCGACCCCACGAACACCCCGTCCGCGCCCAGCTGCATCATCATCGCCGCATCCGCCGGCGTGGCGATCCCCCCCGCGGTAAACAACACCACCGGCAGCGCCCCCGCCGCCGCCACCTCCGCCACCAGCTCATACGGCGCCGCCAGCTCCTTCGCCGCCGCGAACAACTCCCCCGCCGGCAACGCCGCCAGCCGCCCGATCTCCGCCCGGATCGCGCGCATGTGCCGGGTCGCCTCCACCACGTTCCCCGTCCCCGCCTCGCCCTTGGACCGGATCATCGCCGCGCCCTCGCCCACCCGCCGCAGCGCCTCCCCCAGGCTCGTCGCCCCGCACACAAACGGCACCGTAAACGCCCGCTTATCCACGTGATGCGCCTCATCAGCCGGGGTCAGCACCTCCGACTCGTCGATGTAATCCACCCCGATCGCCTGCAGCACCCGCGCCTCCACGAAATGCCCGATCCGGCACTTGGCCATCACCGGCACCGACACCGCCGCGATAATCGAGTCGATCATGTCCGGGTCGCTCATCCGGGCCACCCCGCCCTGCGCCCGGATATCGGCCGGCACCCGCTCCAGCGCCATCACCGCCACCGCCCCGGCATCCTCAGCGATCCTGGCCTGCTCCGGCGTGACCACATCCATGATCACCCCGCCCTTGAGCATGTCCGCCATGCCCCGCTTAACCCGCCGCGTCCCGG